>ERZ1643250.180-NODE-180-length-76851-cov-79.847752_pt1 | contig 76851 bp, 65 predicted proteins | sample MGYA00579262_ERZ1643250 | MGnify/ENA primary metagenome ERZ1643250 (study PRJEB29033, sample SAMEA4952265) | chicken gut metagenome | biome: Broiler Chicken; feature: Gastrointestinal Tract; material: Caecum | place: Ireland | collected 2018 | study: Broiler... | reverse complement strand
TGGCTTGTCAAGAACTTTTTTCATTTTCTTGAAAATTTCTTTTTTCAAGATTTTCCAGTTCTTTTCGACAGCTTTAATAGATTATCACAAACCTTTTTGTTTGTCAAGAACTTTTTTCAAGTTTTTTAATCTCAAAACTGTCAGCGGAGAAAGAGGGATTTGAACCCTCGCACGGCGTGAACCGTCTACACCCTTAGCAGGGGCGCCTCTTCAGCCACTTGAGTATTTCTCCATTGCCTGAATAATGTTAAATCATTCAATTTTTTTGCTCTGCATGAGCAATATGTATTATACCGCTATTTATGAAAATTTGTCAACTACTTTTTTAAAAATTTTTTTCGTTTTTTTTCAGCACTCCATTTTGAAACCTTTTGCCATTCGATTTAGATTAAATACCCTCCGTATAGAAAGAGATAAACATCTCTTCTGCACGGAGGGTACAGTGAATGTATCTTCTGTTAATGCGAACTTGCAAGCGCATAACTCTATCTTTCGTTTTCTCTGATGACTTTCTCTATTCTTGACTTTACCTCCTGTGCAATCTCCACTGTCTTCATATCTTTATACTCTTCATATAAAAGCGGTTCCAGAAAATGAACCTGTACTGTCAGTTTTTCAATGGACTTTGTATCAAAAGATTTATAAGAATCAATAAGAGCTACCGGTACAATGGGGCATTTTGCCTTAACTGCAGGCTTAAAGCTTCCCCCTTTAAATTCATGGACATTATTGGGATCTTTTGTTCTGGTTCCCTCTGGGAAGATCAGATAGTTTCTTCCAGCTTTTACTTCTTTTGTTACCTGAAGGATTACCTGCATAGACTGTTTTACATCTTCTCTATCTATGGCAAAAGCCTTCATGCAGGCAAAGACCTGCTTCAGAAAAGGAATATTCTGAATTTCCTTTTTCATGACCACCGAAAAAGGTGTAGGGCAGGCCTGTATGATTGCCAGAACATCAAAGAGTCCCTGATGATTTGGAAAGAACATAAAACCATTTTCTTTTGGTATATTCTCTGCTCCATGAACGTCTATCTGTATCCGGCCTCCTGTTATTGCCCTGTTATCAATAAATCTTAATAACTTGTATCTTTCTTCCTCTGTATATTTATCTACATGACTGGCATAATAGCACAATTTGAACCAATAATACGGCACTATAAGAATATTATATGCTACCATTAATAAAATTCTCTTCACTTTTCCCTGCTCACTTTCTTCTTTATTCCCGCGAGCAACGAGCCAAGCGGGCATGCTTGCATGTCCATTTGGCGACTGCCGCGAGGGTACCTTTACAGAAGACGGCTGTATCGTCATCTCCTGCTGATTCGCAAAAAGAAGTGTGCATTAAAAATTTTTTCACTTTAATGCACACTCCCCACAGAGCTTTTTCCTACTTATATCTCGTTCGCCGACTGGCTGAAACGCTTATTCAGACTTTCTTTATAAGAAGGATTTTTTTCCTGAAACTCTTCAAAATTTTTCTGATAATTTTTGTAGGTTCTGGTATCCATAAATCTTTCATATGCACCTCTGGAATATTCACTCATTTCCTCAGTCACATCTTTTGCGGGAATTACAAAATACCTTTTATCTTTCTCCTTTACAAAGTAGAAAGACATAACAGGACATTTCTGCTCTGCATCCTTCGATTTATAATTAAACCATACATAAATCAGCTGGCTGTCTCCGCTTTTTCCCAGAGAGTCCGACTTTTCAAAGTCTATGCTTACTGCCTGATAGGCTTTAAAAAGCCGCATATTATAATTTATTTCCTTTTGTATATCCTCCTGAACTTCCTCATCTTCAGATAGGCCGTAGCATTCCTTAACAGCCTGTTCATTCTGGTCCTGATAAGAACGGACCAGGGATTTAACTATAGCTTCCGGCGATTTATAATCTACTCCTCCGCCGCAGCCTTCCAAAAGAAACATAAAAATGGAGACAGTCAATATCAATATAACCCCTTTTTTTACCGCTGTCATGAATTACCTTTATTCCCCTTCTCTTTCTCTTTCGGAATCCTCTTGTTTAATCTCATCGTCCTTATCTCTTACTTTGGCAATACTAGCCACTTTAATATCATCCTTCAGATCCATCAGCTTTACGCCAGACGTAATTCTTCCAAGAATAGATATGTCCTTGCATTCCAGACGGATAATGATTCCTTCTGTTGTGATCAGCATGATCTCATTGTCACTGTTTACTGCCTTAACGCCAATAACATTTCCTGTTTTTTCCGTAATCTTATAGCATTTAACGCCTTTTCCGCCTCTGTTCTGACGTGTGAATTCGCCTACAGAAGTACGTTTTCCAAGACCTTTTTCAGATACGATCAGCAGATAATCTCCCTGGCATGTAAGCTGCATGCCGATTACTTCATCCTCTTCCAGAAGATTGATTCCTCTTACTCCCATGGAAACTCTTCCGGTTACCCGTACATCTGTTTCATTAAAACGGATACACTGTCCGAATTTTGTTACCAGGATAATATCTTTCTTATTATCTGTAAACTTAACTTCAATAAGTTCATCATCTTCTCTCAGCGCAATGGCCGCCAGCCCTGTTTTTCTCACGTTTGCATAATCTTCAATAGGCGTCTTCTTAACCAGGCCGTTTTTGGTAGCCATAAAGAGGAAACTGCCCTTTTTAAACTCATTGATCGGTATCACTGCCGTGATCTTTTCCTCCGGCTGAAGCTGGAGCAGATTGATGATCGCCGTTCCTCTGGCTGTTCTGCTGGCCTCCGGAATCTCATAAGCTTTTATCCGGTACACCCTTCCTGTACTGGTAAAGAACATGAGATAATGATGAGTCGTCGTCATCAGCAGTTCTTCAATGTAGTCATCTTCTATAGTGGACATTCCCTTGATACCTTTGCCGCCTCTGTTCTGGCTGCGGAAATTATCAACAGTCATTCTCTTTATGTAGCCTAATTTTGTCATGGCTATCACTGTATTTTCTTTTGGTATCAGATCTTCCATAGAGATATCGTACTCATCATATCCGATAGAAGTCCTTCTGTCATCTCCGTATTTATCTGCAATAGCAAGAATTTCTTCCCGGATTACTCTAAGGAGCAGGTTTCTGTCTGACAGGATAGCCTTCAGCTCTCTGATCTTCACTTCCAGATCATTAAATTCATTCTGAAGACGTTCTCTCTCCATTCCGGTAAGCTGATACAGCCTCATATTTACAATTTCCTGAGCCTGTACATCTGTAAAATCAAAGGTTTCCATTAAGGTATCCTTTGCTTCCTGTCTTGTCTTGGAATTTCGGATAATCTGGATTACCTGATCGATCACATCCAGGGCTTTCAGCAAACCAGATACTATATGTGCTCTGGCCTCTGCCTTGTTCAGATCATACTGTGTCCTTCTGGTAACCACATCTTCCTGATGATTCAGATAATGCTCCAGCATTTCCAGAAGACTCATAACCTTCGGAGTATTGCCTACCAGAGCCAGCATGATCACACCAAAGGTATCCTGAAGCTGAGTATGTTTATAAAGCTGGTTCAAAATCACATTGGCATTTGCATCTCTTCTCAGTTCAATACAGATACGCATACCTTCTCTGTTGGAATGATCGTTGATTGCCGTAATACCGTCAACTTTCTTATCTCTTACCAGCTCTGCGATTTTCTCAATAAGCCTTGCTTTATTGACCATATAAGGAAGTTCTGTAACGATAATCTGGGTTTTTCCATTTGGCATAGTCTCAATATCAGTCACTGCCCGTACACGGATTTTTCCTCTTCCCGTTCTGTAGGCCTCTTCGATTCCTCTGGTTCCCAGAATTGTAGCCCCTGTGGGGAAATCCGGTCCTTTTACGATAGAGAGAATCTCCTCTATGGTTGTTTCTCTGTTTTCTTCTATCTGATTGTCAATGATCTTTACTACTGCATTAATGATCTCTCTCAGATTATGAGGTGGTATATTGGTTGCCATACCTACAGCAATACCAGAGGTTCCGTTTGCTAGAAGGTTAGGATACCTGGAAGGCAGCACAGTAGGCTCTTTCTCCGTACCATCAAAGTTCGGCGTAAAATCTATAGTATTCTTATTGATATCCGCCAGCATTTCCATGGAAATCTTGCTCAGTCTTGCCTCTGTATAACGCATGGCTGCAGCTCCGTCACCGTCTACAGAGCCGAAATTTCCATGTCCATCTACCAGAGGATATCTGGTAGACCAGTCCTGAGCCATATTTACCAATGCGCCATAGATAGAACTGTCTCCATGGGGATGATATTTACCCATGGTATCACCTACGATACGGGCGCATTTTCTGTGAGGCTTGTCAGGACCGTTATTTAATTCGATCATGGAATACAGGATTCTTCTCTGTACCGGTTTCAGACCGTCTCTGACATCAGGAAGTGCCCTGGATGCGATAACGCTCATGGCATACTCGATATAGGATTCCTCCATTTTTTTCTGCAGGTCAACTTCCTGGACTTTATCAAAAATATTATCTTCCATCTAGTTTCTCCTTTTGCCTATGCTTAAATATCCAGATTCTTCACATACTTGGCATTTTCTTCGATAAATTCTCTTCTGGGCTCTACCTTGTCCCCCATTAATGTTGTAAAGGTCAGGTCCAGTTCCGAAGTAGAATCTTCGTCCATTACAACTCTCATGAGAATTCTTCTCTCTGGGTCCATGGTCGTTTCCCAAAGCTGGTCTGCATCCATTTCACCCAGACCTTTATACCGCTGGATACTGCAGCCTTCCAGGCCGATTTCCTTAAGGATTTCTGCCTGCTCCTGCTCTGTATAAGCATAGTAAATTTTTCTGTTTTTCTCCAGTTTAAATAAAGGCGGTTTCGCCAGATACACATATCCCTGTTTGATCAGTTCCGGCATAAATCTGTAAAGGAATGTAAGCAGAAGGGTAGCAATATGTGCTCCATCTACATCGGCATCGGTCATAATGATGATCTTGTGGTATCTCAGCTTAGTGATGTCGAAATCCTCATGTATTCCTGTTCCGAAAGCCGTGATCATGGCTTTGATTTCTGCATTAGCGTAAATCTTGTCCAGCCTTGCCTTCTCTACATTCAAAATCTTTCCTCTCAGAGGAAGAATTGCCTGAGTAGCTCTGCTTCTTGCTGTCTTTGCAGATCCTCCCGCAGAGTCTCCCTCTACAATATAGATTTCACACTTGCTTGGATCCTTGTCCACGCAGTCTGCCAGCTTGCCCGGCAGGGACATACCGTCCAGCGCAGACTTCCTTCTGGTCAGCTCTCTGGCCTTTCTGGCAGCATCTCTGGCCCTCTGAGAAAGAATGGATTTTTCTACGATAATCTTTGCTACTGCAGGATTCTGCTCCAGGTAAATCTCCAGCTGGCTGCTGACAACATTGTCTACAGCGCCTCTGGCCTCGCTGTTTCCCAGCTTCTGCTTTGTCTGTCCTTCAAACTGAGGATCTTCGATTTTTACGCTGATAATTGCAGTCAGCCCTTCTCTGATATCCTCTCCTGACAGATTCTGTTCATTTTCCTTCAACAATTTATTCTTTCTGGCATAGTCATTAAATGTCTTTGTCAGGGCATTTCTGAATCCCATAATATGAGTTCCGCCCTCGGGAGTAGTTATATTATTAACAAAACCATAGGTGTTTTCTGTATAAGCATCATTATGCTGCATGGCAACTTCCACCATGACTCCGTCTTTCGTACCTTCGAAATAAAGGATATCTTCGTATAACGGCGTGGTGCTCTTGTTCAGATATTGAACAAACTCCCGGATACCGCCTTCGTAGTGGAAAGTAACTTCTTTCGGTTCCTCTTCTCTCTTATCCCGGGCAATGATTTTAAGACCTTTGGTAAGAAAGGCAATCTCACGAAAACGATGTTTTAAAGTATTGAAATCAAAAACCGTCTCTTCAAAGATTTCCGGGTCCGGATGGAAAGAAACCGTAGTTCCTGTTCTGTCCGGTTCACAGTCTCCCACCACTTTCAGACTGTACATGGCTTTTCCTCTCTTATACCGCTGCTGGTAGATCTTACCTTCATGATAAATCTTTACTTCCAGCCAGGTAGAAAGAGCATTTACTACAGAAGCTCCCACGCCGTGAAGGCCGCCGGATACCTTGTATCCCCCGCCTCCGAACTTTCCTCCTGCATGAAGGATCGTAAATACTACCTCTACGGCAGGAATTCCGGCTTTGTGGTTGATTCCCACAGGGATACCTCTTCCGTTATCTATAACTGTAATTGAATTATCTTCATTAATGGATACGTCGATAGTATCACAAAAACCTGCCAGAGCTTCATCCACCGCATTATCTACAATCTCATATACCAGATGGTGAAGACCTCTGGAGGATGTACTTCCAATATACATACCAGGCCTTTTTCTTACTGCTTCCAGGCCTTCCAGAATCTGTATCTGGTCGGCACCGTACTCTGTATTCATTTCTGTACTCATGTAATTCCTCCTGTTAACCGGGACAGTACACTTTCCCGTCAACTACCTTGAATATTTTATTGATATGAAATCTTTTGTCGATAAAATCATCCAGCCCTGTACATGTGATCATGGTCTGTACCTGGCTGATACTGTTTAAGAGATAATTCTGCCGGTTGGAATCCAGCTCAGATAAAACATCATCCAGCAGAAGCACCGGCATATCTTTTATTCTCTTTTTCACCATATATATTTCTGAAAGCTTCAAAGACAAAGCAGCAGTCCGCTGCTGTCCCTGAGAACCGTATTTTCTGATATCCATTCCATTTATTTTCACACAGAGATCATCTCTGTGTGGACCTGAGGAAGTCATTTTAAATCTGCAGTCCCTCTCTCTGTTCTGTGAAAGCACAGAAAGAAAATGCTCTTCCGAAGTACTTGGCTCGTAAAGCAGCTGAATCTCTTCCTTTCCTCCGGTAATATTGCTGTGTATATCTCCTATGATCCCGTTCATCTCATCAATGAAATCTCTCCGGCTCCGGATGATTGCTGTGCCATAATGGGCAAGCTGCTCATCCCAAACTTCCAGAGTACTTATAAGAGAAGGCTGAAAAGAAAGATCCTTCAGCAGCTTATTCCTCTGATTCAGAATATGATTATAGTTTGACAGATCCGAAAGATAAAGTTTATTTAGTTGACATAATTCCAAGTCAATAAATCGTCTTCTCTCTCCCGGTCCATTTTTTATAATATTTAAATCTTCCGGAGAAAAAAAAACAAGATTCAGGATACCGAATAACTCTCCTGCCTTTCGTATGGGGATCCCGTCTATAGCAATTCCCTTAGGCTTATTTTTTTTAAGATGCATGTCTATTTTCCTGGAAATGCCCTCTTTTTTTACAAACATCCGGATATGTGCTTCCTCAGCGTTAAATTGGATCATTTCCCTGTCCTTACTGCCTCTGTGAGATTTTGTAGTCCCACAGAGATAGACAGCTTCCAGAATATTTGTCTTACCCTGAGCATTATCCCCATAGAAAATATTAGTTCCTCTGTCAAAAGTAAGGGAAAGGGTCTCGTAATTTCTGTAATTTTTCAGCTCTATGGATTCAATATACATAGGTCACCCGATTTCTTCCAGGATCATTTCTCGATCCGGATTTCCTCTCCGTTATAGGAAACCACATCTCCGTCGTACAGTTTCCGTCCTCTTCTGGTCTCAGTTTCCTGATTGACCTTTACTTCTCCATCCTGAATCACATACTTAGCCTCAACACCATCTTCCACCAGATTTGCGGCTTTCAGAGCCTGGCCAAGTTTTATAAATTCATCTTTTAATTTGATAATTTCCATTTTTTCCCCTTTTAGTCCTTTCCTAAAGAACTGTTTTTAACATGATCTCGAAACCCGCAATTATCTGCCTGTAGCATTAAAATTTACAGGAAGGATCAGATAAATATACTGCTGGGCATCGTCTCTTATAAAGCATGGAGCCTTAGGATTCATAAGATAAATACTGATTTCCTCATCATCAATAACCTTCAGCGCATCGATCAGGAATTTCGGGTTAAATCCGATCATAATATCCTTGCCTTCTTTTTCAATATCAATATCTTCTTTCATAGAACCAATCTGAGAATCAATGCTCAGCTCCATCTGTCCGTCTTCGATATTGATGATGATCGGTTTCTTATCTCCCTCTTTTACCAGAAGTGTTGCTCTGTCAATACAATCCAGGAATTCTTTTTTATTAATCTTTACCTTTGTCTCATAATCGCTGGAAAGCATCTGATCAATTTTAAAATATTCTCCCTCAATGAGACGGGATACCACGGTGGTATTATCAAACTCAAAAAGAATATGATTTGAAGAAAGATAAATGTCTACCATATCTTCCATTTCACCAGATAAGATTTTGCTGATTTCACTTAAAGTTTTTCCAGGAACAACAACTTTACGGTCTTCGCACTCTTCTTTTAAAGGAACACGGCGGATAGAGATCCTGTGTCCATCCAGAGAAATGACACGAAGCCGGTTTTCTTCAATCTGGAAAAGTTCGCCTGTCATCAGCTTGTTGTTTTCATTTAATGCAATGGAAAAAATAGTCTGTCGGATAATTTCTTTCAAAGTAAACTGTGAAATCCGTATACAGTCATTCTTTTCTATTAAAGGAAGATATGCAAAATCTTCGCCAGATTTTCCAGGTATGTTAAATTTCGCTTTTTCACAGGTAATTGTAGTATTTAATCTTTCATCTGTCTCTATAGTAACATCACTGTCAGGAAGTTTCCGAACGATTTCGGAAAAAATCTTTGCATCAAGAGCAATAATGCCTTTTTCAAGAACCATACCCTGAACCCGGGTTTCGATTCCCAGTTCCATATCATTAGAGGTGAATTTAATGTCATTGGTTGATGCATCTATAAGAATACATTCAAGAATAGGCATTGTTGTTTTGGCCGGAACGGCTTTCATAACGATATTTACACTTTTTTGAAGTTCAGCTTTGGAACAGAATAATTTCATAATGTGAATAACTTCCTTTCTGTGGTGGAGTGTATAATATATAAATAAAATGATTAAGTAATCCGCAGTAGCCGCCGTAGGGGCTGTGAGTATGTGTATAAGTGCCGAAACCCGTGAAAAATGCGGGTTTCGCGGTATGGATAACTTTGTGGGCAGACCCCGAAGTTCCTGTGCAGACCTGGTTGATAAAGGTGTGGACAAAAATGAGGGATTTTCAGCCTGTTCAAGTTTCCACATGAAATACACATTATATGCACTTTAAGTTGTGGATAAAGTTACTGCTTGGAAGGGTTAATCTTCTTCTTCAAAATGTCGATTACTTCCCGGGTAGATTCGGAGGTCTCCAGCTCTGCTTCGATTTTATTAATACCATTCATAATCGTAGTATGATCACGGCCTCCAAGGTACTGTCCTATATTTTTAAGAGTGGTATCCGTCATATGCCTGCAAAGATACATGACAATCTGACGTGGAAATACGACTTTGGAATTTCGTTTGTTTCCTACAATATCTCCAGGTGTCAGGTCAAAATGTTCTGCCACAATGTCTGTTATCAGTTCTGGAGTGATCACCCGTTTTTCATTTGGTGAGATAATATCTTTTAATACCTTTTCTGCAAGAGCCAGGTTTATCTCACTTTTTTCCAGGTTAGCGTAAGCCATGATCTTATTTAAAGAACCTTCAAGTTCACGGATGTTGGATTTTACGTTTCTGGCAATGTATTCAATGACCTCATTATCTATAGAATATCCGTCCAGCTCTTCTTTTTTACGGAGAATCGCCATTCGGGTCTCATAGTCCGGAGAGGAAATATCCACGATCAGTCCCCATTCGAAACGAGAACGGAGACGGTCTTCCAGGATTTCCATATCTTTAGGCGGTTTATCAGAGGAGATAACAATCTGTTTTTTGGCGCCATGAAGAGCATTAAAAGTATGGAAAAATTCCTCCTGGGTAGATTCTTTGCCGATAATGAACTGGATATCGTCAATTAAAAGTACATCGATGTCCCGGTATTTTTCCCGGAATTTGGACATTGTAGAGTTGTTACCGTTACGGATGGAATCAATCAGTTCATTGGTAAAAGTTTCGCTGGTAACATAGAGCACCTTGGCATTGGGATTTTTTTGCAGCACAAAATGAGCGATGGAATGCATCAGATGAGTTTTACCAAGTCCTACTCCTCCATAGATAAAAAGGGGATTATAGGCTTCTCCCGGAGATTCCGCTACAGCAAGAGAGGCCGCATGGGCCATTTTATTATTGCTTCCAACTACAAAAGTATCAAAGGTATAGCGGGGATTGAGCCCTGCTTTTACGATATTGCCGTTTAATGTGGAATCGCTGATGGGAGCCGGCTCCGGAATTTCTTCCTTAATATCCTCTGGAAGAACCAGAGAAATCTCATAATCTTCCCCGGTAGTCTCTATAATAGCCACTTGAAGAGGCAGAAGATACTTCTTATTAATATAATTCAGCGCCATACTACCATTTGTAACAACAATAGTGACAACATTACCTTCCACTTTATATACTTCCAAAGGCTCCAGCCAGGCAGAAAAAGAAACGGGTGACACATCGTGCTCCGTCTTTACCATATTTAGAATCTCCGGCCATTTTTCCTGTATAATGTGCATTTTCATTCTCCTAACAAGTATTTTATGCCTTTTTCACACAAAAAAATATACCCTCACTCTATAAAGGGTATGATTGAATGATTATATCACCCAATCATCGGCTCATCGGCAAAAAAAGTATTATTATCTATATATTATAATAAAAAACGGTATTAATCAATGAAAAATTCAAGAATCCAGAGGATTCCCAATGAAAAATCAATGTGGAAAAGTGGATATAAAAAGAAGTATACATTTATATAGGAAAGAATTATTTAAAAAAAAGAATCCCCAAAGAGGGAAATGTGTATAAGTGGGTATGTGTATAAGGAAGTGTGGATAGTGGTGATAAAGAAAATCTGTAAACCTGTGGAAAAAAGAAATGTGAGTAATGTGTATAATGTCGAAAACAGAATCCACACGTAAAAAACCGTTGAAAAATAAGGGTTTTTGAAAAAATATAGAGAACAAATGTGAATATATAGAGTGACTTATCCACATCTTATCCACAAATTGTGGATAAATTTACGTAAACCGGAAAATGTGAAGAAGTATGTGTATGGGAAAAGGGGATAATAAACTGTATCAAAAAGTTACCCACATTATTCTGTGGATAAGTGTGGATAACTTTTGATAACTATTCAGTCATAAACGAAGATTTAGCTGCGGCAGCAGTGAAAAAGCAGCATTAGCTGCGAAACTGAGCTGTATGGCTGAATAGTGACAAATTTTTAAAGAACTTTAGCAAGAAATACTTGACGAAATAAGGGTTTGTGAATATAATTGAAATGATGTTTTCTACCATGCATAACTAGGAGAGACGTTCAACACTTCGGAAGAACGTCCATTAATATAAGGGAGGTGCCTTGATTATGAAAATGACATTTCAGCCTAAGAAAAGACAGAGATCCAAAGTTCATGGATTCAGAGCTAGAATGAGCAGTAAAGGCGGTAGAAAAGTTTTAGCTGCCAGAAGAGCAAAAGGAAGAAAAAGATTATCAGCTTAAGACCGCAGATATGTGGTCTTTTCTTCTCTTTGCATACCCTCAGAGTATAAGGTCAGAGTATGAAATATTCGGAATCATTGAAAAAAAATTGGGATTTTCAACTGGTTTATAAAAATGGAACATCTTTTGCAAATCGATATTTAGTTATGTATGTGCTGAAAAACCAGTTGAATCGCAACAGATTGGGAATATCCGTCAGCAAGAAAGTGGGAAACAGTGTTATAAGGCATCATCTGACACGACTGATAAGAGAAAGTTATCGTCTTAATGAAGAAAAATTTGTATGCGGATATGATATAGTAGTAATCGTAAGGATGAATGGAAAGGATCAGGGATTCCATTCTCTAGAGAGCGCCCTGCTTCATCTGGGAAAGCTCCACAAAATTTTGAGAAGTGAAGAGAATGAAAACAATATTAATCAAAATGATTAAATTCTATCAGAAATATTTGTCCCCGCTTAAGAGCACATGTTGTCCGTATATACCCACATGTTCTCAGTATGGTTTGGAAGCGATAGAAAAATATGGCGCCCTGAAAGGAAGTCTTCTGGCTGCATGGAGAATTTTGAGATGCAATCCTTTTTCAAAGGGCGGGTATGATCCGGTGCCGTAGGACAAGGGTGACAAGATTATAAGGAGGATACTGTTTTGGGTATATTACTGACGAAAAGTACTATGCCGATTGTAAACTGGGTGGCGGAAGTACTCGGTTGGCTTATGAACGGCATTTACAGCATCGGAGTTCATAATTTAGGTCTGTGTATTATTATATTTACAGTTATTATCTATGCTTTAATGACTCCCCTGCAGATCAAACAGCAGAAATTTTCAAAAATGAATATGGTCATGCAGCCGGAGATTCAGAAAATCCAGAAAAAATATAAGAATAAAAAAGATCAGACCTCACAGATGAAAATGCAGGAAGAAACCATGGCCGTATATGAAAAATACGGGGTTTCACCTACAGGCAGCTGTCTTCAGCTGCTGATTCAGATGCCAATCTTCTTTGCATTGTATCAGGTTATTATAAAGATTCCGGGATATATCGGAGGAATCAAGGAAGTATTTAGTGACGCTGTAGCTCATATTACAGATGTCAGCGGATATTCGGATATTATCAGTCAGTTTATTACGGATAACGGCATTCGTACCTATAGCTGGGTACAGGGACAAGAAGGAAATGCCAATCAGGTTATTGACTTTTTATACAGTTTATCACCATCTCAGTGGGACAAACTGGCCAGTATAGAGCAATTTCAGGGATTCGCTGATGTACTGGATAAGAGTGCAGAGACACTTCAGCCTATGCAGAATTTTCTGGGACTGAATATTGCAGATACACCATGGGCTTTGATCCAGGCAGGATGGTCTTCTCATCAGTACCTGATGATCCTTGCAGCTGTACTTGTGCCGGTTCTGGCGTGGGCAACACAGATGATCAACATGAAGTTGATGCCCACCGCTTCTTCAAACAGCAGTGGTAATGGAAATCAGTCACAGATGGAAGCTACAATGAAGAGTATGAACGTTTTCATGCCTCTGTTTACTGCTTTTATCTGTTTTACATTCCCCTTTGGTATCGGTATCTACTGGATCATAGGTGCTCTGGTGCGTACCGTGCAGCAGCTTGTTATTAACAGACATCTGAATCATATGGATATGGATGCTTATATCCAGAAAAACAGAGAAAAAAGAGAAAAGAAGATGGCGAAGAGAGGAGTTATCTCTCAGAATATCAGCCAGCAGGCCAGAATGAATGTGCGCAATATTGAAGAGCCTAAGAAAAAGACTATGGCGGAGAAAAGTGGTTCTGTTAAAGAGGCATCCGGATATAATTATACGGTTCCGAAGACAAAACCGGGAAGTCTGGCGTCAAAGGCAAATATGGTAGCCGCATTTGATGAGGAAAACAAGAAGAAAAAGAAGTAGAAGGTAAGGGGGAAGAGAGATGGAATTCAGAGAATTCTCTGCAAAGACCGTAGATGAGGCCATTACTAAGGCCAGTATAGAGTATGAAACTTCCAGTGAAAACCTGGAAATTCAGGTAATCTCCCAGGGGAAAGCAGGATTTTTAGGATTTGGTGCAAAGCCTGCTATTATAAGAGCGGCAAAGAAGGAAATAGAAGAAGTTCTGCCAAAGGAAACTGCTGAATCGGCAAGGAAACCTGCCCCGGCCAAAAAAGAAGAAAAGAAATCTGTGAAACCTCAGGCTGTAAAAGAAGAGAAAAAAGAGCAGAAGAGGGAAAATAAAAAAGATAACAGAAAAGAAATAAAGAAAGAAAATCCTGTGAAGACTCAGGAAAAGCCAAAGGAAACCCCGGCGCCAGAAAAACTGGCGGAAGAGAAACCTCGTGAAGAGAGAAAGGTTACTTTAAGAACGGAAGAAGAAATTGCTGAGATCAAAGAAGATGCTCAGAAATTCCTTACAGGCGTCTTCAAGGCTATGGAACTTCAGGTTGAGATCAAGATGGAATATAAGAATGAAGAAGGAAACCTGAATATAGATTTTGAGGGAGATGATATGGGAATCCTTATCGGAAAGAGAGGACAGACTCTGGATTCTCTCCAGTATCTTACCAGCCTTGTGGTTAATAAAGGAAGACAGGGATATATCCGTGTAAAGCTGGATACAGAGGATTATAGAAATCGAAGAAAAGAAACTCTGGAAAACCTGGCCAGGAGTATTGCGTATAAAGTAAGAAAGACCAGAAGACCAGTATCACTGGAGCCCATGAATCCTTATGAGAGAAGGATCATCCACTCAGCTCTTCAGGGAAACCGTTTTGTGGAAACCTACAGCGAGGGTAACGAGCCCTATCGTCATGTGGTGGTAAAATTGAAAAACAGATAAGTAAAAATTATTATTCTAGGTGAAAGCGTGAATAAGAAAGGTTGTTCTGCGCTTTCACCTTTTTTATTCTATAGGAAAGTTCTCCGGACTGTCCTATAGAATAAAAAGCCCTCCGGGCGGGATGCGCACAGGAAAGGAGAGAGAATATGGCAGATACTATAGCAGCAATTGCCACAGCTCTGTCTGCCTCAGGTATAGGAATCGTAAGGATCAGCGGACCTGAGAGCAGAGAGATAGCAGGGAAAATTTATCGTTCCAAGGGTGGCGGAAAAGATATAAGGACAGTGCCTTCTCACACTATAAATTATGGATTCATCCATGATGGGGAGGAGACGGTAGATGAAGTTCTGGTAATGGTCATGGATGGACCAAGAAGCTACACCGGAGAAGATACAGTGGAAATAGACTGCCACGGCGGTGTTCTGGCAATGAGAAAGATACTGGATACTGTGATCAAATATGGTGCCAGACCTGCCGAACCGGGAGAGTTTACAAAAAGGGCTTTTTTAAACGGCAGAATAGATCTCTCCCAGGCAGAAGCGGTGATTGATGTTATCAATGCAAAAAATGAATATGCACTGAAAAGTTCTGTAAGCCAGCTCAGAGGCAATATTCAGAAAGCCATCAGAGAGATCAGAGAAGGGATCATCTACCAGATCGCCTATATAGAGTCTGCTTTGGACGATCCGGAGCATATAAGTATTGACGGATATGGTGAAACACTGTATAAAGAAATTAAGAAGCAGGAAGAAAAGATTGACAGGCTCCTAATGAGTGTTAAAGACGGAAAACTGGTAAAAGAAGGTATAAAAACCGTAATCGTAGGAAAACCAAATGCAGGAAAGTCTTCTCTTTTAAATACCCTTTTAGGTGAGGAGAGAGCCATTGTTACAGATATAGCGGGGACTACCAGGGACACTCTGGAAGAGACGATTCTTCTCCACGGTATTTCTCTTCGGATCGTGGATACAGCTGGAATCCGGGATACAGAGGACGTTGTGGAAAAGATAGGAGTGGAAAAAGCTATTGATTCTGCAAAAGATGCGGATCTGGTACTTTTTGTGGTGGATTCTTCTATTCCTTTAGATGAAAATGATAGAGAGATCATGGAACTGCTAAAGGGCAAAAAGGCTATTGTAATCCTGAATAAAGCGGATTTGGAACAGATTGTTACAGAGGATGAACTGAAAGGAATGACTTCCCATCCTGTTGTGTCTGTGTCAGCAAAGGAAGAGCAGGGTATCGATGTTCTGGAGAATCAGATAAAAGAGCTGTTTTTCCAGGGAGAGCTGGCATTTAACGATGAGATCTATATTACCAATGCCCGTCATAAAGCAGCTCTTGAAGAGGCAAGAAAAAGTCTGGAAATGGTGGAGAATAGTATTGAAATGGGAATGCCGGAGGACTTTTTCTCTATAGATCTGATGAATGCCTATGAAGCTCTTGGCAGCATTATCGGTGAATCTGTAGGGGAAGATCTGGTAAATGAGATTTTTTCCAAGTTCTGCACCGGAAAATAAGAAGGTTATCCACAAAAAACATAAAAAATGTGGGTATTCTCCACAAAACAGATTTAAAATGTGGATTCAGCAGCCCCCGCTGTCTGCGGGGATCAGAGAATATAAGAACGGAGAAAGGATTCAGGGAAAATGAAGATACTGGAAGAAAATTATGATATTGCCGTGGTGGGAGCAGGTCATGCAGGCTGCGAGGCGGCTCTGGCCTGTGCGCGGCTGGGGCTGGAGACGATCATGTTTACTGTCAGTGTGGACAGTATTGCGCTTATGCCCTGTAATCCCAATATAGGAGGAAGTTCCAAGGGACATCTGGTGAGAGAAGTAGATGCTTTGGGCGGAGAGATGGGAAAAAATATTGATAAGACCTTTATACAGTCCAAAATGCTTAATGTGTCTAAGGGACCGGCAGTCCATTCTCTCAGAGCTCAGGCAGATAAGCATGCTTATACAGAAGAAATGAGGAGGACTCTGGAAAATACAGAGCATCTTACAATACGTCAGGCAGAGGTCACAGAACTTATTGCAGAAGATGGAGTCATGAAAGGGGTTAAGACCTATTCAGGAGCCGTGTATCATACAAAGGCAGTGGTACTTTGTACAGGGACTTATTTAAAGGCCAGATGTATTTACGGAGATGTGAGCAATTATACAGGGCCTAATGGTCTTCAGGCGGCCAACCATCTTACGGATTCCCTGAAAAATCTGGGAATTGAAATGTACAGGTTTAAAACAGGAACACCTGCCCGTATTGATAAAAGAAGCATTGATTTTTCCAAGATGGAAGAGCAGTTTGGAGACGAGAGAGTGGTGCCATTTTCCTTTTCCACAGACCCTGAGGATGTTCAGATCGATCAGATTTCCTGCTGGCTGACCTATACCAATGAAAAGACCCATGAGATTATCCGGGAAAACCTGGACCGGTCACCTCTTTACTCAGGTATGATAGAGGGTACAGGCCCCCGCTACTGTCCTTCTATTGAGGATAAAGTGGTAAAATTTGCAGATAAGAACCGGCATCAGGTATTTATTGAGCCAGAAGGACTGTATACCAATGAAATGTATATCGGAGGTATGTCAAGCTCTCTTCCTGAAGATGTACAGTATGCCATGTACCGTTCAGTGGCTGGGCTGGAAAATGCAAAAATTGTCCGGAATGCTTATGCTATAGAATATGACTGCATTAATGCAAATCAGCTTTACCCCACCCTGGAGTTCAAAAAAATTAAAGGCTTGTTTTCAGGAGGGCAGTTTAACGGAAGTTCCGGATATGAAGAAGCAGCAGCTCAGGGACTGGTAGCAGGCATTAATGCGGCTATGGAGGTACTGGGTAAGGAAATGCTCATATTGGACCGGTCAGAGTCCTATATCGGGGTGCTGATCGACGACCTGGTGACTAAGGAGAACCATGAGCCATACCGTATGATGACCAGCCGGGCAGAGTACAGGCTTCTCCTGCGCCAGGACAACGCGGACCTGAGGCTGAGAGAAAAAGGATATAAAGTAGGTCTGGTGACCAGGGAACAGTATGAATATGTGCTCTGGAAAAAAGAGAAGATACAGGAAGAAAAAGAACGGATGGAGCATGTCCACGTAGGAGCATCATCGGAAGTACAGGAGCTGCTGAAAGACCATGGCAGCACTTTGCTGAAGAATGGCATATCTCTGGCAGACCTGATCAGACGGCCGGAACTGTCCTATGATATTGTGGCTCCTCTGGATAAAAATCGTCCGGAACTGCCTCAGGATGTAAGAGATCAGGTGAACATTAACATTAAGTATGAAGGTTATATAAAGAGACAGGAGAAGCAGGTAGAGGGATTTAAAAAGCTGGAGAAAAAAAGACTGCCACAGGACCTGGACTACAGCCAGATCAGCGGCCTGCGCATAGAGGCAAGACAGAAACTGGAACAGTTCCGGCCAGTTTCCATAGGCCAGGCTTCCAGAATTGCAGGGGTTTCTCCGGCGGATATTTCTGTACTTCTGGTGTATATGGAAACTTACAGAAGACAGTCAGGTAAAGGAGAAAAGTATGAACTATGATATGAGCATTTTAAGAGAAGGAGCCCAAGAATACGGTATTGTTCTCACAGAGAGGCAGGAAGAACAGTTTATCCGGTACTATGAACTGCTTATTCAGTGGAATAAGGTCATGAACCTGACGGGAATCACAGAATTTGATCAGGTGCTCCTGAAACACTTTGCAGACAGTCTGTCCATTGCAGGAACTGTGGATATGAAAAAAATAAATACCTGTATTGATGTGGGAACAGGAGCAGGATTTCCGGGAATTCCTCTGAAGATTGCTTTTCCCCATCTGAAGGTAACCCTCTTGGATTCTCTGAATAAAAGGCTTAATTTCTTAAGTGAGGTTATTAGTGAACTGGGCCTTGAAGATATTGAGACAGTCCATCTGAGAGCAGAAGAAGGGGGAAAGAAGCTTCAGTACAGGGAAAAATATGACCTTAGCGTGTCCAGAGCAGTTTCCCGTCTGGCAGTATTATGCGAATACTGCATGCCTTATGTGAAAAAGGGCGGGTATTTTGTTTCCTATAAGGCAGGACAGGCAGAGGAAGAAATAAGGGAAGGCAAAAAGGCCATATCTCTTCTGGGAGGAAAACTGGAGAAAACAGAGAGTTTTCAGCTGTGCCAGACGGATATGGACCGGACCCTTGTTGTTATAAAGAAGGTAAAGGAGACACCGAAAAAGTATCCCAGAAAACCGGGAACTCCGGCAAAGGAACCTCTGGGTCTGGAGAAGGCCTAGGAGATAAATCTTTTGAAAATTAAGAAGGAGGTATTGTATGGCAAAGTACAAATGCAATGTATGTGGGTATGTTTTTGACGAAGAGGAACAGGGAATTCCTTTTTCAGAGCTGAAGGAGTGTCCGGTCTGTCATCAGCCGGCTTCAGCTTTTTCCATCTATGAGGAGATACGGCAGGTAAAGAGAGAAGAAAAAAAGACAGAAAGTCTGGAATATCCCAGAGAATTTGTCAGAGAAGATGAAAGCTGCAGGTATATGAAAGAAATCCATGAAATGGCAGTTACAGGAAAAACCATTCATGCTGCCATGGGAACTAAGCTGCCTATGCCTTCCTGGGATGAAATCCTTATATTAGGAGCACAGCTGGATCCCATGCCTTTAGATGAGGATGCTCAAGTGAACACCAGGACTATTATTGGAAAGCATGCTAAGAAACCTCTGATACTGGAAAATCCCGTATATATTTCTCACATGTCTTTTGGAGCACTGTCAAAAGAAGCAAAGATTGCTTTGGCAGAAGGCTCTGCTCTGGGAAAAAGCGCCATGTGCTCAGGAGAGGGAGGAATCCTGCCGGAGGAGATGGCAGCAGCAGATAAATACATATTTGAGTATGTGGGGAATTTATACAGTGTTACACCGGAAAATCTCCGGAATGCAGATGCAATTGAAATTAAGATCGGCCAGGGAACCAAGCCTGGAATGGGCGGCCATCTTCCCGGCGAGAAGGTGACAGAGGAAATCGCAAAGATAAGGAATAAGCCTGCAGGAAAGGAAATAACAGCTCCTTCCAGGTTCCCTGGAATAAATACCAGAGAGGACCTGAAAGGCCTTGTAGCCCAGCTTAAAATGGCTTCAGAAGGCCGCCCTGTGGGAGTAAAGATTGCAGCAGGAAGGATAGAGAAAGACCTGGCTTTCTGCGTGTACGCAGAGCCTGATTTTATCACCATAGACGGAAGAGGAGGCGCTACAGGCTCTTCACCTCTGATGCTGCGGGATTCTGCCAGTGTACCGACTATATATGCCCTTTACAGAGCCAGAAAGTATCTGGACAGCATAGGCTCAGATATCAGTCTGATCATTACAGGAGGACTTCGCGTATCCTCAGACTTTGCAAAAGCCATAGCTATGGGAGCCGATGCTGTAGCAATTGCTTCTGCAGCGCTGATGGCCCTGGGATGCCAGCAGTACCGTATCTGCGGCACCGGTATGTGTCCTGTAGGCGTAGCTACCCAGGACCCGGAACTGAGAGCCAGATTAAAGAGAGAATCCGGGGCCAGAAGAGTAGGAAACTTCTTAAATACCACCTTAGAAGAACTGAAAATGTTCGCCCGCATCACCGGCCATGAAAACCTCCACGACCTGTCCGTAGAAGACTTGTGCACCACCAGCCGTGAAATAAGCGAACATACAAATATTCCCCATGCGTAATCCCCACAAAGAAGATATTCATTTCTAACTGTTGAAATACTTATGCAAACAAATTATGTAAACTAAATAATCCATACATATGAAACAAAAGACTTCCCTACGAAACAAAACAGGGAACTGCTTCATAACGTACAAAAAGAATAGAGAGGGCTGCTTTATGCGAATCTGTCGAGCATGCTCTGAGACTACAGGCTCAGAGCAGCGCAGACTGAGCAAGAAAGCAGCCCTCTCTATTCTCTATTGAAAAACTATACCAGCAGTTCCCGTCCCTCTTTTTATAACAAGTCTTTTTGTTTCACAGAAAAATCACATTCTAACCTAATTTTTATCACAATTTTCCCATAAAATAGAACAGTCAAAAAAGATTAATAAGGAGGGAGTATCTTGATTGAAGTTAGGAATCTTGTAAAAAAGTACGGTGCTCATGTTGCTGTAGATCACCTGAATTTTACCGTGGAAAAGGGGAAAATTTACGGTTTTCTGGGTCCTAATGGCGCGGGAAAATCTACGACCATGAATATGATCACCGGCTATATTGCATCTACAGAAGGGGATATTCTGATTGACGGACACAATATTCTGGATGAACCGGAGGAGGCCAAGAAAAAAATAGGCTATCTTCCTGAACTGCCGCCCTTGTATCAGGATATGACAGCACAGGAATACCTGGAATTTGCAGCAGAGCTGAAAGGGATTCCAAAAGAGAAAAGACAGGGAAATATCAACGGAGTTATGTCAACTACGAAAATTCAGAATGTAAAGAACAGACTGATAAAAAACCTGTCGAAGGGATATAAACAGAGAGTGGGACTGGCTCAGGCCCTGCTGGGATATCCGGAGATCATTATCTTGGATGAACCTACTGTAGGACTGGACCCTAAGCAGATCATAGAAATCCGAGATCTGATAAAGAGTCTGGGGAAAAATCATACGGTTATTCTCAGCTCTCATATTTTGTCTGAAGTAAGCGCAGTGTGTGATTATGTGCTGATTATTGATAAAGGAAGACTGGTGGCCAGTGATTCACCGGAAAATCTGAGCCGTCTGATGTCAGGCGCAAATTCTTTGGAACTGACTGTGAAAGGTAAGGAAGGACAGATTAGAAAGGCCTTGGATTTAGTAGAGAATATAGAAGATATGATTTACCATAATTCTATAATACCAGGAGCTTGCGACTTTACTGTAAAAATTGCAGGAGATGTGGACATGAGGGAAAATATATTCTTTGCCCTTGCAGAAGCAAAATGTCCGATTTTGAAAATGCAGTCGTCAAATATGTCTCTTGAAGAAGTGTTCCTGAAGCTTACAGATGAGAGGAGTCAGGTGACTTTGCCAACAGAAGAAGAAATCTTTGAAGATGAGAGAGAAGAGGAGGGAGAAGAATAATTATGCTGGCAGTATACAAAAAAGAGTTAAGAAGTTATCTTACTTCCATGATAGGATATGTTTTTATTGCATTTATCTTACTATTACTGGGAATTTATTTCACGGCCTATAATCTCCAATATGCAAGTCCTGACTTCGGTTCTACGCTGAATGCAGTGACCTTCCTTTTCCTGATCATTACTCCAGTGCTTACTATGAAAATACTTTCTGAGGAGAAAAAGAATAAGACAGACCAGCTTCTGCTTACAGCACCTGTACCGGTATGGAAAATTGTTTTTGGTAAATATCTGAGTATGATATCCATATATCTGATCCCTGTAGTGATAGCGGGCTGCTATCCTTTTATTATGGGAAGATACGGAACAGTTTCTTATACAACGACTTATACAGCAGTATTTGGATTCTATCTTCTGGGCTGTGCTCAGATTGCGGTAGGTCTTTTTCTGTCTTCTATAACAGAAAGTCAGATTATTGCAGCAGTGCTTACATTTGGAGTTCTGTTCTGCAGCTATGTAATGGACGGAATTTCCAGCTTTTTTTCCAGTACATCTATGGCTTCTTTTGCAGCCTTTCTGGTTATTTCCGTGATCATTGCACTGGTAGTATATCAGATGACAAAAGATATGATTCTGTCCTCTGTGCTGGGAATTGTATTGGTAGCAGTAAATGTAGTGCTGTATATTGTGAAATCTTCTATTTATGAGGGACTGATACAGAAACTGCTGGATCTTCTGGCAATATCAAACCAGTTTGATAACTTTGTAGGCGGCATTCTAGACTTATCAGGAATTATTTATATGCTGTCGGTTATCTGCATTTTTGTATTTCTTACAATTCAGAGTATACAAAAACGGCGTTGGAGTTAAATCTGAAATTTTAGTAAAGGAGATGCAGATATGAAAAAATCAAAAGGAAAATTCAGCTTAAAAAATTTGAAGCTTAAAGAAAAAATAAATATTAAGAATATTATTAGTAATATCAAAGAAAAAAGAACTAAAAACAAAAAGATTTTACGCCATGGTTCTTACAGCATAGGTATAACAGCTCTTGTTGTTGCTATTGCAGTGGTCTTGAATCTGGTGATACAGGAACTGCCTACCAGTATTCGAGAGTTAGATCTGAGCAGTGAAAAACTTTATACCATTGGAGATCAGACAAAAGAGGTTCTGGATAATCTTGACAAAGATGTAGAATTATATCTGATCGCCCAGGAAGGTACGGAGAGCAGTGATATCCAAAGGCTTCTGGAACGATATGAAGAAAGAAACGAGCATATTACTGTAGAGCAGAGAGACCCAGCAGTTTATCCTACTTTTACTCAGCAGTACACTTCAGATTCTGTAAATAATAATAGTATTATTGTAGTTTGCGGAGATAAGAGCAGAGTAGTAGACTATAGTGATATGTATGAGACAAGTATTAATTATCAGACCTATACTCAGGAGACAACGGCTTTTGATGGAGAGGGACAGCTTACCAGTGCTATCAATTATGTAATTTCAGAGGATATGCCTATTTTATATACTCTGGAAGGACATGACGAGATTTCTATGAGTACAAACATGACAGAGACTATTCAAAAGGCAAATATAGAAATCCAGTCTCTGAACCTGCTGACACAGGATGCTGTACCAGAAGATGCCTCCTGTCTGCTCATATATTCTCCGGCTACAGATCTTTCAGAAGATGAAGCGACAAAAATCATTAACTATCTGGAGAATGGAGGAAAGGCACTTATTATATCCGACTACACTACTGAGGATATGCCGAATTTCAAATCTGTCCTGGAAAATTACGGTGTTCGTACAGTAGATGGAGTTGTTATGGAAGGAGATACAGACCACTATATTTCCCAGAATCCTTATTATCTGCTTCCGGATATTAAGAGCACGGATATTACTTCTTCTTTATCATCTGGCAGCCGATATGTGCTTATGGCCCTTGCCCAGGGAATTGAGACAATTGATAATGTAAGAGATTCTCTGAACGTGCAGAGTATTCTTTCAACTTCAGACAGTGCTTACTCTAAGACGGATTTGGAAAATATGCAGACAGTAGAAAAAGAAAGTTCTGACATCGACGGTCCCTTTGATCTGGCGGTAGCCATTACAGAAGAGGTTAGCGATGATGCTGAGACACAGATTGTATATTTTTCATCAAGCACAATTTTTGATGACACCATTAACAGCTATGTATCAGGAACAAACTATGAACTTCTGTCATCATCACTGTCCTGGCTGTGTCAGACAGAGGAAGACAGTACAAGTACCATCTCTATTGCAAGTAAGAGCCTGGATACTTCTTCACTTACAATCTCAGCAGCAGATGTAAGCTTTTGGAGTATTGTTGTAACAGCAGTTATTCCGGTATGCATTCTCGTTATCGGATTTGGTATCTGGATGAAGAGGAGAAAACAGTGATATGAAGAAAAATAAAGGCTTAATTATCGGAATCCTTATATTAGTCCTCTTGCTGGCTGCTTATTTTGTGTTGAGGAGTCTTAATCTGAACGATGAAGATGACCAGGAAGAAGAGACAACAGAAACAGTTTTTGAAATAGATGCCGAGGATATCGGCCAGCTGCAGATTGTTTCAGGAGATAATACTTTTGATTTCACCCATTCCGATGATACATGGAGCTATAGTCAGGATTCCAGCTTTCCATTGAGTGAGTCTGCTATATTGGATAAAGTATCTTATGTGACGTCTGTATCTTCAACCAGAACCATTGAAAATCCCGAGAATCTGGAAGAATATGGACTGGATGCTCCGGAAGTGACTGTAAAGGTGACAGATACAGATGGAGAAGAGAATACTTTAAAACTAGGAGCCACCAATGATGCAGTATCTGGCTGTTATATGAGTTTAAATGATGATAACAGTAAGATTTATCTGGTAGACAGCAGCTTAAAGGAGAATCTTCAGTTTGATTTAAGTGATATTGCAGATAAAGAGGAAATCCCCAGCATTACAGGAAGTACCATAACTAGTGTATCAATACAGAAGCCCGAGGGTACTGCCAGACTTTATCAGGACAGCAGTTCAGAAACAGGCTGGACTTTTGCAGACACAGATGGAAGTACCGTTCCTGCAGACAGTTCTCTGGTATCTACTTATACCAGCAACTTTTCTACTTTGGCTTGGACTAACTATGTTACTTATGATTTAAGCAATCTGGGAACTTACGGATTGGATAATCCTACAGTGATTACAGTAGATTACCAGGTAGAGGAAGAAGCTGAAGACACAGATTCAGAGGATGAAAGCAGTGAAGATTCAGAAGATAGTGAGGAAGAATCTACAGTTACAGTAGATAAGCAAATGGTGATGCTCTTAGGAAATCAGACAGAGGACAGTACTTATTATTACGGAAAACTTCAGGAAGATTCCTGTGTGTATACCATAGCTGCCTCAACTATTCAGAATATTACAGAGGTGAATAAAGAAGACTTCCTCAGCACAAAAGTTGCAGACTATTCATTTGCAGATCTGGACAAAGTAACTTTTACCAGAAATGGTGAGACTTATACAGCTACCAAGGAAACAGTAGAGGTAGAAAGTGAAGATGAGGATGGAGAAACAACAGAAGAAACAAAATACATGATAAATGATAAGGAAATAGAAACTACAGATTTTAATAACTTCTACAATCTGATCACTGCTATGACGTGGCAGAGTCAGGATGAAAATGCACAGCCCTCTGGCGATGCAGAAATGAGCATCAATTTTTATAAAGAAGGCGGAATTAACATAACTGTAGATTTCTATTCCTATGATACAAATTTCTATCTTGTTGTAGATTCCAAAGGAAACCATATGATGGTTAATAAAATGGATGTCAGAGAACTCTTTGAAGCATTTGATAATGCTATGAGTGAATTGAATCAATAATGTTTCACGTGAAACATATGATAAAAAAGCACATCTAAATATCTGAAAAAGCGAGGCTGTCGCATTAGTCATATTTTTGACTAATGCGACAGCCTCGTTTTACTAGAAACTATAAATAAATGCTTAATAATTCTGCAAATCTGTTTCCTGCTTCCAGATGAGGAAGGTGTTTTGTTCTCTCTATAGAGCAAGTTTCAATAGATGGATTGATAGTAACATAGGCTTCTTGAATTGCTTTCCCCTTTTCCTCTCCCTGACCTGAAATAAGGATAATGCTTTGATCAATTTCTCTTAAAGCATGATTGATGCTGTTGTTTGTGTAGCATCCGATAATACTGGAGAGCAGGAACTTTGAATTACTAAATCCCTTATGAGCTGCTTCATAATATGTATCAATCATTTCTGCCGATACATCAAAGGGGTTATAAAGATACTCTTCTGTGAAAAGCAGCTGTACATTGCTCTGGCAGGTTATCATATTATATACGAGTGTTCCAAATACAGGAAGTTCAAGAAGAAACTTATATAATTTACTTCTTTTTCCTGGAATCTTATTTAAAGTAGATAGTTCAGGCGGATTTACCAAAAAGATTTTTCCGAAAAGGGAAGATTCATTATGGCATGCAAGTATAGTAAAGGAACTGGAATATCCGCTGGCTACTATATCTGTCTTTTCATGAATTACATTTTTGATAAAGTCAGAAATAAGCTGAACATATAAATAATTTGTATAAGTTATTCTTGGCTTTTCAGAGCGTCCGCACCCAAGAAGGTCCAGAACATATACTGTATGGTCCTTTGACAGTTTGTCAATGAGGTTTTTCCATTCATATGCGGAACTATATACTGTCAAGTCATGAATTAGCAGTATAGGGGAACCGCTACCCTTTTTCTTATAATAAATTTTTCCAAATCTCCAATTATAATAATTGTCAGCAGAAGATTTTAGTAAATCTTTAAGAGTTGCAGAGGCAAAAACTATGCGGTTAATAAGATATATAATTCCCGTAGCTACGGTAAATAAAATACCAAGAGTGACCAATCGGTGTTTATTCTTTTTCATTCTAATGTCAATACCTCCTACTAATTTTCCTGTATTATATTATAAAACATAGAGAACAATTATACAAGAAAAAAAGCCTGGAAGATTTTCGGACAGCAGTGGTGTTGCTGAAGATAAATGTTTCACGTGAAACATTACATAGTCTTAGCAAGGTGACTGTTCATTTCAGGAGCAAAAAACATGAACAAGAAAAGAATAAAAACAAGTGAAAAATTCATTAAAATATAAAAAATGTTTCACGTGAAACACTTGGTATAGAAATAGAAAAAGAAAGGTGATATAATGAATTTTAGAAATTTAAAGATAAATTTTAATCTACAATAAGGGGAAATATAAGTGGGAAGAATTATTGCAATTGCTAATCAAAAGGGTGGAGTAGGAAAATCTACCACAGCTATTAATCTTTCTGCATGTTTGGCAGAACAGAACCAGAAAGTCCTGCTGATAGACATTGATCCTCAGGGAAATGCCACCAGCGGTGTGGGAATTGATAAAAATGACACAGAAAATACCCTATATGAACTGTTGGTAGGAGAGAGGGAGCTGAAAGATTGTATTATTGAAAATGTATATGATAACCTTTCTTTAATACCATCTAATGTTAATCTTGCCGGGGCAGAAATAGAATTGGTGGGAATTGAGGGCAGAGAATTCCTTTTAAAGAATCAAATCGATACTATCAGAGATAGTTATGATTTTATTATAATGGATTGTCCGCCTTCTCTGAATATTCTGACGATTAATGCTATGACTACAGCAGACTCTGTATTAGTGCCAATACAGTGCGAATATTATGCTTTGGAAGGATTGACGCAGCTTATACATACCATTGAGTTGGTAAAAGAGAGGCTGAATCCAGATCTTATTATAGAAGGTGTTGTATTTACAATGTATGATGCCAGAACAAATCTTTCTCTTCAGGTTGTGGAAAATGTAAAAGCCAATCTGAATCAGTCCATTTATAAAACAATTATTCCGAGAAATGTAAGACTGGCAGAGGCGCCAAGTTATGGTATGCCTATTAATTTATATGATACACGATCTGTAGGTGCAGAAAGCTACCGCCTTCTGGCAGAAGAAGTTTTACACAGGGAGGATGAAGAATGACCGCAAAAAAAGGTGGCTTAGGCAGAGGTCTGGGAAGAGGTCTTGACGCAATGATCAGTGACACTTCAAAACCCAGACAAGCCGAGAAAACACCAGAAAAAACTTTAACAGTGAAAGAACCGGAAGGGGAGGCTAAAGGAAAAGTTTTTACGGTGAAGATTGCCCAGGTAGAGCCCAGCCGAAAACAGCCAAGAAAGCAGTTTGACGAGGATGCTCTGCTGGAACTGGCAGAGTCTATCAAACAATTTGGTGTACTTCAGCCGTTGCTGGTGCAGAAAAAAGACGATTACTATGAGATAATTGCAGGTGAGAGAAGATGGCGGGCATCTAAGCTGGCCGGAATAAAGGATATACCTGTAATTGTAAAAGAGTTTTCCGAGCAGGAAGCTGTGGAGATTTCTCTTATTGAAAATATTCAAAGAGAAAATTTAAATCCTATCGAAGAGGCAGCAGCTTATAAACGGCTCATGGAAGAGTTTCATTTGAAACAAGATACTATCGCGGAACGTGTGTCCAAAAGCAGGACAGCAGTAACAAACTCTATGAGGCTGCTGAAGCTGGATGAAAGAGTACAGCAGATGCTCATAGATGAAATGCTTACTACAGGACATGCCAGAGCACTTTTGTCTATAGAAGATAAGAATATGCAGCATGCTGCAGCGATTAAAGTCTTTGATGAAAAGCTCAGTGTAAGAGAAACAGAGAAACTGGTCAAGGAAATCCTTAATCCTCGAAAAGAAGAGAAAGAAAAGAAAGCAGACCGGGCCCAGGATCTTGTATACGAACAGCTGGAGGAAAAAATAAAGGGAATTATAGGCTCAAAAGTAGCTATTCGTCGTAAAAGCAAGGATAAGGGGAAAATTGAGATTGCATATTATTCTCAAGATGAACTGGAACGAATTGTGGAACTGTTAGAGACTATCAGATAGAATAAGGGGTAAGAAACGTATGAGTAATTTTTTAGATGCACTGCAGAATTATTCAGGAATCCTGCTTCTTTCCCTTCTGATTCTGGTGATCATACTTCTAATCTGTACGTTTAATCTTTCTTTAGGATTAAGCAGGCTGAATAAGAAATATAAGATCTTTATGAAGGGTAAAGATGGACAATCCCTGGAAAAACTGTTTAAAAGAAAATTTGATATGATTGAGAAACTGGCAAGCAACAGTGAGATAAACAGAGAAGATATCCAGAAGCTGGAGAAACTTTACAATAGTTCGCTTCATAAATATGGTATTGTAAAATACGATGCTTTTGAAGATATGGGTGGAAAGCTCAGTTTTGTTCTTGCTCTGCTGGACAAAGAGAATACAGGATTTCTGCTGAATGCTATACATAGCAGAGAAAATTGTTTTCTGTATATTAAAGAAATCGTAAATGGGGAATCCTATATAATGTTAAGTGAGGAAGAAGTGGAAGCCCTGAAGAGAGCTGTGAATTTTGGAATCGAGGAAAGTGAATTTGATATTTGATTTCCAAATCACAGAAAGTATAAAATTTGGTGAATGTTATGTAAACCATAATAAAGAAGTTATGTAAATCAATAAGGAGAAGAGAAAATGTTAGATATCCGTTTTGTCAGAGAAAATCCAGAAGTGGTAAAGGAGAATATTAAAAATAAATTTCAGGACAGCAAACTGCCTCTGGTAGATGAAGTTATAGAGCTGGATAAGAGAAACAGAGAGATCAAGCAGGAAGTAGAAGGTCTGAGAGCAGAGAGAAATAAGATTTCCAAGATGATTGGCGGACTGATGAAGGAAGGCAAGAGAGAAGAGGCAGAAGAGGCCAAGAAACAGGTTACTGCCAATGCTCAGAGAGTAGAGAGTCTTTCTGCTGAAGAAAAAGAAGTGGAAGAAAAAATCAAAAAAATTATGATGACTATTCCAAATATCATTGATCCATCGGTTCCTATTGGAAAGGATGACAGTGAAAATGTAGAGGTTCAGAGATATGGTGAGCCTGTAGTTCCTGATTTTGAAATTCCCTATCATTCAGAGATTATGGAAAGCTTTGATGGTTTGGATCTTGACAGCGCCAGAAAAGTTGCCGGAAATGGATTTTATTATTTAATGGGAGATATTGCAAGACTTCATTCTGCAGTGATCTCTTACGCAAGGGATTTTATGATTAACAGAGGTTTTACTTACTGTGTTCCGCCCTTTATGATCCGCAGCAACGTAGTCACAGGCGTTATGAGTTTTGCAGAGATGGACGCTATGATGTATAAGATTGAAGGGGAAGATTTATATCTGATCGGAACCAGCGAACACTCTATGATCGGAAAATTTATTGATACGATTATTCCGGAAGAAGAACTGCCAAAAACTCTTACCAGCTACTCTCCATGCTTCCGTAAGGAAAAAGGCGCTCATGGAATCGAGGAAAGAGGCGTGTACCGTATTCATCAGTTTGAAAAACAGGAGATGATCGTAGTATGTAAGCCGGAAGAGAGTCCTATGTGGTTTGATAAACTGTGGCAGAATACAGTAGATCTTTTCCGTTCTATGGATATTCCTGTAAGAACTCTGGAGTGCTGTTCCGGAGACCTGGCAGATCTGAAAGTGAAATCTGTAGATGTAGAAGCCTGGTCTCCAAGACAGAAAAAATATTTTGAAGTGGGAAGCTGCTCAAACCTGGGAGATGCTCAGGCCAGAAGACTTCAGATCCGCGTTAACGGGAAAGATGGAAAATATCTTGCCCACACATTAAATAATACCGTTGTAGCACCTCCCAGAATGCTTATTGCCTTTTTGGAGAACAACCTTCAGGCAGATGGTTCTGTAAAGATTCCAGAGGCTCTCAGACCTTATATGGGAGGAGCAGAAGTAATTAAGCCCAAGAAATAAGTGGAGGTTACTCATTGCACAGTTATTTGAAAGCAATCGGGTTTTCCGATATAACGGAAAAGAAAGAACTGGATACCATTTTGCAGGATGTTATCCAGAACTATGATGAAAAGACCGTTGTGGAGGACAGAAGCAATCATCTATTTACCGAACTGTCCAAAATGTACGGCTGTGACTTCGGCATTACCGTCTGCGGAGAATATGATGAGGATGATCAGTTCCAGATGGAATATTATTTTCCATATTTCCGGGGAACAGGCATTACCATGGAAGAGGAAGTGGTAATTGAAAAGCATGCTGGGAAGGAATCCTATGCTGGAGCCTGTGACGATATGCGTATCGGTGTGACAATTATCTTTTATCTGCAAAATGCAGGGGAATATCTTACCCAAAGGTGCAAAGGCCACTATGCGGGAGGAGTCCATAGCCTGACTCTTTCCGGCCTTGCCAAGAAAGGCACGATTCTTCTGCCTGTGCTGAAGCAGGAGGCAGAGGCGGCAGAAGCAGAGGAAAAGACCATGAACAGAGGAAGACTTATGGCAGCCGCCAAAAACGGGGACGAAGAAGCTATGGAAAGTCTTACTATAGAGGATATGGATACATATTCCATGATCTCCCAGAGGGTGGAGAATGAAGATGTGTACAGTATTGTGGACAGTTATTTTATGCCTTATGGAATGGAATGTGATCTGTATAATATCATGGGAGAGATCCTGGAATGCACAAAGATCCAGAATATTCTTACAGGAGATACGGTCTACGAGATGCGGATTTGTTGTAACGATATTGAACTGGACGTATGCGTCAACGAAAATGATCTCCTGGGAGAACCGGCCAGAGGCCGAAGATTTAAAGGAGTTGTGTGGCTTCAAGGCTATGTAGATTTTGAATATTAAATATAAATCTTCAAAAAAGCTATAGATTCTTGACGCTTCTTGGAAATAAGGGTAAAATAATAGAAAATGTCTGAGCTGTCAGTGGTTCTGTCAGCAAAGCGTTCATAGAGCAGGATACTGACCGGAAGAGAATCTGATGGAAAGAGAAAATAGCTGTAAACAAAATCTGTAATAGTTTAAAACAAGAGGGACCCTTTCGGGTCCTTTTTCTGTGCTATAGACCCAGAAAGGGGCCATGATGCCTGTATAACAGGCGCCTGCCGGTTAAGTTTATCCGGGGATGAAAAGGGAAGGAGGAGATATATGGATAAAGAGAATTCCAGGATTGCCGTAATCGGAATTATTATTGAAAACCGGGAAATGGCAGGAAGGGTAAATGAGCTGCTCCATCAATACAGTGAATTTATCATTGGACGAATGGGAATCCCATACGAGAAAAAACAGGTGAATATTATCAGTGTAGTCCTGGATGCCCCGTCAGATGTGATCAGTGCTCTGGCTGGAAAAATGGGAAGACTTCCAGGGGTCAGTTCCAAAGCAATCTATTCCAGAGAGAGCTCTTCAGAGAAGACCAGAGGAAAAGAAAAAGGGACGGAAGGGGACTCACAGGATGGAAAATAAAATCAGTGAAGAGGAATATCAGGTCTGCTTCCAGGAGCTTTCCAGCGGCAGGCATCTGAACAGGAATCAATGGAGAACTTTGCTGGAAGGCCGAAATAGTGAGCGGGCAGAGCTTTTAGCCCAAAAGGCCTCAGAGCTGCGAGACCGGATTTACGGAAAGAAAATCTTTATCCGGGGTCTCATTGAATTTACGAATTATTGTAAAAATGACTGTTACTACTGTGGAATCCGAAAGAGCAATAAAAATGCGTCCCGTTATCGGCTAACTGAAGATCAGATTCTGAACTGCTGCAGAGCCGGATATGAACTGGGCTTTCGCACCTTTGTCCTTCAGGGGGGAGAAGACCCTTATTTTAATGATGAGAGAATAGTCAGGATAGTAGGAAAAATCCGAAAGGAATTTCCAGACTGTGCTATAACCTTATCTATTGGAGAAAAGGAGAGAGCAAGCTACCAGCTCTTTAAGAAGGCAGGGGCAGACAGATATCTGCTCCGGCATGAGACCGCCAATGAAGCTCATTACAGAAAACTTCATCCAAAAGAACTTTCCCTTGCCCACAGAATTCAGTGCCTGGAAGACCTGAAAAGCCTGGGGTACCAAACTGGAGCAGGGATTATGGCGGGATCTCCGGGACAGACCACAGAAACTCTCATGGATGACCTGGAATTTCTGGAGAAACTCCAGCCGGAAATGGTGGGGATCGGCCCTTTCATTCCTCATCACGATACACCCTTTCGGGAGAAGAAACAGGGAGAACTGGAGCAGACTTTATATCTTTTGAGTCTGGTACGGCTCCTTCTTCCAAATGTGCTCCTGCCGGCTACTACAGCCCTGGGAACCATTGATCCCAGAGGGAGAGAAAGGGGAGTCCTGGCAGGGGCAAATGTAGTAATGCCAAACCTATCCCCGGAAAATGTCAGGGAAAAATACCTGCTGTATGACAACAAGATCCATACAGGGAAGGAAGCGGCAGAATGTCTGGACGCCCTGCGGGCATCTATGGGGGAAATAGGATATGAAGTCGTAGTGGACCGGGGAGATTATATTTCAAAAACAGAGGAGGTATAGGATTATGTATGATCCAAAATCAAAATGTGCAGATGATTTTATTAACCATGAGGAGATCATGGAAACCCTTGCCTATGCAGAGGAAAATAAACACAACAGGGAGCTGATCGACCAGATTCTGGAAAAAGCAAAACTGAGAAAAGGGCTAAGCCACAGAGAAGCAGCGGTGCTTCTGGATTGTGACCTGGAAGATAAAAACCAGGAAATATATGCCCTGGCAGAGCAGATCAAGAAGGATTTTTATGGAAACCGCATCGTGCTTTTTGCTCCTTTATATCTGTCCAATTACTGTGTAAACGGCTGTGTATACTGTCCATATCATGCCAAGAATAAGCATATTCCCAGAAAGAAACTGACCCAGGAGGAAATCCGTCAGGAGGTTATCGCTCTTCAGGATATGGGGCATAAGAGACTGGCGCTGGAAACAGGAGAAGATCCGGTGAACTGTCCCATTGAGTATGTGCTGGAGAGCATTAAGACTATCTACAGTATCAAACATAAAAACGGCGCTATTCGCAGGGTAAACGTAAATATTGCCGCTACTACTGTGGAAAACTACAGAAAGCTGAAAGAAGCAGGAATCGGAACCTACATTCTGTTTCAGGAGACCTACCATAAGGAAAGCTATCTGAAACTCCATCCCACAGGACCAAAACATGACTATAATTATCATACAGAAGCTATGGACCGTGCCATGGAAGGCGGAATTGACGATGTGGGATGCGGCGTTCTCTTTGGACTTGAAATGTATCGTTATGAGTTTGCCGGCCTGCTGATGCATGCAGAGCATCTGGAGGCAGTATATGGAGTTGGACCCCATACTATCAGCGTGCCCAGAGTCAGAAAAGCAGATGATATTGACCCGGATGCTTTTGACAATGGTATTGACGATGACACTTTTGCAAAAATCGTGGCCTGTATCCGAATTGCAGTGCCTTATACAGGTATGATCATCTCTACCAGAGAGAATCAGAAATGCAGGGAAAGAGTCCTTCATCTGGGAATTTCACAGATTTCCGGCGGTTCCAGGACCAGCGTAGGAGGCTATGCAGAACCAGAGCCAGAGGAAGAATCTTCAGAACAGTTTGAGGTTAGCGACAACCGTACTCTGGATGAAGTGGTGAACTGGCTGATGGGAATGGGATATGTGCCCAGCTTCTGCACAGCCTGCTACCGGGAGGGAAGGACAGGAGACAGGTTCATGTCTCTGTGCAAATCCGGACAGATCCAGAACTGCTGCCTGCCTAACGCCCTTATGACCTTAAAGGAATATCTTATGGATTATGCTTCCCCTGATACAGTAGAAAAAGGCCTGAAACTGATCCAGGAGCAGATAAAAGAAATCCCAAGGGAACGTACCAGAGAGATTGTACAGGAACGGCTTATTGAAATTGAGAAAGGAAACAGAGATTTCCGGTTCTGACACAGACAGGAGGCTTTACATGGGAATGAATCAGACGCCTGCCTCTGAGCGGGTACATATTGGATTTTTTGGGAAGAGAAACGCAGGAAAATCCAGTGTTATGAATAAGGTAACAGGACAGGAGCTGGCAGTAGTATCAGATGTAAAGGGAACGACAACAGACCCGGTTTACAAAGCTATGGAACTGCTTCCCCTGGGACCTGTAGTAATGATGGATACTCCGGGAATCGACGACGAGGGAGCATTAGGCGGCCTTCGGGTAAAGAAAAGTTATCAGGTGCTGAACAAGACAGACGCAGCAGTCCTGGTCATTGATGGAAAGGCTGGTATGAGCAGGGAGGACCAGGCTCTGCTGGAAAGGATCCACAAGAAAAATATTCCCAGCATCCTGGTACTGAATAAGAGGGACCTGCTTACAGAGGAAGAGGTCTGTCAGACCCTTTCCGGTCTGCCGGAAGGGTACCAGGAAGGAAAAGACTACCTTTGGGTCAGCGCTCAGGAGGGAACGGGCGTCCGGGAATTAAAGGAGCGGCTGGCAGTTCTGGCCAGTACAGAGGAAAACCGGAAGAAAATCGTGGGAGACCTGCTGTCTCCCGGAGATTTTGTGGTGCTGGTAGTGCCCATTGATAAAGCTGCACCAAAAGGAAGGCTGATCCTTCCACAGCAGCAGACTATCCGGGATATTCTGGACGCAGATGCTGTATCTGTGGTCATTAAAGAAGACCGGTTAAAGGAGACTCTGGAGAGTTTAGGAAAGAAGCCAAGACTGGTAATCACCGACAGTCAGGTATTTGGAAGAGTTTCCAAAGATACTCCGAAAGAGCTTCTTCTGACTTCTTTTTCCATTCTCTTTGCCAGATATAAAGGGAATCTGGAAACTGTAGTAGAAGGGGCAAGGACTCTGGAAAAGCTGAAAGACGGGGATAAAGTGCTGATCAGCGAAGGCTGTACCCATCACCGGCAGTGCGGAGATATCGGCACTGTAAAACTTCCGGCCTGGATAAGGAAATATACGGGGAAAAATCTGGAATTTTCTTTTACATCAGGAACAGAATTCCCCGATGAGCTGGGAGAGTACAGTCTCATTGTCCACTGCGGCGGATGCATGCTCAATGAGCGGGAAATGAAGTACCGGCTGAGCTGTGCAGAGGACCAGGGCGTACCTATGACTAATTATGGGATTATTATCGCCTATATGAATGGGATATTGGAGAGGAGCCTGGAACCTTTCTCATAGAGAAAGGTCCAGGACAGATTCTCTTTCTATCAGATCTACATCCAGGATGATATTTTCGGCAGGAGATTTTGCATCTTCGATTTTTTTCATGAGCATTTGACAGGCAAGCTGGGCTTTCTGACAGATATCCTGTCGGATAGTAGTCAAGGGAGGGATTGCACGGCGGCTCATGGAGTTATCATCAAAACCTATGACGGAAAAATCTTCAGGAATCCGGTATCCCAGACGGTGAGCTGCCCCATAGATTTCAAAGGCGCAGTTATCTGCTGTGGTAAAAATGCCAGTTACGGGATGAGGAGCTTTTTTCAGCATTTTCAGGATATCCTCCATATTCTGACCGGTCAGATTGATAATATGTTCTGACGGAAGCTGGATGCCGGCTTCCCGCAGATAGCTGCAGAATCCCTGGAGCCGGTGCATGATAACGCCGTTTCCGATGGCTTCAGGTCCGATAAAGGCCAGATTTCTGTGGCCTTTAGACAGCAGGTATCTGGCAGCCAGCTCTCCAAAGAAGGCGCTGTTGTAAGGGTCTACCAGAGGGATTCCCTGGTCTGTAACCATTATCCCCAGATACACCATGTTTATGAAAGCAGGACTTCAGGATTCTTATCTGTCCCTGATCCTGCCGGTAATGGTCAGCGGTTTCGGCATCTTTATGATGAAGCAAAACATGGAAACGATTCCTGATGAGCTTATCGAAGCAGCCAGGATGGATGGATCCAACGAGTTTCAGACTTTCCATAAATTGATTCTGCCCTTGTGTAAGAATGGAATTTCGGCTATTGCCATTTTCCAGTTCTTGTGGGTATGGGAAGATTACCTGTGGCCCTACCTGATGATTGACAGTGAAAACAAACAGCTTCTGGCAGTGGGGCTGACATTGTTTAACGGAAGATATTCCACAGATTACGGCGGATTGTTTGCAGCTACGACTATCTCAATCCTTCCGGTCATCATTGTTTATGTAATCTTCCAGAAACGCTTTGTGGCAGGTGTGGCTTCAGGAGCTGTAAAGGGCTGACATATATGAATGAAAACAGGAGGAGAAACAATGAATAAAAACTGGAAAATCCAGACAAATCCAAAAGCAGACCCGGAGAACATCCTTCAGGGAGAAAAATACAGGATTACTATGCTTACAGAAGGCCTTGTCAGGCTGGAATACAGTGAAGAGGGTATTTTTGAGGACCGGGCTACCCAGAGCGTGTGGAACCGGGATTTCCCTAAAGTAGACTTTACTTATAAAGAGACAGAAGAGCAGCTGGAAATCTTTACTTCTATGCTTCATCTGATCTATGACAAAAAGAAATTTTCGCCCAATGGTTTATCTATCCAGGCTGTGGGAAATTTCAGCGCCTATGGAAGTATCTGGCATTATGGACAGGACTTTCAGGACCTGAAGGGGACAGCCAGAACACTGGACGAGGCAGACGGAGAAATCCCTCTGGAAAGAGGGATTATCGGAAAAAATGGATTTTCCCTGCTGGATGACAGTAAGTCTCTCCTTCTTCGCGAGGATGGCTGGATAGAACCAAGGAGCCATCAGGAAGAGGATCTTTATTTCTGGGGCTATGGACATGAATATAAAAGGGCTCTGAAAGATTTCTATTATCTCTGCGGAAAAAGCCCTATGATTCCCAGATATGCCATGGGAAACTGGTGGAGCAGGTATTATAAATATACAGAGGAATCCTATAAAGAATTGATGAACCGATTTGAAAAGGAGAAAATTCCTTTTTCTGTGGCGGTTATTGATATGGACTGGCATCTGGTAGACATTGATCCAAAGTACGGAAGCGGGTGGACAGGATACACCTGGAATAGAGATCTGTTTCCAGACCCGGAGGAGTTCCTTCAGTGGCTCCATAACCGGAATATGAGAGTGACATTAAATGTCCACCCCGCAGACGGTGTTCGGGCTCACGAAGAGCAGTACAGGGCAGTGGCAGAAGAAATGGGAGTAGATTGGGAAAAAGAGCAGCCCATAAACTTTGACCCGGCAGATCCCAATTTCCTGGAAGCATGCTTTAAACATATTTTCCACCCTATGGAAAAACAAGGTGTGGATTTCTGGTGGCTTGACTGGCAGTCCGGAGGCCTCAGCAAGGTAGAAGGACTGGACCCTCTTTGGGTGCTGAACCATTACCATTATCTGGACAGTGGGCGAGAGGGAAAACGCCCTATGACTTTTTCCAGATACGCAGGACCGGGAAGCCACCGCTATCCCATAGGATTTTCCGGAGATACCATTGTGACCTGGGCATCTCTTGCTTTCCAGCCTTACTTTACAGCTACAGCCTCCAATATTGGATACGGCATGTGGAGCCATGACATCGGCGGCCATATGATGGGAATCAAAAATGATGAGATGGCAGGACGGTGGCTCCAGTTCGGAGTATTCTCTCCTGTTATGCGTCTTCACTCCAGCAACAGTGAGTTTAATGCCAAGGAACCCTGGAGATACCGGAAGGACATTGCAGATATGATGAAAGGTTTCCTGCAGCTGAGACACCGGATGGTACCTTATCTTTACACTATGAACTACCGGGCTTATGAGGAAGGTCTTCCTCTGGTTCTTCCTATGTACTACGACTATCCGGAAGAATGGGAAGCCTATGAAGTGCCGAATCAGTATTTCTTCGGAAACCAGCTTCTGTGTGCGCCTATTACAGCGCCTCAGATTGACCGCCTGAACGTAGGAAAAGTAAGGGCCTGGCTGCCCAAGGGAACCTGGTACGATGTGTTTACCGGAATGAAATACCGGGGTGGAAGAATGATGAACATGTATCGGGGACTGTCTTCCTTCCCTGTGCTGGCAAAAGCAGGGGCTATTATTCCTATGACAGAAGAGGTGGACAGTATCCAGAAAAATCCGGAAAAAATGTGTCTTCATGTTTATCCCGGCGCAGACGGAAGTTTTGTACTCTATGAAGACGACAGCGAAACAGAAGATTACAAAAAAGGGAAATTTGTAAAGACTCCTATGACTTTTTCCTGGGACAGCAGAGAGAATGCAGCAGAGCTGATAATCGAAAGCCCTCAGGGCAGCCAGGAGCTTCTGCCTCAGAAGAGAAACTGGAAGGTAATCTTCCATGGGGTAGCGCCCTGCCAGACAGAGGCAGCAGCAGAGCTTTCCAGAGAAAGCTTCCCGGAAACAACAGTAAGGATTTTGGCAGCAGGAGAAAGGAGACTGGGAGAAATCGCTTATGACAGAGAAAAAGCCAGTCTGAGCTGTGACCTGGGAGAATTAGATTCTGCACAGGAAATCCAGATTCTTCTGAGAAATATTAAAGAAAAAGAAAATGATATAGCGGCTTACGCCTTTGATTTCCTGAACCAAGCAGAGATTGAATTCGTCCTGAAGGACGTAATCTATCAGATGGTAAGAGATGCAGAAGATAAAACCATACTTTTATCCCAGCTTCAGGCCATGGAACTGGATTCAGAGCTGCTTGGGGTGCTGACAGAGATTATAACAGCGTAGAAAAAAATATAAAAAGAGAACAGGGGGCTGTCGCATTAGTCATATGTCAGGAATATTTATACATTTTATGCGAATTTGTCGAGCATAGCTTTGAGACCATAGGCTCAAAGCGGCACAGACTGAGCAATAAAATGTATAAATATTCTCGATTTTGATTAATGCGACAGCTCCCTGTCTGCAAAAAGGGCAGAATTTTTTGTTTTTACTGCAGTGCAGTCTGTTTTACCCGATTCAAGGCCTTAGATACTGCAGGGATGGAAATGATGATCACGGTTATAATTCCTTCTGCAACTAAATAGCTGTAGTTGTAGACAATAGGATATACACTGGTAAGGGCTTTTGGAAAATTGTCTGGCATGTAGTCCATCCAGTAGAGATAACCGCCCAGGGCGTGGAAAGCGCCTCTGGCGATGACGGCAGCTATGTAGCCTTTCAATAGACCATGTTTACTCTTTGCAAAGAATCCTGCCACGCCAAGAGCGGCAAAGGCCAGGATATAGTCGCAGCATACCTGAAACAAAGAAAGTACATAGGGTTCCTGGATAAACTGCAGGATACCGTAGGCCAGTCCTACCAGAATACCAGTCTTTGGACCATACCAGTTTGCTATAAGAACAATGAAAAGCATACTGCATAAAGTCACGCTTCCGCCCCAGGGCATATTGAACAGCTTCAGATAAGAGGTAATAAAAGCCAGCGCCATGGCCATGGCACAGAAAACAAGCTGTCTGGTTCCCATCTTTTTCTTCTCTGAAATCCTGCCTGCAAAGACAAGGGCTGCCACGAAAAGAAGAATCCCTGCGGCAATGCAGAGTACATATCCGGCGGTAGTCAGTCCTCCTTCTGCATTAACAAGAAATTGAAACATAAAAAATCCCTCCTGCTTCCAAGACTGAAAACAAAAGGGCTGTAGTAAAATAACGCATCCCTACGTTGGCATTATCCAAATCAGGTTATGGGTCGAAGCTTACAACTTCCTCTCAGCCTGTAACACAAGCTCCCCTTGTTATCAATCTTATGTAGTTTAACCGGACTTTATATTATACATATCAGGGAAAAATGTCAAGAGGGGAAATCGGACCGGAAAGGTCTTAAAAATAGACGGTCCGCTCTGCGAACCGCCTATTATTCATGACAGCAGACAGTTTATAGGTTGTGCTGCCTATTGTTTGAAAGCATTATAGTTTTCTCTGTTTTTATGCCATGATTGGTTTCATAGCTTCGGAAAGCTTGTCTTTCTCTGCCTGAGCTTCTGCCAGGTCTTTGCCAAGAGTTGTATAGTATACTTTAATCTTTGGCTCTGTTCCTGAAGGACGAACGATAACAGTTTCCTTGTTCTCAAGTTTATAGATGAGAACATTGGCGGAAGGAAGTCCGGTTTCTTCCGGCTTTGTATAGTCGGTTACGCTTGTAACCTTGTATCCTGCGATTTCAGTAAGAGGATTCTTTCTCAGACCTTCCATAATTCCGGCCATCTTATCCATGCCGCTTAATCCTGGGAATTCAAAACTGTCAATCTTGTTAAGGTAACGTCCGTACTGAGCATAGATTTCTTCCATTCTCTGTTTCAGAGAGCTTCCGATGCTTCTGTAGTAGGCAGCCATTTCGCAGATCAGCATAGAGCCGATAACAGCGTCTTTATCACGAACATAGGGACCTGCCAGATAGCCGTAGCTCTCTTCGAATCCGAAGATGAAACGGTCAACTTCTCCAGCAGCCTCTAACTGTGCGATCTGATCGCCGATCCATTTAAAGCCGGTGAGAACGCTTCTTAATTCTACTCCGTAGTGCTCAGCTACAGCATCTGCCAGAGGAGTGGATACAATAGATTTTACAGCTACAGCTTTTTCAGGCATAGTGCCTTTTTCGATACGTCCTGCACAGATGTAGTCCAGAAGGAGTACGCCTACTTCATTTCCGCTTACCAGTTCATAGGAACCATCCGGGCATTTCATGGCAATGCCTACACGGTCTGCATCCGGGTCAGTGGCAAGCATCAGGTCGGCTCCGGTTTCTTTTGCCAGATTCAGTCCCTGCTCCAGAGCCTCAAAGATTTCCGGGTTCGGATAGCTGCAGGTGGTGAAATAGCCGTTAGGATATTCCTGATCAGGAACAATGGTGATATCGGTGATACCAATGTCCTTTAATACCTGAGTTACCGGCACAAGACCTGAACCGTTCAGAGGGCTGTATACTAATTTCAGGCCGGCTGTTTTGCACAGACCTGGACGAACCTGTCTGGATTCGATAGCTTCATACAGGGCTTTCTTGCAGTCATCCCCTACAAAACGGATGAGACCTTCTTCAACGCCCTGAGCAAAGGACATATATTTTGCTCCGGTAAGTACGTCTGTCTTCTGGATTTCTTCATATACAATAGCGGCGGCGTCATCAGTCATCTGGCAGCCATCGGGACCGTAAGCTTTATATCCATTGTATTTTGCAGGGTTATGAGATGCTGTTACCATGACACCTGCGTTGCAGTTGTAGTAACGTGTTGCAAAGGAAAGGGCCGGTACAGGCATTAAGGCGTCATAAATCCTTACCTTGATTCCGTTTGCTGCCAGAACTCCAGCGGCATTCTTGGCAAACACATCACTTTTCAGACGGCTGTCGTAGCTGATAGCAACAGTCTGTGTGCCGCCCTGAGTTTTTACCCAGTTCGCAAGGCCCTGAGTAGCCTGGCGGACTACATAAATATTCATGCGGTTTGTTCCTGCTCCCAATACACCGCGAAGTCCGGCTGTACCGAATTTCAGGGCTACTGCAAAACGCTCTTTAATTTCATCATCGTTTCCTTCGATCCGGGATAATTCCGGGTTTAAATCCGCATCCTCCAGATCTGCGTTTAACCAACGCTTATACTCTTCCTGATACATTTTTACCACTCCTACCATATTCTTTATAGTTTTTTTGTGAAATCATCACAATACATATTACTAATATACCATGTTTAAAGGCGAACGGCAATCATTCCCTGAAGGTTTTTACAGCGTTTTTACAGCTTATAAAGAAAAAAATAAAAGATGAAGACGGTAATCAGAGGATGATATGTAAAACAGCCCAAAGGCTGTCCCACGGTTCAGGAGTCGGTGTTGTCGCCGAGGCGTGCTTCTGATCTGCATTGCCATGGCAGCAGGCAGCGGCAAGGTGCTGACCCTTTCCACCTGCACCAATGGCGGCGCTGACCGCTTTATCATCATGCCTGTGGTGATTGCAGATTTCGTGAATGACCTGGGCGGACAACGCGGCGCGGGCGCTTTTGGCAGCACGGGAAAATAACTTATTGCTTTGAATAAATATTTTTTCGCACGGGCAACCTAAAAAACAGGGGGTAGCTATTATACGGATGTAACCAATCATATATTATATTGGTTACATTAGGGAGCAAAACGCGGTTTCAATGTGCTTTGCAGTAGTTGACAAGGGTATGTTTTTAGGATAAAATAAAGTAAACTTTATATTTTCCTAAAAATAAGGAGGTCATGTTATGCCATATATTGAGCGAGCATTGGAACGGAAATTTTTGCGTATGAGTTCCTTTTTCAAAGCAGTGCTTGTAACAGGTGCGCGGCAGGTTGGTAAAACTACCATGCTGAAACATTTAGCCGAGGGACAAAACCGCACTTACATTTCTATGGATAATACAATGGCAAGAACCCTGGCCCAAACAGATCCCGTATTGTTCTTTCAGACTTACAAGCCTCCAATCATCATTGATGAAATACAGAAAGCCCCGGAGCTGTTTGAACAGATTAAAATTATGTGCGATGAAACCGAAGAAAGAGGTTTATTCTGGCTGACCGGCTCCCAGCAGTATAAGATGATGAAAAATATCCGCGATACACTGGCCGGAAGAATCGGGATTCTGGAGCTATACAGCTTTTCCAAAAATGAAGTAGACGGAGAAGTTTTTACAAACAAACTGGATTTCTCTCTGCCGTGTCTTTTGGAGCGGCAGAAAACGGCAAAAAAGAATGATATTGTAGATGTGTTCGAGCATATCTGGCGCGGCGGGATGCCAGACGCGCTACGGGCCGATGCCGAGCAGAGACAGGAATATTTCAATTCTTATATTGAAACCTACCTGATGCGGGATGTGGCGGAAGAAGGCGGTATTACCGATTCTGTACGTTTCCGAAAATTTCTTACTGCCTGTGCTGCCTTGACAGCCGAGCAGGTAAATTATAAAACTTTGGCGGAGGCAGCCGAAATTTCTCAGCCCACAGCCAAAGAATGGCTGCGGATCTTGCAGGGATTAGGCATTGTCTATCTTCTGCCGCCCTTTGCCAATAATGAATTGAAGCGATTAACAAAAACACCCAAACTGTATTTCTGTGATACCGGACTGTGTGCCTATCTGTCTATGTGGCTTACCAGAGATACCCTGATGAATGGTGCCGTAAACGGTCACTATTTTGAAAACTATGTTGTGATCGAGCTTTTGAAAAGTTTTTCTTACTCAGCAGATAAAGCAAACCTGACATACTACCGTGATTCTAACGCAAAAGAAATTGATGTGATTGTAGAAGAAAATGGATTGGTTCATCCGCTGGAAATCAAAAAATCTGCAAATCCTGATCGCAGAGAAATCAAAAAATACGAGGTGCTCGACAAGACAACCTTAGAACGTGGCAGCGGCGGTATTGTCTGCATGTGCGAAGAAGTAATACCGATTGATCAGAAAAACTGCTTTATTCCTTGTAATCTTATATAGATAATAGAAAGTGGTCAGCCTCCCTTATGTGTGACTGACCACTTCTATTTTTTACTATTCAGTTCTTTCATAATACCGAAGTTGTAGGACATCGCTTTGGAATCCAGCTTCTTTGCCTCTGCGATAAATTCGTTTAAGGCGGTAGGATTTGGATTGCCTTCATCAAAGAATTTCTCCACGTTGTTGATATAGTTGTTGGCCTGCCTAGCAAGCACACTGATTTTATTAGCAGAAGTTGGTAAAGCAGTTCAAGTCCAATTAGCAGGAATTTATATTTATGCATTTTATATCCATGCATGAATTTCTAAAAGAGAAAACGCCACAAATCCTTGGATTCATGGCGTTTATACGTTCCTGACTGGAGTCGAACCAGCGGCCTATTGCTTAGGAGAAGCTCCGATACGACATCAGGAGATGCTATGTAGTGCTAAGAAATCCCGTAATTTCAAGGCTTTTTCACTGTTCCATATCTCATGAGATACTACCGTGTGATAGCCTGTACAAGGGGATTTTACCAGGTCTAATTGGCAAGTAATTAGCTGAGCATCTGAAAAAAGGTGGCTGTTTTTAGTTCAAGTCTAACCTGCTGAGTACTGCCAAATGATACGAAATACAGCATAGTGATATGCCGTACAAATTCAAAGTGCAGATGCCCTTATCTTACCGTTTGCTATATGTATTGTAACACGAAATCAGCATAATTTGTGTTACCAAATTCTAAATATGTACTGAAAAAGCAGACCCTCTCAAAAGAAAGGATCTGCCTTTTGATTTTACATCGACTTAGCAAGCGTCTTAAGCAGTTCAGCCATACCGGGCTTTTGAAGGAGCGACAGGAGAAGTTCCTGATCACTTTGAGGTTTTTGCTCAGCCGGTTTTTCAACCACTTCTTCCGGTTCAGCTTGTCTGCCAGAATAAAATGCTTCTTCCAGTCTCGCAGCATTCACCCGACGGTCATCATCAATAATATGCGAATATACATCAGCTACCATCTTGATCTGTGCATGACCGGAATCGCCTTGCACCGACTTCATATCGCCACCATTCAGCTTCAACTTATAAGTGATACTGGAATGACGGAGGGAATGGAAAACCACCTTTGGAAGCCCATGTTCCTCGATTAACTTACTGAATCCTCGATTGATGACCTGTCCTTCTATCGGCTTTCCATTGCTGGAGCAAAACACAAGATTAAAGTCAACAAATTCATCGCCAAACAAATCTTTCAGTTCCTCAATGGTAGCTTTTCTCTCAACGAGCATTTCGGCAACCGTTTTAGGCAGGAAGATTTTTCTCACGCTTGTTTTGGTTTTTGGAGTTTTCAAAACTAAAGCAGTGTGTGTGCTGGCAAATGTTCGGGGAAACTTAAACATAATATCTTTTTCATTCAGGTTCTCCATCGCATTTCGATTGACACGCTGCAATTCTTTCTCTACGAAAATACTTGCTCGCCCCTGTTCAATACTTGCAGGAGAAATATCCACGCAATCCCATGTCAATCCCAGCAGTTCGCCCATTCGCAAGGAACAGGAGAAAGCCAGATTGATTGCCAGGCTCAAAATTTCATCATCACAAACCTCCAGAGCTTTAATCAGCGTATCCGCCGTCCAAATCTCTCTTGGCTTGGTTTCTGTCTTTGGCAGAGTTGCGTGTTCTACCGGATTGCGGGAAATCAGTTCCCACTTTACCGCCTGATTAAAGGCATTATGTAGTACCTTGTGGATTTGTCTGACAGTTTTCGCTGTCACAAATTCAGTCCTCGCTTTTACGAATCGAGTCGATACCGCCTTAACAGTCAACAGGTCACGATAATATTTGTCCATCACTCTGGGATTCAGATCTTCCAGTTTCATATCGCCAATGATTGGACGAACATAATTGGAAAGCAAGCTCTGACGGCTTTCATAAGTGGACATCGCCCAGGTATTTACTCCATAGATAGACATATATTCTTCCAGGAGATCGTTTACCGTTTTGGCAGTCGGAACAATGAAGCTGCCCGTTTCCTGTTCGTACTCAATTTGATTCTTTCTTTTTTTCGCTTCGGTGCTGGTATCGAAGGTTTCCCACTTCTGACGCTTTTTGCCCGATTCATCGACGTATGTATAGACCACAGAGTATTTCTTTTTTCGTTTTACGATAGATGCCATAGTTACTCGCTCCTTTCTTCCATATCAGCTTTTCCCACCATTTTGTAGTGGGACTGGCTCTCATACCAACGATGAAAGCTGTCTTTTGTAACACATTTATACCGTCCAATCTGCACAATATCGAATACACCCTTTGAAACGATATAATAAACTTGATTGCGATACAGCCCAAGCATTTTACCGATCTCCGGCATTGTATAGGCATCTTGCCTTAGTTTTTTATCTTCTGCCTGATCTTCAACCGTTCGGTAAAATGTCTGTGCTGTGTACCATTTCCAAAAACTCTCCTTCGTAATACGCATCTTCGCAAGATCATCGACTTTTTCAAAATGACCCTTTGCAATCAGCTCATAGGCAGATGCTTCTGATATTCCGAGGAGATTCCCCAGCTCATCAGCTGTCATGGAAATCTCTTTAATATGTGCTCCTGGTGGTGTACCATCAATTTTATGATAGCGGCATTGATTGGCGTACCAATCTTCAAAGCTCGCAATCATCACCCTCATTTTCTTTCCTACCATAATCGTTTGGAAATAGTTCTTCTTGATAAGCCAGTAAGATTCTGTTTTACCAAGTCCGAGTCGTTTGCCCATTTCAATTACAGACATACTCGTGCGTTTTCGTGCTTGTAGCATAATCATGTCCTCCTTATGTAAAAACTTTAGCTAAGTCATTTGGCTTAGCTAAAGTATATCGAACAAATAACAATTCCTTAAGTTTGTCGCCGGGAGAACTGACATCCTTGACAAATTCAACTCTGCTGATCTAACCATTCATCAAAACTCTTTTTGGAAATGCGAATTGTCCCACCAATGCGTACACAGCGGAAATAATTCTTTTTGACCAGATTATAAGCAGATGTCCGGCTGATTCCCAAAATATCCTGGATTTCATCAACTGTATAGGTTCTCTTATCATACTGCATGGCTCCCATTGCCACTTTCTCAGTGTTTGCCTGATTCAAGGCAGCGATTCTATCTTCAAACATTATGTAGCCCTCCTTATTCCTTCACGATATATTTCACAACAGCATTTCCAAGGTGTTCAAGTGCAAGACTGAGCACTAACGCCTGATCAATACCAAGCATATCCTTTGCTGTGATTTTTCCTAAGTATCCAATCACTCTGTTTTTATCAATGGTGCGAAGCTGCTCCAGCATAATAACAGACGGTTCTGTAAAAGCAGGATTTTCTTTGATCGGATAATGTGTTGGGTATTTCCGTTTATCCTGTTTTGTGGTAATAGTGGCGACAATCAAAGTGGGAGAATGTACATTTCCAATGTTGTTCTGGATAACAACAACCGGTCGTTTGCCACCCTGCTCAGAGCCACATACCGGGTTCAAATCTGCATAGTAAATATCGCCTCTGCGATACACCCAATCTTTCTTCATCATTGTATGTTTCCTCCTCTCGTTGGGTATGTACGAAGGGCTGCAAATAACCATACAGCTATCGCAGCCCTCCCTGAAAATATGTGATATACCCAAATTTGTTCTCAACACCCCTGGGCAGTAAGATGATTTCTTACAGGGAAGTCATCAAACGGCTGGCTGCTGACCAGCACCATAGGAATCTAACCTCCCCGTGGTTCTCACCGGGCTGCCCCCATTGTGTGGACTGTGGCTAGGCAGAAGTATCATTATACCTGTTGCTTTCATTGCCTTGTCGGAAGCAATCCGACATTTACAAGCCAATAGTTCTCGCTCTGACCATCAGAATGAACAGACAAAATAAAATAGGTGACCCTGTGTTTCTGATTGAAGTCGTCCTGGCGTATTGCTGATGTGGCTGATGCTCTCGCACCGGCAACAGGAACGTGTTTGATGAATGTCTATGCAGTTTTCAAGGTACAAACGGTTAATTTGTGTTTTTAACCTTGATTAAATTGTACTGAAAATACACGGACAATCCGATTGACTGGCAGTGCGCAACCGTTGCACAATCTGTGCACAATTACATTTCCCGTTCCAACTCAGTCAAAAAAGAAATGACCAACTGCATCCCTAATTTCTTGTTACCCTCCTGTGGTGTTCTTCCCAAAATTAAATAGTCCAATGTAACTCCAGACAGCTCTGCAATTTCAATAAGTAAATCAATAGAGGGGCTTCTGTCACCAATCTCAATTTTGGATAGAGCACTCCTGCTGATGTTGAATTTTTGAGAATATTGTTCCTGGTTGTATCCCAGCAATTCTCTAAGTTTCGCAATTCGTTTTCCGACTTCTTTTGGATCAAAATACATTCTTTATTCCTCCGTGTTCTTGAAATTTGAAAATTAAAATTTCAAGAACAGCCGGAGGTGCTCTAATCCATATACATAATTGGGTAAGACTAATGCGATATATAATGGCTTTATCTTTCCAATAGCACAGCCTATACATAAAAAGCTCCCTTTCGAAACACTCGAAAAGGAGCTCCATAACAAACCAATAAACCGGATAAGAAATCGTTCTAACATATAAATGGTGCACTCCATTTTGAGTGTTAGAACATTACTTCCGGAATAACTGTTCTCATATTCAGTTAAATTTGTCCTTGCCGGAAATCTGCGCAGACGATCAAGGACAGTTTTCTAAGTCTTTTGAAACATTTGATATTTCTATCTTCTGGTTTCATTATACTTTCTACTGTCATTACTGTCCTTAACTATGGATGAGAGCTTTATGCTAAAAAATAATGTGTTTTTCTGCAAAAATCTGAAAATATATTTCAATTTTTTGAAAGCCAATATATAATAGTAATCATAATAATTGAGGAGGTACTACAATGGGAAAAAATCCAATTAGAATAAATGAAAACCCAAAGTATTCCGAAGATAAGGCAATACAGAATATTGCGATCAAGAAGCGATTAGCTAGATTTTATAGAGAACTTGAGGAGCGTCCTTCTATATATAGTTTGCAGAGAATTCTTGCTAAAATGGACGATGGTTTTGTAGCCAGTTATAATACATTGAATGATATGCTTTCGGAAAGCCCATCCCCAACAACCCCCAATTTACACCTTGTACTTGCACTTTGTAGATATTGGAATTTAGATTATGCAACTATTTTTGCACCTGCATCACAAGATCGCAAACCTGTTCCTTCTTCCGACGCTCTTGCTGAAAATCTAACAATTCTAACTGACAGAAAATATTTCGGGAAATTTTATGGCTATATGTATACAAAAAACATTAAAAGAAAAGAGATCATAAAGTTCACACTACAAATAGATTCTTTTGCCGATTCAACGTTAGCAAAACTTATTACATACAGCAATCCTGAAAAAGTAAGTGGTGAGATGGTAGAACATACCGCTACATATAAAGGAATACCTGTGTTAATACCAAAGAAAAAGATTATTACGATGACATTAACTGATGATGAAGGTCAGTTTTATTCTTTCTTTTTTGATTACAGGGCATATAATGTTGAAAAGCTTTATTATCGAAAAGGGATTGCTATTACATCCGAATCCGAATCGGACAAACCTCTACTGTGTAATTTTGTCTTATTTCAAAATGAATTAACTAAAGAAAAGTGCAAAAAGTTTATTCCTGGGCTACTCCCACTTACAGATGACTATTTCATTATTAAAAAATCTGTACTAAATGATTTTGCAAACGACGAAGAAATGGCTTCGTTCTTTAAAGATTATTCTTATAATTGGCAAGGAAAAGAGGATTTGATGATTCGGATTCGATTTTCCCATGTATTAAAATCTATAGATAATGAGGCTGACGCATCCGAAAGGAATCGTGTCATTAAAGCACTTCTCCGCTTACAGGAAAAATGCCAATCCCCTAATCGTATAGAGTATGCAAATCCAGAAGGGATGCCAGGATTTGCAAAAACATATTTGCAGAGAGAAAAATAGTAATTCCAGTTTTTATAACTCTTTTTCCAACTCAGTCAAAAAAGAAATAACTAACTGCATCCCTAATTTCTTGTTACCCTCCTGTGGCGTTCTTCCCAAGATCAAATAATCCAAAGTAACTCCAGACAGCTCTGCAATTTCAATAAGTAAATCAATGGAGGGACTTCTGTCACCAATCTCAATTTTTGATAAAGCACTTCTACTGATATTGATTTTTTGAGAATATTGTTCCTGGTTGTATCCCAATAATTCTCTAAGTTTCGCAATTCGTTTTCCTACCTCTTTTGGGTCAAAATACATTCTTTATTCCTCCGTGTTCTTGAAATTTGAAAATCGAAATTTCAAGGAAAAAGGAGAATCACGAATACGATTTGTAAACCGTCCTTTCATTTGCCCGTCCTCCATGCAGGCATGAAAAAAGAGCCAGAGGATTTCTCTGACTCTCATTCATACCGTTGTCTGGAAGAAGGCATAAAAAAAGCCCCATACCTTTCGGCACGAGGCAAAATTATTGATTCAATTAGATGCTGCGATCTCCCAGCATACTAATCTTAACACCTGCAAGGTCGGACTTTCAGTAGGAAAAGTGTCGGGATTTTGTCGAACTTTTATCGGACTTTCTAAATTTCATAACCCATTGTTTCATCTTCTCTCGCAGTTGCCAGAAACTCTTTCAGCATGGGAATTGCATTGCCCCACAGGGACAAACCAAAAAGCATAACAGCTTCTTTTTTGCGGTCGTAATAGGTGCTGCGCTCCATATCCATTATTTCTAGCATCTCAGCTTCTTTATACTTAAATCTGCTCAAATAACACTTGGAGAGTATCTCACAATATAAATCTCCCCGACAAGGGTATTCCCGAATTCGTCCCATAGCATTATCCACCAGTTCAATGATCCATTTTGTTTCAAACAGGCTACGGATTTTTTCTTCAAAACGTTCTCTTGCTTCATCAGGAGCAAAGGTTTCCAGATAAATCAGTGCTCCATCCAAACTGGTACCACAGGTACAAATCAAATCATCATAGACTTCTTCTGCTCTTCCCATTGTAGACCAGCAGACATCCCGATAAATGGAAAGAATCAGCCTGGAACGGTCATACAAAACTTTTTCATCCACTTGCTGCATTCTGCACATCATACGGATGCTATGTAAAGCCTGGGTGTTATTTCTGCTCATAAAAAACTCCTTTCGGTTCTATTTCATATACAAATTCCTTTCTAAGTCCACTTTCAGCCAAAGGGAAAGAAAATGCCGAAGCATGGACAGAATAACCAGTACATATCATGTTCAAACCGTAAAATACAATATAAAAACCAGAAGTTACAGTCGGAACTTATTGACTAATCACAACTTCCGATATATAATAAAAGCGAAGTTAAACTTCTGTTTTCAAGTTCTATTATATCTATTTTCAGAAGTTTGTCAATAAATAATCGGAAGTTATGAATAAATAATTTCATAGAAAGGAAGGAAAGGACATGACATTTGGCGAAAAAGTAAAGGAGGCTCGGTTGGCAATGAATCTTTCTCAGACAGAACTTGCCCAGTTAACCGGAATCTCTGAACGCTCTCTCTACACCTATGAGCAGTTGGGAACACTCCCTCGAAAAAGCAATATCAGAAAATTGGCGGAAGCCTTGCATATATCTGTTTCTTATCTTTTGGACGATGAGGAAACCGACAAACAAAGCCGTATAAATGAAGATATGTTCCTCGCTGAAGCACGAAAGCAGTTTGGTGCCAAAGGTGCAAAGGAAGCTCAGGAAGTATTGGGACGAGTAAGTTCTTTGTTTGCCGGTGGTGATCTGGACGAAGATGCTAAAGATGTATTCTTTCAGGCATTGATGGCAGTCTATATGGATTCAAAAAAGAATGCCAAAGAAAAATTCACTCCTAAAAAATACAGAAAACATAAGCAAACGGAATAGCAGCCATTAAGTCAGACCTCACTCGCAGATAACTGTTTTCTGTGTCCGATTGGGAGGTGAAGCAAGTGAGAACGGCAGCACGCATTATTGAAACAGTTGAAAAACTGATAAAAAAATATGACACCAGAGATCCTTATGAGCTTTGCAAATGTCTGGGAATCAAAATTCATTTTTATGATATGGAGAAAAAATTAAAAGGATTTTTCTTCTACCAGTCCAGACAAAAGAATATTGTTATTGACAGTAATGTGAATGATATATTGGAACGTATCTTAGTTGCTCACGAATTAGGACACGCTGTGCTTCATGCTCAGATTGCCATGATGAAAGGATTTCAGGAAATGGAAGTGTTGGATGGCAGCTCGTTGGAAGAAGATGAAGCAAATTTCTTTGCAGCAGAGTTACTGTTAGAAGATAGCGAAGTATTAGAGCTTTTGTCCGAATACTCTTTCTTTGAAACCGCAAAACAACTTTACGTTCCCGCAGCACTGCTGGACTATAAATTCAGCCTTCTGCACGAAAAAGGTGAGCTGGTAAATCCCATGTACATCCGGAAGTCAGATTTCCTGAAAGAGGATCTTGGAGATTATGACGATACAAACCATTTGGAATATGAATAACAGGGGGTGCTTCAACCATGTTAGATAACTCTAAAATAACAAATACAGATGAGCTGGAATTTGCTGTATTCTGTATCGAAAATATTGCCATTAAGCTGGGAAAAAATGCCGAAGAAGTTTATCAGGCGTTGACTGAAAAAAGCGATATTTTGAATAGTTATATCGTACCGGAGTATGAGATGCTTCATACCCAAAGTAAGGACTATATCGTAGATGATATTATCAGCTTAATGGAAGAAAGGGGTATCCAATTATGATTTTATATCATGGCTCCTATCTGGAAATTCAAACTCCAGATTTATTACATTCCAGAGAAAATGTCGATTTTGGACGTGGCTTTTACACAACACCTCTTTACGATCAAGCAGTAAAGTGGTGTGAAAAATTCAAGCGTCGTGGCAAAAATGGCATTGTTTCTCGTTACATTTTTGATGAAAAGGCTTATCAGAAACTTAAGATTTTGAGATTTGAAAGCTATTCTGAAGAATGGCTCGACTTTATTCTGAAATGCAGAACTGAAAATGATACAACAGATTATGATATAGTGATTGGCGGTGTCGCCAACGATAAGGTATTTAATACCGTTGAGCTTTACTTTGATAATCTGATTGACAAAGGAGAAGCGATTCGCCGCCTGCGCTATGAAAAGCCCAACTTACAAATATGTTTCCGAACGCAGAACGCTCTTGATGAGTATCTGCACTATGAAGGGAGTGAACAGATTTGACCGCCAATCCTATTTTATTGCAAAAAAAATATGCCCGAATTATCGAGCAATTTTCGAAAAAAGAAAACCTGTCCTTGGATGATGCCCTGAGCTTCTTCTATCGTTCAACCATTTATCGTCTAATAAGTGAAGGAGTATCTGATCTGCACTGTATGAGCGATGAGTATTTGACAGAGGAACTGATTTCCGAGTATAAAGAGAAAAATTAAGATGGTTCCAAATTCATAAAGCAGACCTGTGCCGAGTTTACAGGTCTGCTTTTGCATTTAAGGAGCCAAGCCATCAAAAGAATTGAAAAGCTCACTTTTGAGTCAGTTTATAACTCATATCCAGAAGATCTTTTATTTCATCCTCTTGAACACTGCCATCCAAGGCAATGCTCAACCATTTTTCTTTATTCATGTGGTATGCGGGAAAATATCCTGATTTGCTGCGCAGTGAACCGATCAAAAGAGGATCACATTTAACATTTAAGATGTCTATAATACGGTTTTCATCTAATCCGAGCTTTTGAGCAGGCACTTCCATAATCAGAGCATACCATTTTTTGTTTTCTGCATGGCGAAGGACGGCATTCCAATCATTCCAAGGATAGTCTGGCTCTGTACCGTACACTCCTTTTACCCATTCAAACAGTTTAATTCGTTCCATTTTCCAGTTTCAATCCATTACAAATTTTCTTTATTTCGTGCAGTGAAATAGTATCTTTGACCAATCGCTGAATTTCTCTAGCGTTACTTAATTCCATAGATGCAGAAACCACTCTTTCCCTGATTTCATTCGGTAACACATCACCGTTATCAGTATTTTTCAACGCCAATTCCGCAATTTTCGTCTTTGCATAGTTAGGAAGTGGATTAAACTTAATAATCGCATCAAAACGATTATATATTGGCAATCCTAACTTTTCTTTGATTTCATCTTCTGTCTGATAGTTTGATGTACAAAAAATCACTGCATGACGAACATCCACTTTGTAATTTTGATCCTCAAAAATTCCCTCATCAAACAATTGATAAAATGCGCTATGGAATACGGGATTCGCTTTATCAAACTCATCAAGCAAAATGACATTTGAGTCTCTGGCTAGTAAGTCTTTAGCAAAGCTCTTCTGATTATGCTTTCCTCCAAAAAGATAATTTGAGAACTCATTATTCTGGTACATAGAAAACTGTTTTCTAAGCAGCACACCTCCAAGTAACTCTGTAAGGTACTGTACTGTTTCTGTTTTTCCAAGTCCAGAATCCCCGTAGAATAATATTACAACGGGTTTGTTCTGCCTATTATCCATAAGGGGGTAAAGAGCTTTCAGTAGTTTCATTTTTACAGATTCCTGACCAATAATTCTGTCATCGAATCCAGCATATATACTTTTGATAATATCCTCGCTTATAGCATTGTACTTTTGATGCTTAGGTTTAATCTCACAACTATCACCATATACTCTTTCAACTTGATCGAGTAACAGCGCTGGTGGATTTTGAATATACATATTGGTTACATTGATTTGGGCTATGAAATCAATGAAGTTTGTAATAACGTGTTCATTGACACTATTGTATTCATTTGCGTATATTACCAGATTAGCAACACGTGGCTTTTTCTTTTTGGGCTTTTCCGGCTCTGATTCTTGCTGTGGAAATCCTTTAACTTCCATTACAATTTTCTTGCTCTCGTCATCCATTTGCATGGCAATACTCAGCAGATTTCTATGACCCTTGGGTATAATTTCTGCAAAAGCTCTATCAGAGCCATAAAATAAAACAATTTTTTTCATGCTTTTACTCCCGCTAGTACAATGTCATATACTGCAAGGTCGTTTTCCTGGTTTGGTGCATCTTCGTTCATCCCTAATACACTTTCGGCGGTTACCTTCGGTGACTTCCCTTGAAAGTCAAATTCTTGATCTATACCTAATTCCGCCTGTTTACAAGTTCCAACTTCAACCCCATAATATGTAAGATTCATTTTGCTCAAATCAGCGAGACTATAGTTATTTTTGAATGCATTGATGTTAAATCTCAGAACAGATGAAGGCGCACTTTCTGTTTTCAGCAACATAGCATAATAACCTCGTTCACCTAGTACAGCTTCATTTAATTTCTCTACATCAAAGTCAAACGGTAATTGCTCTTTTGGAACAATTGATAGATATGAGCTATACATTTTATACAGAGTCACTGAGTTTTTAGGAGCATAAACCCCAGAGTCCCCGAATTTTTTGATTTTTTCGTCTGTATGCGCCTTTGCTATATAGTCTGTCAGCAGGGTATTCTTTATTGTCGTGTCTAATAATTTAGATACTTCACCACTGGTCTTAGCATCAATATTTCCAGATATACTTCCTTTTAAGAAGCTAATTATATTAAAACCACCCTTTGCTTGTGCCTCAATTTCCGCAAGTATTTGAGCAACACGCTTTCTGTTTTCTTCTTTGCTCCAATCAAGTCTGCCTCCATTTGTAATGTCCAAATAATCCTGTGCCGCAGCTTCATCAAAATATACAATCTTCAGAAAACTTGGACTTTTTTCCTGCATGCTATCAACCTCCCTTAGTTGCTACTGTGTAATCGTTTTTTCTATGTGTTAAGAGAATAGGCAGGTTTTACTGATTACTCTACCCCTAAAGCCTTAAACACTGCATCTTCTGCGCTCTGATAAGGAATCAACTGAAATGCACTCATTAAATCTGGAGGAACTGTCGCAAAATCGACGAAAGATGTACTTGGTATCAGCACTCGTTTTGCACCGCTGTCCAGACACACCTGCAACGTACTTGCAAGCTCATCCACCTTTATCATCGTTCCGCTGATGCTGATCTCACCCAACACGACCAGAGAACTCTGCACCGGCTTTCCCAATGCGACAGAACACAAAGCAATTAACGTAGGCAGTGCCAGTTTACCGGTCATACCAATGCCCTGCAAATCCTGATAGTTGATAATATAGTCCTTCATCGTGGTACTGATGCTGCCACTAATACGGTTAGCATTTGCCTTCAGAAAATTAAATGCCGTGTTGGTAGATTCTTTCGCATCACGGTCAGTTCCAATGCCAGTTCTTTCAAACTTTCCGTTTCCAGGAAGCATCTGGGACTCCAGCCGGAACACACCGATCATACCGCTCTTACCTTGAGAAGCAGTATAGACCTGTCCAGGGTTGCACATTCCTTCCGGAATTAACTTTCCGCCGCCTTGTTCTGGTACAGACACATAATGTTCGGACATATCATCCATATCAATGTAGGAGAAGTTCACATCATAGAACTCCATACCGCCCAGCTTTTTCAGCTGCTCTTTTACACGGCGACGCATTTCCAGCGCCAGCTGAAGAACTTCTTCCAGCTGTTCTTTGGTAAACTCTCCATCCGGATAAACCAGTTTCAGATAACCGTCAACCATTCTTCTAACTGCAATGGTATCTCTCTGGTTCAGGTTTTTTCCAAGTCGGAAGTACCGGTCAATGGCATCACCATATTGTTCCTTCCGCAGCTCACGGATAAACTCAGCTAGATAATCGCTGATGAACCCATAGTCGTTCGTAAAATGCTCCGGTCTGAACTTCGGAATTTCCCATCCCGGCAGGTAGCAGTGCATACGGTCTAAAAATGCTGTATCCGTGCCCATTTCAGGCGGGAACGGGTCAAACAGGCTGGAAGTTTTCAGAAGGACATCTACGCTCTGGTTGATGTTTCCGACAAATACCATAGATGCGGAAGCCGCTTTTTCCTCTTTACCACGGGCAAAAGAACCAGATGCCATATAGTCTTTCATAATCTGGATTCCGTCTTTGTCCTTAAAACGAATTCCCGCTACCTCATCAAAGGCAACACAATCCCATAAACCAACCAGACCTACTGTTTTTCTTCCCATGTTGTAGAAAAGGTTCGCAACCGTCGTCTGACCACCGGAAACCAAAATACTGTTTGGAGAAATCTCCTTGTACAGATGAGATTTACCGGTACTGCGGGGACCGAGCTCACAAAGGTTGAAGTTATTCTCCACCAATGGAATCATACGGGTCAGAAGCAACCATTTTTCACGATAGGAAAGTGCATCCGGCTCCATACCAATAGAACGGAGCAGGATGTCAATCCATTCTTCTTTGGAAAAAGCCTTTCGTCCCTGTTTCAGGTCTGCAATATCAATATGCGGCATCTGAATCGGCGTCAGTTTACGGATTTGAATCGGATAACCGTTCTGCTTTTCTTCCTCCACATATTCATAATCCAGCTGCACAATGCACCAGATACCGCCGCATAACAGGCGGTCGTATTTTTCCGGATATTCATCTTCGATGGGCACATTAGTCAGCCCTAAATTCGAGAAGGAGGCGAAGAAGCAATTCCTTTTTATATCCAAATGGACGGTGATCATATCAATGACAGTATGACTACCTTTTTGACGTAGTTTGGAAAGGATTTTCTGTGCTTCATCTGGACGTACAAAGTTATCAGCGAGAATCCTTTTTACTGTCTGCACACCGGATTCAATCACTTCTTCGTCATCGGAGCTACAATACTGTCCCAGCAGAAATTCCAGGACATATACCGGGACATTAGCTCCTTCTTTGATTTTCTTGGTTAAGTCTTTACGGACAATCTTTCCGTCAAAATGCTGACGGAGTTTTTCTTTTATTTCATCACGAGTGCTTTCACACTCATTCATCTGTTCCATCCTTGGTTCCTCCTGCGATGCTTAACTGAAAAAGTCGAACTCGTCCACCGCAAAGGCAATGTCAATCTGAAATTCCTCACGCTGCGGAAGCTGGAGTCCCGGCTCGTCTGCGATAACAAGATAGTAGGTTTCGGTATTGCTGTACTTCAGCGGTTTCAGATTGAAGGTACACCGAAAAGTACGCTCTGTGCCGTTGTCGGTAGTTTTATCGGCAATGATCTTCTGCACATCACTGATCTGCTTGCCATTGGAATCTACAAAGTAAACCTGATAGGTTGCGGCTTCTCGGTTCGCACCCACTGCATCCTTCTGATAGAAGTTCAGGCTGAAAATCATATTGCTGATCTTCCGACTTGCAGACAGCAGGCTCACAGTAACCGGTTTTGTATCGTATTTCTGTTTGTTTCGCTTATATTCCATCGAATCATTTCTCAAATGGTGATAGTCAATGACCGGAACCACCATTTCCTGCAAACTGATACCACCATGGACAAAGTTCAAGCCACCGCCATTCATCTTGATGCGAATGTTTTCTCTCGGTGCAAAACCTTCAAACTCGGTTTCTCCATCCAGGAATTTTACCGGCATCAGATAATCCGGCGAAGCACCTTTCTGCATAATGGCGTATCGTCTGCCATATTCCACATCCATGCTGTTAAAGCTGGTTTTGTCCGCCTTGTTATCCTCAGTCAGAGGACTGTATGTGTATAGGAACCCGTGGTCTGCGGTAATCAGAATATTCGTGCCGCCAAACTCATTTACGATGATACGCACCATGTTTTTTAGTTCAGAAACTGCTTTCTCACAAGCCGTGAAAACAGCGGTATCAGAGGTATGACTTGCTTCATCAATGGTATCGTGGTAGATGTACACAACATCCATACCTTTCACCAAGGCGCTTCTCTCGGCACGTTTCATGCCGATGATGTTCTTGTACTGCAACACCACACTTGCAGGATTAGCCGCTTTCAGCACCTTGTCACGGTTGGTACTTGCGGTAGACTGCCCATCAGCCAAAACGGTCAGAACATCGTTCTTCACCTCGATAGACAGCTTCGTGTGCGGAAGTAGCGCAGCCATACCAAACTTAGTGATCGACGGGAAAATGCTCTGCATATTCGCCAGCTTCACCTGGCTCTGGTTCTCTCGCTCAAGTTCTTCCGCAAGGGTAGCCGCCACCTCATAGCGCATGGCATCCGAGATAATGACAAATATTCTGGAATCTGCATTTTTGATGCGGGAACGATAGAAGTCCTTCTGCTGGGGAATTTCCAGTATCTTTCCGTACTGTGCCAGTTCATCGGCGCACACATCCGACCAGTTACTTCCCAGTTCACCCAGGAACCAGTGAGAATACAGCCCTTCTACCTTATCCACAACGTGCTTGAACAGGTCATCCAGCAGAATATTGGAGGTTTCCAGGCTTCTCTGAAAGCAGAGCTGGAACTGTCGGTAATAGCGATCCATCCTGTAGTAATCATTGGTGTAGTTCTTCCAGATCTCACGAGCTTGTGCCGTGTGGAAACCGGCAGAATGTTCTTTGAAGAACTCCTGCATATTCGCCACCTGCAAAATGCCCTCATAGAAGTTGGCAAACTCCGCATACCAGACACAAGTGCGCCGTTTTTCCACTATTTTCGTAATGACATCCGCATCAATGATTTGATTGCTGATTTCCGTCATCAGCTTTGTCAGAATGATTTCGTTGACACATGGGAAGCACTCGGTATCCACCAAATCTTCCAGTGCCAGCTGGCTAAACCGTTTCGGCAAGTGGGCTTCTTCCTCCACATAACGGGCGATTTCATAAAGCTGATGATTATCCTCACTCCGCAGCCAGTCAGACACAAAGTCATAGCAATATGCCTGATGGGGAAGGGACAGGAATCTTTCTAAGCCAGCCAGATGTTCTGGGAACATAGTGCGAGTAGATGCAGTCAGCAGTAAATGAATTGCCAGCTGCCCGATGTCTCCTTCTTCCTCGCAGTAGCCGGTTCCTTGGCGCACCATCGCCCAGAAAGCATCCTGCGCCCCATAGTTTACAAAATCCTGATAGACCGGGTTGTTCTGCTTATCCAGACCGGCACGAAACACGCACTGCATGATCTGATTCGGCTGGGGTTCTTTGATACCGCAGATTGCTGCCATGACAGCGATGTGCAGCTGTGCCGGTTTCTCCGGAGTTTTACTCTGAGCTGCTACCTTTGCCCGGCGCTCCTTGGCATTAAAGAATTTTCGATAGTGTTTGACCTCTTTCCGCATCGCAAAACTTGACACCAAGCCCATCTCATCCATCCACATAGAAATCAGATCAGCACGGAATTCTTCACTGTACAGTTTCACGTCAATCAGCCAGTCATCATCCGGCTTATCAAAAGAGAGAGGATTGTAAACCAAATAATTGTTTGTCTGGTCATCGCTCCCCAGCAACTTTTTCACCATAAAGGTGTTGCTGCCGTTCAAAGCAACCAGTTTGGCATTGTCCAGCTTAATTTCATCCAGCTTATCCTCGAACTCTCTGTCCTCATCATGCCAGAAAATAATACGGCGATGATAATATTCCGGCAAAGGTGCAGCAAATCTGCGATTTAGGTCTTGTATTACTTTTTCTATATCCACGCTGCAACCTCCTTCTTTAGTTTGGCATTTCTGGAAGTTTTTTGATTAGGCTACTACCAGTTAAGCCCATAAACTGCTCATATAAGTGCCAAGATTTTATCTCGTTTGCTTTTGACCAACCACCGATAAAGTAATCCTCGGTGGAAGGAATACGAATATACTGTCTCTGCGTCAAAGCGTCAGTATATTCAGCTTCTATTGCTTGTAATTCTCCCCACACAAATGCCTCGAATTGTTGCTGCTCCGCCTTATCTTGGAATGTAAGAAAAGCCACCCCTGGGCGTACATCCCACTTTTCGTTATACCAATTATTTCCAACGCAAGCAAAGCAGTTAAACAACTTTCCTGCAATACTATCCATATTAAAATACAGATAAGTCAAAGATGGTTCTTGAGAAGTGAGATTGTTTCTATATACTGTATTGCTCTTTGGAAAAGGGATAAGATGTCTCCCCCCATCCAAGTAGAGGACACGATCTCGGTAGAGAACTGTTGAGTGATATGTTATAACCACATCACTTACAGAATACCCTTTATCAGCTTGATGATCTGCAATATTCCTCATAATGCTGTTACTTGAAAATTGCTCTTGATCCTCAATGTCTATGATGCGGATTTGAAATTCCGGGAAATATTTGTGATATTTGAAGTCGCCCCAGTTCAAATCGCCAATCCAATCATCTGGAGAATCTAAGAGCCGAAGCAGTTTCTCAACAGCCGACAAGTCAATTCCAAAACGCTTTCTCCACAGATATTCAATCTTATCCAAATCGGCAATAGAATCAATCGCTGTGTTGGTATCTCCAATCCTGGTGTATATGTATCCCGCTCTAATTTCCTTATCTTTATCTCTAAAATTCTCTACTATGAAAAAAGGTGTTTTGGCAGAATCCTTGACAATCACTACATCTATTTGTTGGCACACACCATTCTCATCTGGAATCTCAAGGGTTTGTAAATAAACCGAGGGGCGAACCCCACCGGCAAACTTTTTGTTCCGCAAGAAATCAATAAGATGCTGTTGATCCTTTCTGTTGGCTTCTTGTACTCCTTTTATCTTAACACCATCGGGGCTTTTACTATCACTTACACCAAAAATGATATAGGCATCTCTACCAACTTGATTGTTAGCCATACAAATGATGTCGTGAAGAAGGCTGGCTTTGTTATCATGCCACAGTTCTTTGAAATCCCAGTACTCTCCTTCTGTTCCAAGAGCAATAAGCCGCTGAATTTCTTCAAATAATTCCATTCCATAATCTCCTTACTTAATTTTCGCCAGTACATCCTGGAATTTTGCATAGTTGACCTTGACGCCATCATCCAGATCAATAGCAATCATCTGGTCTGCCAGATGGTGGATTTTTTCCTCGTAGCTTCTCAGCTCGGTATCCTGATCTTTCAGTTTAGTCAAGGCTTTGTTCAGCTTCACACGCTCGCTGGTGGACGCATTTGCAATGCGGTTTTCCATATCGGCAATGGCGGTGCGGTAACGGCTCTGCTGCTCATGCACATAATCGGTGCGGATGCGGGCAATGGTGTCCGGCTGGTAGCGGTGTATATAGATGAGAGCCTTGAAGCCGTTCTTTTTGCCGCTGTCAAAGAGCCAGTAAATGGGGCGCTTCTGATAAATTTTGCAGTGGTCGGCATAGAAATCATTGAGGAAATAATTGCGGATCACTTCCTTGGGCTGGCCTTTACCGCCCAGAGCATCAGCAATGAACTTCAGGTTTTCTTCCAAAGTATCCTTGCCATATACATCCGAGATGAAGTTGATGAAACGACCAACAATGTCATCCTCAAAATATTCATCATCACAAATTGGGATAATATTGTCTTTATCAATAAAGTTGGCATCCCATACCATATCACCGCTGGAGAACGCATTCTTTCCGATGGCATCCATCAATTCCTGCTGGATTGCAGTATAATCCCAATCCCCACCGGCATAGAGTAAGCCATCTTTGAGTGGCGAATATCTGCCAAACATACAGCCCACTACATAGGAAATCAGACTCTTGATGTCACGCTGCAAGTCAGCCTTTCGGACGGTCACATCCTTGTCCTCAACTTCCGGGGTCAGCTCTTCCTGCAAGCCGTAGATGTCTATAAAGATGCGGTTCAGTTCTTCTTCGTTGGCTTTCAGCTGATTAAAGCGTTCTTCGCACTCACTTTCCCATGCACGGTATGAACCTTGTAAGAAATAGGATTCCATTTTGCTGCTACCATCAATAGCAGTAAATTTCATGCTGTCTTTCAGACGGATAAGAGGGTGTTTTGCAAAGTTCCAGGAAGTTTCAAAAGCATCCCAATCGGCTTTGGATAATGCAATGAGATACTGAGCATACTGCTCTACTGCATCTTTTTTTTCTATCACCATCGGGATTTCCGAAATTCTACCTGGCTTATAATCCAACGTTTGAGAGGTAACACTCAAAATATATTTTGCAACAGCCCCATTTAACAATGCTAAAGCATATAAGACATTATGGGGGTTGTTCATATACAGCATTGAGCCTTTTGAATCAGCTAATTTACCAGTACATGAGTACCGACATCCAAACGAACCTGAACTTAAAGCAGTCCATGTAATGCCTTCCTTAAAAATATAGTCAAGGTTATAGTTATGAGAGCGCACTCTGCCTGTTTTAGGGTCAGCAAAATGCTGGATTTCATATCCGTCATTTTCCCAGTTAACAACATACTCGTCATTTCCATACCATTTGCGGAAATCTCCTCCTTTATTGTATGGAAACCATTTCTTTTTAGATTGAACTGCTTGTTCTCTGCTTTCTAAGGAAAAACCAACCTTATAGATTTCTACTTCAAACCATAGTTTCAAAAACAAATCATTATTAGCTGTTGCCATACCTTCACGGGTTTCTCCAAAATCAGAGATAAAACGCTTAGCTTCATATACCTGAAAAAAAGTATCATTTACAGAAAAAGCAATAGGCGAATTAGGTATATACACATATTTTCTTTGATCGGCTTCATAAAAATAGTCACACTCAGGACTTGCGATTGCGTCCAGAACCTTTCGCTTTTGTACCTCCATTCCTCCCTTAAAATCAGACAAGCGGAAACATAAAGACCGATTTTCACTCTTACAGTTTTGCAGCACAAAGGAACAGATAGGAACCGTCGCTTCCTCAAAGGCAGAATATTCCATCTGAATCAAAGACGTAATGGATTTTCCATTGATGATATATTCTCGCAGTTTCTCGTAAGTCTTGATAAACATCCAGACAAACGGCGTCATGAACGCAGAATAGCCCTCTTTTTTACAGAATCCAAAGTTACGATAAATGAATACACTAAACAGATCGCCGGAGTAGTCTTTATAATTCTCCGTCACAAACTTTTTCAAATCGTTGTTATATTTGTTCAGGTACGGCGGATTGGTGCAGACTACTGCATATTTTTGAGACAACAGGCGGCGGCAGTTCCAGTCATTCAACTTGATGTCATAGTCCATATCGAACAGCGTGATTTCCTCTGGTTCTTCCGGTTTTTCTTCGAGTGCATTAACCTGCAAAAGAGAACCATAGGCTTTCAAGTCACTGTCAGCCTTTGGATAATACACCTGTGGATGCAGTTTACGCTTAAAAAACCGTGCATCATACTGTCTGGCTTTCATCATTACGATGAAATATGCTAACTGGGTGCATCTCTCGTCAATATCAAAACCATACAGGTTATTCTGGATAATCTCTGCTACTGCTTCTCTGTCGGTATAACCGTACTCTCTGTAAATTTCCATCATGACATCAAAGGCATAAGCTAAGATATGCCCGCTACCCATGCAGGGGTCAAAGAAAGTCAAATCCTGTGGAGTCACTGGTTCATTTACAGTCTGAATTTTCCCATTTTTGGGCTTCACCAGAAATTCTAATTTTTCCGCAAGATTACTTTCGGGATGCCGTTCAATCCAGTAGCGCCCCAGCGAGTTATCAACCATGTATCGAACAACCCAGTCTGTAGTAAACAGCTGTGTAGCTGCCGGAACATCTTCCTGTTTGACTGTCCCTTTATAAATATTTACAATCTCATCGTGTTTTTCAGAAATATAATACTGATACAGCCAGCCAATAATCTGCACTGCATCCTGCCAGTCTGACTGCGGAATGGTGGAAATCATCTGCTCAATGACGCTGCCTTCATGAAGCAGGTTATCCGGCAGCAGCAGCTCGGTGTAGTCGCAAATACGCTGGAACATTCCCGGCAACACACTATTCAGGGCGTTGCACTGGGTAATCAGCAGATATTTGTAGAGTTCTTCCGTCTGGTTGGCGTTCTTGAATTCATAGACCTTATCCATATTCAAGCCATCCAAATCCAGATGCAGGGCTTCGTCAATGATCTGCGGTTTGAAGTTATTTTCCTCGTCCGTGAAAACACGCACACGGGTAGGGAGGTAGCCATTGACCTCCATGAAGCGCAGAGCAATCAGGCGATTAAACCAAGTGTAGGCAACCTCCTCCATCACTTCCTCATAGCCTTTGCCATTGATCTGAGAAATCAATGCCCTGCGCTGATTCTTCTGTGTATCAGTCAGGACTTTTCCGTTGATGCTGTCAGCTGCAGCATCAACAATATTATCCTTTTCAATTCCATATTGCATCGCCTTCTGGGATACACGCTCAATCAGTTCCCGACGTGCCCAGACAGCGAATTTCTTTATCGCATTTTTTTCCATTTTATCGTTCCTCACTAAGCCAATTTATCAACTGCAAAGTATTCTTCAAAGTATTTATCATAATTATCATAATCGTGTGATTTCATATCCTCATCCAACAATTTTTTTATTTCTTGTAACTCATTACTCTGGCACAGTTTCAAGAAATTATTATAAGCATTATTGTTTTGTTGTAACATTCCATAATTGTACTTTTGCAATAAAGTTCCAGAAGTAACGGTATTCCATGCGTTTTCCGATACTTCCAAAAGTTTTCCGGAGGAAACATAATCAATATACTTACCAATAATATCAATTTCCCTGTTAAAGCACGTATCGATCACATCGTACATTTCAGGATTTTTCTTTTGGAATAGAAGTCTTGTTAAATCCTTTCTACGCAAAATATTTCCCCTTAATATCTGTAATTGATTTACCCCTGCTGTGACAGCATTAACATATCCAATTTCAATATTATAATTGAAACCAGAATTAAAAATAACATCACAAAATTCGTAATATGTATTGTATACGAGTAAAATATCATCATGATATTGTTGTGACCATTCCCTGTTATGTATCCGTTTCTGCAATTCTGTATTTCTGTGCTCATAGATTTTATTTTGCACAATGATTATAACAGATAAAAAGATAGGAACTAAAACAGCTACAATATCCAATAAATCTCTTTGATTTAGCTTCACTAATTCTTTCACAATATCTTCCATTATACTTCTCCTTATTTCAGCGTGATTCCGTCGCAATCCTTCATCATCGCAGTCAGATAGCTTCTCATACGCTCTACATAAGCGTCAATATCTTCCTGGCTCTCCAAGGTTTTTGCAGGGAACGCCATCTGACGGTACACATTCTTAATCACTTTCTTCGGAACAGGCTTTGCCGGAGTATCCGGCTGTTTTTTCTCGACCGGCTTCGGCGGCTGCTTTGCAGTCTCGATGCGGTCACAGATGTCGTCCTTGTAAGACCAAATCTGCGGAACCAGACCATCCAACAGGGCAAGGCTCTGAAGCTCGCTGATTTTCTTTTTCTGCTGGTCGAAGTATGTATCAGCTTTTCTTACCAGTTCAGCACAGTCCATATTGCCATCGGAAAGGGTATGAACCTCTGCCATACACTGGCGGACGATTTCCAGCAGCTCGGCACGTTTGGAATCCAGCAATCTGCCATGTCCTTCCCGGACTTTCTCCATCAGCCCATTGAGTTCCGGGATTCTGCGGTAGATATTTTTCGGGTCATTCTCGACCACGGTAATCAAGCGAATCTGATTCAGAGCGTCGTTGGCTTCTGTTTCCTTGCTGAGATAATGCAGATCGTTCCTCAGGTCGTCCTCCATCTTAACGGCGGCATCAAATACCTGTACCTGATTCTTGAAGAATCCCTCGACCCGCTGCATTTTTTCTTTATTGTCGAAGAGGTTATCTTCCTCTTTCAGAATCGCATCAATCAGGGCAATATTATCTTTCCGCTGGCAGAGGACTTTGTCCATTTGCTCAATGGAAGTAGCTACAAGGCTCTGATCCGGATATTTATGACCTTCATATCTGCTTTTCAATTCGGTATAGTGGTCTTTCAGCTCAGTGAACTTCTGAACCACAAATGCTACCAGACCGTCCTCATCGTCCGGCACATCCATGACATCGAAATATTCACGCAGCAGCTCTTTGACAGCCCGCATCTTTGTGACGGTAATCATCTGGCGCTTGCTGATGCTGGTCTTGCCAATCTCGCTTTTTTTACGGAGCATATCCGGCAATTTCGGGTTATCCGGCTGAATTGTGGAACCTGCATATTTGATGGTGACTTTCTGATCATAAATCAGACGGGCAACCACAGCGGCAATGTCAATTTCTTTCCAGCCGTAAGGAATCGCACTATAACGGCTCTGAATGTCCGCCATAGAGGTCGGCAGATTTTTCATTGCCTGCATTTCCAGATACTCTTCGATCTTGGCAGCTGCACCTCGGTTTGGCTCCATACCAGGCATGATATTTTCGGCACCGGTCAGAATTTCAATAACATCTGCATCAGTATCAGCGTTTTTCTCAATCAGAGAAAGTTCACTGTACACATGGGACACCAGATATTCCAGAGCCTGCTCAATCTTACCCTTGGCATTTCCGCCCTTGAGTTCGATATGTTCACCGTCCACATAGAACTGTGCGGATTCAATGGCTTTTACCAAATCTTCCATCGCAGTCTGCTCATACTTGGTAGCTTCTTCCTGCTGGTCACGGATAATATCCTGAACAGATTTCGGAAGCTGGTTGACATTACGCTGTTTGACATACTTACGAATCTTCATGGCACTTTCCAAAGATTCATAATAAGGGGTATCCGACAGCACAACGATGGCTTCCTTGCCCTTGGAATCCGTCATCAGCCGCAGCTCGGATTTTTCTGCATTGTCTGTCGCAACTGTCAGGAAGCGCAAGCGCATCCCGCCAGTAATGTTACCCACGGTAATACCATCTACCATCTGATCGAAGGAAAAGTCGTATTTGCCGTAGCGATATTTCTTGGTGGTAAAAATATCTCCGAAAATCATCTGACCGATACGGTCAACGATAGAAGCGGTATCAACCGGAGTGTTTTTGATTTCTCTCTGAATATCCTGTTCTTCATCGGTCAGGAAGTTATAAACTTCTCCTGTTCTTCCGATATAGTTCTGGCTCATCAGCCGGTTCAGACATTCACGGACAGTCTCACGCATGGTGATCTTGTCCATGCGAATATCATCCGCCATCAAAATTACAATATTGTCCAGATTGGCAGGAATGTCGTCAATGTAACGAATCAGGTACAGCAGTTTCAGCACATCCACATCCTGTGCTTCGATGCCATCACCATTATCAGCAGCCTTTTGGCAGCGTTCAATTACACGACGGATGGAGCTATCCAGGAAAGTATGTACGGTATCATAAAAACGGAAGAACGGAACAAGGGCATACTCGTCCTTGTCCTGAATTTTCTGGGTTGCTTCCTGGAAGCCGGAAAGCATGGAACGTTCACCGCCGGACAGATGCTTGCCGGAATTACCATGCTTGCGGATTTCTGCAAAAACCTTCTGCATGATGATGAACTGATAAGGCACAAATGGGAAATTCACGGCAAATTCTCTGGAACCAGAATAACCTTTAATATCCAAAATGGAGTCTGTGAAACTGAACAGATTACGGAGAACGGAGTCGTTCTTCTCATAAACTGCTTCCAGTTTGGACTCGGCTTCATTGTTCTTTTTCAGAATACGCTTCTGAATGACTTCATCCACAGAGGAGGAAGAAAGGCTCAAACGGGTTTTGAATCGAGCCTGAATTCTGGAGAACTCGTCAGCACGGACTTTAATAATTTCATCAATAGCTTCCTGTCCGGTGCAGACAACCCACACCTTACCACCGCACTCACTACCGATTTTCTCGACAAGGGACTGAAGATTCAAAAGCATATCGGTATCTGTACCAACATACTGACCCACTTCGTCCACCATGAACAGCAGACGGAAGTTATCTGGCTTGGTATTCAGGTAATCCTTAATATCCTCTACAAGCTGGGCAATCGAAAACTCAGTAGCGGATTTATCATTGAACCAAGCCTTGGCATCTTCCTCACTCATGTCCAGGACTTCCACCAGAGTAGGAATGATATATTTGCCATTAAAGGCAAATGCTTTGCGGGAATCTACCCAGGGCATGCCTTTCTTTTCTTCAAAGACACGGCGGAACTCATCGGTCTTTCCCTGTTGGTCGATATACTGTTCCAGTTTGGCAACCTTCAGGTTCTCACCAAAGAAGCCCAGATGGTTATAGAAGGTTTTAGCAAACACACGCAGAACAGCAGTTTTGTCTTTATTGATGGAACCCTCAATATCAATATTAAACAGAATCGTCTCTGTCTGCACCTTCGTGGAACGGTCAATCAGCATATAGGTTGCAGGGTCATCTTCAAACTTCCTGCGAAATCTCTCAACACTATGAATCCCTTTGACCTCTTTATTCTCCAGTAGATAGGACAGCATTTTCAAGAAGTGGGATTTACCGCTTCCAAAGAATCCGGAAATCCACACGCCGGTATCAGCGGTCAGCTCATCCAGAGCATCACTATAATAATTAAAAAAGGTAATGAAGTGCTTCTTCAATTCCTTTGTAATAACATACTCATTTAATTCCTGCTCGATCACATCGTCCGCAGCCTGATCGACTTTGATAACGCCGTTGATTTTACGGTTGATGTCATCGGCAAACATATCACGAATAATCACAATCGTACCCCCTTATACAACATTGAACGCCCTGTAATAATCATTGGGCTGCAATCGGTTAAATAATTTCACATGGCGTCCGTCAAACTCACCCGGATACATTACCAGAATCGGAACATCCGAAAAATGAGGTTGCAGTGCTTCCAACAGTGAATGGATTCTCATAAATGGGAAAACTTCACCCACACCGGTAAGCATCAGTACATCCCCACACTCATGCGGTTCAAACTGGATTTTTTCTATAAACTCACCTTCGCCAATAGCGGAGTGGAGCTGTTCCAAAAGGAAGATACTTCCGTCCTCCGCTTCCATATCTGGAATCGCATCCGTGATACCAATATCCTCGCAGATGGAAAGAAAAGTCTGATATAGATTACAGATTCTCAGACGGCAGGACAGGGAATGGTCGGTTTCCAGTTGCTGAGTAAAGTGGCGGACTGCCATTTCATCTTCTGGATCGTAACAAAAAATACGAATATTCACTTCATTGCTGAGTCCTTTACCTTCCAAAAATTCAGGTTCTTGTATCAGTTCTCTGACTTTATCTAAACGTTCTTCAATATTACTCATACATCTGTATCCTCCTTATGAGAAGCAGTTGAAAGCGGGTAACACCATCAGGTCGCCATGACTTCTGATTGCATTTTCCAAAATTGGATGCAGGTACACTGGATTCAAATGGTCTGCACGAATATCATCCAGATACTCATTTTCTACGAGAACTTTTGCAAGCACCTGCTTCAGTTTCGTGATCGTACCTTCACTCCAAGTAGCCACCGCATCATCCTGTTCCTGCAATCTCATAAAGTAGGTATTCAAATCAATCCTACCAAAAGAGCTGTCCTTTAATCGGTACTTCTCGCCAATAACCGTCAGCATAAACTCCCACATCAAACGACTCTGTTTCATCATGGCATACAGACAAATCTGTTTGGCTACATCAGTCGGCTGCTGCGCAATCGCTCTAACCAAATCATTATCATCCATAGCAGCCAGTCGTTTTAAGCAAGCCTTTGCCATCCGAGCGACTGACTTTTCCGTCGGATACTGAAAAAGATTGTCGCTCGTAATCTGTGTAACGACATCGTTATTACTCATACCGCTGCTTAATAATTTTGCCGTTGTTCGCATCTCATAAAACAAAAATGGTTCCCTTGTTAAAGATGCAATATATGGATATGTATTGTCCATCAAAAGCCCCCCTTATGATCTTTCTCTTGTTTCAGGAAGGACTTCCATAATATCTTCGATGCCGCAATTTAATTTTCTGCAAATGCGCACGATGACTTCCATAGAAACAAGTTCATTCCTTGAAAGTTTTGCGAGGGTATTTGGACTGATACCAACATCTTTTGCAAACTCCATTTTTTTCATTTCTTTGTCTATCAACAGCTTGAAAAGCTTATTATAGGTTACGTCCATACTTGACCTCCATCTTCAAAACTATTGCTTAAAAAGTTCTATTCTAAATTATAGCACAATTACATTCAAAAAGGGATAATAAATTTTGCATTTGCAGAGTTTTTTTCTTTTTCTTATAAATCAGTTTTTTGTTCAGGTAACTATTTCCCCAAACATGAAAGTCTGTGAAGGATGCGTAGGATTCACAAATTGGCAAGCAGTGTAAACCTGTACAGGTTCACTCATTTTCTCGAATTTCCCTTTGGGTCATTCTTCGCAAATTTGCTTGTTGGGGAAACATCCCCAATCCCCTTTGAACATCATCTGCGATGATGGCTGCACAGTCATTCTGACCGTTTTGTTTTACTTAAAATAGAAAACCTGAGTAGCCATAAAACTACTCAGGTTAATTTTTTATATCCATATTCATTTATCCAATGCCCAATTTCTGATAAGCACTGATTATTATGTGATCCAGTTTATAAAAGTGGAGATTTTCTCTAAATCTTCATCACTGAGCATCCGCAGCTGTTCGCAGAGCTTACGATAGGGAGTGTCATCATTCTCCAATGGTGCAAAAAACTCTGAAGGCGTCATATCAAAATACGACATGATATTGAAAAGTTCTCTAAGTGAGGGTAAAGCCGCACCACTGGTTACTCCACGAATATAAGAACCACTTTTTCCTAAATCCAAACTCATCCGGTGTTCAGAAACATCTTTTGCAATACGCAATTCCGTAATGCGAGTGCGGATAAAATCTTCGTATGGCATATCAACCACTGCATCTCCTCCCTTCCATAATTATTTTATTACGAATCAGGAGACGACATTGGTAATGCTAGAGTCAATTTTCGCTTTTTTCTCCTTTTAATTGGTAGTATAATTATGAATATAGAAAATCATTGGTGATTACATTACTAATCTTTCCTGCGGAGGAGATTTTATGAATATATTTTCGGTCAGCTTTTTCGGACACAGGCAAATCGACAATCCACTTCAAATAGAATCACAGTTAGAGGAAATTATTAGCTCTTTGTTAAAACGAGAAGAATATATTGAATTTCTGGTCGGACGTGACGGTGAATTCGACCAGCTCGTATCTTCAACCATACGCAGATGCAAAAGAAGAATTCGGGACGATAATAGTGCTTTGATCTGGGTCATGCCGTATCCGACCGCCGAATTTCGTGATAATGAAGATTCATTTCGTGATTATTATGACGAGATTGAGATTTGCGAACAGGCGGCAACGACACACTACAAATCTGCTTTTCAAATCCGAAACCGGGTAATGGTAGACCGCTCTGACTTAGTGATTTTGTATGTAGAGCATCCTTCCGGCGGAGCATATCAGACCTTTCGGTATGTCCAAAAATCAGGGAAAAAATTTATCAATCTGGCTGCTGAAGAATAGCCAGTCAGCAAGAGGCAGGAGCAAGAGGCAGGAGGAACCATGGGGAAAAAACGAAATTTATTTATTCCAGTTATTGTAGTGATTTTATTAATTGCAGTTGCATTTTGGTTGGTAAAATTAAAGCCAACGGATACCGCATCATCTGATGTTGATGAAATGGTACAGCGGGTAGAAAACGCTTTAGGTGATGACTTTAAGAAACAATCCAAAACAGAAGTGGCGGCAACTTTGGTGTACGGCAACGGAGAAGAAGATGCAAATATCAATTACCATATCCTCAAAACCACCTATTACGAGGCTGATCCCAACGAGATAACCGGTCTGAATATAGATGCCCTCAACGTTCTTTTTAACCCTGAATCCGCCAACAGCTGTGAACAAATGAAAATTCAGGACTGGAATGCCGCACTTTATAAAACAAATAGCCGTGGCTATTTATGCTGGACGGATTCTCCGGAAGTCAGCTATGTTCTGGAATATAATCCGCAAACAATCGCTGATGAAGAAATCATTAAAATGGCTGAAAGTGCAGAACCATACGAAAAATAAAAAAGAAAGCCATAGGCTAACCCAGGAACAGGGCTGCCTATGGCTGTTTCTATTCTACTGTCGATTTTCTTCTTCTCGCTGTTTTTCTTTTTCTTCTCGTTTCTTCCTGTCAATGCCCAGAATATGCTCCACAGTCTGTTTTGCAGTCAGATATTCTTGCATATCTTTTCGGACTTGTCGATACTCAGCATAGGCTTTTTTCTTCTCTGCTGACAACCGATAGAACTCCTCGTTTAAGCTTTTTCTGGACGGGACTTTCTTATCCGGTAGCTGGTCAAATGCCTGCTTTGCAGCTTTATGAATCTGAATTTCTTCTCGGTGTTCTTCAAAGAATTTTCTGCTGTATCCAGATTTTCGATAAGCTTCATATACCGGACGGGTTCTGGAATAGTTGTTGATGTGTGTCTGTAATGCTCCAATCTCAACCATTCTTTTTTCATTGGCTTTAATAGTATCGGATAGCTCCGCAAATCGGTGGCTGAGCTGCTCTGTCAAAGCAGTCAATTCTTCATAATTGCCGATACCTTTTTCTTTCAAAAGGCAAACTGTCCTGGCAGCTTCTTTGCGGTTATATTTCTTTGCCCACCGCTCATAGCCCGCTGATTTACCTTCTGCCATCTTCGCCTGAATATCTATCAGCAAATTAAACTCTCTTTGAGCATGAACCTGCTTGCTTGCTCTGGATGCTTTCTGAACAGACTTACCGGACAGAATTGCAATTATATCCTCCTGACTGTATCCCTCTCCAAGAGAGCGCAGACGAATAAATCGCTTCTCCTCACTATGCCGGAAAGCCGGTTGCTTTCCATCCTTAAATTCATACCCAAGCTCTGAAAGCTGAAGAACAAAATCCGAAAAATCTTTTGGTTTCTTTTTTAATATCTGGTCGATTGCCGCACACAACTCATCACGCTTGGTACGCTTTTTGGGAAAGGTCGTTCTCTTGACCCGTTCCCGGTATGGCTTTGGCTCTATGACTGATAAGCCATGCTCAATACAAACCATATCGCTTAATCGCTGAACCGCAAGCCCGGAAAGAAAAAAGTTCTTGAATTTACGGGTACAGTCCAGAGAGGTCGAGTTATAAATGATATGGTTATGGATATGGGAACGATCAATATGTGTTGCCACGATAAAGGCGTGTTTTCCTTTTGTCCAGCGCATCGCTGTTTCATATCCGACTTGGTTGGCTTCTTCCGGAGTAATCTCTCCTGGCTTAAATGACTGGCGTATCTGATAGGCAATGATGTCATTTTTCTGCTGTCTGCCTGTGATATGCTGATACTGTCTTTTGGTCAGAAGAAATTCTTCATCGGCTGTTTTAGGATCGCATTCATAAGAACTTATATATTTTCCATCTTCTGTTTTCGCAGCATTTTGGGAATAATCTGTACGATCTGCCAGACACTGTGCTACCGTTTTTCCCTTGTTAATATGAAGGGCAATCAGTCTTGTTGCCGCCATTTTTTTCACCGTCCTCTCAAAAAAATAAGACTGCCCGCAGGCAGCCTTACAACATATTTTCTTATGAAAAAATAAAATCACGAAGATTTTCCTTTATGTTTTCTCCAATCTCCTGAAATACAACAAAGAGAAACAATGCTGCATAGACCGCCAAGCCGATTCCCACAAGAAGGGCGAGCTGCAACCACAGAGATTGAAAGACACAATAAATACTGCAACCGATGATGTACAGAATCAGTGCGCCTATAAAAAAGGACGATAGCTCAAAGGCGATTTTCGCCAACAAGCAAACAATACCTAAACCCAGTAATACCGGCAATGCAATCAGCTTTAAGATAATCTTCACGAAAAAACCAAGGATTCTCACGGTCACACACCCCTTTCTGTTTTTATTGTACCGCCTTACAGCTGATAACACAACGATGTCAATATGTACGGCTGCGGCAATTTTGTTGCCACAGCCCATTTTTATGATTACTGAATACTGGACAGGTGCACCAGTACCTCCTTCATATCTGTCCAGATTTCCTCCAATCGTTCCTGCAAATCCTTGATGTCTGACTCATAAATATTGCCGGTTTCATTAGCTCTTTTGGCATACTGATTCAGGTTGTTGCTGCATCTTCTCAGAAGGGAAACCAGCTCTTTCACATCCTGTAAATCCAGGTTGATGCAGTATCCATCCAGAGCCATCTTCCTGAGATATGCCCCCATGCTCCGGATACCTAGCTCATCCATTTTTTCATGGATTCGCTGTACTTCCTCTTTCGATGCCAGGAAGTGAACATCCTGGTCACGTCTGCCCATTACAGCACCTCCTCACGCCCACCAGATGCCCGATATGGAGGAATATGCTCTGACTTAGCTTTCAGATCTGCCAGCACAGAAGGTTTATCTGCCTGTTCTGCTTCCTCATGCTCCGGCATGGAGTCCTCCATATTAAGAGCTGCATCCAGTTCTGCCAGACGAGCACTTTTTTCAGCAAGCTCCGCTTCCTGCGGGAAGGGTTTCCCCAGTTCCGCTCTGGTCGCTTCCTGCTGATTTTGAAGATTGGTGAGCTGTTCATGGGCTTTCTCCAGCTTCTCAGGGATGCTGGAGAGGGCATTGTCCAGTCGGACGATATTTCCCCTGGCATCAGTTCCAAGCGATACACGATGGCTTACAGCGCCTTTCAGGGTAATATCAAAGTCATGCCGGAAACTATCAAAGGAAAGTTCCATCTGAAAGCCACGATAACTGCCAAGAGGGATTGGCTCGGTCGTTTTCATCTCCTTGCAGGCGGCAAGAATCATTTCACCGGCATCCTCTTTTTCCGTATAGTGCTTGCCCAAAATTTCCATACCGCAGAATCCTTCCGCAATCTGGGGATGAGCTGTAACCGTTTGGATGTCTGCTTCAAAGCCACGAATATAGCCTGTCTGCCTTTCAATCTCCGCAGGGAAGTATTTCAGGAGTTTATCTTCCATGCGATACTGCTGGCTCTGATGGTCGGCTTTTAGAACCTTAAGCCTTGCCACATCAATGTCCAAGTCCATTTTCTCTTTAATCAGCGGATTCCCGGCACATAGAGCCTTAATTTCGGCATAGGACAGAGCTTGCTCGTCTACATCGTCACAGGAACGGACAGGCGATTTCGAGGTCATAATCTGAGAAATGAATTTTTGCTTGTTTTCCAGTGTCTGATAAAGATACGCATCAAAAGTTCCCTCGGTTACATACTGATAGATCTGCACCTCCTTGTTTTGGTTGCCCTGACGGATAATTCGACCATTTCGCTGGGTCATATCAGATGGACGCCAGCCCACATCCAAGTGATGAAGCGCCACCAGGCGATCCTGGCAGTTTGTTCCGGCTCCCATTTTCTGTGTACTGCCCATCAGCACACGAACCTGACCAGTACGCACCTTTGCAAACAGTTCTTTTTTCTTTGCTTCAGAATCTGCATCGTGAATAAATGCAATTTCTTTCTCTGGCACACCGGCTGCTATCAGCTTCGCCTTGATGTCATCATAGACATTAAACGTGCCATCGTTTTTCGGGGTGGAGAGGTCACAGAACAGGAGCTGGGTCAGTCTGTCAGCCTTTCCTTCTTCCCAAATCCGCAGCACATTTTGCACACAGGCATTGAGCTTGCTTTCCGGATCATCCGGCAACAGAGGATTGATTAAACGCTGATCTAACCCCAACTTTCTTCCATCGCCTGTAATCTTGAGCATATTGTCCTCGGATGGGTCAACCATACCGGAATGAACCGCCGCTGCACGTTCCGAAAGGTCTGCTACCATGTCTTGCTGATAATCAGAAGGCTGCACAACAACCGTTTCAAATTTCGCATCCGGCACTGGGAGATGAAGCTGGTCGGAGGTTTTAATATCCGCAACTTCCTTAAACATATTCATGAGTTCCGGAAGGTTAAAAAACTTTGCAAATCTGGTTCTGGCACGATAGCCGGTTCCTTCCGGAGCCAACTCAATAGCGGTGGTTGTTTCACCAAAGGTAGATGCCCAGCAGTCAAAATGGGTCAGATTCTTCTTTTGAAGTGTCCCGTACTGAAGGTATCGCATAACCGTATAAAGCTCATAAGGTAGGAAACGCCACGCCATACTTCCTTTCGTCCGTGGTC
>ERZ1643250.176-NODE-176-length-78331-cov-14.837792_pt1 | contig 78331 bp, 65 predicted proteins | sample MGYA00579262_ERZ1643250 | MGnify/ENA primary metagenome ERZ1643250 (study PRJEB29033, sample SAMEA4952265) | chicken gut metagenome | biome: Broiler Chicken; feature: Gastrointestinal Tract; material: Caecum | place: Ireland | collected 2018 | study: Broiler... | reverse complement strand
CCAGATACTTTTCCACCTTCTGTACCGAATACAGCACCCGGCGTCCGATGACGATCCTTGCCCCCGCGTCTTCCCCGATCTTTCTTGCTGTCATCTGACCGCAGGACAGCAGGGCGGCCAGTCCATCAATATCCACCGCCAAGCGAAATTTGCTCTCTCTTTCTTTTGTCTGTCTCAATTCACATCACCCCCTTCATCTGTTCTTTCAGCCGATTCAATTTTTCCTGCGCAGTCACGCGCCTCCGGCTCTCCCCGGAAAATTTTACCGGGACACACAGTTCCTTCAGGCGGTCATAAATCCGTGCATGAGCCGTATCCTGAGGATTGTTCAGCTCGTTTAGTGTCAGATTGGTAGTCACGATCAGCGGCTTTCCGCTCCGATACCTGCCGTCGATCACTGCATAAATCTGTTCCAAGCCATATTCCGTGCCTCGTTCCATTCCGAAATCATCCAAAATCAGCAAAGGGAACCGGCACAGGGATTTTATATACTCATTCTTTTCTGAAAAATTAGAGGACAGGTCATTTAAGACTTCCGCGAAATTCGTCATGCGGACCGGGATCTCCTGTTCCAGCAGCGCATTGGCAATGCATCCGGCCAAAAAACTTTTCCCTGTCCCTACCGCTCCCCAGAAGAGGAGACCGATATTATCACGCTTCATTTCCTCCCAATGCTTTATATAAAACCGGGCAGTCTCCGTATTCTTTGATTCCACGCGATTCTTTTTAAAGTTCCATTCCCGCATGGCTTTCTCGGAGAAACATCGTTCTTTTAAGCTCCTTACAGTTTCTTCATGCCATGACTGCTCCCGAAGCGCTTCCGCCTGTTCCCGGGCTTTTCTCCGGCAGTCACATTCCCTTGGATGGGTTTTCATTCCGAACTTCTGCGCCAACTCCTGATCAAAATAGGCTTCCTTCGGCGTGTGGCATTTCCCGCAGTAGGTCAGACCATCTTCCCCGATGTAATCCTCCTCAGTTTTCTCTATCTGAGTTGTCATTTTCTTTAATGCTTCTTCTACGATTTCTTTCACAGGCTTTCCTCCTCACTGCATATATAATCCGGAATCCTTCCTGCAGGAGCAGAACGCTCCGCCCATCTCCTCAGGGTAGCGGCATGGTCGGCATAGTATTTGCCCGTAGATCTCATATAGCCGGATAATTCCTCGATCAGCCGGTTCACTCCCGGGATCTCCTGCTGAAGCTTCCTGTACTCGGATTCCGATAAATATACGTTTTGATATTTTCCATAAACAGAGCGGGGTTCCCTCTCTCCACTTATTTGACTCTGTATCTTTTGACTATTATTCATTTGATTAGAGGACACATTTCTTCCCCTCTGACGGTCACTTTTCTTTCCCTCTGAGCGACAGGTTTCTGTCTTTCCGGACGGTTCTTTTTCTTTCCTTCCGGACAGGCAGATTCCCCGTCCTTCCTGTGGAATTTTAATGTAAAGAATGTTCGGCATACAGAATCCCTGCCGCTTCTTTTCTACCAGTCCGGCATCCTCCAGTTCGCGCATCGCTTTCTTGATAGTAGTCTGGCTCTTTCCCAGATCCTTTGCCATGTTGGATATGGGATAGATCAAATAGATCTGCCCCTTCTCATCCTTCCATCCATTTCTCCGGGAGAGCTTCGCCCGGTCCAGCAGCATAGCATACAATACTCTGGCGGTATTCGTCAGTTCCGTCTTCAGCAAAAATCGTGGATAAGGGAGAAAGACCGGAATCCGGGTCTGATCTGTCATGTACTCGGTCAACGGCCTATTCATTTTGTTCATTCTTCTGCTGCCGTCTGATCTTCCGCCGATGGCTCCGCTTGGATTCATAACAAGGACAGCAGATGATAACTGTCCGGAAACTCTGCTTACAGTCCCCGATGCATTTCCGGCAGGTCTCATTGTGTGTAACCCTTCCCCTTTCATTGAGGAAAAAGGACAGTTCCTGTTTTCTCTTCTTGCTCATTCGCGGCACAGACATTCCTCCTTTCTGCCATCCCGCCGATGCCGTATGCAGGACAGCAAAATATGGTCGCGTTTCAGTATCATTTTTCACATTTTGGGCCAGTCTAAATGAGCTTTTTTGACCTCAAATATTATCAGACAGGGATTCTACTGCCTGCGGGCAAAAACGCTGTTTGGTCGTGTTTCGGTGTCATTTTTGAATAATTTATCTGGACTACCTCCCGAGTCCGGCAGAATGCGAATAGTTCGGAGTCCGTTCCAGTCTCTTTCTTCTCATGAATCCTCCTTTCATTCTTCCTGTTACGCAGTAACACCACAAATGGGGAAGCCGGCAGTCCTGCCGGGATCTTCCTTTTGTGCTGCGTCTCACTTTCCAGTGGACGCTAATATCTGCTAAAGAAGCAGATCATCGAGGGTATGGGGAATTGAAATCCCAAGCAAGAGCACTACTCTGGAATACACGATTGTGTATTACGAGGTGGATCTTGCTCTTAGAAATCCCCATCAAGATCACGCCCCCAAAAGGGAAGGGAAAATCCATAACATGGATTTCGGTATTACCGGGGTGGATCTTGCTCTAGAAAAGACACTTCCCTCTGCTTATCCAAAAAATCCGCATGGTTTTTACAAGAAAATGAACAAAAATTTTATTTTTTATGAAAACTACAGAATGTTACTTCTTCGGGCGATTTGATATTGTGCTTTTCTAAAAATCTCCTCACTTATCCAAACTGGAAGAAGCAATTTTATAACATCTGAATAGAAAAGTTTTATTTCACCCTTCACTAATAGAAACGAAATCGGGTGGTTTTACAGTGTGCAAGGAAATTATTTTTAAAAAAGAACATAAAAAAAAGTCACCAGCATAAATAAGCTGACGACTCTAAAAATGTCCTCTTCTCTAATTTTCCCTGTCAATATTCTTCTGTATTTCCTTCATCAACGAGATTCCTATCTGCAACCCTATTTCCATATATACACTGGCAGTTTCACTTGTAAGTTCATTACACAGATCCAGTAATTCTGAGTTTGGATTTGGATCATATTTCGCAACTGCTGTCTCAAATCTTTGATAAATCTCATCCATCCGTTCTTCATAATCCCGATCATCTTTGTCGGGACCAATACCAAACAACAAATAATCTGCGATTCCTCGTACAGTTGCCCTTTCAAAAATACCTTTTATTTGCGACATCCTTTTTCTCCTCATATGTTGTTTTCATATTCATGATTATACTCGGATATTCGTACATTTTCAATATCCGAGTATATCAATAAAATAATCACATATACTACAGTAGGAGAATGAAACGGAGACATGATTAGCTATCGCCCACTCTTTAAAACTATGGCTCAAAAGAATATCTCGTCCTATGCGCTTTTTAAAATGGGATTTTCAAAAGCAACCTATCATTCCATTAAAAAGGGCAATAGCATCAGTACAAATACAGTCAACCAATTGTGCCGACTGTTACACTGTTCTGTTTCTGATATTATGGAATATATTGATGATGAACAACATGGTTAAACTCACTGGCTAAAAAAATCAATACAAGTAATTCTCTACATTTTTACGATTATTACAAACCAAACACTGTTCTCATTACAAAATATTCGAAGAACATTATATTAAACAGCATGCCCTGTATCTATGGAAATATCTTGTCCGTTCAAGATTCATTATACATATGAATGTTACAATGCGGCAGAGCCGCCAGTCCGGTGTGGCGTCGGAATAATCAACATGTATTCTATAGTAAGCATATCCTGTTCTATACTTATCAAAAACTTATTCTTTGTGCCTTCATAAATCGAAATCAGATACTTCTATATACTTATCTGTTATTTTAACACATAAAAAGAGGAGCCAGACTTCTCCGACTCCTCCAAGTATGTGTCCGCAAACACATACCCCAATTGCTATTAATAATATACTATAACCACAAAAAATATGCAATCCTCTAAAGAGAACTTTTTAATATTGTCTAAAGAGAACTTTTTAATATTGTCATGCGAGAAGCTAAATCTGGATGAATAGTAAGCCTTGTAACTTCAGGATTTACAGAGTTTTCGTATTCCTTTGTGATTTTTTCAAATTCACGTATAAATATTTTAAGTTCTGTTTTGGTTACTTTCAGCAATTTCAGATAATAGCAAATTAGAATGATATAATCTCCAATAGTTTTAAAATTTATGTATGGAAGCCCTATTTCCAAAATTAGACATTGCTTCATTGGTCTAGAAGGATCCATTTTTCTGAATCGGGTATCATAAACAACATCATTATGAGCAATAGCATTTCGCAAATCTTTGAGAGCGTATACATATTTATAAACTAATTCTCGATAGGTATCACAGGACAGATTAATGCCTATCGCTCGTGAAATTTTTTCTCTCATATCTATCGTTAGACAGGAAAGAAGATATCCAAAATCGCCCATAGTCAAAATTTCAAATACTGCCCAAATTGGAACCTCATTATAATTTACATTATTATAAAAATGAGTAATCTTTGGATTATCCTTTCGATATGCTCCTGCAATAGAATTTTGAATAGAGCCCTGTAAATTCAACTTATTAATCTGAAATTTTTTCTTAATATCTTCTGAGGTTCCGGGTGATGCATTTTTGTAACTGTTTACAACTTTATCATACATATCATAAATACTATTCGATCCGATCTCATCCATGATGGTATTAAGTGCAATATTTTTTAAGGCAGTCTCTATAAACATCATTTTTCCATACAACAATGACTTTAATTTTGTATCATACTGGATTGTCGCATTAATTTCATTATACGATATAAAAGGGAGTCTATTCTGAGAAGATACAAAGAAACGATATCCTTTATAACCATGAAAATATCCAGTATTAATCAATTGCTGTTTCTGTGAACTTCCAGAAATTGCAATCCCATTCTTACGAAGATGACGCATAAGTGCATCGGTAGATTTATAATCTTTTGTTGGCATAATGTCTCCTAAAAAATTTGATATATCCAGTATAATACAAATATTCCCTATTAACAAGATAACCGTCCCAAGTAGTACCGCCGTAAAATTTAAAATTACCCTGGCCTTTGCGAGTTAGAGTAATTCACTATAATTCATATGCGATTTTTGATAGATTGGAGTTTTTCACTCCAAGGTGCCAGCTCTGGCAGTTGTTCATCGGTCATATCTTTACATGACCGGTGCTCCAGCAGAAATTTAAGATATCCATAAATATTCAGCCCATGTGCTTTTGCCATTCCAACCATTGTGCAGACTACCGCACTGGCATTCTCTCCGGTCACGACCAGAAAGCCTCTAGAACAGGTTTTTCCTTTTCGAGACGAAGCTATTTCCGCTTTTCATAATCACCGGGATACTTTTTTGTTAATGGAATCCTCAATGACGAATAACCGATTGCAGTATTGGACACCCTGTACTGCCGACTGGTTGTAATCATACTATTTCCCTTTGGGAACAGCATCGATAAAGTATCAGCGGATATACCCAACAAGAGCAGCGTCTAGTCCACGGAAGATTGTTGTATTCCCCCGGAAGCGAAAAGATAAAGACGGGAATAGAGATGAAGCAATGCTGGGATCGATCATGCCATGGTCGAAAGAACTTCCGGATGAATGTTATAGTAAGCGCCGCCAATGAACAGCGGCGCATGACTTATCAACCGCGACCTTCCAGAGCATGCCCCAGAGAAATGGGATAAGTAAAAAAACCTCCTTACCATTCACTTACTTCCTCAAAATACCAATCAACGCCTCTGCAATCGCTAAGGCTTCTTCTTCTGTATTCTCCACACCGAAGGAAATGCGTATCGTGCCTTTTGCATATTCTTCCGGCACATGAATCGCCTCTATCACATGAGAGACACGAGCATTTACTGAATCGCATGCGGAGCCAGTGGAAATACAGATTCCCTTCAGGTCCAACCGATGAAGTAGCATCTCGCCATCAGCTCCTTTGATGGAAATATTTACATTTCCAGGAAGATGATAGCTATTGCCGTTTCTTCTGTACTCAATGCCCGCAAAAGTCAACGTATCCAGAAGAATTTTCTCTAGCTTTCGGAGTCTCTGTGAGGACGCTTCCATGCGATTGCAGTTCTTTTTCAGAGCTACAGCCATAGCTGCGATTGCCGCCACGTTCTCTGTGCCGCCACGTCTACCGTGCTCCTGTGAGCCGCCATCAGCATAAGGATGAAGCTCTACGCCTTTACGGATATACAGAAATCCGCTGCCCTTCATTCCGTTAAATTTATGTGCCGACGCAGAGAGCATATCAACGTCAAGTTCTTTCACATTAATTGGAATATGACCAACCGCCTGCACTGCGTCGGTATGGAACAGTGTACCATGTTCATGCGCAATTCTGGTAAGCTCCTTGATCGGTTCGATTGTCCCAATCTCGTTATTAGCCAGCATAACAGAGACGAGTCTCGTATTGTCCGTTATATACTGTGAAAGCTTTTCCGGCTGCACAATACCATCATCCGTCACCGGCAGGTAAGTTACTGGATAGCCGAGCAGCTCGATTGCCGCGCAAGTATTCAATACAGCATGGTGCTCAATCTTGGATGTAATGATTGTTCGCATTTTTGCGTCGGGAAATACTGAACTCTTAATCGCCCAGTTGTTACTCTCGGTACCGCCAGAGGTAAAATAGATTTCGTCCGGCTCCGCTCCTATGCACGCAGCAATAGTTTCACGAGCCTCGGAGATTGCCTTCTTGGCCGGTTTGGCGAAGAAATACGGCTGTGAAGCATTACCATATTCCCCAGTTAAAAAGGGCATAGCTGTTTCCAACGCATCTGTATCTAATTTCGTTGTCGCTGCATTATCAGCATAAATCACAAAATTCCACCTGCCTCACTCAAAAAGTTTGCACCCCTCATTTTTGAACTCTTCGATTTTGTCCTGAAGTTCCTCAGTGGTCACTTCCAATTGCTCAGCTAAACAAGATATACAATAAAAATTCTTAGAACTTTTCCCCATCAGTTTTTTTGTAAGTCCTATTTCGTTTTTACTGATATTCTTTTTTCCGCAAATATAACAGTCTGCCATCTTAATCATTGTCATAATCTCTGCACACAGTAAATGCAGGTATGTCCTTTCCTTTATACTCATCATCCAGCAAGCCTAACTGATATTTGATGGTATCTCTCATTTTTCTTGCCCTGTCCAAACAGTATCGCTTGAAATCGTCAGATGAGATATCACTAGGTTGCCTTACGTTAGGGAATAGAAGTTTTAAATACGCCGTAGAAATTCTTTTTACTGCCTCCGTATCTCTTGTGTCTGCGCCGTCAGGAACAACAACAAGCTCATCAACTATTGCTCTATAGCTCATATCATCTCTTAGTTCATGCATGATTGAACAGAAGTATTCCGAGTTTAAAGCCCAACCGGATGCCTTTAAATCATCGTTCATTCTCGGAATGTTCCAACCTTTTATAAAACCATGAAACCTATCAATAAGTGCAGATTCATGAAAAACTTTTGGAAGCTCCACGAACATGTTTCCATAACCGTCTTCTTCCATAGATGCTTTGCTTATATTTCCACATAAAATCATTCCTGCATAAGCGGTACCCTCGTGATTACCGACAGTATAGACACCAGATTCAAGATATCCCTTAAGGGCGGCTCTCATTTCATCAGTATCCGTAAATGAAATCGTCTGAACCTCATCAAGCGTGATGAAATCGTTTCCTGCCACCAAGCCTTCCATATGACGGTTTTGATCATAAAACATTTTTGCACGGCTCATAATTCCGCCGCTTGACAGCCAGCCAAAACGACTTACTCGTCCGAACAAATAAGATTTCCCTGTCCCCTTAGGCGCTAATTCTATTAAATTCAATCTTTTTTCTATGAAAGGAAGCAGACGTGTAAGCATGGTGAGCTTCTTTTCTTCATCGCCGTTATACCCGTCAGCATTATAGTCCACTGCGCCCAAAATAATATCGATCCATTCCTTCGTGGAGAATTCTTTTCTTGCATCCTTAAAATAATCAATGTCTATTCTGTATGGACAAAACGGTTTAAAAGAAAGCAACTTAATCTTTCCTTTTTTGCCGGCTTTAGATCTGTCCCGATTTTTATTAACGTTGAATGACCATTCGTGCTCATACTCGTCAGGGGACTGATATCCCAGTTCGACCATTCCCCACGTCTCATATTCATGAATAAGATCGGCCTTGCATTCATTCCAGACATTTTCATCAATCAGTGTGTCTTTAAACGAAAGTCCAAAATCAGGCAGTGAGAATGAAACCTTTCCTGTCTTTATATCTATGTCGATAGATATTTTGGCTAAAAATCTTACAGTCTCCTGTTCTATGACCACACGATTTTTTATTGAATTCCAATCTTCTTTTTTAGGAAGATAGGTATGTACAAATTTTAAGACCCTATCCACATCAAAAGTGCCATTCTCATCTTCAAATTTCCGAAGGATCCAATCCCTCATAAAAGATGGAAGGCTAAGTGCTGAAAAGACGTTACTCTGCTTTTTGAGATCTTTGTACACAACCATCTCATCAAAGCAATTCTTTAATTTTTCCTCAGTAATAGTCACTTAGATTCCTCCTACTCATCAAAACAAATCATCGAAATCGTCATTCATAGTTGCACTCTTACCGGCTGCTTCGATTTCTATATGACCGGCGAGATCATTGCCCAGATAAACATCTGCTGAATACGTTCCCGATCTTTTAATATCTGGAATATCAACTTTGAAATGATTATCATCAATACATTCGGACTGATATCTCTTATTTTCATACCCTATGGTCAGAGTATCTCTTATAGTTTTATTTACATATAAGGTTACAGTAATTCCCTTTTTATAATCAGCCTTAATCTTTTCTCCATCAACGACTGTCACAACAAAGCTGCTATCATTCAGCGAAAAGGTAATGATCGGTACAATAACCTCTTCCAGCGAAGCTCCTCCGTGTACTTCTACATTGGCCTCTCGGCTACCCTTAAATCTTCCATAATCAGCAAGAACTATATATCCTCGATCTTCCTCATTTATTGCAAATGGAAGATCACATCCAGAAAAGAATTTACAACACCTTCCTGAATGTTTACCCTTTGTATCGGTTTCGTATTTTTCTTTCTTATTACGCAACACCGCAAGACGTGATGCTCCGTGATCACTTGCAATCACAACGCGTTCGTACTTTCTAAGGCCTAATGTCGTAGCGACATCACTAACTGCTTTTTCAATGATTTCCAACTCCCTTGCCAAATGAATAGGATAAGGATTTTTCGAACTATAGTAATATCCACCTTTATCTTTATGTTTTATTTCATCAAGTTCCTCCTCTTTCGGATGCCTTAAATCTTCTGGCCAGTTATTAAAGAAGGCATTGTTTTCACAAGTAATAGTGGGCAGTTCAGCCCTGCCGATTTCTACAGAAATTTTCAGCCCGCGTCTTCTTGCAAGTTCCGCAATGAATCCAAGATATTCTACTCCAAGTGCATCAATCCAAAAAAGCTGAGTAGACCCGTCATTCTTTTCTTTAACAAGCTCATCTCTCTTCGGAAGACGATTATATATTCTCTCAAGCGCAAGTTTGTCTACTTCTTTCAAAAAATCATCGGTTAGACTATTTCTAAGCTTGAGTTCCTTATATTTTTCAAAATATGTTGTTATTCTAGCAGCAAATCCAGAATCAAGCCCATTCCCATTAAACGGATATCTGTTGGTATAAGCAGCAAGATCTGGGTATAACTCCCCAAGATTCTCAGGCAGGCCATTATTGGCAATCCAAATGATAACCTCCTGCTTTTCAACCAAAGTATTATCCGTTAATTTATAAACACTTTCACCGACGTTTACACGATTGTCATTTACAAAGGGAGCTATTTCTGCTTCGGGATAATGTGATAACAGTCTTTTCCGTTCTTTATAAAATTGCTGATACTCAGCATTTGTATGAGAAACGGCAATAATAGCACATAGTATTCCTTTCTTGAAACCGGAAAGTCCTGTACTGTTTTTTAAAACATATCCCAAGTATTTACCTTCATATGCTTTGGCATTCATCACCAAATAGATGTAAAACAACCAACTATTATACTCCTCTCCATATAGTAAACCGTAAAAATCAGCATCCTGAAAATCAGTAAATCCATATTCTTCAAACAACTTGTTAGTTTGAAAATTCATATTCCGAAGATCTGTAAGCAACTTCTCCCACATATCTTCTGTCCCGTACTCCTTAGGGACTTCATCCATGTTTATATTTTTGGCAATCGCTTCATAAGAATCTCTTACACGCTGAATAGGAAGCAAGGAATCTCTAAATTCCATAATAGTGTTCGCAGACACTTCATTATTGGCCCCGCCTTCCAGAACTTTCAGAAGATTTTTTACTCCATTTATTTTATATATTCCAAGTCCAGGATCAGAAAATTTAAAGCACAGTGATGTAGCAAGTTCATCACTAAATGCAACCCTTCCGCTTTCAACCAACCTTTTATCATTCTTTACAAGTAATCTTACCTGAGGCTCTACACATCTCAGCAACAAAACGACCTGAGCATTTCCCAGATTGTAATCTTTCAGTTCGGTCAAAACATCGTTTACTCTTTCGTTGCCGCATAAAGCAAGGTATTCCCCCAAACCGAGCATCACAATATTATTGTAAGAAAATGAAACATCCGCTGTTTCAAGTTTTTCTCTCATCGCATCTAAATCAGGAAGTTTGTCGACATTTTTGCAGCATTCACTTATACGCAAAAAACTGATCGCTCTGCTTTTTAAGTTATCTATTACTTCTCCGTATTCCTTATCTCCGACTACCATGTAAAAAGGCTTATGGATTTTTGAAGCAAAATAGTCTTCTATTGGCTTCATATTCATGAGGATTATTCACCTCCATTAATAATTTCTATTCCGAGTGTCATACTCTCTTTTACCATGGAAATAAGATGTTCCTTTAACTCATCACTACCCATAGAATTAATCTTAGCAATGGCCTTATCACTGCCTCCGGCATTATATTCCGCCTTTGCAAGTTCGCAGATCTTCTCACGAATGCGAGGATGTGAATCCCATTCATATGCATCTATAGGCAGAGTATCCAAAGAATCCCTGACTTTTTCAATGTCGGTCAGGAGCTTTCTATAAGTTCCCAATATACTGCTAAATGCTTCATCGACTTCCCGCTTGTCATTCAGACTATCAAAAAACTGTGCGCCGTTCAAAAATTCCAATGCTTCCTTGAACTCTTTCTCGCTCGCAGTACCTCTGTTGAGAACTTCAAAAGTCTTTCTGGCCTGATCATATTCCCCCTTTGGAATTATCGATAAAATCGGCGTCCTATTTATAGCAGACCAGGCAGCCGGAGTTTTAGTACCGGTCTTATCTCTCCATAACTTGAAGAGCTGTGTCTTTGTCTGATTCTTACGGAATTCATCAGCGACTCTCTTTACTATTGCATTACTCTCTGTCCTTGACTTTTTGAAAATATCGGCAAGCTCTGCCGTCCTTAACCGAGCCACATCGTCATCATTCAGGCCTTCCAGATAAGGAGAATAAATCCTCATGAATGCAGGAATTTCATTTGAAAGATAACTTTCAAGTACAGCCGAATTACTTACTATACTATCTGTATAGGTTTTCATCTGCTCCGGCAGGATATCAGCGTCAAGGTAAATCTTTTTCAAGAATTCAAACACATCTTTCAGTTGGGGATATTCCTCCTGAAGAGCTTCACATGAGCACATTACGAATTTCAGTTTTTCCTGCCATTCCTTATCTGCATCATTCTTGGAATGAACTGTAATATGCAGAATATCATTAGTTGCCTTTACATATGTATAGTCAATTATAAGTTCCTTGATCCTTTCTTCGCCTGTATCAAGATTCCAAAGACTGGAATATTCAACTGAGAACAGCCTTCCGATATCTTTTATAATGTTATCATCGCTTGCTCCGATATTATCAGCCAAATTTCGAAGCTTCCTACCATCAAAATGTTCGATAAACTTCAGCATACCTTTGCGGCAGTTTTCCGGAGTCAGTAAATCATGAAGGGAACCTACTATTTTATCGTTTTTCAAAGATTCAGCGCCAATCTCTTTTGCAATCTGATGCGCATCTTCGCCCTCTTTCTGTACGAGGAGTATATATTTGGAGACAATATCATAAACTCCGTCAGCATCTACATACCTTAAGCACCATACCGGCAGTCCCAGATTCTGCATTCTGGACTTCACAGACGACGATGCCTTTGCGGGAGATGAGAGCGTATTTTCCGGAATACCCCATGCTTTTTCAGTAGTGGCATAGAAGGCACGTTCCTCCTGCGTCATTTTTACTATGTAGGTAGAGGTTCCCTTACTTATGCAGTTGCCAATAATCTCTGCAAGTTTGTTCGAATCCATCTCTCCGTTGGCACCTTTGGGGTCAATATAGCGATATTTTGTCAGGCTATATTCCTTGAGAAGAAATCCCATAAGGAATGTCGTCAAATTGCACTGTGCATATCCAAATTTAGATACAAGATGCTCGTACACATCAAGAACTGACACTGACTGATTATTGTCAAACAGATCTTTTATCAAAACTTCAACAGAGGACTTTATGACCGAAATTCCTATACCAGAGGTCTCGGGCTTTGTCCAATAATTATCAACATTCCATACACCTGCTAACGTGCTCTTTTCCGCCCCAGCCATTACTCCGCTTGTCTTTTGGTTAATGCCGCACAAAGCAGCTGCCTTTGCATTTGATAACTTGAATTGCGATTCCGTAAGCCCCTTTCCAAAATCAGGCACATATCTGAATTTTTTAAGAACAACCGTCTGCAGAACGTCTGCCACAGCTGAACCACCCAATACTTTCTCCCCATCAGGATAATCCTTGCTCCATATCGTAAAAATTCCGTTATAGATGCGATTCTTCCATGTTATGGTTAGAACCTGCTCCGCTTTCTTGGCGTTATCTCTTGCAGACAGATTGTTATTATGTTGATAGTAATTCGCCATTGCGGAGTACTCGACATAAGAATTAAAATCGTCATCACCCAGCGGACTTGCTGTAGCATCGATAAATAGAATGTTGTTATAATCTCCGCTTGCCACCGCTGCCTTAATCTTGTCACGCAGCGCGACGCCTTCTGCTGCGTCTTTCGCAAACGCTAAGACAGCATTAAAGTGCCAATTTTCCTGACGATTTTTTAATGTATTGATTTTTTTTGTAATATCATTTATCGTCACCGTAGTTATCTGGCCGCTCGTGTAGTCTTCGGCAAAACGTAACCTAAGCGGCGGATTCAGAGAAAGACAGGTTCCAAGTTTTCCGTCACTGACGAGGCTAGCAGCTGAACTGCTGTTTCTAATCAACTCCTTGTATTCATTTATCTTTACCTGATCTCCGGCAAGTACCGCCACACCGTAGGCAAATTTATTATTACCGATAGGTGTCTGAACGAGAACTCCACTCTTGCAGAGCTGCTTTGCCAGATTTTTGCATTTAGTATCCATTCCGGAAGTTATGCCTTCAAAAACATAACTAATGTTCTGTTCCGTCGGCTTAAGTACGTCAAGCTCACCACCCAAGCGTTTATCAATCGCCTGCATGATAAGGATAGCTTTCAGGACACGTTTTTCATCATCCCTGAGATTTTTCTGCTGAGGATAAGCGTCAAGGATCATTCTGATGTCAGGAGAAAGGTTATCTTTGCCCTTTTCATAGAAGAAGTCCCAGAGCATATCAATAGTCAAAAATGGGTAATCGTCATCCGGTCCATAGTTGGATATGAACCACTGAAAAGCCTGCGAATCATCTTTTACCTTAATAAAATCAAACATACTACGCTGATTGGATGCAAACGCAGACGCAATGTTTTTAAGGACAAGCGCGGCCATAGGATGAAGCGGCATAATCTTCTTTATAACTTTCTGATCAGTGATATTCGCCGCTTTCATCACAGCGTTTCTTGAATCGCTGAGACGACTGTTGAGCGTGTCAGCGCAGTTATTCCAAGTATCTGCTGCTGCCGATTTAACCTTGAAAGCATCGCCTATGAGATCAAACGCAATATTGTCTGGGAGCGTGATCTCAACCTTATCAAAACGTTGCTGAACAACCTTCCATGATTCATCCTGATTATCAATAATACTGCCCGCCTGATGGGTAACGATGACAAGATAGAACGGACTCTCCTGGCAAAGAGCGACGACTTTCTGAAACTCATCAAGCGAATACTTGTTGTTTTCAAAGAATTTGCTGAATTCATCCCAGAAAAATACAATCTTTATATGATTCTGGTCAATTACATCCTTGAGCCATACTTTCAGCCTGTCGGCATCAAGATTCATAGCTGTAATGCCTTCTTTGTCAGCAAGTTCAAAAATGTTTGACATGAGATCCTTTATGTCGCCGGATTTCTTCAATGTATTGAGAACCTCATCTGCATTGGACTGAGAGAACTTTGCAATCCATTCTGGCTTCTGGAGAAGATCATTAAAGAATCTTTTATGTGCCGGGTCTTCTATCCAAGAGATAACATTCTCCTTGAATGTATTTTCACCCATATATGTAACACGATCACTCTTTTCCAAAGCTTCACGTACACTCTCCTGAATTTCGGCAAAGAACTTCTGCGGAGTGGTAATTCCGCCTGTCGCATATCTGTAAACTGTCACAATACCCCTGTCTCTGTGGCCAAGAAGCTTTGAGAGAAGGTCGCTCTCCTTTTTCAGCGCGTCATAGCTATTCCAGTAAGCTTTCAGCTCATCTTCGGGGACTTCCAGAATACTCTTCAACGCAAAAGCACACTGTGATTTTCCGGTTCCGTAAGCACCGTGAATCCATACGGAACGGTTCGTGCTTCCTCCCAGCATATTTTCTGTTGCACGCAGTAATTTGATAAATGTCGCGTGGGGGTAGGTGGTATCCCACCTTGCGCCTCCCGCTATCGCGGAATCATCAATACACGGGAAATACTTTTCATCGATATCAAAGAACTGATCGTATTTTCCTCTTCCAAATCCAGCCATGATTAATCCTCCTCAAACAGACGTAGGACATCCTTCGATGTCTTATCCGTCAATGATATTTTATCCAGGTCATTTGTAAACGTAGCGTTTATGAAATCCGGGTACTTAGCTGTCAACCCCATCAAAATTGACTTGGTATCCTCATATTCGAGTCCGAAGAGTCGAGTTGGGCTGATACCATCACGATCTATATCATCGTTCATCATCCATGCTAGAGTAAATTCCTTGTAGTCGTTGCACGCCTCCGCAAATTTGTAGAGAGCATAAAGAACAACGCGGTTGTCAGAAATAATACATTTAGTTCTACAAATAGAATTAATCTGTCTACCGTTCTCTTCAACACACCCCCAATTCAACGTAGTTCCCATAGGTAATTCACAAAATCTCTTAAAGGCATTTATGATCGACGTAGCATCCGCCTTACTTACTCCCTCAGCCATTAAGAGATCCCTTACTTTATTTCGCGGATAAAAAATTCCAACATCCAAATTATTTACATACCATGCAAACTGAGGATTTTCAACAAAATTAACTATCATAATTCCCCAAGATGTTTCGCTTTCCCAGCCAAGTTTTGAAACAATATCATAAAGTGCCGTTGTTTTATTATCTTTACCTATAATTCCAGATTCTCTAAAAAATCTTTTAACTTTTGGCTCTTGATTTTTTTTATTCAACGTATTGTTCTCCCAATACTCATTTCCAAGTTCAAAAAACTCTCTGATCCAATCTACCTTTGGCGCATGATTTGCAAAGGAATTTAAACTCTTATCTTTCATGTTTCCTCCTGTTGTAGTTCTTAAAGAATGAAATAATAAACATCCATCATCTATTTCATGACATTGTCCACAATGAACACAACCATCAATTTTTAAGCCATGATCAAAGGTAATACAACCGTTTCGGCAATTCGTCTCACAAACACGACATCCTGTACAATATGCAGCCTTATGGAATACCTGCTTAAACTTCTTTATTTCTTGCGGATATTTCTTTAATAATGACGCATCACATGTAACAATATATCCTTCTAATGTTTGCTCAAAGGAAAATTCGAACGGAATTTGTCCAAGTGTTTTAATCCATTCTCTCCAATCAGTTGATGGATTCTTCACCGTAATAATAAGTTTTCGATCCTTTACTTCGTCTTTATACTTTTGCTTATTAATCGTAAGATCTCTTCCGTTTTTTCGAGCATTCCATCCACCCCTGGATACATATGTGTTAAGTGAATTTTCATTATCCTTATCTCTTGCATCCATCGATTTTATCAGATCTACATACTTTGAAACTTCAGAGGGATATGCACAATATTGAATATAATCTCCTTTATTGCCACCCATAGGACAGAAAAGACACCCCGCTCTAGAGTTTCCCTTTTTATAGGCTTCATTGACATATATACCCTTTGCAAATATATACAGCCATACCTCAGCGGACGTCCACTCTAAAATCGCATTAAAACTATATTGCCCCTTCTGCTTTTTCCCATAATTTTCGTACTGGTATTCGCTTCTGGCTACACTTTCATGCTTGCGGACACCAACAAAGTCCATTCCAACGTAATCATCTTTGCCGGTAATCTCTCTCAACTTCAGCGTCTGTGGTGCACTCTTATGAACGCTGCAGCACCAGCGAAGAACCCTTGCAGGAGGGCCGAAAATCTTCCAGGATTCATGTGGATCAAAGTGGGATCGAGCCACATAAAACGGCGTTCCATCCTCTTCACAAGCCTGCTTTTCTTTTTCAACTGCAACATAGGTATCCGGAAATTCCATTCCTGTATCGCCGAAGACAACAACAAAGCTCCCCTTAGGCAATGCCCGTTTCACCAGATCTAAGAGTACCGCACTGTCCTTGCCTCCCGAAAAAGCCACATGGAATATATCGAGCTTGTTCTTATACTTCTCGTATATTGCCACAATCTTTTTGACCGTAGTATTCTCAATGATATCAAGCAGATCAAGATTCTTATTAACCATTCCCTCTATATCAACAGGGCGTAACATACCCCCGTCTGGCTCCGGCTGAACAGGATTGCCCTCACTGTCCTTGGGGATTATTATCTCCGGTGCTTCATACAGGTTACCGCCTTTAAGTTTAGCCACCTGCTTTCCTCTATACCAGTATTGAACAGACTCCGCCCACATATAGGGAGCATCCGATTGCTTGTCATATTTCCAGTATTTATCAAATCCAAGCAGATCCAACTCCGGTGCATAGACCGGTCTTGGCTCCTTAGAAAATACTGTAGGCGTGGAATTCAGAAGGATCCCGCCTGTTTCTTCATCATAAGTATATGAATACAAGCTTACTTTCTCCTTTCTCGCAGCTGAGCAGCTTCGTTTATCAGCAAATCAATATCTTTGTATTTCTTTCTTTCCATATATCCAGCCTCTGTCAGAAAACCAAAGACCTCGCTCTGCTGCAAATCTCTACCAGAGCGTGCAACTGCTTGCGTCATAATATCATGATAGCTAAGCGTACATGACTTAATCACTATTGCCCCTGAATTAGATGAATTTGCGCGACGCGTCTCATACTTATATTTTTTGCTGAACCGGCGGCAATAGCTTTCAAGCAAATAAAGGTTCCATCCATATCCACAGAAGGGGAATGTACTAAAAGTCGTTATTTCCCGCATTCCGATAAAGTCATCGGTGATCACATAATCAAGCGCCGCATCTATGCGGTCTATATCAAACTGAATAAATCTATCCGCAATAAAATCATCCTTATCAACGCGAACCATGACAGCATTAGCTGCCTCGATTATATCTGGTCGCCTGATAGTACCTGTAACCCGTTTAGCTATACCTTCAAGGCGATCATAAGTGCATTTATCCTGTTTCCGGCAAAACTCAATTACAGCAGTGTATGTATCTTTACTGGCTCCTTTACGCGTCAGTACTCTAGCATTTCTCTCGAAACGATCCTCAACCAATTTGTAAAAGCATGTATAAAGTGCTGCCTCCGAAATTTCCGGATTTGCTTCAACTAAATGGTCAAATGGGATCTCGTCCAATGAAACCACTCCATGTTTCTCACATTGCTCATCCGCGTAATCAGAAAGGCTTTCTATCTCAGCTTCGTCCGCTTCAAACCAATCTGCCTGCATATAAGTTTCCGCAGAATTCCAGACGAATGCTGGCTGTTTGGCCAGTGTGAACTTTATCTTATCCATCGGAATCAGTGGCAGTTTCATAGAGAGTTCATCAAAAGTCTGCAATGTACTGCTGCCCCAAACACGTATAATATCATTTTTTATTAGTTCAAATTCTGTTTGGCGCTCTGAAGGTAAAGCAAAATAATTACTCCTGTACCGAAACTGCGGCATAAGATACTTTAATATTGCCTTAAGCATATCTGCCGATATGATCTTCGCCTCAGAATATTCATAGAACTTAAAATCATAAAGCGAATCATAATAAACAATATTGACTCCTTGATTCTTATAGTCATTAATCTCATTAACGATGGACTTCATACTGTCATCCGAGATAAGATAAACTTTCCCATCAAACTCAAACCCCATCTCTCTGATGGCATTAAGCAACACGTCATCACTCAGTGAACAATCCAAATCGTTAACTTCCTCATAGGATGCTCTAAATCTGTACAGTTCTACACCATCGTCCTTAAAGCCATACTCAAAACGTGGGAGCTTCAAAGTTTCTCTTATTCGATCTAACTCGTCCTTGCTTACTTTTTCTTGCGGGGAAACCTTTTCACCTTTTGACTTTTGAAACTTTCTACCTCCTTTCAAGCCCAAGAACTCAAGATATTTTGCTAATGCAGCAGTTAACCTATTATGCTGCGTTTCATTATAGACTCGAAAATCATTATCCAAAGTCAAGAGTGCTATATTGCTTTCTAATTTATCTAGAGATTCCTCGCCATAAATTCTACCTGTACCAATATTATGTTCCGCACATAAAGAATCACATCTGTTAATTGCTGATGCATAGCTTCTTCCTGTAGGCGCAGCAAGACCTTTATTCTCTGTCAGCCAAAGATAAAAGTCAGACTTATTTATTCCTGAACTTGGTTTATCTTTCTCTTCTGTCTCTTCATCAGGATACTTATGCACAAGAAATTCTTTATACTTGATTAATCCGCTAATCATGGAGTATCTCCGACTCCTTGAATGGATTCTTATTCCTTTACTGCTCCTGATATTATCTATCAAGAGAGATATTTCATCAGAATCATCCATTTCAAGGATTCGATTATGAATGACCCCCTTTTTCTTCAACAATATCTCCAAGACCCCCAATTCTTCGATAACCGCTGAAGAAGCTTTTTCAGACAAAGTATGCTCAAGCCATTCTTGAAACGCGGATTTATTGTTTGTGGAAGCTTCTGACACAATCCTCGCCTCCTTTAATAATTCAGCAAATGCATCTTGATCATTTTGATATTTATTAACTATATCGAAGTACCATCCACGTGTAACATGCAGACCTGACTTACCACCAGTATACGCATATTCGAGGCAGTTCATCTGAAGCGAAATACCATTCTCATTACGAAATTTCTCGTCGATTTTAATTCCACGTGATTCAGCTTCTTTTCTAAGCCTTTTTGATACTTCTGATATTGCCTCTTTCCTTTCAGTTTTTCCATTCAGTACGTCTATCAGTGCTTGGAGCAAGACAGCTTGTTCATGCTCATTCCAGACAATTCTGGTTGACATATTGTAATGTTCCTTCCTTCACTACAGTATATAAAATGATATATCCCATAATCAGGACTCTGTACTTTTGTCTTTTGTAATATTCGGCACACGTTCCATAATGTCCTCGACATTGCAGTCAAGGGCTTCGCATATTCTAAGCAACACGTCTGTCGTGACATTCTCGCATCTGCCCATCTTAGCGATCGATGCGGCGCTAACGTCACTTTGCTTTTGCAATTCCTGTTTCTGGATCCCCCTGTCGATCAGGAGTTTCCATAAACGGTTGTAATTAAAATGCGTTGCTGTTTCTTTTTTAATTTTCTGCTCTGCCATTTTCAGACTCCGTTTCTTTATTTCAGGTGCGACCAAACAGTTCATTGCCATCCAGTGAAAGTTCAAGAGCGCAATGTCCTATCATAGTCTTCTTTGTTTCCGCATCGTATGTATCCAGCCGGTCAAAAGCTAGAAATACCTACTTGCCTGACTGTTCCTGTGCTTCGTATGCCCTGATGATCTCAACCATGATCTTCTTCTATATGCAGCATTTATATGTCCTATATCACGTAGGGAGCGGCGTCAGCTTAAGATTTACCGGGTCGAGCGTAATAACACCTCTATACTGTGCGCCGGTTCCGCCGTTATTCGGCGTTTCAAAAGTATACTTGTTCAGCTTCTCCATGCAGAAAAGCAGCAGAAAACACCGGCAAAACGGTGGCAAATATTTTTAAAGCACGATTTTTTACAATGTTCTTGTGCTTAAGGGTTCCCTAGTCAACGGAAATGCTACAAATTTCGCAGGGTACCCCGGCACGGCACAGAAATCCCAAGATATTGTACCACAAGGTCACTTAAAAATCTATTCTATTTAACGATTTTATAAGCAATCGCTTAAGTAATAACGAAAGAGAATAAATTTTTAAGCACTGTTTCCAGAGACTCGCTTCCCTTAGCTAAACTTCCCATAATTCCAGCATATACTATGCCGGCAGCAGAGATATGCTGTAACCAGAGGAGAATGGAACATCAAAATAAAAATGATCAGTTGGAGTAATAGATGGAGATTACACGGCTACGGTTTGGGATGATTGCGCCGGTAATCCAGGGAACCTATCTAAATGAATCCATCATGGCCTACTGCCGGAGGATGTCGCCCCCGATGCAGTTCCCGGATGGACGGACTGTAAAATATAATCCCAAAACGATCGGGAAACGGGTCTCTCTTTACCGGAATAGCGGGATTGACGCCTTGACACCGAAAACGCACTCGAATCTGAGGAAGACTCAGGTACTCACAGAGGGATACAATCGATGAGATATATCGAATCAAGCTGAAATATCCGAAACTGAACGCAACACCAATCCACGCCAGGCTAGTACAGGAAAGCCTAATCCCTGCAACGGTTTCCGCGGAAACTGTTTGATTTCCGCCAATACGGTCTTATCTTCTTCCGTCAGCCTAACTTGGGTGGTACCTTGGGTAGCTTGGGTAGTTTTTTCAGCACCTTGGGGGATATCCTCCAGCGCATCCTCTGTATTGCGATAAAAATTGATGCGAAATCCGATCTCCATATCGCGGAACTCCGACTCACGCAGTCCATATTCCCTCATGGCTTCCAGCAGCTTCGAAATACCGCTATCTCATGCCTCAATCAAATTCATATAGGAGAATGCATAAGCAAGCGCAGGGTTTCGAATCTTGGAATATCCCTCTTTCATCTTGTCCAGCGTCACGCCAGACATAAGACCGTCAGGCGAGATGCTTTCCAACCTCCCACGGTCATCCCACTACACCATTTACTACACCATTTCCGCAAAAATCTACACCATTTGACGCTCCCAGACAAAAAGGCAGAACCCGCAAAAACCTTGTAAAATAAGGCTTTACGGGCTCTGACGCCACAGGACAAAACCACCCGCTCCACGGCAAGAGGTGAGTGCTAATTTTCTGTGAAAAATCTGTGAATTCTGTGAATGTCTCTGTGAAGTTGTAAAAGACTACTTAAAAAAGTATAAGTCCTCTACTATAAAAATTCCAGAACAACTGCGATTATCATCAAGATGATAATCAACCACCCGAAAATGGCAAAACCCGTGAACAATTTATTGAAATAATATTTTCCCTTTTCTAAATCTGTATATATGGAAGATATTTTCTCATCTGTCATATTTTTGTTTCTTACTTCCTCGACATCTATATCTTTTACGAGTTCATCTAAAGTCATATGAAAATAATCGCTCAACATGACTAATCTTTGAAAATCGGGGTATGATTGTCCAGCTTCCCATTTGCTAATAGTTTGACGGGAAACGTCTAATTCCATTCCCAGCTCCTCTTGGGATAATCCTTTTGCCTTTTTTAAATTTACCAGTTTTTCATTAAGATCCTTTTTTCTCAAGCAACACTTGTTGTCAATCTGTCAATCAGCATTAACATTAAGAAAATAATTATAGCTTGTAAACAAATATGTCTTCTATCGGAGCTTTCACAACTCTTGCAATTTCTATCGCAAGTTTCAATGACGGATTGTACTGAGCTTTTTTACCCATTCCCATTAGCCAGATAACGACAAATAACAGCTTAAAGCCAATCTTATAGGCGGATAGCTGCGCTTTGCGCCGGTTTTCCTGAAAAAGCTCATCTTCTAAAGTATGAGAAAGCTTTCCCTCGAAGAAAAAGCCAAAAAAACCGAAGTACATCTGCCTATTTTACATATTATAGTAGCGGGCGTAAATCCCGTTTTGTTTCATCAGAGACTCATGGGTGCCGCGCTCGGCAATTCCGTCTTCCGTGATAACGATGATCTCGTCTGCATTGCGGATGGTAGACAGTCTGTGGGCGATCGTGATGGTCGTCCTGCCTGCGGAAAGCTCTTCCAGGCTTTTCTGAATCCAGCGTTCGCTTTCGTTATCCAGCGCGCTTGTGGCTTCGTCAAGAATGAGAACCGGCGGATTTTTCAGAAAGACCCGGGCAATAGAGATACGCTGTTTCTGTCCGCCCGACAGCCTTGCTCCCCGCTCCCCGACGAAGGTATCATATCCATCCGGAAGTTCTCTGATAAAGTCGTGGATGTTTGCCCGTCTGGCAGCTTCTATGATTTCTTCGTCGGAAGCCCCCGGTTTTCCATAGGCGATATTTTCCCGTATTGTTCCGGAAAACAGATACACATCCTGCTGCACCATACCGATCTGGCTTCTGAGACTTTTCAATGTCAGCGTACGCACATCTTTTCCGTCGATAGTGATACGTCCTCCTGTCACATCGTAAAATCTGGGGAGAAGAGAACAGATCGTAGTTTTGCCGCTTCCGGAAGGCCCTACCAGAGCCACTGATTTTCCCGCAGGAATCTCGAAAGAGACGTGGGAAAGCACAGGCGTATCATCGTCGCTGTAATGGAAGGAAACGTCGTCATAGCGCACTCTTCCCTTTACGTCTGTAAGCGGTTTCGCGTCGGGAGCGTCCGTGATCTCCGGTTCCGTCTCCATTACGTCAAGGAATCTCCGAAATCCGGCAAGACCTTTCTGCATCATCTCAATAAGCTCCACGAGGATCTGGATGGGACTGATAAAGATGCCGATATACAGGGCGTACATTGCAAGATCTGTCACATCCATAAGCCCTTGTGCGATTAAGTATCCGCCGAATACAAGGGTGACAAGATACATCATCCCCTGAAAAAAAAGATTCCAGCCCATGAAATTTCCCATACAGCTATAATTATCTCTTTTGGAAAGAAGAAAGGCGTGATTGCTCTTCCGGAATTTTTTTCTTTCGATTTCTTCATTCGCAAAGGACTGTACCACACGGATACCGGCAAGAGTATCCTGAAGGCTTGAATTAACGTCCCCGATTTTTCTCCTGTTTTCCATAAAGGTTTCCTGCATCCTCTGGTTCTGCCGGAAGGAAAAAACAAACATGCAGAGTACGAGAACCACAAGAGGAAGAGCAAGCCGCCAGTTAATGAGGAACAAAAAGATAAAGGAGCCGAAGATCTTGACGACAGAGATAAAAAGATTCTCCGGACCGTGATGGGCAAATTCCGCAATATCAAACAGATCCGAGACAAGCTTGCTCATCATCTGTCCGGAATTATTCCTGCTGTAATAGGAAAAGGACAGTTTTTCATAATGATCAAAAAGCTGCTGGCGCATATCGCGCTCCATATTTGCTCCCATCATATGCCCCTGATAGCTGACGTAATATTTGCAAAAGCTCTGTATAATATACATAACGAAAAGCCCTGCGGCGATCCAGGGAAGCGCCTGAAGGATCGTTCCGCTGTCTCTTGTAAACAGGGTGTTCGTCATAGTACGCAGAATCTGCGGATAGATCAGATCTACGATACTGATAAACGCCGCGCAGACCAGATCAATAAAAAACACTTTTTTATATGGCGCATAATAAGTTATGAATTTCCTGATCGTATGCATGATTTACTCCTTATCCCGTTGTTTTATTTGTGCTGCGCAGGGCTGTCGTCCAAACCCTCAGCCAAGCTCCACGCACCAGATTTTGCAGTCCCGGGTACCTACTACGACGCTGTTTCCATAAACAGCCGGAGAAGCCTCGATCACGCCTTCACTTAAGGACAATGTGTCGTGAACCTCTCCTGTTTCTCCGTTCAGAAGATACATATTTCCATCGCTGCTGCAGTAAAGTACCTTGCCTGTACCGTCTGAATTATATACACACACCGGAGACGACCAGGCATATCCCGCATGATGCTCCCAGACGATTTCTCCGGACATCTTATCCAGGCAGACAAGAACTCCTGATGCATTATCCTCCGTTTTTGACACAGTTACATAAATGTAATCAGAAAGACTGTCTTTTCCCGAAGCAATGGTAGACTGTACGCCGCCGGATACCCCGTCGTCTGTATAACATTCATAATCCGTATGCCAGAGGATCTCTCCTGTCTCCGCGTCGATCTTCCATATAGGGATCTCCGCCGTATCATAGCTTCTCCACCCCAGGCGGAAAGAAGTACTGACATAAAGATAAAGTTTTCCGTTTTCTATGGAAAGCACAGGAGTGGAATTAGAGTCGTCCAACACGTCCTGCACCCACACAAGCTGAAGAGTGTTCAGATCCAGACACATCAGATTGCCTCCGTTGTCTGCGATAAAAAGATAACCTTTATATACGGCGGCGCTGTCCTCCATTCCCACCCAGAAATTCTCTGTGCTGGATCTTGTTCCGTAATAACGCCATTTCACTGTTTTTCCCGGAGAAATGGAAAGCATCCCGTTCTGCTGGTCGTACTTTGTATTCAGTTTGATAAGATAGAGGATCCCGTTTTCTCCCGGATAGATCAGGGTATCTGTCTCCTCATCCACTAGGGCGGAACCGTCAAAAAAGCTGAGGCTTCCTCTCAGGGAGAAAGGATCGTTGTCGCCGAAGGTGTACATGGTGCTGCAGTCTAAAAGATTGACGATAAACACTCTTGCAGTACCTTCGTTGCTGTTATATCCCGCTCCCACATACAGGATCGGATAACCTCTCGGGTCGAGAGCTCCCGCGCCCTTAAAAGTATATCCAAGATAAAGCGGATCTCTGGTAGCCTCTCCAGATTCCAGATCCAGGAAATAGACATACCCGTCCATGCAGGCATAGATCACTTCCACAAGGCTCTCCTTTTCCTTCGCCCAGTCGTACATATTCATATGGGCTTTGACTTCCTGGGGCCACTTTGCCATCAAAGGCTGCCCTGTCCATCCGCTTCCAGTCCATACCGTACCTCCCGAAGAAAGAGAGCCTGTATCGTGGGACCATTTTTTACTGAGGGTATAATCTGCCATCTCTGCGGTACCGTATGCCGCTCCATCCCTGAAATTATTTCCCCGGAAGGTAACGATACCGTCCACATCCGTGTACTCCTCTCCTATCAGAAAACTGATCTCCTCATCCGGTACATAGCCGGATGCACTGGTAAGCGCCGTGCCGTCTATTTCTATGTCAGTGGAACTGATCAGATTTGACGGAGCCGTTGTCTCTGTGCTGTGAGGCTCAAAAATGATTTCCTTTGTAGCCACCATGTTCACAGGCGGCTCCTTTTCTTCCCCGATTTTCGCCGCAGTTTCCAGTAGCTGATCCGGAACTGCCTTTTTGATATTTTCAAAAAAGTTCTCCCGCATCCGGACCGCCAGCACCGCGATAGCCAGTATACAGAGGATACCCGCTCCCGCGAAAAGCTTCAGAGCGACAGCCTTTCCCCGAAAACCTTTTCTCTTCTTCGCAGGCTTCTGTACAGTTTCATAATATCCGCCCTGGGGACGGGCGCTTTTTTTCGGCGCGCTCCCTCCTGTACCGCCTCCTGGCTGTGTTTTTATCTTTACAGTACGCTTTGGGAGCGCGTATGCTTCTGCAAGATTCTTTTTTTGCGTCTCCCCGTCTCTTGCTCCGTTTTGCTTTGACTGTATTTTGGCCTCTACAGATTTTCTTTTACGGGCCTTCTCTATTTCTTTCTGCCGGTTTTTGTACTGACTGGAAAAATTACTTTTTCTCACATGAGAATTTTTCTTCTGATTCATACGCCAATTTCTCCTGTTCCCTAAAATGCTTCAATACTTTTTTACATTAACGCAATAGGGTATTTTCTATAAGACGACAAAAACCAGGGCCCCCTACCCCTGGTCAAGTATATGATTGATTCTTCTGAAATCTTTTACAGCCTGACGGCCGATAAAAAAGATTTTTTTCATATTAATGGAATTCACGCCGCCCTGCCTTGGCCGGAAAGTGATCGGTATATATTTTATACGACAGTTCTTCTTCTCAAAAATAACAGATAAAAGCACGTTTGACAAGTTAAAATCTTTTGGGATCAGTCCGATCCATTTTTTTAAGGTTTCCGCCTTCATCAGACGGAAGGGCGTATTCGCATCCTTTGCCCGGACCTTGAAGCACAGCCGTATCACAGCCCTGAGCGTTCCTGTAACAAAAATTCTTGAGATCCCGTCCTGGCGGTGATTTCTCCATCCGATCACAAGATCATATTTTTCTCTTTCCCTCCAGAACTGTTCAAATTCCTCCGGAACTGTCTGCCCGTCTGAATCTGTCTGAAAAATATAATCCGCTCCGTTTTTCAGCGCGTAATGATAACCATAAAGCACCGTAGCTCCATGTCCTCCGTTTGGTTTTGTGACCGGATGGAACAAAGGATGACTTGCGGCGTACTCCTTCATGATCTTATAGGTGTCGTCCCGGCTTCCGTCGTCAATAACGACCAGGCGGGAAAGACCTCCTCCGGAGTGTCTTTCCACTACCTGATACCATTCGTCCATGACCTGCCTGATGTTTTCCTGTTCATTATATGCCGGGATCACGATATAAAGCTTATCCATTTCTCACTCCAATTAACCGGATATTTTTACCGGCGCGCCAGTTCACTGGTGATATCCTCCCAGGTCACGCCTTTTTCTGCCATCAGCACCATGACATGATACAGAAAATCTGAAATCTCATATTTGATTTCTTCTTTGTCAGGGTTTTTGGCGGCAATCACGATTTCCGTACACTCTTCCCCTACTTTTTTCAGGATCTTATCAATTCCCTTGTCAAAAAGATAATTGGTGTAGGATCCTTCCTTTGGATGCGCCTTTCTGTCCAGAATGACGTCATAAACTTCCTGGAATACACGAAGAGGATTCGTATCGTCATATTCCTTTTTCATCAGCGGTTTAAAGAAGCAGGTTTTATTTCCTGTATGGCAGGCTGCTCCGATCTGGGCCACCTTGGCGAGGATCGTATCGTTGTCACAATCCAGCGTCATTGACTTTACATACTGATAATGCCCGGAGGTAAGCCCTTTTACCCAGAGTTCCCGGCGGCTGCGGCTCCAGTAAGTCATTTTTCCTGTACGCAGCGTAGTCCGGAAAGCTTCTTCGTTCATATAAGCCACCATCAGCACTTCGTCCGTTTTATAATCCTGCACCACCACAGGTATAAGGCCATCGCTGTTCAGCTTGAATTCAGACCAGGGGATACTGCTTTCGAACAGATCCACAGATACTCCTGCTTCTCTGCATTCCTGTTTGAATTGAAGAAGGTCTGTATCCGAAGCGCTGACAAAAGCGCCGCTTAATCCCGCTATGCCCGGATTCTTCAAAAGCGCTTTCAAAGCGTCTCTGTTTCTTTCCTCTGTATGAAGGATCACTTTCATAGAAGAGACACGGGAAATTTCCTCCTGGACTGTATCAAGGGCGAGGACTCCCCCTGCGTATTTTTCGATCAGATTCATATGATCTGTAAATTCTTCCGCCGAAGAAACGCAGACTACCATTTTTTCTTTTCCAAACCGTTTTGACATCTCCTCCAGAAGATCCACATTACTTTTCTTGGAAAAGTTCAGAACCACTTTTGCGCAGCCTGCATAGATCAGTTTTTTCACGTCTTCCATGCGCTTGATATTTCCGGCTGCCATAACCGGTATCTCTGACGCCGCGCAGATCTCCTTGATGCGGGCGATCGCTTTTTCATGCTCCTCGTCTCCGGAGGAAAAGTCGAATACCAGAAGTTCATCCGCCCCATTGTCGCTGTAAAATCTGGCAAGCTCCTCCACATCGCCGCTGCCGAAAAGATTTCTCTGCCCGAATCCTGTTACCGCCCTGCCGGACTGCAGATACAGGCAGGGAATCATCCATTTATGTTCCATAACATTCAAACTCCTTATCAAAGACTGCCTTTTGTAGAAAGCACGTCCGTTATTCTCTGGTCAAAAGAAAGCGCCTGGTCAAGTGCCTTTGCAAAGCTTTTAAATATAGCCTCGGCAAGATGATGGCTGTTTCCGTTGGTCAGGACTTTTACATGCAGGTTCATACCGGCGGTATAGGACACTGCATAAAAGAACTCCTTGATCATTTCCGAGGAAAGATCCCCGATTTTTTCCGCTGAAAATTCCGCGTCCCAGGAAAAATAAGGACGTCCCGACAGATCCACGGCGCAAAGTACCAGCACCTCATCCATAGGCAGGATACAGCTTCCGTAGCGGCGGATTCCTTTTTTGTCTCCGGCAGCCTCCCGGATGGCGGTACCCAGGACGATCCCCGTGTCCTCCACGGTATGATGGTCGTCCACATTCAGATCGCCGTGAACCCGGATACACAAGTCAAAAAGACCGTGTCTGGCAAAACCGTCCAGCATATGATCAAAAAATCCGATTCCCGTTTCAATATCCGTATATCCGCTGCCATCGGCAGTCAGCTTAAGTTTGATTTCTGTTTCCTTTGTATTTCGTTCAACTGATGCTTCTCTTGCCATAATCTCTTTTTTCTCCGTTATCTGTCTTCGTTTTCAAAACGTACGGCCACAGAATTCGCATGGGCCGTAAGCTGCTCCGCAGAGGCAAACTGCTCAATATCCTTATGGATCTTTTCAAGGGCCTCTCTGGAATAATATACAATGCTGGACTTTTTAATAAAATCGTCTACAGAAAGAGGCGAAAAGAATTTTGCCGTTCCGTTTGTAGGAAGCACATGATTGGGGCCTGCGAAATAATCCCCCAGAGGCTCCGAGCTGTACGGGCCGATAAAGATCGCGCCGGCATTGCGCACTTTCATCATAATCTCAAAAGGATTTTCCGTAACGATCTCCATATGCTCCGAAGCGATCTCATTGGCTGCCTCTATCGCTTCCTCCATGTTCTCCGCAATAAGAATATAGCCGAAATTATCCAGCGATTTCCGGATAATCTCTTTTCTGGAAAGAACCTCCGTAAACCCGTCGACCTCCTGGCTGACTTTCTGCGCAAGCTCCCTGCTGGTCGTGATCAGGATGGCGGAAGCCAGTTCGTCATGTTCCGCCTGGGACAGAAGATCCGCGGCCACATATCTGGGATTTGCCGTTTCGTCAGCCAGAACAAGGATCTCGCTGGGACCGGCAATGGAATCAATACTTACATATCCATAAACGGCTTTTTTCGCCAAAGCCACAAAAATATTGCCTGGTCCGACAATCTTATCCACTTTCGGAATACTCTCCGTTCCATAGGCCAGCGCGCCTACCGCCTGTGCCCCGCCTACTTTATATACCGCGTCCGCTCCGGCCTCTTTTGCCGCCACAAGAGTAGTGGGGCAGACTTTGCCGTCTTTTCCCGGCGGAGTAGTCATAATGATCTCGTCCACTCCCGCAACTTTCGCGGGAACAATATTCATCAGTACGGAAGAAGGGTACACTGCCTTGCCTCCCGGAACATACACTCCCACTCTTTTTAAAGGGGATACCTTCTGGCCAAGCATGGTTCCCTCTTCTGTAGTGGAAAACCAACTGTTCTGCTTCTGTTTCTCATGAAAACTTCTGATATTTACCAGCGCTTTGCGAATCACTTCCAGAAGGCCAGGATCCACAGCATCGTACGCCTCCTGGATCTCCGCGTCCGTCACGCGGAGCGTTTCCGCTGTGATCTCCGTCTTGTCAAATTCTTTTGTATAGGCAAACAGCGCCTGATCTCCTTCTTTTCTTACTTTTTTCAGGATCTCCGCCACAGCATCCTCAAATTTTCCGTAATGATTCGGACTGCGTTTCAGAAGATTCTCCAAAATGTCCTTTGTACTTTCTTTTGTCAGTGTTACTGTGCGCATAGTCTATTTTCCCTCCTGTGAACATATCTTCTGCTGTTTTTCTGCCGCGCCGTTTTCCGCTATTCCTGTCCTATGTCTTTTCTGCCCGGCTGCGGCAGTCCCGGTGCTCTCATCCTCTGTCCGTTACTTCTCTGAGACTGCGGATCAGCCCCCGTATCCGCTCGTCCTCCATCTTCATGCTGACCTGATTGACGATCATGCGGGCGGACAGCGGACAGATCTCTTCCAGCACCTTCAGACCGTTTTCCCGAAGAGTGCTTCCTGTCTCTACAATATCTACGATCACCTCGGAAAGTCCTACGATGGGAGCAAGCTCAATGGAACCGTTCAGCTTGATGATCTCCACCGTCTGATGTTTTTTATTGTAAAAATAATCCTTGGCAATGTTGGGGTATTTTGTTGCCACACGGATGAGCTGGTTGTTATGAAGCAGTTCCCCCGCCTCTTCAGGTCCGCAGACACACATCCGGCAGGCGCCGAAGCCCAGATCCATCACTTCATAAAGCTTCCGTCCTTCCTCCATGATCGTGTCTTTTCCCGTCACGCCGATATCCGCGGCTCCATACTCTACATAGGTAGGTACGTCAGGCCCTTTCGCCAGGAAAAATTTCAGTTTCAGATCTTCATTTACAAAAATTAATTTTCTGGAGTTCTTATCCCGGATCTCTTCACAGGTGATCCCGATTTTTTCAAACATATCCAGAGTTTTCTGGGCAAGTCTTCCCTTTGTCAGAGCAATCGTCAAGTATCTCATTTCAGCTCCTCCTTTTTCTGGCGCAGCGCCACAGGTTTTCCTTCTTTTCTCAGTTTCTGGGCTTTCAGCACAGTCTCTCTGCGTTCTGCCCGGGTATAAGTAAGGATTACCGGAGGCTCCTCTTTCGGCACCTCGATCTTCTGTCTGGACAAAGCGGTAAGAAGGCTGTCCAGCACGATCACAAAACCGATAGACGCGGCAGGTTTTCCAAAATGCTTGAGAAGCTCATCATAGCGTCCCCCTTTTACCAGCGGTTCCCCTGTTCCATAGGTATAAGCCTGGAAGATAACTCCTGTATAATACTGGATCTTGCTTACCATTCCGAAATCAAAGCTTATATATTTCTCATATCCGTACAGCTTCAGGATTTCATAAATCTCCTCCAGCCGCTCCACCGCTTTCAAAGCCTCGGGATTATCTGTCAGAGAGTGGGCTTTCTCCAGAACCTCGTAAGAACCGAAAAGCTGGGGAAGGGCCTGGAAGACTTTGGAAAGGCCGGGATCCATCTTTTTCTCTTCCATCAGCTCTTCGACGCCGAAATAGTTCTTCTGAGAGATCAGAGAACGGAGCTGTTCTTCCGCTTCCTCATCCATTCCCGCCTCTTTGAGAAGCGATTTGAAATAATTCACCTGGCCTACGCTTACCTGAAATTCCTTCAGTCCCGCAGCCAGCAGACATTCCACTGTCATGGCGAGAAGTTCCGCGTCCGCGTCAGGAGAACTGTCTCCGATCCTTTCCACGCCCATCTGGGTTGTTTCTTTCAGTCTGCCCTGATAGCTGGAACTGTTCACAAAAGCCTGCCCTGTATAAGACAGGGTCACCACCTCTTTATCCGGCGAAAAATAAGTAGCGCAGGCTCTTGAAACGGAAGGGGTGAAGTCCGGTCTTAAAACCAGGGTATTGCCTTCTCTGTCAAAAAATTTATAAAGATCCTTGGAGGGAACTGTTCCCACTTCTCTGCTGAATACTTCAAAATATTCAAAAGTGGGCGTCTCGATCTCTCCGTATCCATAGCTGAAAAACACTTTGCGTATATCTTCCAGAATCCGGTGTTTCTGGCTGCATTCTCCATTATAAATATCACGGACGCCCTCCGGCGTATGAAAAATCCGCTGCATAATTTCTCCTCCTCACAGGCAGCACAGACACTTTAGTCTGATACCATATTACTATGTAAAACACTGAAAATTATAGTAAATTCTGCGAAACTTGTCAATCCTGTAATTCAGTTCTCCCCCTCTTCTCTGGCTTCCAGGTCTGTCTTCAGCCCTTCCAGATAAGGAACCAGAAAACCGGTCTGTCTGGGAAGATAAAATCTTTCGTCCAGTTCTTCCCGGCGGAAACTTTTTCTGCCCCCTGCATTCATTCTGTCCCAAAACTGAAGAAGTCTTCTGAGCGTCAGATAATAAAAAAGATTTTCTCTGCTGAAAAAGAGCAGGAAGAAAGCTACGCCTCCCTGCTCCTCAAATTTTTGCATAAAAGAAATCTGATGGGGATGGATATTGCTCAGAGGAAAGGTATCCGCACAGCATTCCTTTGCGTCAAAGCACACGGGGATTCCCTGTACGGCCCCGATATAATCCACGGTACTCCTCTGTTCAAAGTACGCCAGAGTGATCTGTCTGTGTTCCTTATCCATCCTTACCGGAGTGATCGGAGTAGGAATCTTCTGGATCAGGGCCAGATTTTTTTCCGCATACTGTTCGTTGGTCCTGTTCACCAGTTCCTCAAGAGTGGAGCCCCTTAAGCCTCTGCTGTTCCATGTAGCCATAATGCCCGCCCTAGTCCAGAAGCTTGATCGACGGGAAATAACGGATAACCGCCTTTCCTACGATCTCGTCAAAGGTCACGTAAGTATTGTCCCAGAATCTGGAATCCCTGGAGTTTTCACGGTTGTCCCCAAGCATGAAATAGCAGTTTTCCGGTACTTTGTATGGACCGTAATTGCCTGTGGGAGTCTCCGGCACAAAGCTGTCGTCCAAAGGCTGGTCAGATCCGTTGATATATACTTTTCCATTCCGGATTTCCACTGTTTCTCCGGGAAGTCCGATGAGACGCTTGATAAAAAGCTGGCTCTCATCGTCCGGATACTTGAAGATAATAATGTCGAATCTTTCCGGATCTTTCATTTTCTTTGAAATGTGCTTGCCGAAGAAGTCAAAATTGATCCCGTAGGCCAGACGGAAGCCAAAGATGCGGTCTCCCGTCATAATGGTATTTTCCATGGATTCGGAGGGAATCTTCGCGTTGATCAGCACCACATTATTGACGATCAGAACTACCACGACCACAATAATGATCATTTTTACATAATCCCATATTTCTTTCCAGATTTTCATAATAACTCTCCTCTAAATGTTCTTCCTTCAGAATATATTTAAAAAGCTGCGGCGGCTCCGCAAAAAAACTTTTTCCCGAAAGTCTTTCCAGCTTTCCGGAAATTTCCGGAAAGCCCAGGCAAAAGGCATGGAGAAGCTGGTATTTCAGATGATAACGGTCCCGGTAAATCCTGTTGATCTTCTCGTCGCCGTACTTCCAGTCTCCCACCAGAGGATGGCCCTCAGCCGCCAGATGCGCCCGGATCTGGTGTGTGCGCCCTGTATGGAGCCGGATCTTAAGAAGCGTCACCCTTCCATTATTCCCCAGAGGCTCGTATTCCGTCTCTATCGGCAGCGCGTCCCGGTCTTCACTTTTCTTTTTATATATAGATACTTTATTACTTTTTGTATCTTTATGCAAATATCCTTTGATATATTTTTTCTCTTTTAATACGCCTCCCGCCAGGGACAGATAATCTTTGTGCACCGTTCTTTCCCGGAAAAGCTCCGATAAGGCCTGCAGTCCCGGCAGGGTTTTTCCTGCTGCCACGATCCCGCTGGTATTTCTGTCCAGACGGTTGCACACAGACGGATGAAATGTATTCAGATCCGTCTCCGTAAGTACTCCTGTTTCCAGAAGATAGTCTGTAAGAGCCTCCACAAGAGAAGGTTCTCCGCTTCTGTCCGGCTGAGAGAGAAGTCCCGCAGGCTTGTTCACCAGCAGCACGTCTCTGTCTTCATAAACAATATCCATGTCCATCTTCCGCTTCATCCGCGCGGATTCCGTGTTCCCGGCAAACTTCTGAAAAGTATCGTCTCCAAGAAAAAGCTTCACATGATCGCCCAAAACAAGTTTCTCATTTCCGGATGCTTTTTTTCCGTTCAGAGTAATGTTTTTTTTCCGGAGCATTTTGTAACAGAAGCTCTTTGGCGCCTCTTTAAGAAGTTTTGCCAGATATTTGTCGAAACGCTGTCCCGCTTCGTTTTCTCTGATAATAAATTCTTTCATAATTTCCCTACAGGCATATCGCCAGGATGGTATGTTTGATCAGTTCATTTCTCGAAAGCCCCGGATACCGTTCGTCCGGCCGGAATTTGATCCCCGCTTCCAGAGAATCCTTATGAGCGTTCATGGAATCCAGCCGCTCCAGATAAGGATCCAGTTCCGTGAAGATCTTTACAGCCGCCCGGTACCCGTTTCCTTTCAGGATCTTCTGCGCCTCTGTTTCCATAAAAGAGGCATCGATCTTCGGATCGCTGCTGTATCCTACCACAAGATTTCCGCATATGGCAAAAGCGTCAATAAAAGCGCTTTTTTCATAAAAAGTCATATACATCTCGTAGGACATCAGAAGTTGTCCCCCATGGGCGCTTATCCGGCGGTAAATTTCTCCGTCCATGACCGGACAGCGAAACAGCATGATCACATTTACAAGGCTTTTGCAGGCAGGAAGACAGCCCACAGCCGCCACAACCGTCCATATCGTCATTCTGGTATGAAAGTAAGCCAGCGCGGTAAAAAAGATCAGAAGAGGCACCGCCAGAAGCACCGCTGTGATCAGTACCTTTCTCTTTCTTTCCGCCCGGATATATCCGTAATCTCCTTTTGCGATTTTTCTTTTCTCTGATTGTCTGCTCATGAAGTCTCCTTCGTTATTTCTGCTTTTTCCTGTGAATGTTCCGTATGGTTTTCCTCTTTCTCCTTCCCTTCTGTCCGTCTGCCGCTCTTTCTTTTCTTTCTCCCTGCCCTTTCTCCGGGCGCAGGAGACATTTCGGCCCATAGCCCACAAGGTCCATGCGGTCCGCCCGCATGAGTCCTTCCAGCACAAGTTTACGGTTGGCCGGATTCTTATACTGCATCAGGGCACGCTGGATTTCTTTTTCATGAGGATCTTTTGGGATATACACCGGTTCTTTTGTCAGAGGATGTATTCCCGTGTAATACATACAGGTGGAAAGCGTGGAAGGCGTTGGATAAAAGTCCTGCACCTGCTCCGGAGTAAAGCCCAGATCACGGACATACTCCGCAAGCTTTACCGCTTCTTTCATAGTGCATCCGGGATGGGAGGACATAAAATAGGGAACCGCAAACTGTTTTTTCCCCGTCCGTTTATTGGCTTTGTCAAAAGCCTTTAAAAACTCCTCATAGACACGGTGCTCCGGTTTTCCCATATAATGGAGAACCTTGTCGGAAACATGCTCCGGCGCTACCCGAAGCTGCCCGCTGATATGATGCTCCGCCAGCTTCTGGAGGAAATCCCGGTTCTTGTCGGCCATCACATAATCAAACCGCACTCCGGAACGGATAAACACTTTCTTGACGCCCGGGATCTTCCGGAGTTTTTCAAGAAGAGCCACATAATCGCGGTGGTCGGCCACTAAATTTTTACAGGGCTTTGGAAAAAGACACTGACGGTTTGTACATACGCCTTTCGTAAGCTGCTTTTCACAGGATGGCTGACGAAAATCAGCCGTAGGTCCTCCTACGTCGTGGATATATCCTTTAAAAAGAGGATCCTTTGTCATAATCCTGGCTTCTTCCAGGATAGACTCATGGCTTCTCGTCTGAAGGATCCTGCCCTGGTGAAAAGTCAGCGCGCAGAAGCTGCAGCCGCCGAAGCAGCCTCTGTTGCTCGTAAGGCTGAACCGCACCTCCTCCAGCGCGGGAATTCCTCCGTACCGGTCGTACATGGGATGCCAGCTCCTCTCATAGGGCAGGCCGTAAATATCATCCATCTCCTGTGTGCTCAGGGGCTTTGCAGGAGGATTCTGGATCACATATCCCCTTGTTCCGTAATTTTCAGCCAGCGGCCGCGCGGTAAAAGGATCGGTGTTTTTATATTGAACGGCAAAGCTTTCCGCATATGCGTTTTTGTCTTCCTGAAGGTTTTCAAAGGAAGGCAGGACAATAGGCTCGTAAGCCGGCGCAAGAGTTTTGCTCTTGTAGACGGTTCCCGGCACATAAGTAATCTCCCTCACCGGAATGCCGCTCTCTAAAGCCTCCGCGATTTCCAGTATGGAATGTTCTCCCATTCCATAAGAAATCAGATCCGCCCCGGAATCCAAAAGCACGCTTCTTCGTATCTTATCCTCCCAGTAATCATAATGGACAAGCCGTCTTAAGCTTGCCTCGATTCCTCCTAGGATAATGGGCGAATGGCGGTAAGTCTGACGGATCAGATTGCTGTAGACGATCGTCGGCATATCCGGACGGAGTCCCATCTTTCCGCCTGGGGAATAAGCGTCTTTATGGCGATGCTTTTTTGACACTGTATAATGATTCACCATAGAATCCATATTTCCCGCGCTCACAAGAAAACCCAGGCGCGGTTCCCCGAACACCTGGATGCTCTCCTTTTTCCGCCAGTCCGGCTGAGGAATCATGCCCACACGGTATCCTCTGCTTTCCAAAAGGCGGCTGATAATGGCGGGGCCAAAAGAGGGATGATCGATATACGCGTCTCCTGTCACATATACAAAGTCCACCTGCTCCCAGCCTCTGTCTTTCATTTCCTGTTCTGTTACCGGTAAAAAATGATTCATCTATCTGCTCCTAAAACGCTACCGACTGGGCGCGGTAACCTTCTGCAATAATATCAAGCTGTCTGTGGAAACGCTCAAGCTGCTGCAGGTCTTTTGTCTGGAATACACGCAGGAATTCATTCTGGATCTTGGCGACCTCCCGCTGATTGGAAACCTTATAAAGATTTTCAATGCTTAAAAGAATATCCTTCGTAAGATTTGACTGCATCATTGAGGAATTCTGGGCGTCCATGATCTCATTGCGGACGGAGGACATTTCCTGATCCAAAGCGATAATGGCGTCGGCGGCGTTGCTTAAGCGCTCCGCCACATGAAGCGGCATTTCTCCTTTATATTTATACTGAAGAGAGTGTTCGATCGTTGCCCAGAAATTCATTGCCATAGTCCGGATCTGGATCTCTGCCTGAATCCTCCTGGGACCGTTGATAGTTTCCACTGTATAATAAATGATCAGATGATAGCTTCTGTATCCGCTCTGCTTAATGTGCTTCAGATAATTCTTTTCACTTTTTATCGTCATATCGCTGCGCTTCTGGATCATAGCCGCGATGGTGTCAATGTCTTCTTCAAACTGGCAGATAATCCGGATCCCGGCAATATCTTCCACTTCTTCCTCCATACGCTCTATGGGAATCTGCTTCCGCTGCATCTTCTCAAGGATGCTGGACACACTTTTTACTCTTCCCCGCACCTGTTCAATAGGAGAATAGAGATCGTTCTGTTTATGCTCCTCGATAATATGCTCGAACTTCACCGTCAGCTCCCTTACAGCAAGCTCATATGGACATAAAATTCTTCTCCATAACTGTATTTCCATTTTACATCTCTCCTTGCAGGAAATAATCTGGTACAGCGCAAAAGAGAACTATTACAGTACACTTTTTTGCGCTTCCAGATCATTATATCATACTTTTGAAAAGATATTAACTTTAATATGTATACTTCCTTATTTTTTTCTCAAAAATTTTCAAAGCCCAGTACGGGTTCACGCTCATTTCTTCCTGGTAAGGTGTGGAGATATAAATTCCAAGGTGAAGATGAACCGGGAATTTCCCGCTGGTTCCCTCCGGTCCATATCCCGTATTTCCCATATATCCCAGAATATCTCCGGCTTCTACTTCCGCTCCCTCAGAAAGCCCTTCCGCATAGGAGCTGAGATGGGCGTAATAAAAATACCCGCCCGAGGGAGAACGGACCCCGATCCGGCAGCCGCCCAGAGGAAGCCAACCGGTTTTTTCCACCGTGCCGTCCGTCATACTGATCACAGGATAATATCCCGCGAGATTCTTTTCTCCAAAAAGATCTGTGCCTTCATGAAAGCGCTTTCCTCCGTAATCCCTGGAAGCCATCCAAGTATTTTCAAAGGAAATATCTTCTGCCGCCACCGGAAAAAATCTTATATCCTCCCAGACCGCCCGGTACAGATTCCAAAGCATAATATATTCCTTCTCCTTATATTTCAGGTAGAGATCTCTGTTTTGGGGAATATCCTCCGGTGAAAAATCCCCGTCCAGCATGGAGGCTGTAAGAAGATCCGTCCAGGAAATCTCCTCTGTTTCCATCTCTTTCAGTTTCCGGTAAAGACCGGAAGAAAGTTTCTGTTCCCTGAATTTCTCCGACATACAGATATCCATATCCAGCACTGAAGCAACGCTTCTTTCCCGGATGAATATTTCCAGAGATGTCAGAAACACCAGCCAGACAATTCCCGCCAGAAGGATATACAGCCATTTTCGCCTCATGAGGAAACCTCCCCGATCTGTTTCCATAAGAAAGTATATGAACGATCACCTGCGCCCATGTACAAAGACGCTACGGCAGGTATTTCCCAACTGGTTTTCCTTATGTGAAAAGGGCTTCAAAGTCCGGCGAACGCCGGATCTTTGGAGCCCCGCTTCTTTTATTTTCCCATTACAGTTTTTTAAACGATCAGTCTTTCAGGTTTTCCAGAACTTTTACCAGATAATCCCATACACGTCCTGCGGAAGCAATGTCCAGCACCTCCTCGGAAGTATGGATATCCTTCATATCCGGTCCGAGAGATACGCAGTCCAGACCGTCGATCTTTTTGTAAAACAGTCCGCATTCCAGACCTGCATGGATTGCCACAACCTCCGGTTTGTTTCCATACATTTCTTCATAAACCTTGACCATCTTATCGCGGAGAGGTGATTCCTGACGGTATTCCCAAGCCGGATAAGCGCCTTGGATCTCGTATGTTCCTCCCAGGAATTCTGTCAGATACTGGATCTTGTCAGAAAGGGCATCCCTTGCTGCCTCTACGGAGCTTCTTACGCCGGAGCTTCCGAAGAATTCGTTTTCAGAAAGCTTCACAATACCGATATTTGTAGAGGTCTCTACAAGGCCCTCGATGCTGCCGCTCATCTTCTGGATTCCGAAAGGAATCTCCATAAGATAAAACAGGACTTTTTCCCTGCTGGTAGGATGAAGGACCATTTCGGAGCATGTTCCCGCTTCAGTGATCTGAATGGTGATCCCGGCGTCTGTTCCGGTATATTCTTCTCTTAATTCTCCCTGGATCTTTTCCGCATATGCCTGGATCGCAGATACGTCTTTCTTGTCCGCCAGGATCTCTGTCACTGCCTCTCTGGTAATGGCGTTGTCCTTCTGGCCGCCTTCCATGGAGATGATCTCGTACTCCGCTTCTCTCTGAAGCCCGTAAAGGAATCTTCCCATCAGAATATTGGCGTTGGCGCGCTTTTTATCAATTTCCGAACCGGAGTGGCCGCCCATAAGGCCGCAGATCTTCACCTGAAGCTTTTCTCCCTCTGCCTGGACTCTCTGAACCGGAATCCTGCTGATGGCGGAAAGTCCTCCGGCACAACTGATCCACAGGCTTCCCTCAGCCTCAGAGTCAAGATTGATCAGTCTCTTTCCTTTCAGAACACTGCAGTCCAGTCCTACTGCTCCCAGAAGTCCGATCTCCTCGTCTACAGTGATCAGCACCTCCAGAGCCGGATGAGCGATGGTCTCGCTTTCCAGAAGAGCAAGGCCGTATGCCACCGCGATGCCATCGTCGCCGCCGAGAGTTGTTCCATTTGCGGTAATATATCCATCCTTTACGGAAATATTCAGTCCATCCTTTGTAAAGTCATGCTCCACATCCGGTCTCTTTTCGCATACCATATCCATATGTCCCTGGATAATGACAGTAGGCGCGTTTTCATAGCCTGCTGTAGCCGGTTTGTAGATCACTACATTGTTCAGTTCATCCTGTACATACGCAAGGTTGTGTTCCTTTGCAAAGTTTACCAGATAATCACTGATCTGTTTTGTGTTTCCTGAGCCGTGAGGGATTTTGCAGATTTCCTCAAAATAATAAAATACTCTTTTTGGCTCACAGTTTTCCAATGCTCTCATAATCAGTTCCTCCATTTTTACCTTCATATTTATTTTATAGACACCATATATTTAAGAAAAAAAGGTGTCTCTATATGAAGCGAATCCTATCCACAGCAGGAATCCTTCTGCTGCTTCTTTTTTTGCTGAGATATCCTCAGGAAGCGCTGGCGGCCTCCCGGGACGGAATGGGACTGTGGCTGAATACTCTGATCCCCACTCTTCTCCCCTTTCTGATCCTGACCGGATTTCTTATCAGGACCGGAACAGCCGATAAGCTGACCTCTCCCGCCCGTCCTTTCTGGAAGATCTGTTTCGGCATTACTCCCTCCGGAGCCTACGCGCTGATCCTCGGGCTGCTATGCGGATATCCCATGGGCGCAAAGATCACTTCAGACATGTACCGCCACGGAAAGATCGGAAGGCAGGAAGCAGAATATCTGCTTACTTTTACCAACCATGCCAGTCCGGCGTTTCTCAGCACTTATCTGATACATATCTGTCTGAAAGATCAGGCGGACACAGGGAACGTGTATCTGGTCCTTTTTCTGTCCGCGTTCCTTACCATGCTGTTTTTCCGTTTTATTATCTTCAAAAACCGCACCCTTACGGAAAAAAGCTTACAAAATCCAAAAATGGAGCCATCCAAAGCCTGTTCCCCGGGAACACTGCTGGATACCTCCATCATGAATGGTTTTGAGACGATCGCCCGCCTGGGCGGTTATATTCTCCTGTTTTCCATTTTGTCTGCTCTCGTCAGGCATTACTGGAAATCCGGCGCGCCTGCGCTCTGCCTGCTTCTCGGAACCCTGGAACTTACCACAGGGCTTCACTTTCTCTCACAGGCTGCTCTGCCTTTCGGCGTCACTTACATTCTCGCAATGGCCATGACTTCCTTCGGTGGTCTCTGTATCCTTGCCCAGACAAAAAGCGTTCTCCATAAAGAACTTTCTTTAGTGCCCTATATCTGTGCAAAATGTGTAAACGCAGTAATGACTGCAGTTATTGCCTTAATTTTCCTCAAGGTCGTCTAACAGCTCATCGTCATCATGGTCTTCTGTATTCTCATGATAAGATCCTGTAATGGCCGCTGCCTGAGCAGTCTGCGGAGCGAGCTCCTGACGGTTGTGGTTTACCACTTCCAGACAACTCTGAAGAGCCTCGATAAAGCCCTTGTATTTGCCGCCGGCGTCTTCCAGCGTCTGATTCAGGACAGAACCGATGTTGGCCATCATATCGTCTGTGTAGGTAATAGCGCTTAAACGGATGCTGTTGGCGTCCTGCGTAGCTGAGTCAAGGATCTCCTGCGCCTGCTTGTTGGCTGCGTTGATAGTGTCATTTGCCTGAGCGTAAGCCTTCTGCATGATCTCATGCTGGGTTACAAGCTCCTGAGCCTTCGCCTGGGCGTCCGCGATAATGGCGTCTGCCTTTGACTGAGCGTCTTCCAGGATCGCGTCCTTATTGCTGATGATCTTCTGGTAGCGTTTGATCTCATCAGGAGTTTTCAGACGAAGCTCTCTCAGCAATTCGTCAATTTCTTCTTTATTTACGATGATCTTTGTAGTAGACAGCGGCTGGAATTTACAGCTCTCAATAAACTCGTCAATATCATCAATAATCTGTTCAATTCTGCTGCTCATTTTACACTCTCCTTATTTATCTATCTATTCTTCTGCATTTTCATACGCAGTACCTGAATAATTTCAGGCGGTGCAAATTTCGACAGATCCCCGTCAAAGCGGGCAACCTCCTTCATGATCGTGGAACTTACATAGGCATATTCCAGGCTTGTAGTCAAAAACACGGTATCTATGTCGGGCGCCAGCACGCGATTGGTCTGAGCCATCTGAAGTTCATACTCAAAATCCGTAACGGCACGAAGCCCCCGTACGATTACCTGGGCGCCGTTTTCCTTTGCGAAATTTACAGAAAGCCCGTCAAAAGGCTTGATCACAACATTTGGGATGTCTTTTGCCGCCTTCTTTAATATATTAACACGTTCTTCCACAGAAAACAACGGACTTTTTGCAGAATTATGCAAAACTCCGACTACAACTCTGTCGAAGGACACGCTGGCGCGCCGGATAATATCCAGATGGCCGTAAGTAGCCGGGTCAAAGCTGCCCGGATAGACTGCTGTTACCATGTATCTTCTCACTTTCTTTTACGCAAAAAAACATGCTTATTTGTTTTGTATTCCTTTGAACGTTCCAGACAGTATCCAAGGTCTTCCGCATAAGAAAAATCCGTGTGAAGATCCGCCTCAATGATAATGGTGGTCTCTTCGTCCGCCAGGGAACTTGCGGCCAGATATTCAAGGGCCGTTTTTTCCAGTTCCTGTCCGTAAGGAGGATCCATAAAAATACAGTCGAAAGCCGGCTGTCCCTCCAGGGAACGCAGTCCCTGCAGAACGTCCATGTTCAACAGTTTACCATTTTCTTCCAACTTTGTAAACGACAGATTATCGCGGATGCAGACGCAGGCTTTGGGATTCTTCTCCACAAAAACAGCCAGCGCCGCCCCTCTGCTGAGCGCCTCTATGCCGATAGCTCCGCTTCCGCTGAACAGATCAAGAAAGCGGCAGTCCAGAAGCTCCGGCTGCAGAATATTGAACAGTGTTTCCTTTATGCGGTCTGTAGTCGGCCGCGTATCTTTTCCAGGAAGCGTCTTCAGCGGCAGCCTCCTGGCTTTTCCAGCAATTACTCTCATTTCAGATTCAGTCTCCAATCCAGATCGCCGCGGGCAAGGCCCAGGATCAAAAGTTCGGCTGTGGCGATATTGGTGGCCACAGGTATATTATACTGATCACAGCGTTTCACGATGGCCGTGATATCAGGTTCTTTCGGATCAATCATCAGAGGATTGTAAAACAGGATCACAAGATCCAGATTCTGGCGTTCGATCATCTCCATAAACTGCTTGTCCCCGCCAAGACTTCCCGCCAGGAATTTATGCACGTGGAGATTCGTCGCTTCTTCAATTCTTCTTCCGGTGGTTCCCGTAGCATATACCTCATGCTTCGCCAGAATGTTTTTATAGGCAATACAAAAATCTTCGATAAGTACTTTCTTACTGTTGTGCGCGATGATTCCTAAATTCATGATCCACCTCTCCATTCTCACCCATTCTATTTGTTATCACACTCTATACTCCATGCTATTATAACAAGTCACCAAAAAAAGCGCAATAAAATCTTAAAAAATATACAAAATTCATAGAAAGTTAATAATTTCATGTTTCTGGAAGAAAAAGAAAGAACTTCTAGTGTATTATTTTTTTTATTTCACATACTACCAGTGTAACACCAAACAAAACAACCAAGGAGGAAATGAAAATGTCAAACACAAATTCTTCTAACAAAGCAGTTGTTCCGGAAGCAAAAAGCGCCCTTAACCGATTTAAATATGAAGTTGCAAACGAACTGGGCGTACCTCTTACCGACGGCTACAACGGAAATCTTACGTCCAAACAGAACGGATCTGTCGGAGGCTATATGGTCAAAAAGATGATCGAAGCCCAGGAAAGACAGATGTCCACAGGTTCTCAGAGCGGACAGATGTAAACGCTTCCAAAAATAATCTGTAAGATCGGATTTTCAGGTTAAAAAAACTCAGGCAGCAGATTCTGATGCCTGAGTTTTCCTGTTTTTCCCGCAAAGCGGCCCAGCCCGCCGCCCTTACGGATCACAGTCCAAGAAAGCCTGTAATTTCTCCGTTGATCACATAATGTGCGCCGTTATCTTCTGGTTTGATATATACTTTCAGGTCTGTAAGCTCTTCTTCCTTCTTGCCCATCTCATCTGTCCATATTTTTTTGATGCTTTCCACTACGTCTTTCGCATATACCTCTTTGCCCCAGAACTGTACATAAACCTCTGTGTTGGCCGGAACAGCCTTCTTTGCCGCTCTTCTGGCAGCCGGTTTCTTCTCAGCCGTCTTTTTTACAGCGGTCTTTTCAGCAGTTTTCCTGGCAGTTGCTGTCTTTTTGGCAGTTGCTTTTTCGGTGGTATTCTCAGCTGCTGTTTTCGCAGCCTCGGCAGCAGCCTTTGCAGGAGCCTCATTTTCGATAGCTTTCTTTGCAGTTGTTGTCTTAGGTTCTGCTTTTTTGGTTGTTGTTTTTGTAGCCATAATAGCCTCCTTACAAGGTAAAATAAAATTATTACGGTTACTAGGATACTACGTTTTCTTTTTTTTTGCAACATTTTGTTTCACACAATAATGCTTTACCGTCAAGAAGCCGCCTTTATATTCCGATATTTTCCAGTTCCTCCTTCCGGGATGCCTCCAGATACTTTTTAAGATTCCGGTGCTGCGTTAAAGAAAGATCCGGATCCAGTGCCAGGATCTCCCCGGCGGCTTCGCTGGCCTCTTTCAATATGCCGGCGTCATTATAAATATCTCCGATCCGAAATTCCATACTTCCGCTCTGCCGGATGCCGAACAGATCTCCCGGCCCCCGCAGTTTCAGATCCTCTCCCGCTATATAAAATCCATCGTTTGATTTATTCAGGATTTCCAGTCTTTTTGATGTGGTTTCTTCTTTATTTCCCTGAATAAAAATGCAATAGGACTGATGTTCTCCTCTTCCTACCCTTCCCCGAAGCTGATGAAGCTGCGCCAGACCAAACCTTTCCGCGTTTTCCACCATCATAACTGTGGCGTTTGGCACGTTAACTCCCACCTCCACTACGGTAGTGGACACAAGAACCTGGATTTCCCCCCGGGCGAATTCTTCCATAATCCTGTTCTTTTCCTTTGCCTTCATTTTTCCGTGAAGATACTCCACACGGATTTCCCCTGGAAGCGCGCTTCTCAGCTTTTTCGTATAGTCCGTCACGTTTTCCGCGTCCAGCCCTTCGCTTTCTTCTACCATGGGGCAGATCACATATGCCTGACGCCCCTCTTTTACCTGCCGCTCTATAAACGAGTATGCCTTCGGACGGTAGGAACTGTCCACCACACAGTTTTTCACAGGAAGCCTCCTGGCCGGAAGCTCGTCGATCACAGATATATCAAGGTCGCCGTACAGGATGATCGCCAGTGTGCGGGGGATCGGCGTAGCGCTCATCACCAGCACATTGGGAGGATTTCCCTTAGCGGCAAGAGCTTCTCTTTGCTTCACCCCAAAACGATGCTGTTCGTCCGTGATCACCAGGCCGAGGCATTTGTATTCCACTGCTTCCTGGATGAGCGCGTGGGTCCCTATGATGACGGAAGCCTCGCCCTGGCGGATCTGTTCATATCTCTCTCTTTTTTCTTTTGCTGTGTTCGATCCGGTGAGGAGCACCGCTTTTATGGAAAGTCCATGTTCCTCTGTCAGCTTTTGAAAGCTCTCGTAATGCTGACGGGCAAGAACCTCTGTGGGAACCATGAGCGCCGACTGGAATCCGTTTTCTCCTGCAAGGATCATAGCCAGAAAAGCTATGATCGTTTTGCCGCTTCCCACATCTCCCTGTACAAGGCGGGACATCAGCGCCTTTCCGGCAAGATCTCGCTCGATCTCATGCCAGGTGTTCATCTGGGCGCCGGTAAGTCTGTAGGGAAGCTCTTCAATGATCTGTTCCGTGGTCCATGTCTTTTTCATAGGGAAGTGATTTTCCGCTTCCTCGGTTTTTTCTTTTAAAAGCTGCACCGATAAAATAAACAGGAGAAACTCATCAAAGACCAGCCTTCTCCTGGCCTTGAGAAGCGCTTCCATATTTTCCGGAAAGTGGATCGTGTTCAGAGCGTAATTAATATCCGCCAGCGAATACTTCTCTCTGATCTCTTCCGGAAGATATTCTGTCTGGAGAGAACGGTCCTCAAGGATCTGGCGCATCAGTTTGATCACTGTCTTGTTGGAAAGCCCGGCGGTCAGGCGGTAAACCGGCTGCATGCTGTGAAGGATTTCCTCATAAGCAGCCGGAGTAAAGATTTCAGGATGTTCCATCTGAAGCTTTCCCTGTTTTTTTACAAGTCTGCCGCGGAACACAAAAACGCTGCCCTTGCACAGAGTGCTTTTCAGATAGGAGGCGTTAAACCATACCACCGGCAGGCGGCCGGTGCTGTCGCTGACCGATATGGAAATTACCTGGAGCCTTCTTACAGTATTCACATAAACGCCGGAGCATACTGCAGCGGAGACGGCCTGTACCGTCCCCTCTTTCAAATCTGCAATATTCTCCGGCTTTTCATAGATATCATAATTTCTGGGATAGTAATGGAGCAGCTCTTCCGTATCGGCAATTCCCGCCTTCATAAGAAGCTTCTCTGTTTTTTCTCCCACACCCTTCAGGGTTCTTAAGCTTTTTTTCATTTCTCCTACTCTACCGAAACGATATAGTAATAAATCGGCTGACCGCCCCGGCTCAGCTCCACTTCGCAGTCCGGATATTTTTCCTCAACAGCAGCCGCCAGCTTCTCTGCGTCCTCCTCGGAAATATCCGCTCCATAGTAAATGCTGATCACTTCCGCCTCGTCAGTCATCATCGCCTCTACAGTGGCCTCCGCCACTTCCTCACGGCCACTGCCCACTGCAAGGATTCCCTGATCTCCGATTCCCATGATGTCGCCTTCATGGATCTCTTTGTCGTCAATTCTGGTATCGCGGACAGCATAGGTGATCTGGCCTGTCTTTACTTTCGCGATCGCTTCCTTCATAACCTCCTCGTTTTCCTGAGGCGTTTTCTCCGGCACATAGCTGATCATCGCTGTGATTCCCTGGGGAACGGTCTTGGTGGGAATTACAATGATCTCTTTGTCCTCGGTAAGATCTCTGGCCTGGTTTGCGGCCAGAACGATGTTTTTGTTATTAGGGAATATATAAATGGTCTTTGCCCTTACCTTCGCGATGGCATTCAGCATGTCTTCCGTGCTGGGGTTCATCGTCTGTCCGCCTTCGATAAGATAGTCTACTCCAAGTTCCTTGAAAATATCTGTCAATCCCTGACCGGCGGATACCGCGATAAATCCCGCTTCCTTCTCCGGCATTTCCTCCTGAAGGGCCGCTTCCTTCTCTGCCTGTTCTTTCGCAAGTTTTTCCGCGTCTTTGATCAGTTTTTCCTGATGTTCTTCACGCATGTTGTCGATCTTCATGCGGGACAGCGCGCCGTAAGTAAGAGCACGCTCAATGGCCTGCCCCGGATGATTCGTATGCACGTGTACTTTTACGATCTCCTCGTCCGCAACCAGTACGATAGAATCGCCGATGGATGTAAGGAACTCCTTAAATCTGTGTTCTTCCTCTTCCGGCATCTCTCTGTCCAGAAGGATGATAAATTCTGTGCAGTAACCGAACTTGATGTCCGCCTCCGCCTGAGGGGATATCTTTGTCACAGAAGAAGATCCTCCCGTTTTTTCAAAATCAGAGTAATCCACTTCTTTTCCAAGATAACCGTCGATTGCGCCTCTTAACACCTCCAGAAGTCCCTGTCCTCCGGAATCCACAACTCCGGCCTCCTTCAGAACGGGAAGCATCTCCGGTGTTCTGGCAAGGGTTTCTTCCGCATGAGCGAATATAGTCTGAAAAAACGGAAGAAGATCATCTGCTTCTCCTGCGATCTCTTCTGCTTTTTGCGCCGCTTCCTTAGCTACCGTGAGGATTGTTCCCTCCTTCGGCTTCATAACGGCCTTATACGCTGTTTCCACTGCTTTTTCCATTGCCGCCGCTATCGCCGGAGCGTCCAGAGAAGAAGACTTCCTGACGCTTCTTGTAAAACCTCTGAGAAGCTGCGAAAGAATAACGCCGGAATTTCCTCTGGCGCCCCGCAGGGAACCTGAGGAAATCGCTCTGGCAAGTGTTTCCATATCCGGATCATCCAGCGCGCTTACTTCAGAGGCCGCCGACATGATCGTCATCGTCATATTGGTTCCTGTATCGCCGTCCGGAACGGGAAATACATTTAATTCGTTGATCCATTCTTTTTTTGCTTCCAGGTTTTTGGCTCCGGCCAGGAACATCCTGGAAAGTATTTTGGCATCTATGGTTTTATTGCTCACCACAAGTTCCTCCTCTACACACTTAGTCTATGGCACGTACGCCTTCTACATAGATATTGATCTTCTCGATCTCCATGCCGGTAAACGCCTCTACTTTATACTTGACATTGCTGACAAGATTATCTGCGATCGTGCTGATATTGACACCGTATGCTACGATTACGTGGAAATTCAGACGGATTTTATTTTCTTCCGTGATTGTCACGCTGATGCCGTGCTGCAGGCTGTCCTTGCGCAGCAGCTTTACCAGACCGTCCTTCATACTGACTGCCGCCATTCCGACAATTCCAAAACATTCTACCGCCACACTTCCTGCATAAGTAGCGATCACGTCAGTATCAATGACAATCTGTCCAAGTCCGGAATCTATACGTCCATTCATACAGGTACCTCCAATTTTTTAATATGTATGTATTATAACCTTTTTTTAATAAAAAAGGAATATTATTTTTACATTTTTCCTTTTTTTGCTTGCAAAAGCGAATTTCATCTGTTAAAATAAAACCTGTTGAAAAAAAGCGTCAAGGAGGTGCTATCATGGCTAAGTGCGCAATTTGCGAAAAAGGTGCTCATTTCGGAAATAATGTAAGTCATTCCCATAGAAGATCCAATAAAATGTGGAAATCCAATGTAAAATCCGTAAAGGTTAAGACAGCGAACGGCGGAGCAAAGAAGATGTATGTCTGCACTTCTTGTCTGAGATCCGGAAAAGTAGAAAGAGCATAAGGAAAAGAGAGATCCCCCACGCAGGTGCGAGGGGGAATTTTTTTTGACCTTTTTTGCGCCGCAGATTTTTTCGTACTTTGTACTCTCAAAATCCCGGCGCATATGTACACAGGATCTTACACCCGGGTTCCCAGATAATAAAATCCTCTGCATTCATCCAGTCTTACCTTCACATACTTTCCAAGAAGACTTTCGTCCGCCGGGAAATGCACCAGAAGATTATACTGTGTTCTTCCGGTAAAGATTCCTTTCTCCTTACTCTCCTCCTCAACAAGGACCTCCTGGACTGTGCCTGTGAAACGCGAGGAACGCTCTCTTCCTTTTTTCTGTACAAGATCAAGAAGACGGTTAAACCTCTCTTTCGCCACTTCTTCCGGCACCTGGTTTTCCATTTTTGCTGCGGGGGTTCCGGTTCTTTTTGAATACAGGAATGTAAAAGCGGTATCATAGCCGGCCTTCTCTACCACATCCAGAGTCTCTTCAAAATCTTCTTCCGTTTCTCCCGGGAATCCTACGATAATGTCCGTTGTGAGAGAAATATCCGGGATCGCTTTCCGGATCTTTTCTACCAGAGAGAGATATTTTTCTTTGTCATAACGGCGGTTCATCTCTTTCAGGATACGGCTGCTTCCGGACTGGAGAGGCAGGTGAAGGTGATGGCAGATCTTCCTGCTTTCTGCCATAGTCTCAATCAGCTCGTCCGAGAGATCCTTTGGATGCGAAGTCATAAAACGGATCCTTTTCAGTCCCTCAACAGGCTCCAGCATTTTAAGAAGCCGGGCGAAAGTCACAGGCTCCTTAAGTGTTTTTCCATATGAGTTTACATTCTGTCCCAGCAGCATCACTTCCGAAACGCCGTCGGACACAAGCCTCTCCACTTCTCTTACGATAGCCTCCGGCTCCCGGCTTCTTTCCCGTCCGCGCACATAAGGCACAATACAGTAGCTGCAGAAATTATTGCAGCCGAACATAATGTTGACGCCGGATTTAAAAGTATAATTTCTCTCCGTAGGAAGATCCTCCACAATCTGATCTGTTCCCTCCCAGATATCTATAATCTGCATGTCAGAAAGAAGCATTTCATAAAAAAGTTCCGCGAATTTGAAAATATTATGGGTGCCGAACACAAGATTCACAAAAGGATAGGATTTCTTTATCTTCTCCACCACATGGGCTTCCTGCATCATACATCCAAAAAGGATAATTTTCATATCCGGATTCTGGTCTTTCAGACTGTGAAGATGTCCCAGCCTGCCGTATACTTTCAGATTCGCATTTTCCCGCACTGTGCAGGTATTATAGATCACAACGTCTGCCTCTTCGTTTTCCTGTCTGTGATATCCGATCTCATCCATGATCCCCGCCACTGCCTCGGACTGTTTTTCATTCATCTGACAGCCGAAGGTGGTAAGGCAATAGGTTAAGGGCCGTCCCAGAGCGCGGCTTTTTTGCTCTGTCAGAGCCCCGGCAAGGCCGATAAAAGAACGCTGCCGGGCTGTTTCATCTATATCCGTACCGTTTTCTCCATATTTTTCATTTATCATAAATACGTGATCTCCTTATCAACTTTCGTAACTTCTGATTCATTTACTGGTCTTTTTCCAATGTACCGCCTGTATCTTTAAGGCAAAAGGCGGCTGTGGCTGCGTACAGCTTTATATCATACAGGAATTTCTCCTTCCTGTCAAAGAATAAATGCTTTACAGAGAAAACAGATACTCCAGCGGAAGCGTATGGATCTCCTGATATTCTTCCGCAGTACAGGCGCTGTTCTCCTCATCCTCCGCCGAAGGGATTTCTATACGGAAAGATGGCTGACGGAAAACTTCCGCATAAAACTGCTCCGGAGAACCTCCGCCGGATACATCTGGAATATCTTTCTTTTCCATGTCCAATGTATATTTTTCCATACGGAATCCCGCCCTCTTCTGAAGATGCCTGGCCAGACGGTAGCTTTTCTGATTTGCGGAAAATGACTGTGGCTGCCGGAAATAGACGATCCTTCTCCCGGCATGTCCAAAGGACAGCAGGCCTCTTCCTGTATATTCCTGGAAAATACGGATCAGAGCCTTTGTTTCATTTTCGCTGGCAGGCTGCTGATAAATCTTTTTCCTTCTGTAATAATTGGTCGGAAAATTTTTCTGTATGTCCATTCCTCTTGCGTTGCATACATAATTCCGGCATGAAATATCCTGCATCCTGAGCATCTGACGGTATATCGGGTTCCGGATCACTGTAAAATCCTTTTCATATATTTCATAGCCGTCGGGATTCAGCACCGGTATAAAGCAAAGCTTCCAGTCTTCCAGGAGCTGCCGGACGTCATAAATCTCTTCCAGGCTCCACTTACATTCCCAGGCCTTTACATATTCCTGTATCATCCACAAAAGATAAGTAGGCATCAGTCTCTCTGTTCCGCACAGGCCCGCCAGACAAAACACAGTTTCCTCCCCGGTTCCCAGCTCCAGCATAGGGATCATCCTTTCGTCATGGCTCTTTCCGATCACGCGGAACTGCGCCACCTGCCCATATCGCTGCGCCGTCTCCCAAAGTGTATAATAGATCGTCTCATAAGTACAGGCTGCCGTTTCTGTCATCCGGACTCCTCCAATCCCTGTTCGTTGGTCTTTACAGAGTAAATATATGAAAAGAGACAGGCGTTCAGACCTGTCTCTTATGAAAACAATTTACGATTCTTTTTTACGCTTTCTGACAAGGATATATCCTCCGGCCGCCAGAGATAAGGCCGCCAGGGCAGACATCGTACCGACAGGGGAGGGGTCGGCGGTGTATACCGCAGATTTCGTGTCAGAAGCGCCGTCCTTAAACGTTGCGCCTTCTGGTTCAACTAATCCGATTTCAGCACCATCCGTTCCATATCCATCATCATCCTCTGGAACATTTTCTTTCCACTCTTCATCGGTAATTTCCGCTGAAGAAAATTGTACTTTAATGGACTCCACTATACCTGTATCTCTCCACTTTGATCCTGTATATGTTTGTTTTTTCAAGAAAATATACATATCATAGGTAGCTTCCTGACGAATTCCGCTTCCGGAACCTATTTGCCATGCATAATTCTTCTGATTATCTCTTGGCTCACGTACTGTACTCCAATATTGGGGAATCCATCTTTCATCGCCCGAAATTGCATCTTTATCGTACTGACCAGCACCTGTGACTTCAAACTTATAGAATGTATTTGGGAAAAATTTCAGAGGATTTTCCAACCCTTCTACAGTGCTTTCTGATACTGAATATAGTCTGATTCCTCTGGACGAATCAGATGATGAGGCAGGTGGACGTCTTTTCTTAAAACTAGGTATATTTATTTCAAACTTACAATAGTCAATATATCCGGATTCTGATTTTGCAATAACAATGAGCCAGCAATCTTCTTCTGGTACATTCTTTGCTGTTACTGTGAATTTCGTATTCTTATCCGCTTTATATATGCTGGAAATATCAGCATATTGGTCGTACATATTTTTGATTAAATCACCCTCTGTATTGGGTTTTACATAAAAACAGAAATATTCACAATTTTCAGATGTCGCCATTTCTAAAGTCACCGTATTATGATCGAGCCAATCTATAGTTCTTCCTTGATAAGACAAATACGAAGACATTTGAACGGATTCATTTTTATCTGAAGGAGTTGATGTATTTGAATTATTAGTATCACCTGACTGAATATTCTCGTTCCATTCTTCATCGGTAATCTGTGAAGATTTAAATTGTGTTTTTACAGAATCAATCTTACCTGTATCTACCCATTCCGAATCCGTATATGTCTGTTGTTTAAAGAATACATACATATTGTATGTTGCCGATTTCTTAATTCCTGTTGTAGTGCCGATCCTCCATGCAAAATTCTTTTGAGAATCTGTAGGATTTTTCGCTGTACTCCAATACAGAGGAATCCATCTCTGGTCGCCCTCTATAAAAGGTTCAGAATCCGTCTGTCCTGCCCCGGTAACAGTAAAGTCATAAAAGGTATTTGGATAAAATTTTAACGGTTTTTCTAAACCACTTACTACACTTTCTGATACTTCATGAGAACGGGGAGTTTGGACAGGACGGTTAGTATCTTCATATAATTCATCGTTAAGCGGCAAAATACGCATATTTACATTTCCCGTTTCAGGAACAGCCGCAACAACAAGCCATGTTTCATTTTCCGGAACATCCTCAACCGTTATAGAAAATGTAGAATTTGCTTCCTGAAAATTAACTGCTTTGTCTGAATCATACATCTCCTGTATATCGGATTCACTTGTACCTGCATCTACAAAAAAATAATACCATTTACATTTATTTTTCGTAGTCATTTCAATAGAAAAAGTTTTATGATCCGTCCAGTTCAGGGTATCGACATGATATTCTAAAAAAGAGTCGGGTGCAGGGGTAACAGAAGGCTCTTCAACTGGCGTGGGGGTTGCTGTCGGGGCTGTTGAAACTTCCGGAGTACCGGTTACAGTTGCTTGCTGCTGCAAAAATGCACTATTACCATCCTCGGCAATTTCAATAGAGAAATCCTGATTATCATAAACAAACTGTCCTACCGCCGCGTTAAACTCATCTTGGCTTACCATGGCCTCGCCATCTTTTGTTCCCGCCTTCAGGACGACCCTCTGGTCTGCGGCGTCAGCCGCTGTCAGTAAAACAGAAGAACCTGTCATTTCTCCCATAACTACTGCCGCCGCATTATTATCCAGATAAAGGTTTGCTCCGTTATTATCCTTTACGGAAACAGTTCCCCTCACGGCAATATCATTATTTGTATAAACGGCGCCTTTTTCACCTTTATTTCCGGTTATCGTTCCTCCCTGAAGAACGATGCTTCCGCCTTCATTTGTCACAGCGCCGCCGGGAGCGGAAGAATTATTATTCGTCATCGTGACGCCCTGGAAAAGCCCGAACGCTCCTCTCTCTGTCACATGGACGATAGCTCCTGTGGAATCTGCCGTTCCGCCGTCAACAGTCATGGAAAAGCCGTCTTCTGTGGCAAACTGCAACTCGCTGTTTGTCCCGGAAACAGCAAACATGTCTCCTGTCAGAGGTGTTCCACTGCTGTCTGATCCCCGACCGATTAATATATTGGCCGCAGCCTTAATGCAAACCTTTTTGCCTGAAACGTTCACAGTATTTGAAAGAGCCAACTGCTTGGTCACTTCAATTACCGTAACTTTTTCCCCTTCAGCCCCTGTTGCTGCCGGAACCGCGTCTACAGCCGCCTGAAGGCTCTCATAATAATTTTTCTTTTCCGATCCGTCTTCGGAAACAGTAGTAATGAAAATTCCCGTATCTGCTGCCGGATCCAGTGTTTCTTCAGCGTCTGCTGCCGGCTGGTCTTCTGCCTGGGGGGATGCCGCCGCATTTTCCTGCTGAACCGGAATCTCCGTCACTTCATTTTCGGCAGCCGGCGCCTGAGTGGGCTCCGCTGCTTCCGGTGTCTGCTCAGACTCTGCCGGCGCCTGAGCAGGCCCTGAAGGAGTTTCTGCTGCCGTATCGTCGGCAGCCGGCGTCTGTTGTGCATCCGGCTGAGAGGCGTTTCCCTCTTCCTCTCCGGCCGGAGTATCGGCACTGCTTTCCGAAGTTTCAGAAACCGCCGCCGCGTCTTCTGCCGCCCAAACGGCTGAAGGAACAGCTCCCGCAGCCAGCGTTCCTGCCAAAAGAATTGCATATAATTGTTTTTTTCTCAATTTCATTCCTCCTGTTTCGTCTTATTACTGTCGGATCTGGCCGTTTCCGTAAATAATATACTTTGTAGTTGTCAGCGCCAGCAGTCCCATTGGTCCTCTTGCGTGAAGCTTCTGGGTGCTGATCCCGATTTCAGCTCCATATCCAAATTCAAATCCATCTGTAAAACGTGTGGAAGCATTGACATATACCGCCGCCGCGTCCACTTCATCCAGAAACTTCTGGGCATTTGTATAATTATTGGTAATGATCGCCTCGGAATGTCCGGTATTATAACGGTTAATGTGAGCGATCGCCTCCTCTACAGAATACACCACTTTGATAGAGAGAATGTAATCCAGATATTCCTTTCCCCAGTCCTCTTCCGCAGCAGGAACAGCTCCGGGCATCAAAGCCATTGCCTCCTTGTCCGCCCGCATTTCCACATGTTTTTCCTTCAGACGTTCCGCCAGCACAGGAAGCAGGGCGTCCTTCACACTGTTATGTACAAGAAGGGACTCGCAGGCATTGCATACGCCCACCCGCTGGGTTTTCGCGTTCATGATGATATCCGCAGCCATAGAAAGATCCGCCGTTTCATCTACATAAATATGACAGTTTCCGGTGCCGGTCTCAATAACAGGGATCGTACTCTGGTTTACCACAGTCTGGATCAGCCCCTTCCCTCCTCTAGGGATCAGAACGTCCACATACTGGTTCATTTTCATGAATTCTCCTGCTGTTTCTCTGGAGGTGTCTTCAATAAGCTGCACTGCATTTTCTGTAACATTGTGATCCTTCAGAGTTTCCCGGATGCATTTTACGATGGCCTGGTTGGAATGGATCGCATCGCTTCCGCCTTTCAGGATAACCGCGTTGCCTGTTTTAAAGCAAAGGCCAAAGGCATCTGCGGTAACATTTGGGCGCGCCTCGTAAATGATGCCGATGACTCCCAGCGGAACGCGCTTCTGTCCGATCAGAAGTCCGTTTGGCCGCTTTTTCATCCCGATAACTTCGCCGACAGGATCTTCCAGATCCGCAAGCTGGCGAAGTCCCTCGGCCATTCCGTCTATCCTTTCCTTTGTCAGGAGCAGCCTGTCCACCAGACTCTCCGGCATCTGGTTCTTTCTTCCGTTTTCCACATCCTGTTCATTGGCTTTGATAAGAAGCTCCGTCTTATCTTCCAACTGTGCGGCGACTGCAAGAAGCACTTCGTTCTTCTTGTTTGTTGAAAGAGAACGAAGAGTTACCTCGGCTTCCTTTGCGTTTTTCCCCATTTTTTCCAGCATTTCATTCATGAAGGTACCTCCCTTGGCTATACTTTCTGATTCTTTTTCGGATCTGCTCTTTCATCCCGTTTTCTATCCGGAATTCTTTTCACATCTTTCCTTTTCCGGGAAATCTCAGAACTTCTTTTTCTGTTACAATCATTTCCGGGGATATGTCCGTAGGCTCTGACGGTACTGCCGGAAAAAGCTGAAAATCAAAAGCTATGGCCACTCTTCTGATTCCAGGATGCTTCTCCAGGAAGCGGTCGTAAAATCCGCCTCCGTAACCTACCCTGTGGCCGCTTCTGTCAAACGCCACCCCCGGCATGATCATCAGAGCGTCCTCCCAGTTTACGGTTTCCCCTTCCTCCGGTTCCGGGATTCCGAAATATCCCGGTTTCAGCTGGCCGAAATCTGTCAGACGGTAAAAAAACATATCCTTTCCTTCAACCTTTGGAACTGCCGTGGCTTTTCCCGCCTTCCATGCTTCCTCTATGAGAAACCTGGTCATCACCTCATGGTTATAATCTGCATACACCAGAATACGGCCGGCTTCCTGAAATTCCGAAAGCTCTGTTACCCGCCTCGTAATCTCCCGGCTCCACTTTTCTATATTTTCATCGGAACAGGATTTTCTCAAAGCGAAAACCTGTTTTCTAATGGCTCTTTTTTCTTCCATATTTTTCACCTAGATTTGTAATGCTTCCATCTGCTTCCTTAATATCAATATTATCAAGCTGGGTTCTGAGATTCATACGGATCGTAGCCAGATACTCTTTTCTGAGAGCGGCCTGCTCCTTCTTTTCCTCCTCGGTAAGCCCTACGCTTTTTGCTTTATGGGCCAGGGTGTTGATCCTGTCGATTTTTATATTATCCATAGATTCCTCCTACATCAGTTTTTCAATATAATCGATCAGATAAAATTCTTCTTTTTTATTCTGAACAAAAAGCGTTCCATAGTTGCGTCCCTCTATGATCTTATGGATCACATGGAAATCCGCTCCATTGGCGATCACCATATCCGCACCTGCCGCCGTAGCGATCTCCGCGGCGGTAAGCTTCGTCGCCATGCCGCCGGTTCCCACCTTGCTGACGGAGCCTTTTCCCATACTGAGAAGCTTTTCGTCCAAAGTTTCTACCGTATCAATAAATTCAGCGTCCGGATTGGTATTCGGATCATCTGTAAAAAGTCCGTCAATGTCGGAGAGCAGGATCAGAAGATCCGCCCCGATCAGCGCGGCGATCACCGCAGAAAGGGTATCATTGTCGCCGAAAGCGTCAAGAAACTCCAGCTCATAACTGGAGATCGAGTCGTTCTCATTTACTACCGGGATCGCGTCCAGGCGCAGAAGCTCCTCAAAAGTATTTCTGGCGTGCATCCTGTTGACGTTGTTGACCATCGTATTTTTCGTCATCAGTATCTGGGCGGCCGTCTGATTATATTCGGAAAAGAGCTTCTGATAGATCATCATCAGCCTTGCCTGTCCCACTGCCGAACATGCCTGCTTTACCTTCAGCTCTTTCGGCCGTTCTTTAAGTCCCAGAACCGTTGAACCTACGGCCACGGCTCCGGAAGTAACAAGAACCACATTTTTCCCCTGATTGTGCAGGTCGCTCAGCTCCCGCACAAGGACCTCCACCTTTCTTAAGTCAAGTTTTCCAGTTTCTTTGTGGATCAGGGAGGAAGAACCAACCTTGACCACAATTCTTTTTTTATCTTTCAGTAATTCCCGGTAATTCATTGTTGTCTGTCTCTCCATATTTTATTCCTGTACAGCAGTTTCCTGCTGACCGTTTTCATCCCAGTAAGTAATGTCCGTGATCCGGTCATCCTGGACAATTTCCACCCAGGTAACGCCGGGATTCAGTTTTACCTCCTGGTTATCCATGGTAATATAGTGTGTGATCCCCCATGGAGAATCCTTCTGCCAGCGGATGTCAATGGCCTTTCCCCTGGTGATGTATTTTCCCATCCCTCCGGAGTTGCCGTTTCCGTCCGTGATCGTATCAATTTTCTTATAAGTAGTTCCCTCATAGGTGGTTACATCTGAAAACTGTACCAGAATGTTGTCGCAGGTAAGCTGCTCTCCGGTAAGTTCGTCAATCTGAGGCTCGCCGAACTGAAAACGGCTGTATTTCTTTGTCTCCGGATCATAGACAAACCAAGGATGGTTATTGGTATAATTGTCAAAATGCACCTCGTCTGCTGTCTGCCCGCCCGGAAGGGTGTTCTCCGTTCCCTCCTCCGCAAAGACATAATGGCCTTCATATCCTTCTTTCAGTTCTCTCCGGTATCCCATTTTGTCGATCCCCTGCTGCAGGAGTTCATAGTTCGTATAGGCGTTGTGGGGAGCCACACGGTCGCTGCTTCTGAAATAACAGGTACTTCCCAGCTTCACGCCGTTCAGGTTGTCGATCAGGTGCTGCTCAAAATACGGCAGGGCAAAGGCCGACTGTCCATAGTGGGCATAGATAGCGTCAAACTCGTTGGCGTAGAAAATATAATAATCCCGGCAGCTTCTCACAGAACCGATCCGCTCCAGATCCTCGTAATCTTCAAAGATGCCCATAAGCCGGGTGATATCTCCCTCTACAGGCGCCTCGTATATTACTCCCGCGCTGGCAATCCCGCTCTGCGGACAGCCTTCCCGGATATTGTTCAGCATAACGGCAACAGGCCTGACGCGCCCTATGGATTCCGGCACATCCAGACCTGTAAGATAACTCTTTACCATAGTTTCTGTTTCCGCCGCCTGTACGGACAGCGGACATATCCCAAGAAACAGGACTGCGGCTGCCGCCAGAATTTTCTTTTTCATATGCGTTTCCCCTTTTTATCTGTTGATCCCCAGCTCCTTAAGAGCCTCCGACTGTTTCTTTTCCATTACGGCCGCCTCTTCAGGCTCCATATGATCGTAGCCCAGAAGATGCAGCATACTGTGCGCAAAAAGGAAGCTGAACTCTCTCTCTGTGCTGTGTCCGTATTCTTCCGCCTGGGAATATACTTTATCTACAGAGATCATTACGTCTCCCAGGAGAAGCTCCCCTGTATCCAGATCAAAATAAATATCTTTGCCCTCCACAAAGGAATAATCCGCCGGAGCAGGGAAGGGGATCATCGGAAAAGACAGCACGTCCGTCGGCGCCCCCACAGAGCGGAACTGGGAATTTACTTTTTTGATTTCTTCGTTGTCCGTCAGTATCAGGTTGACAGACACTTCATACGGGCAGTTTTCAGACTTCAGGATCTGTCCGGCCACCCGGTCCGCCAGTTTCGTATAGTCAATGTCAAGCTCCCTGTCTGTTTCATAATCGATCAGTATTGTCATATATCCTCCTTTTCCGGAAAATCCTACCCCCTCCGGCCGGGTTTTCTCGGCGTTTTCTGCTTCTTTTCATAGGCGTCGTACGCCTGTACGATCTGCTGCACCAGAGGATGACGGACCACATCCTTGCTGGTAAGCTGGCAGAATCCGATATCCTCTATTTTTTTCAGAACCTTCATGGCCACATCCAGCCCTGATACCGCGTCTCTCGGGAGATCCTTCTGGGAAGTATCTCCTGTAATAATGACTTTTGATCCAAAGCCGATTCTTGTAAGGAACATTTTCATCTGTGCCGGAGTGGTGTTCTGCGCCTCATCAAGAATGATAAAGGCATTGTCAAGAGTCCGTCCTCTCATATATGCCAGAGGCGCCACCTCGATCAGTCCTTTTTCCATGTTTTTGGCAAAACTGTCGGCCCCCATGATCTGATACAGCGCGTCATAAAGGGGTCTGAGATAGGGATCCACCTTGCTCTGAAGATCTCCCGGCAGGAATCCCAGCTTCTCTCCCGCTTCAATAGCCGGCCTTGTAAGAATGATCCTGCTCACTTCCTCGTTTCTGAAGGCGGTCACCGCCATAGCCATGGCAAGATAAGTCTTTCCTGTGCCTGCCGGCCCTATGCCGAAAACGATCATTTTTTTCCGTATCTGCTCCACATATTCCTTCTGTCCCAGAGTCTTTGGTTTAATAGGGCGTCCCTGGATCGTATTGCAGATAAAATCTTTGTCAATCTCCGTAAGCACCTGGTTTCTCTGCTCCATCGCAAGAGACAGGGCGTAGGTGACATTCTGCTTCGTAATGGTATTTCCTCTTTTTGCCAGAGTCACAAGCTCTTCCAGAAGTTTCTTCGTCTGGGAAGCGCTCTGCTCTGTGCCAAGTATCTTAAGAATGCCGTCTCTTGAAATCAGAGTGACATTCAGCGTCCGTTCAATCAGTTTCAAATGTTCATCAAACTGTCCGAATACATTTCCCTCCAGATCCGCCGGGATCTGGACGTGCAGCTCGATAATACTGTTAGCCATCCTCTGTTGTCCTTTCTATAGAATCCTCCAGTATCTCCACCGGAGTATCTCTTCCGATTTTCTCAATGATCTCCAAAGTCCCGCTGCTTATGCAGGTTTTATGATCAACCTCTATTTTAACATTATTTGCAGATATTTGAACCCCCTTTTCCATTAATTTTTCTTCATATTCCTGAAGTCTTTGAAAAGCCTCTGTTCTGGCCTCCTTATCCGTATAGGTTTCCTTCTTTTTTTCATATGTTTTTACGGAAATTTTTCCCAGGGAAACCGGCAGGACAAAATTCTCCGTAATACGTAAGGGAAACTCCTCCACAGTTCTGTGCTGCCCTTTTTCCGCTTTGCCTCCCCACTCCAGATACCAGTCTCCCGCTTTCAGGTAAAAGCCTCTTTTCTCCTTTCCTGCGGGAATTTCCTTTTCATATTCCATAGGAAGTTCCGCGTAATAGGAGAGATTTCTTTTTATATAAATATCCGCGTCCGCATGGACATATTCACAGCGGATGACTTCCTGGCTGTCGTTCCTTAAATCCAGCCGCCCAAGGACCAGAATATCCCCCTTTTTTACCATGTCTCCCGGCTTTACCTGAGGGACTCCTGTTCTTGTAACCATTTCTACTATCAGGCCGTCTTCATCTGCCGCGATACTGCAGGGCTCTTCTTTGCTGTCCTCTGTTTCCTGTACAAAAATTCCCTCCTGCATGGTAAGGATCAGTTTTGTGCCTTCTATCCGAGCGGACACCCAGGTGATCTCCGGATAATTCTGCCGCACTGCCGCCGCGATGCCGCTGCAGTTCACCCGGGACTTCCGGATCCCATGGCGCACGCCCTGTTCCTCCAGAAATTCCAGGATCTCCGGAGTGCTGTTTTGGACATTCCCTTCAATGTGGATGTTCCAGATGCGGCCGGAAAAAACAAAAAGCAGGATCGCGCAGAGAAGGATGCCAAGAAAAAATGCCTTTCTTTTTTTGCTCCTGACAAAAAAGAAGGGCAAGCCATGCTTTTCCAAAATATGAATCTGTACTTTTGTTTTTTTATGTATGGAAGAAAGAAGAAAGAAATGGCGGACGGAAAGATAGCAGACCAGACTGCCGTCCTCCCTCCGGGAAAGCTGCCGCATATCCACTCCTCTGCTTCTGCAAAGATTCAGAAAGCGTTCTCCCTGCTCTCCCTGTACTCTGATCTTTACATAGCCTGACAGAAAACGCAGAAATTTTTCCATAAGCGCCTCCTACTGTTCCAGATTCATGCCGGAAATGACTCCTGTGAGCATCATCTCGTCAGAGGTATACCAGGGAATTTCCAGCCTTTTCCCGGAAATTGTGATCCTTCCCCGGAAAGTAAGCACTACGATCTCTTCTCTGGTATACCGCAGGATGCTCCGGTAATTTTCTATCACCGCCTGATTCCTTCCGGTAAAAGTCACGATCGTTTCCCGGCAGGCCAGGTCACGGGGGATTTCCAGGGCCGTCACAAGCTGCTCTTTCAGACGCTGTCTTTTTTTCATAAAACACCTCCGGCTCTATCGCTAATTTATGCCGGAAAAATCGTCTTTATGTCATGCCCGGAACAAAATCATAGAAAACCAGAGTATCGTGTTTCCTCCCAGATTATATTCCATTTTTTCAGACTCCACGATCTCAGAGGCAACGATGCCGTGGCTTTCCAGACAGGGATGCATCCTCTCCGGATGTCTGCATGGTTTTCCCTGGGGATAGGCGCATTGTTCACAGATGTCGCAGGACTCTGTGGAAAGGGTAAAAGTTTCAAAGCCTTCCTTTTCCAGAAAGGCCGCCACCTCCCCTGTCATATCTTCATGGGCTCTTCTGGTGGCAAGCATCTCATCCATGTTCAGAAGGTCAGAAACTTCCGCCACGCTGGAGAAGAAAACAGCGCTGTCATAACTGTGTATCCTGGCGCCGCACTCCTCAAGGCTGCCTACCGCCGGAGGACAGGCCCAGGTAGTTCCATAACGCTCACACTCTTCCCTGCATATGATCCGCACCCGTTCCTGTGTATGAAGTTTTTCTGTGTTCAGTATCCTGTATTCGTATATCGGATACTGGGAAATAAAATTTTCAAATTTTTCTATATCAAGTTGTGCTTTCATCTATGTTCCTCCGCCGCTATCTTCCTGGAAGGAGCTATTTTGCCGTCAGTGTTTCCTTCGCTTTTCGCAGATCCTTCCCGTTTTCACTGCTTTTATTATAAGACGTCCCCGCCTGTTTTGAAAGTACTTTCTTTTTGTTGAATAAACGCGGGACGTATGGTATAGTAGACTCATCACAGAGGACAAAGAAGTTTCTGCAGCAGTACTTCTTTGTCCTTATTTTTTTGAGGAGGTTTTTATGGCAGCATTTGATAAGATCAACAGTGGATTTCCCCAAATGGACAAGATCCTGGATCATATCCGTCTGGGAGACAATGTGGTATGGCAGGTGTCAGATATCGATGAATTCCGCTTCTTTGCGGAACCTTTTGCGAGACAGGCTGTCAAAGACGGGCGGAATGTAATTTATATCCGTTTCGCCCAGCATGAACCTGTTCTGAAGGATTTAAGCGGGATCAAGGTGTATCATTTCAATCCGGACGACGGATTTGAAACGTTTACCGTAGCTATTTATGATCAGATCACTCAGGAAGGCCGGGACGCCTTCTATGTTTTCGACTGCCTTTCAGAGCTTCAGTCCGTATGGTACACCGATCTGATGATGGGAAATTTTTTCCGCGTCACCTGTCCCTATCTTTTTGAGCTTGACACAGTAGCGTACTTTCCGCTTCTGCGGGGCCGTCACTCCTTCGACGCGGTGGCACGGATACGCGACACCACCCAGCTTCTTCTTGATGTTTATTCCGGAGATACGGAGATTTATCTTCATCCCCTGAAAGTATGGAACCGTTATTCTTCCCGCATGTTTCTTCCTCACTGCTGCAGCCGTCTGACTTCCTCCTTCCGCACAGTAGAAGACGGCGTAAGCATGAGCCGGTATTATCAGACGATCCAGAAATTATCCGCCGGATCCCCGGATCAGAACTACGACAGCCACGACCGTTTTTTTGCCCATGCAAAGCTGGATTACTCCCGGGGATATTTTTCCGAAGAAACAGAGGATCTGATCATAGACAGCACCATGACGAAAGACCGCCGGCTGAAGGCTCTGGTAAAACATTATTTTACTCCTGTAGATTATTTCATGCTCCGGGACAGGATGATCGGCAGCGGAGCCATCGGAGGCAAGGCCTGCGGTATGCTCCTGGCGCGGAAAATATCGGAAAAGGAGATTCCCGAGTATCTTTCTCTCAGCGAGCCCCACGATTCCTTTTACATCGGCTCGGACGTATTTTACACCTACATTGTCTCCAATGGCTGCTGGCGGCTGAGGATCCGTCAGCGGACAAAAGAAGAATATTTTTCAGCGGCAGAGGAACTGCGGAAACATCTGTATACAGGAGAATTTCCCGCCAAGATACGGGAACAGTTTTTAAATGTGATTGAGTATTTTGGCCAGAGTCCCTTTATCGTCCGTTCCTCCAGCTTTCTGGAAGATGGATTCGGAAACGCCTTTGCAGGGAAATATGAGTCTGTATTCTGCGTCAATCAGGGAAGTCCTCAGAAACGGCTGGAAGAATTTGAGCAGGCAGTACGGAAAGTCTATGCAAGCACAATGGATTACTCCGCCCTGGAATACCGTCTTCTCCGGGGTCTGGAAAAGAAGGACGAACAGATGGCGGTTCTGGTGCAGCGTGTCTCCGGCTCTTATCAGGGACAGTATTTCATGCCCTGCGCCGCCGGGGTAGGCTATAGTCACAGCGCTTATAAATGGTATCCTGACATGGATCCCGCCGCAGGTATGCTGCGGATCGTCATGGGACTGGGCACAAAAGCCGTAGACCGTACAAAAGAGGATTACCCGAGACTTGCAAACCTGGACCGTCCATCTGTCACCGTTCTCACTACCGTGGAACAGAAGCACAAATTTTCCCAAAGAAACATTGACGTCCTGGACTGCAGGGAAAACCGGCTGAAGGAAGTTCCTCTGGATACGCTTCTTCCTGTTCTGCCTCTGTGGTATAAAAAAATGGTGCTGGAACATGATCACGAAGCGGAATACCGGCTCCGGCAGATGGGGAGGAACCAGGACGTATGGTTTGTAAGCTGCCAGAAGCTTCTGGAAAACCAGAAGTTCACTTCCCTGATGCAGAAGATCCTGAAAACGCTGGAACGTGTATACGAAAATCCGGTGGACATCGAATACACAGTAAACATTGACGAATCCGGCGATTTTGTTGTAAACCTTCTTCAGTGCCGTCCTCTCTATCTTGGTGAGGCAGGTGAAAAAACAGATATCAGAAGCCTCCGCCTGAAGGAAACCTTCTTTGATATCCGTGATTCCTCTATGGGGCCGTCAGGAAAGAGAAAAATAGACATTGTTGTACAGATAGACCCCATACTGTATTATCAGTATCCCTACCGTCAGAAATACGAGGCGGCGGAAGCTCTTGGAAAGATCAACCGGCACTACAGGGGAAAGGGGCTCGGCCTTCTTCTGATGACGCCCGGAAGGATCGTAACATCGTCACCGGAATTAGGCGTTCCTGTAACCTTCGGCGATATTTCCGGTTTTTCCGCCATCTGTGAAATTTCCGAAAGCCGCGCCGGATATATGCCTGAATTAAGTTATGGAAGCCACATGTTCCAGGATCTGGTGGAAGCCAGGATCCTCTATGGCGCCATCTTCAACAACAATAAAACCCTTGTTTACCGTCCGGAACTCTTTTCTTCCTGTCAGGATCTGTTCCCTCGTATCTGTCCGGATATGCCCAGGCTTTTCGGAATGATACAGGTACATCCGACGGAAAATCTGTATTACTGGCTGGATGCGGTGTCGAATCATGCCGTCTGCGGAATACCGCTTATCTGTCAGTAAAAATCCTGTTTTTTGTATTGCAATACTAAGGTACAGGGCATATAATAATTGATATACCAATTATTGGCAGCATCAATGATTGATGCTGTCAATAATTATGTAAGGAGGATTACTGATGAAATATGCTGTTCATACTCTGCTTGCCCGCACAGGCCATGCAGAGCAGAATTATCTCCGGCCCTATCTGGGCGCCCTCGGCCTTTCTCCCGGCCAGCCCAAAATACTCCGCTGTCTTTATACCAACGGCCCCTGCTCGCAGAAGGAACTGGCCGCTTACTGTGAGGTAGACCCCTCTTCCGTCTGCAGGACTCTTGACAGTCTGGAAAAAAATGGTTTTCTTATACGGCGTCCTTCAAAGACAGACCGCCGCACCGGAGAAGTGTCTCTTACAGATAAGGGAACGAGAGCATTTGAGACCTGGGAAAGCCAGTGCATGCTTCTGGAAAGCCGTATGCTTCAGGGATTTTCCCAGGAAGAAAAAGAAAAGCTGGCTGATTATCTAGCCCGGATCTACCGCAACATGGGCGGACAGCTTCTTTGAGGAGGATTCTCTTATGAATGATCTGAAAAAAATATTTTCCTATGCAAAGCCTTATAAAAAGGAGTTTTTCATAGCGGTGATCCTTGTCTGCATTGAGACTGTCTTTGAAATGATCATCCCTCTTTTGATGACAGACATTGTCGATGTGGGGGTTCCTTCCCACGATATTGGCATTCTCATGCTCCAGGGCGGAAAAATGGCGGTGTGCGCCGCGCTTTCTCTGATCTCCGGACTTTTGTACGCCCGTTTTGCTGCGGCGGCAGCCTATGGTTTCGGGGCGGAGCTCCGGCTGGCTCAGTATCAGAGACTCCAGAATTATGCTTTCTTCAATCTGGACCGTTTTTCCGTTCCCTCTCTTGTAACCCGAATGACTACTGACGTTACGGTAATGCAGAACGCCGTCAACGGAGGACTCCGTCCCCTGGTGCGAAGTCCCATCATGCTGGGACTGGGAATCGCAATGGCCTTCATGCTGAACAGAAAGCTGGCTTTTGTATTTGTTTTTACAGCTCCGGTGCTGGGGATCATCCTGGCTCTGATCGTACACAAAGTCAGTCCTTTGTATAACCGTCAGCAGACTGCTGTAGATCATGTCAACGGCCATATCCAGGAAACGCTTACCGCCATCCGCGCAGTAAAAGCTTTTGTAAGAGGCGATTATGAAACAGAGCAGTTTGAAACTGTAAACAACGAGCTTGCCAGTACCAGCCGGAACACCTTCCGCTACGCTGTCCTGAATCTTCCTGCTTTTCAGGGAGTCATGTATACCGCCATTGTCCTTCTTATGTGGAATGGTGGCAACTATATCCTGAAAGGTTCCATGAGCGTAGGGGAACTTACCGCGTTTTTAAGCTATGTGCTCCAGGTTATGAATTCTCTGATGCTGATTTCCAACGTTTTCCTTATGCTTACCCGCTCTCTTGCCAGTGCAGAACGTATTTCAGAAATCCTGGGAGAACCGGTGGATCTGACCTCCCCTGCCGAACCGGTGACAGAAGTTCCCGACGGAGGGATCCTATTTGAGAACGTTTCCTTTAAATATTATGAGAAAGCGCAGAAATATGCGCTCTCCCATGTAAATCTGGATATCCGCCCCGGCGAAACAATCGGCATCATTGGAGGAACAGGCTCTGCCAAATCCACCCTGGTACAGCTTATCCCCCGTCTTTACGACGCTACAGAAGGCCGTGTTCTGGTAGGCGGGCACGACGTAAAGGAGTATGATCTTGCCGTTCTTCGCGACGCGGTGGGGATCGTCCTGCAGAAAAATGTGCTTTTTTCCGGAACTGTCCGCGAAAACCTTCTCTGGGGAAATAAAGAAGCAGACGATGAAACACTCTGGGACGCCTGCCGGAAATCCTGCGCCGATGAATTTCTCCTGAAAATGCCGGACGGTCTGGACACTGATCTCGGCCAGGGAGGAGTCAATGTTTCCGGAGGCCAGAAACAGCGGCTCTGCATTGCCCGTACACTTTTAAAAAACCCCAAGGTGCTGATCTTTGACGATTCCACCAGTGCAGTAGACACTGCCACGGAGGGAAAGATCCGCAGGGCGCTGAAGGCTCTTGACGGCGTTACCAAGATCATCATTGCCCAGAGAGTATCTTCTGTAATGAGCGCAGACCGGATCATCATCCTGGAAGACGGCCGGATCCACGCCGCAGGCACCCATAAAGAGCTTCTGGCTTCCGATCCCATTTATCAGGAAATTTATGAGTCCCAGATGAAAGCTCAGAAGCATGATCCGGTTCCTGAAACCGGCAGTAAAGAAAGCATTGAGAAAGGAGACAGAAGCCATGGCAAAAACATTTAACGGAAAACGTCCGGAAAATCTGCGCCGGACTCTCGGAAAGCTGTTCGCGTATCTCGGCAGACATAAGTTTCTCCTGGTTCTGGTAGGCATCCTTGCCGCAGTAAGCGCTTCTGCCAATCTTCTGGGAACCTATATGATCAAGCCTATTGTCAATCAGGTAACGGAAAACGGGGATGTTTCCCTTCTTCTTCGCAACGTAGCCATAGCCGCCGCTATTTTCGGAACCGGCGCCCTCTCCACTCTGGGCTATACACAGATCATGGTGCGGGCCGCGCAGAAAGTGCTCTGTGATATCCGCCGGGATCTTTACGGGCATCTGCAGAAGCTTTCTCTTGAGTATTTCGATTCCCAGCGCAAAGGCGATCTGATGAGCCTGTTCACCAATGATGTGGATACCATATCGGACGCTCTTAATAACAGCTTCGCCATGATCATTCAGAGCTTTATCCAGATCATCGGAACTTTAACGCTTCTCTTTATTTTGAACTGGAGGCTCTCCCTACTTGTTATCCTGGGTTATGGAGCCATGTTTCTTTACATCCGCTACAGCACCAGAAAAAGCAAATTTTATTTTAACCGCCATCAGACTTACCTCGGCGAACTGGACGCTTATATTGAAGAAATGGTGGCAGGCCAGAAAGTGGTAAAGGTCTTTAACCACGAAAAAGAAAATCTGGAAAAATTCACGGAGAAAAACAGGAATCTCCAGAAGGCAGGCCAGAGTGCCCAGGGGTATGCCGCCACTATGATCCCTGCAGTTGTAAGCATTTCCTACATTAATTATGCTGTGATCGCTGTTGCAGGCGGCATCATGGTGATTCTAGGCCTGTCGGACATTGGAAGTCTGGCAAGTTACCTTGTCTTTGCCCGCCAGTCCGCTCTGCCGATCAATCAGTTTACACAGCAGGGAAATTTCCTTCTGGCGGCTCTGGCCGGCGCGGAACGTGTTTTCCGTACCATGGAGATCCCGCCGGAAACCGACAAGGGAACCATCGAGCTTATAAATGTCCGCAAAGACAGTCAGGGCATTCTGATTCCCTGTAAGGAGCGTTCTAATCTCTGGGCATGGAGGGACAGCGCACATCCGGAGAGTCCTCTCGTTCCGTTAAAAGGAGACGTCCGTTTCCATCACGTCACCTTCGGCTACCGGCCAGGCCAGGAAATTCTGAAGGATATCTCTCTTTATGCCAAACCAGGGCAGAAGATCGCTTTTGTTGGCTCCACCGGAGCAGGCAAAACAACGATCACCAACCTGATCAACCGTTTCTATGATGTGACAGGAGGAGAGATCACCTATGACGGCATCAATGTACAGGATATCCGCAAGAACGATCTGAGAAGAAGTCTTGGCATTGTTCTTCAGGACACCCACCTGTTTACCGGAACGATCGCGGACAATATCCGCTTCGGGAAACTGGACGCCACACAGGAAGAGATTGAAAACGCGGCGAAGATCGCCAATGCGGACTCATTTATACGCCGTCTTCCTCAAGGGTATGACACTATGGTCACCAGCGACGGAGCAAATCTTTCCCAGGGGCAGCGTCAGCTTCTTGCCATCGCCCGGGCGGCAGTGGCCGATCCTCCGGTGCTGATCCTCGATGAGGCCACTTCCTCCATAGACACCCGTACCGAAGCCCTTATTGAAAAGGGAATGGACCGCCTGATGGAAGGAAGGACAGTTTTCGTTATCGCCCATCGTCTCTCTACAGTGCGGAATGCCAACGCCATTATTGTTCTGGAACACGGACAAATCATGGAACGGGGCAACCACGACGAGCTTCTAGCCCAGAAAGGGGAATATTATCAGCTTTATAACGGAATGTTCGAGTTGTCCTGAGTACATTTTTCCTGGAAGATAATTTTGTACTGGAGGTAAAAAGAGTTTTCTTCTAATGGTCAATTCTCAGCTTAGCAGCCTTACTCCAAAATTTTCAGCGGATTCTTTACGGTTACTTTTCTTAAATTTGGGCTTTCAGCCGTAGAATGAGGTAACCTTTTACGGCTATTTTTCCAGTTTTGATGGTTTCAGCCGTAAAAAGTCGCCCGGTTCTACGGCTACTTTTTTGGATTTGATGATTTCAGCCGTAAACTGCTGCTCCGTCCTATGGTTCTTTTTCCAGTTTTGATGATTTCAGCCGTAAACTGTTGCTCAGTCCTACGGTTCTCTTTCCAGTTTTGATGATTTCAGCCGTAAACTGCTTTTTCTTATTTTCCTGCTTCATCTGCAGAAATCATAATAAAATCCAGCTTACTTAATATTCTGATATCTAATTTTTTTGACTTTGGACACATTTTATTATTTTTTAGTTCTGACTTTTGACACTATCGTTCTGACTGTACCTTATTCATACTTCGTTTCCTCTATTGCCTTTTATAAATCATGCTTCTCTATAAAGCGAAAAGAGAGCGGAACATCCTCTGTCCACTCCCTTTAAAATATTCGGCATGCTCTATTAACCTGCCCTATATCACCTTCAAATGCAAAAAACGCCCTCACTTGTGATACGGCTCGTGATTCAAGATCCGGTAGCTCCGGTAAATCTGCTCCAGGAGGATCATCTGCATCATCTGGTGAGGGAAAGTCATCTTGGAAAAGCTGAGATGATAGTCCGCTCTTTTTAAGACCTCCTCGCTCAGCCCCAGAGAGCCGCCGATCACAAAAGCGACGGAGCTTTTCCCTTCCACGCCCAGCCTCTCCAGTTTGTTGGAAAGTTCCACGGAATCCAGCATCTTTCCGTCGATTGCCAGCGCGATCACATAGTCCCGGTCCCGGATATACTTCATAAGCCTTTGCCCTTCTGTAGCCTTGATCTGCTCATTAACAGCGTCAGAAGCTCCGTCGGGAGTCTTTTCATCGGCTGCCTGGCAGAACGTAAGCTTACAGTACCTGCTGAGACGTTTGGCATATTCCGCAATACCCTCATTCAGATATTTTTCTTTTATTTTTCCTACAGAAATAATACGGATTTCCATTACTCTTCATAATCCAGACAAATACGATTGCAGGTGACAGACTTGATAAATCCGGCGGCTTTTACATGCTCCGGATGTACCTGGTATCCACTCAGCGCTTCTTCTGATTCCAGTTCGCAGAACAGCCCGATATCGTGGGAACTGGATGGAAGAACCTCCGTTACCACTTTAAGGGAAATAAGCCCCGGAACAATCCCCACAAGCTGGGCCAGATCCTTTTTGATTTTTGCGATAGCTTCCTTTTTTGCGCCCTCGCTTAATTCTTTCTGAAAAGACCACATTACAATATGTTTTACCATTTTTTCTCTCCCTGATTTTCTTGATTTTAAGATCCTGACAGGAGCCGCGTCTCAGTCCTGCCCGGATTCCATATTTTCTGAAATTTCCTACAGCGACTCTTCAATATAATTCTGGAATTCCTCCATTGTCATCAGTACCTTTCTCGGCTTCGTTCCCTCCTCCGGGCCTACCACTCCGGCGTCGCAGAGCTGATCCATAATACGGGCGGCTCTGTTGAATCCGATTTTAAACATCCTCTGCAGCATTCCGATGGAAGCTTTGTCCTTGTCGATAATGAATTTTCCAGCATCTTCAAAATAAACGTCTCTCTCCTCTTTTCCGGAACCTCCTCCAAGAGAAGCCGCGGTATTCACCTGCTGCTCGATCTGAGCGCTGTACTGCACGCCCGGATTTTTGTCGGAAAGGAAACTTACAATACTGCTGACTTCTTCGTCGGATACAAAGGCTCCCTGCACCCTGGCCGGTTTCTGATATCCCTGAGGATAAAACAGCATATCTCCTTTTCCAAGGAGTTTTTCCGCTCCGTTCATATCCAGGATCGTTCTGGAATCTACGCCGGAGGACACGGAAAAGGCCACTCTGGACGGCATGTTCGCCTTGATAAGACCTGTGATAACATTTACCGAAGGTCTCTGGGTCGCAATGATCAGATGGATACCTGCTGCTCTGGCAAGCTGCGCCAGACGGCAGATCGCATCCTCCACTTCTCCCGGAGCCACCATCATAAGATCCGCCAGCTCGTCTACGATGATTACGATCTGAGGAATATGCGCCGGAGGAGTCTCTCCCTCCGGGATCTTCATTCCCTCTACCTTGTGATTGTATTCTTCAAGATTCCGCACATGAAACTCCGCAAAGGTGTTGTAGCGGCTCATCATCTCTGAAACCGCCCAGTTCAGTGCGCCTGCTGCTTTCTTCGGATCCGTTACCACAGGAATGAACAGATGGGGGATACCGTTGTAAACGCTTAATTCCACCACCTTGGGGTCGATCATGATCAGCTTAACATCCTCCGGAGACGCCTTATACAGGATGCTTATGATCAATGTATTGATACACACAGATTTACCTGATCCTGTAGCTCCCGCGATCAAAAGGTGAGGCATTTTGGCAATATCCGCCACTACCGGTTTTCCGGCGATATCCTTTCCTACTGCAAAAGAAAGCTTTGATTTTGCGCTCTGAAACTCCTGTGACTGGATCAGATCACGCAGCATTACCGGACGGTTTTCCTTATTGGGAACCTCGATTCCCACGGCGGCTTTTCCGGGGATCGGAGCTTCGATCCGGATATCCGGCGTTGCCAGATTCAATTTAATATCGTCTGCCAGACCCACTATACGGCTGACCTTGACTCCCATCTCCGGCTGGAGTTCATAACGTGTCACAGTGGGACCGCAGCTTACATTTGTTACCGTAACATTTACGCCAAAATTATGGAGGGTTTCCTGGAGTTTCTGAGCCGTTTTTCTCAGATGAGCGTCAGAATCCCCTCTGGACGGGCCGCTTCCCTTTTTCAAAAGTCTGAGCGGTGGAAAATGATACTGCTTCTGCTGTTTTTCCTCCTGCTGTCCGATTTCCTTTTGGATATTCTGAATCCCGCTTTCGATTTCTCCTTTTGAAGAACGTGGATTCTTTTTATGGTTTTCGGAAGTTTTTTTGTCCGCACTTTCCTCCGGCAGCGGCTCAGCAGTTTTTTCTTCCGGCGCGTACATCTGGGATATGATCCTTTCCTCCAGATCATCCGCCGGGAGATTTTCCACGCCGGAAGAAAACGGCTCGTCATCCTCAGCAAACAGATCGTCTGAAATATCAGGCATTTCTTCTTTTTCTTCAGGAATGTCCGATCTGTGGATCTTAAACTCAAACTGCCCCTGCATATTCTCGCTTGTCTCTACAGGAGATTTGGCAGTATCCTGTACAGCCGTTTCTGTTCCATTTTTTTCCTCTTTCGGTCGGGTAAGCTTCGTCCCTTCCAGAAATCCCCGCTTCGGAGTCTTCTCCTTTCCCGGAGAATCCTGGCTGTCCTCTTTTTCCTCCTCCGCAAGAGCCGCTTCCAGTTCCTGGATGCGCTGAGCCTGGCGGGCTTCTCTTTTCCTGCGTTTCTCTTTCTGGCGCAGTTCTTTTTTCAGATCGCGCTCCGGCTGTCCTTCCATATAGCGTTCATGTCCGTTTCGCGCGGCTCCCGCAATACTGTCCCATATCTTAAATATAAATCCAAAGAAAGATCTCTGCGTGATCAGGATCAAAGTGATCAGCAGGACCAAAATGATGATGATATACCCTCCGGCCACACCGAAAGCTGATGTAGATGAAATGCAGACAGCTCCGCCTATCACACCGCCTCCTGTCCGGTAATCAGAACAAAGGGTATAATAATCCGCCAGCGTAGTGCTTTTCATATAGCCCTCGGTCAAAAGCTGCACCAGGCCGCATAAGAATACAAAAAACACAGCGCCTGCCAGAAGCTTTTTATATGCCAGCGGATTTTTTTTATTGGATACCAAAAATACTGCTCCCAGAAACAGAAGCACCGGAAAGATATAAGCCAGAAGTCCGATGACTCCAAAGGATACCGTACTGATCGTGTCCCCTACGACTCCGCCCATTCCCAGATTGCTGATCACAAGGATCATGGATGCCGCCAGAATAATCAGCAGAATGATCTCTGTCTGGAATCCACTGGATACACTTTTCTTCTTTGCTGTATTTTTTCTTCCTGATGACGTGCCTCTCGATGTGGTTCTTGCGGTTCCCTTTTTGCTTCTCTGATTTTTTGATGCTGCCATATTCAGGCGTCCCTCCTACTACTTATACTGCCGTCTCCTTCCCGGCTTCTGGCTACAAAACAAGATAACTCAACGCAAGTGAAACAAATCCGGCGAAAAAGCAATAATAGGCAAAATGACGGAGTTTTCCGTTCTGAACCATTTTCAAAAGAAAACGGATCACAAAACATCCTGTCACGCCGGAAATGATCATTCCGAAAACATAGGCGAAGCCCAGGCCCACTGTCATTTCCGGAGCTGCAAATTCGCCAAGTTCCATTACAAGGGCTCCTGTCACCGCCGGAATCGAAAGGATATACGAATATTTTACCGCAAAAGTACGGCTGAAGCCGCCCATAAGACCTGCGGAAATCGTCAGCCCGCTTCTGGATAGTCCGGGAAACACGGAAAGGCCCTGACAGATTCCGATCCACATGGCGCTGCCGTAGTCCGCGTCTCTGGCGGCCTTTTTGCCTCCCAGCCTGCTCAGATCCGCTACCAGCAGAACGATCCCGGTGATCAGTATGCCTGCCCCCGGAATAAGACGTGACGCTGCCGCCAGCGGAACAAGTCTGCGGGCGGTAAAGCCGATCGCTATGGTAGGCACCATGGACAGAAGGAGCATTACGGCAAACTTCCTGTATGTATTGCTGATAAGTTTTGCATAGTGAAGTTTGTCTCCCGTTCTGCGGTTATGGATATAAAGCGAAATATTTCCGATGAGATCCAGAATCATTTCCAGAGTTTCTGCAAGAAGGTGTACAAGATCCTTCCGGAAAGTAAGAACAATAGCCGCCAGCGTTCCGAAATGCAGCATAACTTCCAAAAGCACACCCGGCCCCCGGTCCATTCCCAGAAGCTCCTGTATCACACAGAGATGCCCGAAGCTGCTCACAGGCAGGAACTCCAGAATTCCCTGTATAAACGCCAGTAAAATCACATATAAAACAAACATGCTTTTTTCCTTTTCTTGTATATTTCTCAATGTCTTTCAGAGCAAAACATCTTTTTTTCGCTCTGCTCTGCCCCAGGGATTTCCCCTGAATCTTAAACAGTATATCATATTTTCAGGCAGGTTACAAGCAAACGCTGGAAAAACCGAACATTTGTTTCAAATTCCTTGGGAAGTTTTTTGCTGTATCATCAGAAAACACCGGTGTTGCAGATCAGACTCATCTGTTCGTCTGCAAACACCGGTGTTCTGTCAGAAGATCTTAAACGGACCCTCCGCCTTTTATTTCTTTATTGGACAGATCTTCCTTTTTATTTTGCATGAGGAAGTCTCTCATCGATCATGTTCATCAGATGATCTGTACAGTGAAGCGGCGCGATAAAGGCAGCGTCAGCCACTGCTGCAAGCTTCGCTTCTTTGCACTCCAGAACTCCTCCGGAGATTTCTCCCATTTCCGCATAGCGGTAAACAGGAAGCTTATCGTTCATCTCATCGGAGATATCCTCTACATCGTCGAACGGCATTTCCACTTCGTATACATGAGCAAGCTCAGCGGCAACTTCCCAGTTGGAGAATACCACATCTTCTTCGATCGCCTGCTCTACAGTCTGGAGTCTGCGCTCTGTATTGGTAAAGGTTCCGTAGGTGGATGCGAATCCAGTTCCCGGAATGACAACATCGGCAAGTTTGGCCGTCTCTGTCATATGTGTATCGCATACCATCAGGAATACCAGGTTCTTCAGAAGCTCTGTATCCGGATCCTCGCCGAATACCAGAAGCGCTTTCACGCCTTCCAGTGCTTCCGCTCCTGCTGTAACGCCCAGATCGATAAGACCCTGGCTGTTGTTCTTTGCTTTCAGCATCAGGATACCGTCGCGTGCTTTTCCGATATGACCGGATACGACCGCGATATCTCCCAGAAGAACGGCAGCCTCTGTACTTACTACGTTCTGCTGGAATACGATCATTGCTTTCTTAGCGCCTGCATACAGCTCTGCCACAGCTTTCGCCTCGTCAGATACGGCCGCGCCTTCTACAGAAGCCTTGAATTCTTCATAACCTTCTGTTCCTGCGCCCTTGCCCATATCAACAAGCGCTTTCGCAACGCCTTTCAGGAATCCGAGAGTGTTGTCTGTCTCTACTGTCTGATATACAAAGCTCATATGATCCTGCGCGTATCCTTCCGGATTGATCAGAATTACCTTCGCGCCGTTCTTTGCAGCTTCTTTCAGTTTCAGGCGGATCACCTGATTCTCTTTTGCGATAAAGCCTGCGCAGAGGATCACTTCAGCAGAAAGCAGCTCGTCGATGGTGTTCGGGGAAGCGTTTACTCCCAGAACTTTTTCCAGTCCGTTTTCTCTGTTGTTGAAGCAAAGTGTCTTTGCTCCGATGGCATCTGCGAATTTCTTCATCACATAAGCTTCTTCGTTTGTGTATCTGTCAGAGATAGCCACCGCTACTGCATCCTTGCCGTATTTTGCAGCAAGAGCCTCTGCCTTCTTGGCTGTCAGCATAAATGCTTCATGGTAGTCAACCTCTGTCAGCTTGCCTTCTTTTCTTGCCATCGGCTCAAGAAGTTTGCCGTCCATTACAGAGCAGTCGAAGCCGAATTTTCCTCTTCCGCAGAGAAGTCCCTTGTTCACTGCGCCTTCTCTGTCCGGAACTGCTTTCACAAGCATATCTCCGTATGTCTCCAGATGCATGGAGCATCCTACAGAACAGTAAGCGCAGGTGGTGTCGGTAACTTCTGTATCCAGCGGAACAGATTTTTCCAGAGAAAGATTTTCCTGTAAAGCGCCTGTAGGACATACGCTTACGCACTGGCCGCAGGAAATACATCCTGTCTCGGAAAGCGGCTGCTCAAGAGCCGGCATAACTACTGTGTCGAATCCACGTTTCACAAGGCCAAGGGCTCCTACCCCCATAACCTCGTCGCAGGCACGAACGCAAAGTCCGCAGAGGATACACTTGTTGGGATCTCTCAGGATAAACGGATGCTCGTCGTGGAATTCCACTTCGTTAATATCTCCTGCAAAACGATCCGGCTCTACATGATACATATTTGCATAGGAGATCAGTTTACATTCAAAGTAATCTTTACATCCGCATTCCAGACAACGGTGCGCTTCCTCTACCGCCTGTTCTTCATCGTATCCGAATACAACCTCTGTGAAGTTGTCTTTTCTTTCTTCCGCGTTGAGCTGTTCCATAGTCGGACGGCACATTCTCTCACGATCTTCAAAGGTAGCGGGAGTTACATCCTTCTTGGTCACATAGTAATTCGGCTCATATTTGATCTCTTCGCCGCGGAGATAAGCGTCTACGATCAGATAGCTCTTCTTCGCGTCGCCGATAGATTCCACAGCAATGGAAATCTTGTCGTTTCCGCAGTCACCGCCGGCAAATACGCCCGGAACAGCGGTCATATAAGTATCCTTATCATATACAAGGCCGCCTTTTCTCGTAAGCTCTACGCCTTCGATACCCTCTGCGTTGACTCTCTGTCCAATAGCAAGGATCACAGTATCCACATCGATAGTCTCTGTCTTTCCTTCTACCGGAATCGGCGCCCGTCTTCCGGATGCGTCCGGCTCGCCCAGCTCCATAACCTGGAGAACCATCTGGCGGCAATGTCCGTTTTCATCGGAAATGATCTCAAGAGGATTGGTCAGGTTCAGGAAGATAACGCCCTCTTCCTCTGCCTCTTCAATTTCGACCATATCGGCAGGCATTTCATCTTTTGTTCTTCTGTAGATATTATAAACCTTGTCAGCACCCAGACGTACTGCTGTACGGCAGGCATCCATAGCGGTGTTTCCGCCGCCCACGATCGCAACTTTCTTTCCAAGGTCAATAGGCTCGTTGCGTACAACCTTGCGCAGGAAGTCGATACCGCCGATAACGCCTTTGGCATCTTCGCCCTTGCAGCGTACTCCTGTGGACACCCATGCGCCGATACCTACGCAGACAGCGTCAAAGTCCCTGCGGATCGTTTCAAAGGAAATATCCTCGCCGATCTTGGTATTCGTGATCATGGTTACGCCCATTTTTTCAAGAACAGCGATCTCTTCGTCCAGAACTTCTTTCGGAAGACGATATTCCGGAATACCGTAGCGGAGCATACCGCCCAGCTTCGGCATCGCCTCGTAGATGGTCACGTCATGGCCAAGCTGGCGAAGGAAGTATGCCATGGAAAGGCCATAAGGACCGCCGCCGATAACAGCAACGTTCTTTCCTGTATCCGGCTCGCACTCCGGAACAAAAGGATCTTCTCCGAATTCATCTGTATCTGCCGCAAATCTCTTCAGGTTGGCGATAGCAATAGGCTCGTCTACCATGCCGCGGCGGCATGCTGTCTCGCAGGGATGCGGGCAGACGCGTCCGATGGAACCCGGAAGGGGGATGTTCTCTCTGATCAGTTTGATCGCTTCTTCATACTGGCCGTTTGCGATAAGACCAACATAGCCCTGACAGTCTGTGCCTGCAGGACATGCCAGCATACACGGCGGACGGCAGTCTCCCTTATGGTTGGAAAGAAGAAGCTCCAGATTCGTCTTTCTGGATTCGATCACACGGGGCGTATTGGTATGTATGATCATATTCGGAGCGATCTCTGTGGCGCAGGCTTTCCAAAGCTTCGGATTACCTTCCTGTTCTACCACGCACAGGCCGCACGCACCGTAAATTTCTGTTCTTTCATCATAGCAGAGAGTAGGAATAAAGATGTCGTTCTCTCTGCAGACTTCAAGAATGGTCTGGCCGGGAAGTCCGTAGACCTCCTTGCCGTCGATGTTTAATCTGTATTTATTCACGTCTACACCTCCTATTAAACTCTCTT
>ERZ1643250.173-NODE-173-length-78738-cov-63.560401_pt1 | contig 78738 bp, 65 predicted proteins | sample MGYA00579262_ERZ1643250 | MGnify/ENA primary metagenome ERZ1643250 (study PRJEB29033, sample SAMEA4952265) | chicken gut metagenome | biome: Broiler Chicken; feature: Gastrointestinal Tract; material: Caecum | place: Ireland | collected 2018 | study: Broiler... | reverse complement strand
GTCCTTTATCAAAGAATGCAATAAAGAAAGCGGCCTTCATATGCAGCTTGTCCTGGATGAACCCCATGCTTTTGAGGGGTTTATGGCCCATTACGGAAAATTTTCCGGCGTCAGAAACTACATTGCTCTTATTAGCCGGAAAGGAAATGATCTGGAAGAAAAGCTCTGTCTGGTGATCGCCATAGGATACGGTCAGACCCAGGGCGTCTCTCACAATTCAAAGCCCAGAGAAAAAGTAATGAATGCAGAGGCAGCGCCCCAGGACTGGTTCCTGCGAGGCATTGACGCTACTCTTCTGGCTCCTACCGCCATGAATCAGCAGAAATTCACATTTACCTGTAAAGGAAATCTGGTTTCAGCCAAAGCCGGTCTGGGATTCTACAGCAAAACAGATCTGGGGATCGTCAAGTATCATTTTGAACTGGGGGCAGGAAGGGAAAATTTTCGCTGGGTGTAATCTGCACCCAGCGTTTTTCTGCCTTATTTCTTAACCATACATTCCTTCCTATAGAAGGCCACTCCGTACTTCAATATCTGGCTATATCCCTCCTGCCGGAGAGCCTCCTCATATTTCTGTTCTTCAATCTGTCTCAGGGCCTCCTGACATTTTGCTTCAAGTCCCTGATAGGTTTTTGAAACTTTAATCTCCAGGATCACAGCCTTTCCTCTCACACTGGGATATTTCAACAAAATATCCGGTCTGCCATTTCCCGACTCCCGGTTAGATAGTACAATATAATTTCCGATATTCTTCAGCATTCCTGCCAGGAACCCATGGTAATAGCTCTCCTGATAGTCGTAAAAGCTGATGGTTTCCATAAGATTTTCTGAGAGGATTTTTCCCATCTTTTCCGTATCTCCGCAGAGGATACTCTCATAAAGAGGAGACAATTCCTTCTGCTCTACTTTCTTTTCAAACCAGCGGAGCACCGTGTTTTTATAGATATACCGGACTTCCCGGTTTGGAATGGCCATTTCCATATAAATAGTTTCTTCCTCCTGGTGTTCCCGGATCTTTTTCAGATAGCCGGTAAAGAACAGGAAATTCCATAAATTATCCTGGGTAGAATCCATATCCTCATAAGTAATATCCTCATGGATAGGTTTTATGATTGTCTTTCCTTCTATCAGATCCTCTATTTCCTGTTTTACAGAAAAATCCGCTTTCTCCACAAGTGTACGGACAATATTATTGGACCTGGTATTGGACCAGTAGGGCTTTGGCAGACTGTTTTTATTTAGCCGGCATGAATCTACATAATTGATTACGCTCCAGGGGTTATAAACTTCTGCATTGCCAAACTGATATCCGTCATACCACTGGCGGACTGTCTCATAATTTTCTGTTAACCCGTAAAAATCCAGCATCCCCCTTACTTCTTCCGGGGTAAAGCCAAAGTACTCCCCGCAGGCCTGGGAGGTGACAGACATGATTTTCAGGTTATTGAGTCCTGTAAATATAGATTCCCTGCTGATCCGCAGACAGCCGGTGACCACAGCAAACTCCAGGCTTTCATTTGTCTTCAGGGCAGATTCAAAGAGGGAACGTATGGTATCGGTCATCCTGTCATAAAAACCGCTGAAATAGGCATTTTCTAATGGCACATCATATTCATCAATTAAAATGACTGTCTTTCTCCCCGTACATCTGTAAAGGCATTCTGAAAGGAATTTTAACGCATCTGCGTAGTCTGCTTCTGTTCCCTCCAGATCCCGCAGCCTCAGATACCTCTTCTGATCTGCATCGGTAAGTCTGCCGCTGTCTGAGACCAACTGCCAATGGCGCTGAAATTCCCCTTTTAAGGCTTTTTTCAGCATTTCAAAAGCCAGTTCATAGGAAGGCTGCTTCATAGACTTTAGAGAGATCATAATAACCCGATATTTACCCATATGATCCAGATATTTTTCTCCGGCGTCCATAATATTCAAGCCCTGGAATATCCGTGAAACATTTTCTGGATTTCCCTCAAAAAAATATCTCAGCATACCCATATTCAGAGTTTTTCCAAAACGGCGGGGACGTGTGAAAAGGTTTACTTCTCCTTTCATGTCCAATAGTTCCTTGATAAAAAGTGTTTTATCTACATAAAAGTAATCCCCTGTTACTATTTTTTCAAAATCATCAATTCCCACCGGCAATGGTTTCCATTCCATAGAAAACGCCTCCCTTACCTATTCTCTGAAGTTTTCCTCCAGCCATTTTGCAACACTGTCTGAGTCATTATTTCCGATAATTCCCGTTGCCAGCTTTTTAAGACTATCAACTGCATTTTCTACCGCATAACATTGATCAGAAATCTGGAACATAGGAATATCGTTGACAGAGTCTCCAAATGATATTACCTTATCGCAATGCCACAATTCTTTCAGTTTTAAAATCCCATTATACTTTGTTGCCTTTCTAGGCATAATCTCCAGCCAATATTCGGGACGATACAATTCTTGTTGAAATGTACAGGTATATCTTTCATCCCCGGCAAAGATATCATAAAGGGGCTTTAGCTCTTCTTCTTCCCCAATACAGGTATAATAAAAGGCCTCACCTTCATAAAGCTTTTTTTCATTCTCAACAGGGCGAAGTCTTTTATCTCCTTGTCTGTTGCCAAAATATCTCTTTTTTCCTTCGTTTATCTGCAAGAGATTCCAAGATACGCGCTCTCTGCCTTTAATAAACGAATACACAACCGGACTCACTCCATATCCAGACAATTTTCTTTCCACATAGGAACGTTCTTCTTTTGTAAAACTTTCTGACGCAAGAATATTCCCGGTTGCCGGTTCCATAATATATGCCCCGTTATACACAATTACAGGAATTTTAGGATTCAGGCCTTTTGCGGCCACCGATGCAGAACTTAAAGACCGTGCCGTAGCATAGGTAAACAGCATCCCTTTCTCTACTAAACCATTGATGGTCTTTATGGTGTATGGGCTGAGGCTGGCACTGGTATTCAGCAATGTGCCATCCAGATCTGATACGTAAAGAATTCCCATAGTTTATCCCTCCCTGACGTAGTTTCATTTTACTACGTCGGGAAGAGAGGCGCAAGACGATTCCCTGGCCTTTACCTACTGCAGTAATCATTACCTGTTTTTGTTTTTCTCACTGCAAATACCGCGATCAGTAAAAGAACGAAAGCCCCGGCTGCCATGCACAGGAAAGATATATTCATACCGTGGATTAAAGCCCTGTCTCCATAAGCTGCTTCAGAAGCCGCACTCACTGCCGTCATGATTCCCACAAACAGAGCAGAACCCACAGAACCTGCAATGGTACGGAAAGAAGTCAGCAGTGAGGAAGCGTCTGCCACTTTACGGAAGTCCACGTTACTGGTTCCCCAGGTCAGCAGAGGCATCATCAGACAGCCTATGGAGATATTCCTTATAACATTCAAAACTGCTGCGATCCAGAGAGGGGTCTCCAGGCTCAGGAAGAACATGCCCAGATTGCTGATCAGCAGCACCGCAGAACCAAGGACAAAAATCTTTTTGATCCCCATCTTGTCGTAAATCTTACCTGCAAAGGGGCTGACAATAGCTGTAGCCGCAGATCCCGGCAGGGTAACCAGACCGGACACCACTGCGGAATAGCCCATAACACTCTGGACATACAGGGGCATCATGACCGAGGATCCCATCATGACCAGATAGAGGACCATACTGGCGATGACGCTTACCGCATAGTTTTTATTGCTGAGGATCTTCACATCCAGGAAAGGAGTGTCCAGACCCCGCTGGCGGGCGACAAAGAAGAAGCACACCAGAATTCCGATCAGCAGAGGCGCCCCTGCCTGAACACTGATCAGACCGTAAGTGGTAATATTTCCAAGACCCAGGGTTATGCCCCCGAATGCAAAGATACTTTCCACAAAGGAAAGAACATCGAACTTCTTATCCTGGAGTTCCAGTACATTTTCAAACACTGCTGCCGATAATACAAAGGATACTGCCATGATCACCAGGACCACATAAAAAATAGATTTCCACCCAAAAGCATCGATCAGCAGTCCCGCAACAGTTGGGGCAATGATAGGCGCCGCTGTTGTAGCCAGGCCGTAAGTTCCCATCATGGTACCCTTTTTCTCAATGGGATAAACCGTAAGGATCACCACCTGAGCTGCCGCCATAAGGATTCCGTTTCCGCAGGCCTGAAGAACCCTTCCCACCATCATGATCCCGAAATTACCGGAAAAGATGCTGAGAAGCAGTCCCAGGATAAAAATCCCGATACCGGATAAATACAATCTTTTCGTAGGAAACCTGGTGATGAGAAAAGCCGTGAGAGGCATGATCATTCCCATAGCCAGAGAATATCCGCTGGTAACCCACTGTCCCAGGGAGGTATTGACCCCAAAATATTCTACCAGATTCGGCAGTGCTGTAGTCATAGCTGTTGATAAGGTAGAAGAGGCGATTCCTGAAACTACCAGACAGATAAATATCATTGTCCTCTTCCCGCCGGATATTTCCACACTTTCTTTATTTTCCATGATGTTCCTCCATTCTGTGCCATACTTTCTTGTTAATGTTGTCTGCTATGCGGTGCAGGGTGTTTTCTGTTACATTCAGATCCTCTCCGGAAATCCCCGCCTGGAGATCCTCGAAAAAAGCGCCGTGTATTTTTTTGATCTGTTCTGCCGCCGGAAGAGCTTTCTCTGTCAGATACAGATGTTTCATCCGCCGGTCTCTTTCGTCTCCCGCCACACGGATATATCCTACTTCTGTCAGTTTCTTTATGGTCTTGGTCAGCGTTCCTTTATCCACACGGATACACTGGGCCATTTCCTGAGGAGTGGCTCCTGGATGATCGTAGATATACTCCACATAAAACTGCTGTCCCCAGCCGATCTCATAATCCGACAGCCCCCGGTCATAATACATTTTCATAAGCCTGTCTAAAATAGAAACATATCGTCCTAAATCTGAAAAATGGTCATACATACTGTTTTATCCTCCTTTCGCAGATAAAATTTCAATGTTTTACACTATAGCATATTTTAGTAGCGCAGGCAACTTTTTTCCATATCTGAGACTTGTCCGACTGAAATCCTGCTGCCCCACTCCAATACAATATAAGGGCTTTTTTATTCTATAGGGCAGTCTGGAGACCCCTATAAAAAATAAACAGCACGCTCTGCGAACTGTCTATTGTCATGAATAAAAAGCAGATAAAACTGCGCAATACCTGCAAACAATCTTATCTGCTTTTTCTGATTCGGTTTTTCTAATTCTGTTCTTATTTATCTCATACAATTTCCGCAGGGTGTATATCCCTGATCAATGAGTGTTTCCTTATCTCCTTTATAGTATGCTATATTGTCCTCATCCATGGAATTTACGGAGCCGCAGTCCGGCAGGTGAATCTTCTTTGTATGGATATTTAGAATATAATCACATGCCTCTCTCGTAGAATTACTGAGGCTTCCTCTTGTTTCCTCCTGAGTCTCCTCATCTGCTCCCCGGGAGCTGTCTCCCGGCGTATAGTCGTTGCAGGGCTCCTGATCAAAGGTAATGCCCTGGCCTCTGCTTACAGCGGTAATGGTCCCCTGTCTGTCTGTGCGGAACAGAGGTACCTGAAACTCCTGGAGCAGCTCCACGGTATCCTGCCGGGGATGGCCGTAGCTGTTTCCCTCTCCACAGCTGATCACTGCCCAGGAAGGATTCACCGTCTGAAAAAATTCCCGGCTTACATGAGAGCCATGATGGTTCATCAGCATAACGTCTGCCTGAATATTTATGCCTGCCTCTAAAATCTCCTGCTCACCTTCCAGGCCAATGTCTCCGCCTATGAAAAACCGGTCCCCACCGTTTTCCAGAACAATTCCCACAGAATCCTGGTTTTCATCTTCATGTCCATAGCTCACTGGCGAAACAATCCGGAAACTGGCGCTTCCCAGAGAAAACTCCTGCCCCACCAAAGGATGGATAACCTCATAGCCCTTCTCCTCCACCACTTCTCTGTAAGAATCATAAATAGAGGAATCTGTTTCATAATCTGCCGTGATCAGGGTTCCTACAGGAAAATTGTGAAGAGCACCGATAGCTCCGGCCAGATGGTCTTCATCAAAATGAGAGATCACCATGTAATCCAGCTTTTCAATCCCCTGCTGTTTCAAATAGCTGACTACAAAGGAAGAACTTTCTCTGGGGCCTCCGTCTATAAACATCGTCTGGCCTTCCGACTGGACCACCATGGCATTTCCCTGGCCTACATCCAGATAAGTCACCGAAAGTTCTCCTGTGCTGCTCCCGTCCTGGTTTCCCTGGATATTACTGTTATTCTGTGTTTCTTCCGCCTGGGCTGTCTCATCCTCCAGAGTCTCAGCCTGGACCATTCCTCCCTGGCTGCTGCAGCCAGAGAGAATCGTCCCTCCAAGGAACAGCAGCCCGAAAAACAGGGCCAGCCGTCTTTTACTCAGAAACTGCCATCTGGTTCCAGATTTCCACATCTTTGTCCACAACATATCCGCTTCCACCTCTGCCTTTTACATCTTCTACCATATTCAGCATCAATACTGTGTTCTCATCTGATTCTCCCACATTGTATACTGCAAACCAGCCCAGCTCCGTGCCTTCTGTATCTTCCTGGGATTCTTTGATCTCTGCAGTGCCGGTCTTACCTGCAAGGGTTACTCCTGCAACGGAAGAAGCTGCGTGTCCGGTGCCTCCTGCATCGCTGACTACTTCCTGCATATCCTCATATACTGTCTGGGCTGCCTCTGGAGTAAAGGCGTCCTCAATCCAGTAAGAAGCTGTCTTGCCTTCTTCATATTCCAGATAAGGAGCGATCATATCTCCTTCATTAAAGAATGCGGAATAGATGCAGGCCAGATGAAGAGGATTCACCAGGATCTGTCCCTGGCCGTAACCGGAATCTGCCAGCTGGATTTCCGTGTCAATTCCCTCTGTATTAGAATACTGAGAGGAAGTCATAACAATGTCAAAAGGAATATCCTGATTAAATCCCAGTTTCTCTAACTGCTGGGCAAGGGTATCCGCTCCGATCTGAAGAGCCGCTTTTGCAAAGTATATGTTATCCGAATACACCAGCGCATTCCTCAGATTGGCTGCTCCGCTGTATTCATGAAGGGTAGTTACATAATAGTCACCCCAACTGCTGTCTTTCTGCCAGGACAGTCCGCTGGCTCCCAGATCTTCCTCTGCGTTCAAAGTTCCTGTACTCAGTCCAATGGCTGCAATAACCGGTTTAAAGGAAGAGCCGGGCACCCAGGTCTGACGGAATCGGTTATAGAGAGGCTGGGTCTCATCATTATTCAGAGAGTCCCACTGTTCCTGGGATATTCCCAGAACAAAGTCCATGCTGTCATAGGAAGGCGTAGACACAAGAGCCAAAATTTCTCCTGTCTTAGGATTCATAACTACAGAACAGCTTTCGTCCTCCTGGTAAGCCTCATAAACTTTTGTCTGCCAGTTGATATCTATAGTCAGAGTAATATCCTCTCCATCCTGGGCCGGCTCCATAGCCAGAGCCTCTTTCTCATTTCCCTCTGAATCTAAAATAGAGATTTTGTGCCCGTCTCTGGCCCTGAGCCGTTCCTCATAAAGGCTTTCCAGTCCGCTCTTTCCGATAATGCTCTGGTCGTTATAGCCCTGGTCCGCCATTTCCTCCAGTTCTTCTGCACTGATTTGCTGGACGTAGCCCAGAAGATGAGCTGTGCTCTCTCCATAAGGGTACACCCGGCTCTCTGTCTCAGAGATCATTACTCCCGGGTAGGACAGCAGAGCCTCCTGAACTGTCTGTCCAGTCTCATTGCCATCTGCATCTGTATAAGGCTGGTCCAGCTGCTCCTGGGTCATTTCTTTTAAAGGCACAAAACTATCTGTCTGGACCCAGGATGCGTCCAGGCTGGAGTTAATATTATCTTCTGTAGTTCCCAGTATCTGGGCAATTGCCTGGATTTCCTCCTGGGGCTGTACATCCATTTTCCCCGGCACCAGACCTACAGACTGTACGGTTCCCTGACCTGCCAGCAGGTTCTGATTCCGGTCATAAATGCTCCCTCTCTCTGCTTCCAGAGTGGTGACGCTTACCCTGTCGTTTTCTCCCAGGGATGGATAAATCATGGCATCGGTCCATACAATCTTCCAGTCTCCGTCCTCTCGCTCAAAGGCCGTATTGTTATCATAGGAAATCTCTCCTGCAATGGTATTCATAGTCACACTGTAGGATAGCGGCTGCCCTCTGTCCTGACCTTCAGAAATATCAAGCTGGATGTCAGAAGCCTCAATACCTTCATAGATATTCTGGTTTCTGGTCACAAAATCCTCCTGAGAGACTGTCTCCTGGGAAGAGCTGTCCAGAAAGTCGTACATCTTCTCATACTCGCCTGCTTCTATACAGGCCATATACTCTTTCAGTACTTCTTCCCTGGAACCTGAAAACACATTCTGGTACAGGAAAACTCCTGCCCCAGCTCCCACTGCCAGCACCACTACGCCGGCCAGCGTCCCCATGAGTATCTTTTTTTTCTGATTTTTTTTCTTTCCTTTTTTCTTCTTTGCCATTCTTTTCACTCCTTATTACCTTACATGGCAAACACTAAATCTTCCTGCTTCCTGTATACTTTCTTTCTGGATTTTACTGAGCAGCCTCTTCTGTCTGGGTTTCTTCTGCTGTCTCAGTGGTTTCTGTTATGTTTGCAGTTGACATAATTGCATCGCAGGCCACATTCCAGAGTACATTGCCTTTCAGCACAGTCATATCTGAATACATGCTTTTAATAGCCTCACCATCAGAGAAACCGCTGAGCTGGGCGAATTCATCCAAAGCCTTCTCATAATCTGCTTCTGTAAGGGTAATTCCCTCTGCATCAAGGATCGCCTGGGTAATCATATACTGGGACAGATAGCTTTTAGCTGTCTCGTCAAAGCTTTGATCTGCCTCCTCCTGGGATATCCCCTGAGATTCCAGATATTCGTCAAGGCTCACACCATAAGTTGAGGTATACAGATTATCCATCTGAGTCTCAATGTCCGTTTTCAGGTCATTCAGGGCCTCCTCCGGGTAATCCTTAATCTCTGAATTTTCTGTAACCTGCTGGAATAAATCAGATTTCACCTGACTTTCATACTCATTGTCCGTCTGCTGGACCAGGCTTTCCTTCTGGGCATTGCGATATTCCTCTGCGGTAGAGTAATCTGTGTTGGCAGCCACCCACTGGTCTGTAAGCTGGGCAGGCTCTGAAATTGAGTTTATTGTCACTTCAAAGACCACCGCCTGACCCGCCAAGTCCGGATTTGGACTGTAATCCTCCGGGAAAGTCAGGTCCAGACTTACTGTCTCACCTTTCTTATGGCCGATGAGACCATCCTCGAATCCATCAATAAAGCTGCCGGAACCGATAAGCAGATCCTGCCCCTGAGCTGAACCTCCGTCAAAGGCTTCCCCATCCAGGTATCCTGTATAATCGATATTTACTGTGTCATTTTCCTGGACAGCCCGGTCTTCTGTAACCTCTACCGGATCATAATTATTAATAAGCTGTCTCTCTATGTAGGAATCCACATCCTCTTCTGTCACTTCGGCTTTCGGTTCCTCTTCCACAGTCAGGTTCTGGTACTCTCCCAGAGTCACATAGTCCTCCAGATTGTCTACATCCACAGCCACTACCAGTCCCTCTTCGTTGACCACAGATTCTTCCTCTGTCTCCTGGGCAGTATTTTCGGTATTTTCATTCTCTTCCTCATTAGAGCATCCGGCAGCAAGGCCAAGAACACCCACAGTCAAAAGAAGGGCTACAAGTTTTTTCTTCATGCTTTCATTCCTCTCATTAAAAATTAGCTTTATAAATGGTGTTATACCACATATAGGCCTAAATTGAAAGGCTTTCTCTCCATTTTTAGTTGCCTTTTCCAGGAAACAATGCTAGAATAGTTGAAGTATGACATAGAGATTCTAGGAGGTTTTATACAAATGAATGGCTGGATAGTATTTTTTATAATCATGGCTATTTTGATCATCGGCCTTGTTGTCCTCTATTTCTTTGGCAAAAGGGCCCAGAAAAAAAGAGATGAACAGCAGGAGCAGATGGAAGCAGCAAAGCAGACCATCACCATGCTGGTAATTGATAAGAAACGACTTCCCATTAAGCAGTCAGGACTTCCACAGATGGTCATTGACCAGACTCCCAAGCTTATGCGTCGTTCAAAACTGCCTATCGTAAAGGCAAAGATCGGTCCCAGGATCATGTCTCTGGTGGCTGATGAATCTGTATACGATCTGATTCCTGTAAAAAAGGAGATCAAAGCTGAAGTAAGCGGTATCTATATTATGAGTGTAAGAGGCCTGAGAGGTTCTCTGACACCGCCGGCCAAGAAACCTGGTTTCTTCCAGAGGATGAAGGCAAAGGCAGCAAGTCTGACCAACAAAGAATAAATATGACCATTATTAAAAAGCTCCCGGAAACATTGGGTATATAAATGTTTCCGGGAGCTTTTTCCTGTCTGTTCCATATAACAGAACTTTATAATTCTAGTCCTACAGCGTTGCATCCAGAGAAAAATTCCCTGCTTCTTTAGGTTTTACATTAATCTGTATCTGGCAGTCTGCCGCATGCTCCGCATTAATCTCCAAAGCATAATCAATAGCCAGATCCAGCCCTGCCTCTTCTTCCTTCACTGCAATCTTTGTGGCGGCGATCCCCATCTGGAGATTTCCAAAAGGAGTGGCATAATATGTAAGGTTCTTCTTATTTTCCTCAAAGATCATCTGCACGTTGGTAACGCCTTTTTTCTTTACCTCCACGCTTTTGTCCGTAATCTTAATAGTATTCCGGGTGGGCTCTGAAAAGCCTTCGGTGACTTCGTCAAAAAGTATGTAATGATGGCCGTTTCGGTAGTAGTAGTCTCCCTTTGCCACCAGCTCTACTTCTTCCGGATTTTCTATATTCTCCAGGGTCTGAAGGCCCCTGATGGTAACTAACACATCTTTTTCCATTTTCAATACTCCTCTATCTGTATCTGCTTGGTAGTTTTCACATCATAGGGAAGAATAGAATTGGCAAATTTCTGGAAATGCTCTTCCTCATCGCTGACAAAGAACCGGTAAGGAAATTCTTCCTCTTCTTTTCCTTCTCTTAAAAGTCCCTTATCTTCCAGCAGTCTTCCCAGAGCCAGAGCCGTTTCATAGGCGGGATTTACCAATGTTACTTTATCTCCCACCAGACTCTTCAGAAGAGAGCGGAGAAGGGGATAATGGGTGCATCCCAGTATCAGGGTGTCAATGTCCTGGGAAAGAAGGGGATCCAGATACCGCCTGGCCACCTCCAGAGTAATCTCGTCCTTGAGCCATCCTTCTTCCACAAGAGGTACAAACAAAGGACAGGGCTGGCCGATGACCTGTATTTCCGGGTCCTCCTTCTGTATCACTTTCTGATACAGCCCCGACTTCACAGTCCCTCTTGTTCCGATAAGCCCGATTTTTTTATTTCTGGTAGTCTCCACCGCCACCTTGGCCCCCGGCTCTACTACGCCGATCATGGGGACATCTGTCTCCTCAGATATGGTCTCCAGGGCCAGGGCGCTGGCCGTATTGCAGGCCACCACAATGGCTTTGACCTCCTGAGTCTTCAGAAATCTTACAATCTGACGGGAGTAGCGGATAATGGTTTCTTTTGATTTGCTTCCGTAGGGAACTCTGGCCGTGTCTCCAAAATATACGATTTTTTCCTGGGGAAGGTTCCGCATGATCTCTCTGGCAACGGTCAGGCCTCCTACCCCTGAGTCAAACACACCGATAGGGGCATCCTTTATTTCCTTCATATAATAACCTCTTTACCTGTTTCTATCGCTGTGTTTCATTGTACCCTTAACCCCGGCAGATTGCAAGACTAAAACCATTTAAATCCCACCCTGACTTTTTTCTTTTCCTCCGGATTTCCAAGGATTGCCTGAAATTCTTCCTCTGTAAGGACTTCTTTCAGCTCTTCCTTTTTCTCCTGAGACACGATCCCCCAGGTGTCGTCTATAAAGCAGAGACTGGGATAGAGGACGCACCACCAATTTTTTCCTTCCGCCTTTCCGATCCGTATATTAAGAGCCTCATATTCTCCTGCGGGAAAGGTGCAGTCTCCATAGGTCTTGTCAGGGAAATAGGCCGTTTCCACACTGGCTGCTACAGGATAGGTCTCTCCCTGGCTCTTTATGGTTTCTGCAGCGGCATTTTCTATATCAGAAAGATTTTCAAGAACCCAGTTTCTGGTTTCTTCCAGCCCTGCCTTTTCTCCAAGCCCCTGGGCCAGACAGTCCACCACAGTTTTTTTCACTGCCATTTTCAGCTCCTGATCCTCCTGACTGTCGCTGTTTGCCACTACATGAAGACGGAAGATTTCTTCTGCGATCCCTTCCTGTATCTCCCTGTCCAGCCGCTGCTGAAGTTCTTCTTTTTCTGCCCGAAAAGCTGCCGCCTGCACCGACGTCAGGATTACAGTACCCATAAGGCCAATGAGAACCGCCCACAGGAAAGTCTTTTTATTTATCTTAAATCTCTTCATCTATGTAACACCTCCTGATCTTATCAGGAGTGTTGACGGATACTTGGCTTTTTATTCACGATTGTTACTTCGGGAAGTTCCGGCAGCTCCTCCTCCCTGTGCCAGGCCCCGTACAGATCCTGAAGCACTGCTGCCTCCTGTTCCTTTTCCTCCAGGGTGTTCTCCAGGATTCCGGTGAGATAGTCTCCCAGGGAATCTACTCCCTGTCCGTCCAGGCTCATCAGCTCTTCCATATCCTCTGTGGCAAACACATAGATATTTCCAGCTACTGCAGGATTCTCTTCCAGAAAGGCCAGAAGTTCTTCCAGAGCCTCTCTGTTGTTCAAGATGCCCTCTCCCAGGACCAGGGCTTTGATATGCCCCATATCCAGATAATTTTCCTGATTTTCATTAAAGCGTTCCTGGGCCTCCTCAGGAGTCAGCCCTTGATAGACCAGGGACTGTTCTTCCCCGGACTGGGTCTCCTCTTTGTTCTGCCCTGTGACCTTTGACAGCTGGGGAATCCCATAGACAATCCGATAATGTCCGTTTTCATAGTCCGCCCCCATGGAAAGAGGAAAGACCCTGTTTTCCAGAGAAACTCCGCATCCGGAGAGAAAAAGAAGAGAAAGGCTCAAAAGCCCTGTTTTTATAATTTTTCCCCTGGTTCCTGTAAATCCTGCCAAAATCAAAAGGAAAAACAGCAGAGGACCGTAAAGCTCTATAGTAATTCGTACAAAAAAGCTTGCATCTACTCCTGCTCTCTCACAGGCCAGGGCTCCCAGAACTACTGCTACACCGGCAAAAAGTGCTGATTTTTCCAGATGGATTCTGACCAGAAGCTCATGACTGTAAAAAAACACACTGCCCAGACTGAAAAGAATTCCAAACACAGCCGCTGCAACCCAGAAAATATCCACCCTTTCCAGGAAATCTCCTGGAAGACGGATGCCGCTCATAAGCCGTATCATAGGATATTTCTCATGTTCATAGCCGCCCAGTCCGAAGCTTCCCTGCAGGATAATAAGGGCCAGTACCAACAGCCCTGTAATCAGCCCTATAGTTCCCCACATGACTTTTCCCGTATCTCCCGGCCTGGTTACATTTCCCAGTGCCACAGGAAGAAACCCAAAAGGCAGAAACACACACAACATCTCCCAGCTCCCTCTGACCCAGCCGGATAAAGTCAGTTCTCCCATTTCCTCCAGATATTCCGGACGGACCTGAAGAGACGCCAGAACCGTCATTCCCACCAATATCAGAACCAGCACCGGAAAAGATATTTCTGCCATTCTCCCTCTCCGCTCCAGTCCTTGATGACTGCCCAGATAAGCGGCAAAAGCCGCCAGGAGTATCACTGCCCAGGCTTTGCTGCCTTCTATCAGAAATCTGCCTGTGATCCTGGCAGTCATGAGAAGAAGGTATACTCCCATAAACCACAGCCAGGAGGTATAAAGAAAAATAAAAATCTTTCCCCACACTTTCCCCATATATTTTTCCGGCGCCTGAAAGAAATTCCTGAGTCTGACAAAATAAATACATAAAATCCCATAAATTCCCGCCGCCGTAAGGAGACAGAGGACTCCCTGCCTCCCTGTCATCTCCGGCAGCACCGGCACTGCCAGGAAATAGATTCCCAGCAGCCCTGTAAGAATCTGCCGGAAAAGCTGTCTGTGGGAAATTCTGGCATTATCAGTATACATGGCGCTCCCCCTTTTCTTTTATCTTTCTCCCGTCCCGAAGCCTTATCTGCTCTTCCTTTCTGGCATATACCGGGCGTCTGGTAAGGAAAGGCAGCGGGAAGCGGATAAAGCTGTCCCGTTCTCCGCTGTAGCCCTCTTTATTCTGTGCAGCAAAAGGAGACAGGTAGGGAATTCCAAAGCTTTTCAGTCCTGCCAGATGGCTCAGGACCAGATACAGGCCCAGCAGCATTCCAAAAACCCCCATAGTCCCGCCCAGAATGACAAAGCCAAATTTCAGCAGGCGGAAAGGCGCCGAAAACTCATCTGTAGGAATGGCAAGGGAACTGAGGGCGGTTACAGCTACCACCACTACAACAATAGGACTTACCAGATTGGCAGTTACCGCCGCCTGTCCTATGATCAGCCCTCCTACAATACCAATGGTCCCCCCAAGAGGCCCGGGCATCCGAACCCCTGCCTCCCGTATGGTCTCAAAGGCCAGTTCCATAAGGAGCACTTCCAGCATTCCGGGAAAAGGCACTCCCTGTCTGGCTTCTGAAAAGGATAATATGAGATTTGTGGGAAGAACCTGGGTATGAAAATTCGTTACTGCCAGATAAGTGCCGGAAAACAATAAGGTCAGGATTACCGCCCCGTACCGAATCAGGCGCTGAAGGGATACAATAGCAAAACGATTATAATAATCTTCACTTACCTGAAGAAAATCATTGAAAACTGCCGGAAGGAGCAGCCCTACCGGAGAGTGGTCTGTAAGGAGGAGTATCCTGCCGTTTAAGATTTCTGCGGCACATTTATCCGGACGCTCCGTAGTCTGAAACTGGGGAAAGGGAGAAAGCCAGCTGCTTTCTGTCATCTGTTCCAGAACACCTGAGTCCAAAACGCCGTCTATGACAAAGGAATCCAGCCTTTTCTCGATTTCCTCCACCAGGCCGGGACGGACCAGATCCTCCATATACAAAAGCTGGACCACTGTCTGGCTTCTTTCTCCCAGGGTCTTCTGTTTTACTTTCAGCCTGGTGTCCCGGATCCGCTTCCGCACCAGAGCAGAATTGGTCTTCACAGCATCGGTAAATCCTTCTTTGGAGCCTCTGAGCACTTTCTCTCTGGTGGATTCTGAAACACTCAGGTTAGGATATCCCTTGCTGGAAACCTTGATGGCCCGGCTGTAGCCGTCCAGGAAAAACACGGCATTTCCTGCCATCATAGAGGCAAACACTTCCTCCATAGTATCCAGAGGCTGGACATCTGAAATCCCCATACCATTGTCCCGGACAAATTCCAGGATTTTATCAGAAGGCATCTCCCACATATGGTTGACCAGTTTTCCAATCACCGAGTCCTCCAGCATCATATTGCTCACCGCCACCTCGATGTAGACCACCAGGCAGCGGATTTTCTTTCCTTCCCCCAGAACCATAGGACGGATAATAAAATCATCACAGTTTTTCAGACGTTTTCTTACATATTCCTCATTTTTTTCTATTTTGCTGGATATCTTTTCACTCATTTGTCTCTCCTTAAAGTTTCTATGTAATAATAAAGGAGCGGCCATAAAATGGTGCGCTCCTTTATTATGTGAACTTTTTTCAATTTTATTCCTGCGGTGAATCGGTTTCCTGGTTCAGACCCCGGATGATTGCTTTCTGCTGATTGTCTATATGGACCCGTATAAAGTCCAGAGCTTTGGTCTCATCTCCTGCCCGAAGAGCTTCACAGATAGAACGGTGTTCCTCCGCCAGAGTCCTGCGGACAGCAATGTCTTTCAGATACTCCACTCTGTAGCGGTACATCTGCTCCCGAAGATTGTTCAGCAGCTGGACCAGTCTCTGATTATTGGTGGCTTTATAGATGGTATCATGGAATTCCACATCTATTTCCGCCAGCTCTGTAAGATTTCCCGCCTCTATCTGAGCCTGAAATCTTCCCTCTATCTCCTCTAGTTTATCCAGTTCTTCTTTCGTGATCCGCTGGCAGGCCAGAGATACTGCCAGTACCTCCATACCCTTTCTCACTTCCAGCACATCATTCAGGTCCCTTTCTGTAATGGAGGCCACCTTTGCGCCCTTCCTGGGGGCCATGACCACCAAGCCTTCCAGCTCCAGTTTCCGGATAGCCTCCCGGATAGGCGTCCTGCTTACCCCCAGCTTATCCGCCAGAGCAATTTCCATAAGACGCTCTCCCGGCTTCAGCTCTCCTTTAAGGATTGCCGCCCGGAGGGTATTAAAGACTACATCCCTGAGAGGCAGATATTCATCCATATGCATTTCCAGCTCCATGCTTATTTCCTCCTTCCTCCATTGTTAAAAACTGTAGTCAAGAAAACCGTCTTTGCCAGATGGCTGGCCCGAAGTTCTTCACAGGCCTGCTCCGCCGTATTCTTATCATCAAAAAGGCCGAATACTGTAGGGCCGCTGCCGCTCATCATGGCATTTAAAGCCCCATGCTCCTTCATATGATCTTTGATTTCCTGGATTACAGGATACTTAGGTATGGTCACTGTTTCCAGAACATTTCCCATTAAATCGGCAATTTTATACAGATTGTGCCATTGAATGGCTTCCAGCATCTTATCAATATTGGGATGATACTCCAGCCTGTCTGCATAAAGGTTCTCATAGACATATTTTGTGGAAACGCTGATTCCCGGCTTTCCGATAAGCACATAGCAGCCGGGACAGGCAGGAAGAGACCTGAGCTTGTCTCCGATTCCTTCTGCCAGAGCAGTGCCTCTTAGCAGACAATAGGGAACATCTGCTCCTACCTTTACTCCCCTCTCCATCAGTTCCCTAACAGTAAGTCCCAGTCCAAACAGACGGTTTACTCCTATCATGGCAGCGGCAGCATCGGAGCTCCCTCCGGCCATACCTGCTGCAACAGGTATAAATTTCTGCAGTTCTACTGTAAGTCCCTGCTGAATATCGAATTCATCCATTAAGAGTTTTGCAGCCTTATATACCAGGTTATTTTCATTTGTGGGAATAAAAGGAAGGTTTGTAGAAATATGGATGCCCGGCTCCGGGCTTATTTCCATTTCCAGCTGATCATACATATTAATAGTCTGCATGATCATGCGCAGTTCATGATATCCGTCTTCTCTCTTTCCTAAAACATCCAGTCCCAGATTGATCTTGGCCAGCGCTCTCAATCTCATGATTTCTCCTCCCTCTGACTTCTGTATATTGTATCCTTTCTAATACATTCCATTCTATCTGAAATATCATTATTTTTCAACAGGTAAAGCAAATGAAGCTGTCGCATTAATCAAAAGTCGAGAATATTTATACATTTTCTTGCTCAGTCTGTGCCGCTTTGAGCCTATGGTCTCAAAGCTATGCTCGACAAATTCGCATAAAATGTATAAATATTCCTGACATATGACTAATGCGGCAGCCCCTTATTTTTCAGATATTTCTATCCCTCTACTTTTTTCATCAGGATCAATGTATCATAAGGTCGGACTTCCTGGTCCTCCAGATGGTTCAGCTGGATAATGGTATCTATAGTGGTATAAAATTTCTTTGCAATGTCCCAGAGAGAATCCCCAGGCTGAACCTGGTATCCTACGATTCCCGGCATGCTGCTCAGTTTCTCTCTATCCAATTCCCTTTCCTCGATTCCCCGGATGATGCCTGTTCTTGTTCCTTTTAAAACCAGGGCGTTCAGATTAATGATGATCTTTGCTTCGATTTCATCACTGTCGATCATGGTAGTGGAAAGCTGCTCCAGATCCGTGCGGAGATGATAGGCGCAGTCCTGGGAAATGCCCGGGGCTTCTATCAGATGGGAGAAAGGTATCATAGTCTCCATAGAATAGAAGGGCATCTCATCATCGCTGATAATATACAGAATCCTCACCTGAACGATTCCCTCTACCAGGATTCCTTTGTCTGTAATGCTGGTCTCATCAATCTTCACATTTCCGTCGCTGTGACAGATCTGAAGGATTTTTCCCTGGCTGTTCTCCGCCTTCACCCTGTCGCTGACTTTACACTTGGAAAAATTTTTCACCAGCAGACTTTCCAGCCTCTTTTCTTCTCGAAGGGCCTGGCAGTCTCTGGACGGCGTATATACATCCAGAAGAAGAGATATTTCTTCTTCCTCATAAATATTCATCTCCAGATCCAGGACTACATCCACGCCGATCATCCGCTCTTCTCCATCTTCGTCCTGCTTTACCTTTAAATCGCTCTGGGCCATGGAAACTTCCACATTGGGAATCATATCGTTATTACATCCCGGACACTCCAGTTCCTGATAGAAAGGAAGCGAATGTTCCAGCCACTGAAGAGAATTGTTGTCGTCATTTCCTCTATATAGAACAAAAACAAAAAGTTCTCCTTTTACCGCCACCTTATCCTGTTCTGTCCGTATGTCCAATCCCCGGATTTCCACAGTATTCCAGAGGAGCTGGTAAATATCCGGCTTATTAGACGCCAGACTGATATCCTCCTTTATCCTCATAGTATCTTTTTTATGTACTGCCGTTCCCATGACGGAAAGGTCCTCTTTTTTCTGAGAGATATCCCCGTCTTCCACTCCTATAGGCAGTTCCGTCTCTCTTACTTCCTCTGCATAGGCGGTAAATGTTACCAAAGCCTTAATATTCAGCTTTCTGGAATTGATAAAATGTACTGTAAGGTCTTCTATTTCCCATTTCAGCTGGACCTTGTCGCCGTTTTCCAGTCCCTCCAGATTCAGATTTTCTCCCAGAGGGAGATTCCCCATAAGGCTTTCAATGTTCCGTTCTTCACTGTCGCTGACATAGAGCAGGAATACCTGGAGAGCCCCGGTAATATAAGCCTTTCCCTCGGTAATCTGGATGTCCTCAATCTGGATGTTTCCTTTCTTCTGTATCATCCTTCCCATATCGGGCTTTACATCCGGCACATTCATATCCTCGTCAAAGGTAATCTGGCTCACTGCCTGACACTTTCTCTCCAGCATATGCATTTTCTTTGTTATCAGCTCCACACTACTACCCCTTTTCTATTCAAAGATTACCGGCTCTTCCCGGTATTTCATCTTCACCACCAGGCAGGGATAGGAAGGCTCGTCTGTCAGCTCCTCCTCATCCTCAGGTCCCATAAGTACAGTCTTTATATGAATGGCATTCTCCCACAGAGACAGATCCTCGATCTGGATGCTGTATCCTCCCGTTTCCTGTTTCCCATATCCCTTTAGCAAATAGAGATATCCCTGATCCTGATAAGTCATCTGGAACTCTTTTTCTTTATTTTCATTGATCAGTTCTTTTACTTTTTCCGGGAAATCTTCTTCCTTCATAACGGTGTATTCCGGTGTAACCCCGTCTCCTGCCCGGACCTTTTCAATGCTGCATCCTCCCAGGAAGCTGCAGAGGATTACAAAAACCAGGATTCCTGCTCCACATCTCCTCATATCTCCCGCCGCCTTCACTTTCTCAACCTTATCAGTAATTTATGCAGGATTTACCAAAAATATGCCTCTTTTTCCTTGCAGATTTTACAGAGATTCATTATAATGGTTCCATGATGACAGGCAGGGCAGGATTCATGCATCTTGATAAACGCTTTTTTATTTTTTGTCTTTTATATACCAGTTGGTATAGAAGGACTGCTGCTGACACTGTAAATTTTATGGAAAAGGATTGAATTATATGTTTCGTTTTATTATTATCTGTATTATTGTAGTAGGATATCTGATTCTGTCCATCCCCATTCTTTTCGGCGAATGGATAGTTGGAAAATCTGATCCGAGAAAAAAAGATATCAGTTCTCTCAGACTCATCCAGGCCGTATTCCGACTGATCCTGAAAGTAACCGGAGCTCATATTACGACCCTGGGCCATGAAAAGGTTCCAAAAGATCAGGCGGTCCTGTATATCGGGAACCACCGAAGTTATTTCGATATTCTCCTTACCTATGTCCTCTGTCCGGACACTACCGGCTACATTGCAAAAAAAGAAATGGAACCCATCCCTCTTCTGTCCAACTGGATGAAATATCTGCACTGTCTGTTTCTGGACCGGAAAGATATTAAAGAGGGGATGAAAACCATACTCACTGCCATTGAGGAAATTAAAAATGGCGTATCCATCTGTATCTTCCCCGAAGGTACCAGAAGCAGAAGCGAAAGCGAACTGGAAATGCTTCCCTTCCATGAAGGAAGTTTTAAGATCGCCACTAAGACCGGCTGTCCCATAATCCCTATCGCTATTCACAATTCCGCAGAGATCTTCGAGGCCCACTCACCTAAAATCCGGCCCTGTAAAGTGGTGGTAGAATACGGAGACCCAATCTACCCGGAACAGCTCTCAAAAGAGGAGAAAAAGCGCCTTGGCAGCTATACCCAGAATATTATTCTGGAAATGCTCAAAAAAAATCAGACCGCATAATTCTGCGGTCTTTTTCTTTTGATTTCGTCTTTCTCCATACAGGAGACAAACTTCCGAAGATTTATCCTTGAAGAGCTTCCAGGATCTTCCCAAACTCCATAAAGTGGGAAGCTTTCACCAGAACATTATCTCCCTTTTTCAGGATTTCAGGAAGGACTTCCAGCAGTTCCTCCTTAGAGTCAAAATGCCGGATTTCCTTTGCAGGGGCCGCAAGCCGGGCAGCCTCTGCCATATAAGCAGACAGGGGGCCTACGCAGAGGATCCTGTCAATATTTTTCGAGGCGGCATACACCCCTACCTCCCGGTGCATTTCCACCTGATCCTCTCCCAGCTCTCCCATATCTCCCAAAATAGCGGTCTTTTCTCCCAAGGCATCGGACAGAACATCCAGAGATGCTTTCATGGATACCGGATTTGCATTATAGCAGTCATCAATAATGGTATATCTGTCTGTATGGATAATATGGAATCTGCCGCTTACAGGCTGAAGGCTTTCGATACCCCGGCGGATTTCCTCATTGGAAAGCCCGTAGATCCTTCCCACTGCTGCTGCAGCCAGAGCGTTATACACCATATGCTGTCCCGGAACGGGGATCAGCACTGAAAAGCTGTCTTCTCCAATATGTATCCGGCAGGAAATCCCCTTCAGTCCCTCAGGCTGCACCTGGTCTGCCCAGACTTCCCGGCCCTTTTCCAGGCCAAAGAACACTGGCTTAATGCCCTTTACTTCCTGCACTGTGACCAGTTTATCGTCATCTCCGTTTAAAACGATATGTCCATCTTCCCGAAGGAAGTCAAAGATTTCTGTCTTGGCCTTTAAAATTCCGTCTCTGGATTTGAGAAATTCCAGATGGCACAGACCGATATTGGTGATAACACAGGTATCCGGCCTTGCGATCTTGGCCAGCCGGTGCATCTCTCCAAAATCACTGATGCCCATTTCCAGCACTGCAATCTGGTGTTCCTCCCGAAGGTTGAAAACCGTAAGAGGCAGACCCAGCTCATTGTTAAAGTTCCCCTGGGTCTTCAGTACCTGATATTTCTGAGAAAGAACAGAAGCGATCATCTCTTTGGTACTAGTCTTTCCTACACTGCCTGTAATGCCCACTACAGGGATTTCAAGTTGTTTCAGGTAGTATTCTGCAATGTCTTTCACCGCCTGAAGAGAAGAGTTTACCTGGATATACGGGTAAGGCTTCTCCCCCAGATCTTTTTCTGTAAGTGTGGCCAGAGCGCCTCTTTCCATGACTCCTTCGATAAAATCATGGCCGTCTGCCCTGGCGCCTTTTATGGGAACGAAGAGTCCTCTCTCCTGGATTTTTCTGCTGTCAGTGGAAATCCCTTCTATTTCTCTGGTCTTGTCTTCCTCTGACCCTTTATAGATTCCCTGGCAGGCCTGGGCAATATGTTCTAATGTCAGGTTTTTCATCACCTGTTTCCCCCTTTATCGATATTTATTAAATGAAACCTCTATGAGCTTTTCGCAAAGCCGGGGATAGCTCATTCCGATAACTTTCGCTTCCTGGGGAATCAGGCTGGTAGGAGTCATGCCCGGCAGGGTGTTTGCCTCCAGACAATACATATTTCCCTCGTCGTCCATAATAAAGTCCAGTCTTGCATAGGCCTCCAGATGAAGGGCTTTATAGCCTTCTTCTGCGTATCTCTGCATCTCCTTGGTAAGTTCCACAGAAATCTCTGCAGGGCAGGTCTCTATGCAGGAGCCTTCCTGGTATTTATTCTTATAATCATAGAATCCTTCCAGAGGCGCGATCTCAATGACCGGATAGGCCTTTCCGTCTACCACTGCCACAGAAAACTCCCGGCCCTGGACAAACTGCTCCACAACTACTTCATTTTCATAGGAAAAGGCTTCAGCCAGTGCCAGTTCATATTCCTTCTGATCCTTTGCAATACATACTCCTACGCTGGAACCGCCGCAGCAGGGCTTTACGATCACTGGAAATTCCATGCCGTAGTCAGACAGCTTTGAAGTACAGGTTTTCTTCTCCAGAGTGATCCCCCTGGGAGTAGGAATGCCAGCTGCCTCAAAGACCATCTTAGTAATCCCCTTGTCCATCGCCATGGCGCTGCTGAGATGCCCTGAGCCGGTATAGGGAATTCCCATAAGGTCCAGCACAGACTGCACCTTTCCGTCCTCTCCGTTGGCTCCGTGAAGAGCCAGGAAGACAATGTCTGCTGCCCTGCAGATATCCAGTACATAAGGACCGAAGAATTCTCTCCGTGTCTTCATAGTCTCCTTAAGCAGCTTACTTTTTTCCTGCATCCAGGCAGCTTCTTTCTCAATATCATATTCTGCCGGAAACAAATCTTCTTCCATCTTTTCCCGGCCAAAATAGGCATCTAAAAGGATGGCTCTGTGGTTTCTCTCTCTGAGAGCCCCGCATACGCCTTTTCCGGAAACAATAGAGACTTCCCTCTCTGTACTGTTTCCTCCTGCTAAAACTACTATATTCATATCTGAACTCCTTCTGACCTGTTTTTTATTAATATACAACCACAGGTACGCCTTTTTCAATATTATTGTATATGGTGGCCGCATTTTCCGTAGGTGTGTTTACACATCCGTGGGAGCCGTTGTTAAGGTATATAGAACCGCCGAAACTGGACCTCCAGCTTGCATCATGGATACCTACATTAGCATAAAATGGCATCCAGTAAGATACTGGGGAATTATATCCTTCTCCAACCAATGTGGCATCTCTCTCTTTATACATAATGGCGTAGACTCCGGTTTTGGTATCCCATCCTTTATTATGGCATCCGGTGACTACATCTGTCTCCACGATCAGCTGGCCGTCTTTATAAAACCACATATGCTGCTGCTCCAGACTGATCTCCACATAGGTATTTCCAATATCATTGGTATCCCGGCAGTAGCCTGTGTAGGTATACTCCGGCTCTATGGTCTGAGACTGTCCGCTCTTGACAGCTTCTATAATCTTCGTTGTGGTATCGTTGGGAGCGATCAGCCAGCCGTAATCACCGCCGCTGACCGTAATGGTCTGTCCGGAAGATGCCTTAAACTCTCTGGAACTTCCAAAGGTATCGTATTCATACTGAAGCTGCTGTACATACTCTCTTACCTTTGTCCGGTCCAGGTCCACATTTCCCTCTTCATTGGTAGTCAGCCAGTCCTTCATCACATCTGCATTGATCACTTCCTGTCTATCGGAAAAGTCAATCGTAACAGTAACTGTAAGTAATTTATTTCCTTCATCTCTCTGCTTTGCAAGGTTTTCATCTGTGCTGAGAACGGAAGGTTCCACATAGCAGCCTGCCTGGTCCAGATCCAGAAGGGTCTCCCCGCTGTCAATGGCATTCTTCACCGCTTCTTTCACCTTGTCACTATCCAGAGCCGTACCCTGGGTTTCCTCAACAATCACATACTGTCCGTTCTGAACCTCCAGATGGGCGTCTACAGGCTGTACAACATTTTCTTCTTTAAAGCAGTCCAGAGCCTCAACTGCAGAATTCAAAGCATTTTCATCATAGGAAGTGGTAGCGGACATGGTATAGTCCTGCTGCCTTGCAAAGGCCAAAAACCAGGTGAAAGGATTCTGCTCCTCCTTCAGTTCCTGTATCTTGCCGTCACTTATGTATTCCATACTGATCTGTGATGCGCTGATGCTCTCACTTTTATCTCCCCGTTCCTTCAGAACCAGCTCATAGGAAGCAATCTGGCTCTTCATGTTGCTCTCAACTTCTTCTACTGTTTTTCCTGAGCAGTCCATGCCGTTTATTTCCGTTCCTGACAGAAAACGATTGGAATAGTAAAACACTCCTATGCCATAAGCAATGACCAGAAGCGCCACATATCCGATCAGAACGCCCAGTATGATTTTTTTCGCTTTTTTGTATTTTCCTTTCTTTGATTTCTTTTTTGCCATATTTCTTACCCCTTTTCAAAACTCGCACCTGCGTATCTGATATGCTGTTTCGTTTCAGTATAGCACAAAATTTCTTTCAGACCAACCCGTATCCCTGAGAATTCTCATGTTTCTTATATAATAATCGGCTAGGGAAGAGCCCTTCCCTAGCCGCTGCGATACTGCGGACAGCTCCAGGCAAAGCCTGCCGCTGTCCGCTGGCTGACACCATGTTCTATTTTTCTTCCAGTATTTTATCAATACTTACCAGCTTCACGCTGAGGACAAAAATCTCTGTTGCAAGCTGCAGCTCTTCTAAGGATGGGAAGCTTGGAGCAATACGGATATTGCTGTCCTGTGGATCGATGCCATAAGGATAGGTAGCTCCGGCTTCTGTCATCTTCAGCCCTGCTTCTGCTGCCTTGGCCACAATCTTCTTTGCACATCCTTCCAGAGCATCGAAGGAAATGAAATAGCCGCCCATAGGTTTGGTCCAGGTTCCGATTTCTGCTCCTCCCAGCTCCTGCTCCAGAGTAGCCTCTACTGCTTCGAATTTCGGACGAAGGATTTCTGCATGTTTCTTCATATGTTTGTGCATGCCTACGATACCGCCGAAGAAACGTACATGGCGAAGCTGATTGATCTTGTCATGACCGATAGTCTGAACACTCATATGTTCTTTGATATCTGCCAGATTTCTGGGTGAGGCAGCGATAGCCGCAATACCTGAACCAGGGAAGCTAACCTTGGAAGTAGATACAAATTTATAAACCATATCCGGATTTCCGGCTTTCTCGCACTCATCTAAAAGCTCCAGAAGGAAATCCTGATGTTCGTCATAAAGATGATGGATGCAGTAAGCGTTATCCCAGAAAATACGGAAATCTTCTGCTGCAGGCTTCAGTCTTGCAAATCTCTTTACGGTATCTGCAGAATAAGTGATGCCCTGAGGATTGGAATATTTGGGCACACACCAGATTCCCTTAATGGCCGGGTCAGAACTTACCAGTTCCTCTACGATGTCCATATCCGGACCTGTTGGAGTCATAGGCACATTGATCATCTCGATACCAAAATACTCTGTGATCCGGAAATGACGGTCATATCCCGGAACAGGGCACAGAAATTTTACCTTATCCAGTTTGCACCAGGGAGTGCTGCCGCAGACACCGTGGGTCATGGAACGGGATACTGTATCAAACATAACATTCAGACTGGAATTTCCGAAAATAATAATATGTTCCGGAGCTACTTCTGTCATTTCTCCCAGCAGTCTTCTGGCTTCGGGAATGCCTTCCGGAAGTCCGTAGTTACGGCAGTCGATACCTGTTTCGCACTTTAATTTATCTGTGCTCTTCAGCTCTTCCAGCATTCCCATAGACAGGTTCAGCTGTTCCTTACAGGGTTTTCCCCTGGACATGTCAAGGTTTAACCCCTTGGCTTTCACTTCTTCAAACTGTTTTTCTAACTCGCCTTTCATGGCCTGTAACTGTTCTTTGCTAAGCTCTCTGTACGGTGTCATGGTTCTCCTCCTGGTATTATTTTGAATCTCACTGTTTCCTATTGTATCCGGCATATGATACAGTGTCAAGCCTTTCTTGCATTTTCGTAGTTTTTTACCGGAAAAACAACGGTTATTTTATTTTTATATGCAATTTCACTTTCTCTATCCTGCAAAAACTCACTGATTCTTATGAAATCCCAGAAGTTTTCCCGGCAGAAGGAGCAGCTCATGAAATACCAGAGGCAGAGCAGAGATTCCCAAAAGGAGCTGCCATTCTCCCACGGAAAGTCTCTGAGTGCCGAAAGCCTCTACCAGCCATGGCACCTCCGTAACCAATACCTGTAGGAAAATCCCCAGGAAAAAGGCCAGTATCATGAAAGGGTTCTCCAGATGGTTCATCCGGAATATAGACTTTTCCCTGTCCCGCATTCCCCAGGCGTGAAAAAGCTGTGACACTCCCAGTACAGTAAAAGCGTAGGTCTGGCCGCCCAGGTAAAATGCATAGAGGGTAATACATCCTATAAGGATTCCGTAGAAAACAGTAAAGGCCCAGCCTCCATGGGCAAAAATCCCCTCTTTCGGGTCCCGTGGTTTTTTGCTCATAAGGGCTTTGGGATCGTTTTTATCCACCCCTAAAGCCAGAGCCGGAAGAGAATCTGTGATCAGGTTCACCCAGAGAATATGACTGGCTTTCAAAGGTGCAGGAAGTCCCAGAAGTACTGCGGCAAACATAGTCAGGATTTCGCCAAAGTTAGAGGAGAGAAGAAAAAGGATCGCTTTTTTAATATTTACATAAATACTCCTTCCTTCTTCCATTGCCTTTTCTATAGTAGCAAAATTGTCATCTGTCAGAATCATATCCGCTGCATTCTTTGCCACATCTGTTCCATTTTTTCCCATGGCAATACCGATATCCGCAGCCTGGAGAGAGGGGGCATCGTTTACACCGTCTCCAGTCATAGCCACAATCTGTCCGGCTTCCTGAAACCCTTTGACAATTTTTACCTTATGGGCAGGGGTCACTCTGGCAAATACCCGGATATTCCGGATTTTTCTGCGGAAAGCCTCCTGGCTCATTCTGTCAATTTCCGCTCCGGTCATACACTGCTCTACAGAATCCGCTATGCCAATCTTTCTGGCAATAGCAAAGGCAGTATCCTTGTAATCTCCTGTGATCATAGCTACCTTTACACCTGCTTTTTTCAAAATCTTCACAGAAGAGGCCGCTTCTTTTCTGGGCGGGTCTATCATCCCTGCCATTCCTCCAAAGACAAGGCCCCTCATCAGAGCTGACTCTGTTTTCTCTTCTGCTCTTTCCCGGTAGGCCAGTGCCAGGATACGCAGCCCTTCCTTTGCCATACTCTCCATAGCCAGGCGGATTTTCATCTTCCGAGCCTGAGTCATAGGCTCCCGGCTGTCTCTAAGCTGAACATAATCACATTTTTCCAGAAGGTAATCACAGGCTCCCTTTACATAGACAGTCTCATGACCGCTGTCCTTATGTACACTTATCATATATTTTTTTTCTGAATCAAAAGGAATTTCAAAGGTCCTGGGATACTGTTCCAGAAGTCTTTCCCGGTCATAGCCCATGTCCTGCCCCATATGGAGCAGAGCCAGTTCTGTGGCATCTCCGATTTCCTGCCTGCCCAGCATACTGTTGTTGCACAGAAGGAACCCTTCCATCAGTCTGGGGAATTCCCTTTTCCGCACTTTGGAAACCGGCAGGATCATATCATTAGCATAAATTTCTGCCACTCTCATATGGTTTTCCGTAAGAGTTCCTGTCTTATCAGAGCACACCACTCCTACGGAGCCCAGGGTTTCCACTGCAGGCAGCTTCCTTATAATAGTATTTACCTTTACCATCCTTCCTACTCCCAGGGCAAGGACAATGGTCACTACTGCCGGAAGGCCCTCAGGAATAGCAGCTACTGCCAGTGAGATAGCCAGAAGAAGCATCTGGAGCATATCTCTGTGCTGAAACAGTCCCAGGATAAACAAAGCCAGGCAGAATCCTACTGCAGTGATGCTGAGGATTTTTCCCAGATCTCCCAGCCTCTTTTGCAAAGGTGTAGGTTCTGCCGTAACCTCGTTGATCATATGGGCGATTTTTCCAAGTTCTGTGTCCATTCCCACCGCAGTAACAATGCCCTCGCCCCTTCCCTTCATGATTTGAGAGGACATATAGGCCATATTCCGCCTTTCTGCCACAGGAAGGTCCTGGGGCAGCGGTCTTGAAGTTTTCAGCACAGGAAGGGACTCCCCGGTAAGGGCAGACTCGTCTGCCGACAGTCCCCTCACACTGATGAGCCGGATATCCGCCGGCACCTGGTCTCCGGCCTCTACCTTTACCAGGTCTCCCTGTACCAGCTGGGACGCAGGAATTTTCCGGTACATGCCTTCTCTCTTTACAAGAGCCTCAGGGGCCGTAATCTTTTTCAGGGCTTCCATGGCCTTTACTGCCTTCCCCTCCTGGATCACTCCTATAGCCGTGTTCAGAAAGATTACCGCCAGTATGATCCCTGTATCGCTGAATTCTCTTAAAAGCATGGAGATAGCCGCTGCCACAAACAGGATAAAGATCATAGGATCATTAATCTGCTCCTGGACCATATCCCAGAGAGTCTTTTCCTTTCCTTTTTTCAGTACATTCTCTCCCTGGCTTTCTAACCGTTTTCCGGCCTCCTCCTGGGTCAGTCCGGTTTTTGTATCTGTATGGAGAATTTCACAGATCTCTTTCTCTTTTAACGTTTCATACATAGCACACCTCCCGGATGTGAGACAGCGATTGTCTGCTAACTCAGTGTATGCGTGAAAAACAGAGAAAAGACTTAAAATTCAATAGCCGGTTGCCTGCCCTTTTCCCTTCTGTTATACTAACCATGTCAGAAATAAGCTTTTATAGAATAATTATTAATAGAAAGGATCAATGTATGTGGATCGCAGATAAATGGAAAGACTATGAAGTAATCGATACCTCCAGCGGAGAAAAGCTGGAACGGTGGGGAGACTATCTCCTGGTTCGTCCAGACCCTCAGGTCATCTGGAACACGCCGAAAACCCACAAGGGATGGAAACATATGAACGGTCACTATCACCGGAGTAAAAAAGGAGGGGGAGAATGGGAGTTTTTCAGCCTTCCTGAGCAGTGGACCATTCAGTATAAAACTCTTACCTTTAATTTAAAGCCTTTCAGCTTTAAACACACAGGCCTATTCCCGGAGCAGGCGGTAAACTGGGACTGGTTCTCAGAAAAGATACGAAATGCCGGACGGCCCGTAAAGGTTCTGAACCTCTTTGCCTACACCGGCGGCGCAACCCTGGCAGCAGCCGCAGCAGGAGCCAGTGTCACCCATGTAGATGCCTCCAAAGGCATGGTCACCTGGGCCAAAGAAAATGCTGTTTCCTCAGGGTTGAAAGACGCTCCTATCCGCTGGCTGGTAGATGACTGCGTAAAATTCGTAGAGCGGGAAATCCGCCGTGGAAATACCTACGACGCCATCATCATGGACCCCCCATCTTATGGAAGAGGCCCTAAAGGAGAGATTTGGAAAATTGAGGACAATATTCATCATCTCATACAGCTGTGCACCCGTATCCTCTCAGAAAAACCCCTGTTTTTCCTGTTGAATTCCTATACCACAGGCCTGGCTCCGGCAGTGCTCACCTATATGCTCTCTGTAGAGCTGAAAAAATATCACGGAAAGGTGGACTCTCAGGAAATCGGTCTCCCCGTAACCCAGACCGGACTGGTCCTGCCCTGCGGTGCCTCCGGACGGTGGGAAGCAGAATAATTTTCGATTCTGGGAGTCCAAAGTCAAGAAGAAAATATCGAGGCCTATCATGAAGAAAAAACAATTCCAGAGGACTGGACCTTCAGTCTTCCTATATTCCCCCTCTCACAGGGCCCTGTAAACTAAAGAAAAATCTGGCAGGAGAACTTCGTATTCCGGAAACCATCCTGCTGTGACCTAAAACACAAAGGAGTGTCCGATTTGATTCTGAAAAATATTTTTATGTACCTTGCATTTGTAAATATTCTGGCCTTTGTCTGCTTTGGCGTTGACAAACAGAAAGCCAAAACCCATCAGTGGCGTATCTCGGAAAAAACTCTTCTGGGCATCGCTATCTGCGGCGGTTCTCTGGGGGCAATCTGCGGCATGCGTTTCTTTCACCATAAAACCCAGCATGCCAAATTCGCCCTTGGTCTTCCGGCCATCCTGATCATCCAGGGAATTGCTGCAATCCTGGTATACAGTCTATTCTAAAGAAGGAGGGAAACATTATGAATGGCTCTACATTCGGCAACATTTTCAAAATCACCACCTGGGGGGAGTCCCATGGAAAGGCCATCGGTGTAGTTATAGATGGCTGCCCTGCCGGACTTCCTCTTGAGGCAGAAGATATCCAGAAATTTCTTGATCGGAGAAAACCTGGTCAGTCCAGATTTACTACCAAGCGCCAGGAAGCCGACCAGGTAGAAATCCTCTCCGGCGTCTTTGAGGGAAAAACCACCGGTACCCCTCTCTCTTTGATAGTGCCTAACACTGACCAGCGCTCCAGAGATTACAGCGAGATTGCCAATTATTATCGTCCGGGACATGCAGACCTGAACTATGACAGAAAATATGGTTTCCGGGATTACAGAGGCGGAGGACGCTCTTCAGGAAGAGAGACTATCGGCAGAGTGGCTGCCGGAGCTGTGGCCTCAAAAATATTAGGTGAGCTGGGAATCTCCCTCTCTGCCTATACCTGCGCCATTGGTCCTGTAGCCATTGCCCCTTCCCGTTTCGACAAAGAAGAAATATTCAAAAATCCTTTGTACATGCCTGACGCTCAGGCAGCCCGGAAAGCCCAGGAATGTCTGGAACAGGCCATGAAAGAAACCAACTCTCTGGGAGGTATGGTAGAGTGTGTCATCACCGGAGCCCCTGCAGGTCTGGGAGAGCCGGCTTTTGACAAACTGGACGCTGCTCTTGCAAAAGCAATCCTTTCTATCGGCGCCGTAAAAGGCTTTGAGGTTGGTTCCGGCATGGCTGCTGCCAGATCTGACGGGCTGCAAAACAATGATGCTTACGGTGTAGACAGCCGGGGAAATCTCATTAAGAAAACCAATCATTCCGGCGGCATTACCGGAGGGATCAGCGACGGGACTCCTATTATTTTCCGGGCAGCCTTTAAGCCTACCCCGTCCATAGCAGCTGTCCAGGAAACCGTAAACCGTCAGGGAGAACCTATAGAAATCCAGATAAAAGGCAGACACGACCCTATCATTGTCCCCCGTGCTGTAGTAGTGGTCGAATCTATGGCTGCCCTTGTAATCCTGGACGCCCTCCTGGCTTCTATGACTACAAGAATGGACCGGATCAAAGACTTTTTTCTGAACCGTTGATACATACCAAAACCTCCAAAGGTTTTATTCGTAATTATTAAGAAAATCTTTCGTTTTTACGCAGGTCACTTTTAAATATTGTAATTTATATTTACATCATAAAACAGGAGAAGAACATCATGGAAATGAATCACATTTTAATCGTGGAGGATGACAAAGATATCAGAGAAGGAGTGGGAATCTACCTGAAAAGCCAGGGCTATCAGGTTTTCATGGCTGCCGATGGCGTAGAGGGCCTGGAAATACTGGAAAAAGAGGAAATCCATCTGGCTATTGTAGACATCATGATGCCCAGAATGGATGGAATCACCATGACCATGAAATTGAGAGAACAGCATGACTTCCCTGTGATCATGCTTTCTGCAAAATCAGAGGAAGTAGATAAGGTCATGGGCCTGAATATTGGTGCAGACGACTATGTGACAAAGCCTTTTACTCCCATGGAGCTCATGGCAAGAGTCAATTCCCAGATGCGTCGTTACCGCAGGTTCATGGAAAAGCTTCAGGAAAAGGAAGCTCAGAATTCGGATATGGTATACACCATAGGCGGGCTGGAAGTCAACGAAAGCACCTTTGAAGTCCGGGTAGACGATACTCCCGTTAAAATGACTCCCATGGAGTTCAAGATTCTTCTGTTGCTGATCAAAAATCCTGGAAGGGTCTTCTCGGCAGATGAAATTTACGAGCGGGTATGGAATGAACGTGCCGTCAACACCGAAACCGTCATGGTCCATGTACGGAATATCCGCGAAAAAATCGAGATCAACCCTAAGGAGCCAAAATATTTAAAGGTGGTGTGGGGAGTTGGATATAAAATCGAAAAACTATCATAGGCTGGCTGCCATTATCATTGCGCTGGTAATCTTTCTGCCTTCCCTGGCAATGATGTTCATCAGGCCCCATTATATCAGCCGTCAGAAAGAGGAAGGGCAGATTTCTTACTCAAATACAGACTTAATGGACCAGCTGGTAAAAGATACTTATGTACTCTACGCAGAGGAATATCAGAGAGAGCATGGAAGCGACGTGACTCCCTTTGAAATCTTTTTTCAGAGAGATACTTCCGCTGAAAACAGCGAGACTCAGGAACCTTCTTCCGAAGAAAGCAGCTCTGATGCTGGATCTTCAGAAGAGACTGCCAATGAGGCGTCAACTGAGCCAGCAGCTTCCGAAGGAACCTCTGAGGAGACTTATGAGGATGACATCAGCTCTATTGCCGATGATTTTCAAAGCAATCTGTACAGCCAATGGAGCGAAGATTTTTCCGCTATCCGTTCTTTTATTGAATACGAGGTACTGGACGGCAGCGGAACAACTCTGGACACCAACCAGTCTTTAGCAGACTCCCAGGAATCTCTCTATGATTCTCTGGACAATATCCAGACTAATTCCGTATTGAACACAGACAGCGGCTACGCCTTTGTGGCTGTGATCGAATATGGAAAAAAGGGAAACATTGAGTCCACAACTTTTCTCACCCATGAAAAGGATAATTCCTCCCAGGCTTTAAACGAACTGGCCAGGTCAGACCCCGGAGAATATCTCCGTGACTACTATTATTATTCCGGCACCTTCCAGCCGCCTCAGGACAGAATCTACTGCTTCGCCATGACCAAAACGGCTCTGGAAGCATATTCCGACTATGATCCTTCCATTTTATATGCCAACAGCGGCTATGACACAACGGCGGATCTGGTAGTGCTTTTTATGACCTTTGTGGGATTTGTATGTGCTGCGGCTTTTCTCCTTCCTTTTATAAAAGTATTGGAAACCGGAAACGAGAAAATTTTCTCCTATCCATTTGAGCCAGTGTGTCTGATCGCCCTTTGTGTAGTCAGTGTTGCAGCCAGCGTAACGGCCAATCCCGGGGCTCTGGATCATCAGTCTATCCGAAGCGTGCTGATAAGCATAGGCCTCCCTGAGACAGTGGCTACTGTAATCCAGTACCTGTGGGGGCTTCTGGGCTGGGTGCTGATCTTTGCTGTATGCTACTGGGCAGCCGCCTGTTTCCGGCATATTTTCACCATGGGGTTAAAGGAATATCTCCAGAAACGAGTTCTGATCTACCGTTTCTGGCCATGGATCACCAAATGGTGCCGGCGGATCTATCAGGGGCTTCTCCATATAGATCTCCGTGACAATGCCTCCCGGGTGCTTTTGAAGCTTGTCCTGATCAATTTCATCATATTGGGATTTATCAGCCTCCTTTGGTACTGGGGACTGGCAGCCCTGATCATCTATTCCGTAATCCTATTCCTTCTTCTGCGGAAATATGTGCGGAAGATACAGGATCAGTATCAGCTTCTCCTTCAGGCAACCAATGAACTGGCCCAGGGAAACTTAAATGGTACCATCCCTGAGGATTTAGGCGTCTTTGAGCCTTTCCGTGAGGAAATCGACAAAATCCGCACCGGCTTCCGGAAAGCTGTGGACGAAGAAGTAAAAAGCACTAAAATGAAAACAGACCTGATTACCAATGTGTCTCATGATCTGAAGACGCCTCTCACGGCTATCATTACCTATGTAGACCTGCTGAAGGATCCGAATCTGCCCGCAGAGGATCAGAAGAAATATATCCAGATCCTGGACCAGAAGGCCAACCGGCTGAAGCTGCTCATTGAAGATCTCTTTGAGATCAGCAAGGCTACAAGCAAGACTGTCCAGCTTAATATCGTAGATGTGGACATTGTCAGCCTGCTTCGCCAGGTAAAGCTGGAACTTCAGGATAAGATTGAGGCTACAGATCTGCTCTTCCGCTGGCAGCTCCCAGAGGAAAAAGTGGTCCTTCCTCTGGATTCTCAGAGAACCTACCGAGTCTTTGAAAATCTGCTGGTAAACATCACCAAGTACGCCATGCCTCACACCAGGGTTTATATCACTATGGAAGATACGGAAAATCATGTGAAGATTTCCATGAAAAATATCTCCGCCACAGAACTGAACTTCAACCCCAGTGAGATCACAGAGCGTTTTGTAAGAGGTGACGCTTCCAGAAATACCGAAGGAAGCGGCCTGGGTCTGGCCATCGCCAAGAGCTTCACCGAGCTTCAGGGCGGACGGCTGGAAGTCTTCACAGATGCCGACCTCTTTACCGTAGAAATCACATTTCTAAAACCCTGACAAATATAAAAAGGAGCTGGCCCATTAACATATGTCAGGAATATCTATACATTTTATGCGAATTTGTCGAGCACAGCTTTGAGACTATGGGCTCAAAGCTGTGCAGACTGAGCAATAAAATGTATAGATATTCTCGATTATGATTAATGGGCCAGCTCCTTTTCACTTATTTTTTCTGTCTTGCGTACTAAATAACCTCTATCTGGCACACTTTCATGGCTTCTAGTGCATTTCTGTGGCTCTCAGGAGTTACTCCTGCACAGCAGGAAGAGTCTACACGTACTACTGCCTCAGGCAGAGCTGCTTTCAGGATCATAGCGTTGGAAATAACGCAGATATCTGTACACAGCCCGATCAGCTCTATCTCCTCATATCCTGCCTTTTGGGCCAGCTCAGCCAGCTCCATACTGCCAAAGGAAGGCTTTTCCAGAACAGTGCAGTCCCTGGCCAGCTCCTGAAGTCCTCCATCCAGTTCCCAGCCTTCTGTTCCTTTTACACAGTGAGGCACCGGAAGTTTCCGTCCTTCCTGGGTCATAAGATAATCTTTATAGTGGGTATCCTTGGTAAAGACAATATCCCTTCCCTGATCCTTAGCTTTTCTTATTTTTTCCTTCACCGGCTCCAGGATTTTTACCGCCTCTCCTGTTCCCAGGGCGCCGTCAATAAAATCCTTCTGCATATCCACTACCACTAATAATTTCTTCATACAGCTCACTCCTTCTCAATAGCTTTTCAGCACATGTTCCTCCTCCGGGTCATAGAACAGCTCACTGATCTCCTCGGAGAGAAACAGTTCCAGATTTCTCTCAAAATCGCTGGCAAGGGAATACTGGTTTAGTTTATTAAGAGGGGCCCAGAATACTTCTCCTTCTCTGGAAGAGCGGAGAGTTCCGGAATACCTACAGGTCTTGTAAAAGAAAACCATGGCTCTGGTCCCGTCCTCTTCAAACCACTCTTTCACGCCGCAGAGTCTTACGTCTTCTATATCCAGTCCCGTCTCCTCCTTGATCTCCCGGATCACAGAAAGAACCAGAGATTCTCCTGGCTCTACATGACCGCCGGGAAAGGTAACGCCTGGCCAGTCTTTCTTCCTTCTGTTCTGCATCAGGACGTTTCCCTTGTCATCGTAGATCATGCAGATATTCATTAATTCAGTTCGTTCATTTTTTGCCATGTTCCATCTTCTCCTGTTACCTTTGCGTTAGGATAAAGTTTTTCCAGTCTCTCATCATCAAAATGTTCATCTAAAAATACTTCAAGAGCGTTATCCGGTTCCGGGTCTGTCAGCCTGTCGGTATACCGGTAAAGAGCCAGGCCGGACATAGCCATGTCCACAAGAAGAAAAATCAATACCAGCCAGGTTATGATCTTCCCCGGCTTCATGGGAATCTTCTCAATCCAAGCCGAGAATCTGGGGTATAAAATCTTAATCCATACCACAGCGGCAATTCCCCAGAAAAAGCAGTAAAGAAGATTGATCCTCCCTCCCAGATTAAAGGGAATCTTACTGTAATCCCAGAAAACCGTCCCAAAGACCCTTTCTGAGATTACGCTGCAGGCGTACTCATAAAAGCCGCCCAGCACAGTTCCATAGGTAAAAATATACCGGTCACTTCTGTCTTTGTAACGATAAAGCAGAGCAGTAAGAAAGCTGCATCCAAATCCCCAGACAATGCTGAAAGGCCCCCAGACAAAGCTGCTCCTGCTCATCCATTCTCCCATGGAAAACCGGCAGAAAACAGTCTCAATAGCAACTCCTGCAACTGCACCGATAACAAACATCCATACCAGCTTGTAAAAACTGCAGCCCTGAGCAAAAACTGCAGCCTTTTCCTTTGGTTTCAGCGCTTCCAGGATTTTTCCCAGCTGAATATTGGGATAGGCCTTGGTCATTCGCCTCTGTACCCTTCTGGTAAGTGCATTTCCAAAGTCATCGGTAAAGTTCTGGACATAATCAAAAAATACGGCCTGGGCCGCCGAGCGGTGCATCTGAGTAACGGTTGCAATGCAGAATACCACATCTGTTAAAACCAGAACCCCTAAACAAATTTCCAGAACTGTCTCCACTTTATCAGGAAACATATGAACAGCATCCAGCAGCAGCGGATTGGCAAAACGGATACACACCACAGCTGCGATACCGAAAAACAACAGGTGGGCAAAATTCAGATAGCCCTGAAACTGAAATCTTGCCTGGCTGAAGTCCCACCACTTCCGATTAAATACCTTTTCCAGTATTACCCCGGTAATAACAATTACCAGAAAGGCTGCCACTGCGCCGCCTAAAAACAGAAAGAATATCTCTTCCTCCAGTTCCTGAAGAAAAATGCAGTAGGCTGTGCCGATCACACCATAAACAGGGCAGATAGGAAGGTTCAAAAATCCAGTGTTAATAAATCGCTTTCTTCTGAGAGCATTGGCGATTACGCCTGCACACCATCCCACAAAAGAATAAACCATAAAAATCCAAAAGAGATCATCCCAAGTATAAGTCAAAGTTTTTCCCCTTTCTTCTTTTGTTACATACAGATTTTATCATAACAGAGGACAAGATTTTTGCAAAGCTTTTTTACAAGGAATTAACAAAACACAGGACTCTTACCCGGCAGTTTTTACCTCTGCAGAGTAAAAGTCCTGTATAGCAGACTCCTATTTACTATGCACTTACCTTACCTCTTCCCATTTCCTGTCCAATATTCAGGATATGGTCGCCGATACGCTCGAAGTCTGTAAGCATTTCTGAATAGATGATGCAGCCTTCTTCGGAGCAGGTGCCTTTCTGCATACGCTCCAGCTGTTTCTGACGATAGTCTTCTGTCATATCGTCAATCTTTTGTTCAATATCTTCGATCACCTGGATATCTTCCTTCTGTCCAGGTTCCTGCCCGATCTCTGCCAGATAATCCAATGCCTGGTCACAGATTTTCTTCATCTCGTCAATCTCTCTCTTAACCTCAGAGGAGAAAGAAATATTCTGGCGTTCAATGGTCTTGGTATAACCGCAGATATTCATGGCATGGTCGCCGATACGCTCCACATTTCCGCATACTTTAAACAATGCGCTGATGTATTTGGAGTCTCTGGGATTACTTTCATTTACCAGAGTCTTGGAAATATACTTTGAAATTTCTTTATTCAGGAAATCAATATATTCTTCCCGTTCCTTCACTTCCTTCAGATGGATGGTCTTTCCTTCCTTCACTGCCTCAAAGCTCATGTCCACATTTTCTTTTGCCATGGTCATCATCCGGTGGATTTCTTTGCGGATACTTGTAACGGCAATGGCAGAAAGTCCAATCTGTGTATCTCTCTTAGTTTCCATAGGACGGATAAATTCCATATGCATAACATCCACATTTTCGTCCTTCTTTTCCGGCAGGATCTTTGTAGCCAGCTTGGCCAGGTAAGTACCGAAAGGAAGGAGCAGCAGAGTTGTCACAACATTAAATAATGTATGCATGTTTGCGATCTGTGCAGCTACATTGTCCGGCGTAAATGCTTCTACTACGTCTGTCAGAGGGGTCAGGATACAGACAATTGTAAAAATCGTGGTACCAATAAGGTTAAACATCAGATGGATGATGGTGGTACGTTTCGCATTCCTGCTGGTCCCAATAGCGGCCAGAATAGCTGTGATACAAGTACCGATATTCTGTCCGAACAGCACATATACTGCATTTCCCAGACCGATCAGCCCACTGGAAGCCAGGGCTTGCAGAATACCTACAGAAGCTGAAGAAGACTGGATAATAGCGGTGAAAATGGCACCTGCCAGAATTCCCAGAATCGGATTAGAAAACTTGGTCAGCAATGCAACGAAGGTCTCGGATTCTCTCAGAGGCATCATAGCTGCGCTCATCATATCCATACCTACAAACAGGATACCCAGTCCCGCAAGGATCAGTCCATAGTGGTGAACCTTCTGTTTCTTAACAAATACTACCAGGGCCACACCCAGAAAAGCCAGAAGAGGTGCAATAGCTCCTACATCAAGGGCAATCAGCTGTCCGGTAATGGTGGTACCGATATTGGCCCCCATAATGATCCATACTGCCTGTTTCAGAGTCATCATACCTGAGTTTACAAAACCTACTACCATAACCGTAGTAGCCGATGAGGACTGGATAACAGCGGTGATTCCCGCTCCTACCAGAACTCCTAAAAACCGGTTTGCAGTGAGTTTTTCCAAAATCTGTTTCATTTTGTTTCCTGCAGCAGCCTCCAGGCCATTGCTCATCATCTGCATACCGTAAAGGAATAAGGCCAGTCCTCCTAAAAGACTGAAAAAATCTGTAATTTTCACTTTTCTCCTCCATTAGTGTTTTCACATATTTTTTACTTTTATTTAATGGCACTATTACATTTATAACTGGTATGGGAAATTAATTCAAGAATTATTTCTTTGTTTTTACATTATTTTACATGAATTTAACATAAAAGGTAAAAAATATCGAAATAGCACTGTCCTGTGCAGAATACCACATGAACAGTGCCATTTCGTTTATATTCTCTCTTTTTCTTTATTTTTTATACAGCACAACTGCCTCATAAGGCTTCAGCCCTATCCTGCTGCCTTCTATGTTATGCACTTCATAATTGCTCAATACACATTGGTATTCTCCCAGCTCTGTCTCAGAATCCCAGGTCACTTCTTTTCCATAGAAGTTGCAGATTATCAGCATCTTTTCTCCCTGGTACTCCCTTTCATAGGCAAAAACAGAAGGATTTTTCTCATCCAGAGGCTTCAGCTCCCCATAAGCGATCACATCATATTCTTTCCGCAGTGCGATCAGCTTCTGATAGTAGTGGAAGATGGAATCATCATCCTGAAGCTCCGCCTCCGCATTAATGTATGAGCAGTTCTTATTTACCTCAATCCAGGGTTCGCCTGTGGTAAATCCTCCGTTTTCCCCGCTGTTCCACTGCATCGGGGTCCGGCTGTTGTCTCTGGAATGGATCTGAAGGATCTGATAAGCGTTTTCCTCCGTCAATCCCTTCTCCTGAAGAATCCGGAAATGATTCAGGCTCTCCACATCCTTATACTGGGAAATATCTGTGAATCCAGCGTTGGTCATTCCCAGCTCCTCGCCCTGGTAAATATAAGGAGTTCCTCTGAGACAGTGGATCACAGTTCCCAACATTTTTGCAGATTCCTTCCAGTACTTTTCCACATTTCCAAATCTGGAAACTACCCTTGGCTGGTCATGGTTGCACCAGAATACTGCATTCCAGGCATGATGTTTTCCCATGTTCACCTGCCAGTCAAAGAGGATTTTTTTCAGCTTCTGGAAATCGAAGGGAACAATGACCCACTTCTCATTTCCCATAAAGTCAACCTTCAGATGGTGGAAGCTGAAAACCATGGACAATTCTTTACCGTCCTCATTTGCATACTGATAACAGTTTTCCATGGTGGTGCTGGACATCTCTCCCACGGTGATGATCTCTGCGTCTGTTCCGAAAGTGGCTTCGTTCAGTTCCCGGAGATATTTATGGATATTGGGACCATCGGTATAAAATCTTCTGCCGTCCCCCTCATAGTCATTTTCAAACTTATCCTTACTGATCAGGTTTACCACATCGAAACGGAAGCCTTTGATTCCTTTTCCCATCCAGAATTTAATCACATTCTGGACTTCTTTTCTTACTTCCGGGTTGTCCCAGTTCAGGTCAGGCTGAGATACATCAAAAAGATGAAGGTAATACTCGTCAAACTTCTCTACATATTCCCAGGCATTTCCGCCAAACTTGCTCTCCCAGTTGGTTGGAGGAACTCCCGGCTTTGGTCCTTTTTTAAAGATATAGAAATCTTTGTACTTGGGATCTCCCGCCAGAGCTTTCTGAAACCACTGGTTCCTGTCAGAGGTATGGTTGAACACCATGTCAAACATCAGGCGGATACCCCGTTTTTCCGCTTCCCGTGACAGTTCTTCTACGTCCTCCATGGTGCCGTATCTGGGATCAATGTTATAATAATCCTCTACGTCATATCCATTGTCTTTCTGCGGAGATACAAAAAACGGCGTCATCCAGATGTAGTCCACACCCAGTTCTTTTATATAATCCAGTTTTTCTATTACACCTCTTAAATCTCCCAGTCCGTCTCCGTTGCTGTCATAAAAAGACTTGGGATATATCTGATAAACAACGCTTTTCTTAAAATCTGCCATGGAAAATCCTCCTTACTCAAACTTGATAACCGGTGTCTTTCCTGCCTCTGCTTCCATACCTGTAAGGTATTGGATATTCTTAGCCTGTCCTTCCTCGGTAACAATAAATACAGTCACATAAGGATGTCCTGCCGCTTTGATCTTTTCCTTATCAAAACGGATCAGGGGCTGTCCCTGTTTTACCTGATCTCCTTCTTTTACAAGAAGCTCAAATCCGTCTCCGTTCATATCAACAGTATCTACTCCTACATGGATCAACAGTTCCATCTCATTTGCAAAGATCAGACCACAGGCATGTCCGGAGTCTGCCATAACTACCCCTACCTTTGCATCTGCAGGGGCTACTACGGTATCATTTTCCGGCTCAATGGCAACGCCGTCTCCCATAATATGCTGTGAAAACACATCATCCGGAACATCGTCCAGAGGAATTACCTTACCCGTAAGTCCGGCCTTTAATTCTGTGAGAGGTTCTGCTGCTGTCTGTACTGCCGGTCCCTGTACCTCTTCAACAACCTGTGACTCCTCTCCGTAGTCCTCTCCCAGTCTGTCTGCAGCAGATAATTTTGCCTTTCCCACAATAAATGTCAGTACAAAAGGAATCACGATAGCCACAGCCATAGCCAGGAGGAAGATCAGGTAATACTCTGGTTTAATAGACAAGATACCCGGAAGGCCGCCGACGCCGATGCTCAGCGCTTCTACTCCAAAGCCTACAGAAATCACTGCTGCGCAGGCAGAACCGATCATACCGCAGACCAGCGGGAATCCGTATTTTAAGTTTACACCGAAAAGCGCCGGTTCTGTTACGCCCAGGTAGCAGGAAATACATGCAGGAACGTTGACCTGCTGAGCTCTCTCATTTTTCTTCTGAAGAACTGTCATAGCCAGCACGCTGGATCCCTGTGCGATGTTGCTCAGTGCGATCATGGGCCACAGGATGGTGCTTTTGCTGGGACCTGCGATCAGCTGAGAGTCAATAGCGTTTGTCATATGATGAAGACCTGTCATAACGATAGGTGCATATAATAATCCGAAGATTCCTGCAAATACAAATCGGATGTTAGAAGTCAGACCTGCGTAAACCACGTCTGCAATGGCGTTTCCAATGGTCCAGCCGATGGGACCTACTACCATATGTGCGATAAATACTGCCGGCACCAGAGAGCAGACCGGAACTACGATCATACTGACCACCGCCGGACATATCTTCCGGAAAAACTTTTCCAGATATACCAGTACAAAACCAGCCATCATGGCTGCGATAACCTGTCCCTGATAACCGATCATATTTACCTTGGCAAATCCGAAATCCCAGTATGGTATCTGATCTGCCAGAGTGGAAGCCACACTGAAACCGTTAAGAAGCTGGGACGATACCAGGGTCAGACCTAATACAATACCAAGGATCTGTGTAGTTCCCATCTTTTTGGTAATGGACCAGACAATGCCTACGGGCAGCAGATGGAACACTGCTTCGCCGATCAGCCAAAGAAAACTGTCCACACCTGCCCAGAACTGGGAAATATCTACAAGGGTCTTTGTGCCATTTTCAAAGAAATAAATGGCGTCGATCACATTACGGAAGCCCAGTACAAGACCGCCGCAGATCAGGGCCGGAATAATGGGAGCAAAAATCTCTCCCAGGTTGCTCATAAGCTTCTGGATTGGATTCTGGTTGCTCTTAGCTGCCTGTTTGGCAGCTTCCTTACTTACCCCTTCAATTCCTGCATAAGCAGTAAATTCATTGTAAAAGGTTGACACATCATTTCCGATGATCACCTGATACTGCCCTGCCTGGGTAAAGGTTCCCTTTACACTTTTCAGCTTTTCAATTTCCTTTGCGTTTGCTTTCTTTTCGTCTACAAGAACGAATCTCATTCTTGTCATACAGTGAGACACTGCCGCAATATTCTCTTTTCCGCCGATCAGCTCCAGCAATGCCTTGACGTCATCTGTATATTTTGCCATGCTCGTACCTCCTTCTTTTCACGAACTTGTTTGAACAAGTATAAAATAGCATACTTGTTTAAACATGTCAACATTGTTTTCTTGACTTTTTCAATTTTTTTTATATAATGAAAACATAAGATGTTTAAACAAGACAGGATGTGATGAAAATGCCGAAAAGTAAATATGAATTTATTTATAAAGATTTAAAACAAAAAATAGAATCCGAAGAATATGCCTACCAGGAACTGCTTCCTTCTGAAAACCAGTTAGTGCTTGCTTATAATTGTTCCAGAAACACCATCCGCAGAGCGGTAGGCCGTCTGGTAACAGATGGCTATGTCCAGACCATGCAAGGAAAGGGGGTCCGGAATATCTATCGCCCTGTAGTGCAGACCTCCTACACCATCGGCGGTATTGAGTCCTTTAAGGAATCTTCTATCCGCAATCATAAAAAAGGCCGCTCCGTAGTCCTTCAGTTCATGGAGCTTACCGCCGACGAAAAAATCTCCAGGCGGACCGGCTTCCCGGTGGGTTCTGAATTATATTATATTCAGCGGCTCCATTTTTTAGACGAAAAACCTCTGATCATCAATCACAACTATTTTCTGAAAAGCGCTGCTTGCGGCCTGACTCCGGAAATTGCAGAAAATTCTATTTACGAATATCTGGAAAACACCCTCCACATGACCATTGTCAACAGCAAGCGGGTGATGACAGTAGAAAAAATCACTCAGATAGATGAAAAGTATTTGGAATTGGATGTAAACGAGTATAACTGTCTGGCGGTCATCACCAGCCACACTTACAACAGCGACGGGGTCATGTTTGAGTTCACACAGTCACGGCACAGGCCGGATTACTTTCGTTTCCAGGATAATGCGGTGCGCAGGTCTGTGAGCTGAAAACTGCCGGGAAATCCATGTTTTTAGTTGATGAACATGGATTTCCCGGCAGTTTCTTTTTTAACCCTCCTGTGCATCCCCCGACAGGCTTCCTTCCCACAGATCACTGAAAGAAATCTCCTCTGTCTTATCTTCATATTCTATGGTAAGAACATCATCCTGAGAAAGTTTCCGTTCTGTACCGTCTGACAGCCGGATGGTATTCTCATCTATAAAGTCCACTGTATAGAATGCTCCGTTCTCTTCTGTCCCTCCCTGGCTGTCATAATACTGGCGGATCAGGATCTGGTCTTCTCCTGCATCTTCCACCTTCAGGGAAACCCCTAAGATTTCCGGGAAGAAGCCAAGTGTCACTGTTCCATTGTCCTCTTTTGCCCAGGTCATCTTCACCTCATCAGACTGTGCAGGAGGATTCTCCAAAGCCTCCCGGGCCAGATCCGCCAAAAAAATGGTCTCTGTCCGGTCTTTGTATTTAATGGTCAGTACCTTGTCTTCACTGAAATCCATATTCTGGCCGTCTAATCCCATGACTGTGTCTTCGTCAATAAACGTACAGCTCCAGTAAGCGTTGGCATTATAGGCTTTTGTAAAGGGAGCCAGCTTACCTTCTACTATGGTAATGGTATTGTCTTCTCCAGTTTCTGCGTAAAGCCTGCTGTTTTTCTTCTCCGGAGAAAAGCGGATGGAAGCGATCCCGTCCCAGGTCTCTATAGTCATCTTCACATCTTCAGAATTTGCCGTCCAGGTTCTACTGTAATACAGAAGGCCTCCCCCAAAGATCAGGCCGCAGATCAGAACGGCTCCCCCTGCTGCCAGAAGGATTTTTCTTCTGGTCTTCTGCCTCATTTTCCGGAAAGGCTGTACGGCCTTTTTATTCTTCACCGGCTGGTTTTCCTCTACGATCTCCTCTTTCATGGAAGCCAGATATTCTCCGCACTCCCGGCATTCCTCCAGATGTTCCTCTATCAGTTCATTACTCTCCTCACTGGTCAGTCCATCTATGTAACTTGGAAACAAATCCCGGATAACTTCACATTTCATCTTCATACTTCCTCATCCTTTCACTAATTTCTGTTTTGCCCGGTAAAACGTTACCCTGGCCCAGTTTTCATTTTTCCCAAAGATATCTCCGATCTCCCGAAAGGAGAATTCTCCTGTCAGCCGAAGAAGTACGACTTCCTTGGCGGTTTCCTCCAAAACATGAACCTTCCGGAATAATTCCATCTTCTCTTCTTTGATACATAATTCTTCTTCCAGGGCTGCTTTGGGGGAAACAAGATTCTCATCCAGCTGACTGGTCCCTTTTCTTTTTCTTCGGTCCAGCTCCTGATACCATAAATGTTTGGCAATCTGGCAGAGCCAGGTAGACACCTTACAGGAGCCATTATATTTATCTGCACTTTTCACAGCCTGGTAAAAAGTTTCCTGGGTCAGTTCCTGGGCCGTATCTTCTTCATAGCAAAGTGTCATAAGATACTTGAACACTGCATTTGCCTGCTCTCTGTATATGGAGTCCATATCCATCATCTTGTTTCTCACCTCCTTTACCCATATATCCAAAAAAGAGAAGATTCGTTACATAATTTAATAAAAAAATGCAAATTTCAGGCCTGGGACAGTTCAGACCAGCCCCAGGCCTTCTTCATAACTTCCGTTTCCCTGCGTTATAAAACACAAATCCGGCAGATATATCCCTTTCTGCTATTCCATCACTTCCTGATAGGTGGCGTGTCTTTCCAATAACTGGGTCATTTTTGCCATAGTGCTTACATCTCCGATGAGGATAACGCCGCACAGCCGATTATTCAGGAAGTAGTATTTCCGGTACTGTTTCTTACCCATATCTTTAAGTTCCACTGTCTTGTATACCAGATTCGGGTTCTTTCCATTATCTCCTGCTGCAAACAGAGCTGTACCCATGCCATGGAAATTCAGAGCTGCAGATACACCTTCGTATACGATCTGGTCCCCGGCTGCATTGGCGCCAGCCACTTTTCCCTGCTCCATAGCCTGAGGCCAGATGGCATAATTAATCCCCTGATACTGTGCGCAGTCACCACAGGCATAAATATCCGGAATATTCGTCTCCATTCTCTCGCTGACTACAACAGCCCTGTCCGTTTCAATCCCAGCCTGAGCTGCAACAGCTATATTGGCCCTGACACCGGCAGATACGATTACCAGATCTGCGGGGAATACTTCTCCGCCCGCCAGTTTCACTCCGGTTACCTGCTCTTCTCCAAGAATATCTGTAATCTGAGCCCCTGTATGAATCTGGATATCTTTTCCCTCACTGATCAGCTTCAGCATATCGGCAGCTCCATTATCCAGCTGTCTGCCCATAAGAAGAGGCGCTGCTTCCAGTACAGTCACATGGCATTTGGCCTTCTTCATTTCCCAGGCTGCCTCCAGTCCCAGGACACCGCCTCCGATTACTACAACATTTTTTATCTGAGGAAGCATAGACGCAATTTTCTTCGTATCTTCCAGACGGCGTATAGCCACAACTCCCTTCTTATCTTTCCCATTAATCGGAGGAATAAAGCATTCTGATCCAAGGGCATAGAGCAGTTTTGTATAAGAAAGCCTCATCCCTTCTTCCAGAAGCACCTCTTTGTTCTTTGTGTCAATGGCCTCCACCTGTTTTCCCAGGAGCAGATGTATATTATTTTCCTCATACCATTTTTCTTCTTCAATGGCAATCTGCTCTCCATCCAGTTCTGCCATAATAGATTTCGTCAGCATTGGACGGTTATAGGGGCGGTAAGGCTCATTAGAAATCATGACAATAGATCCTGTTTTGTCCCTCTCCCGGATAGCAGAAGCCGCATAAAATCCTGCTGCGCCTCCTCCCAGGACCACATAAAAATTCCTGGTGTCTTTCCGGAAAGAAGTTTCTTCTCCATCTACCGGTACGAAATTTTCCTTTCCTACGCCGCATACCGGGCATACTTCCAGAGAAGCATCAAAGATTTCTCCGCAGACCAGACATTTAACCAGCTTTTTCGGTCCGGCAGATTTTTTTGTATTCTCCTTATTCTGAAGCAGGCAGCCGAAATTATATCCATAGTCATGGGCATCAATAAGATTATCCTGACTTGGTTTAAATTTCACCCGGAATCCTTCATCGGGAACTCTCATCTTTAACTGTTTCAATCTCTCTATGAGATGAGGAACTGCCTCTCCGCTCCATCCATAACTTCCGAATGCGCTGGCCAGTTTTCCTCCGTGGGTTCCTGCAAAAATAGAAGTTGTCAGATCCCAGATAGGTTTTAAAGCTTCTCCTACAATAGTGGGAGATCCCAGCAGGAATCCATCTGCAAATCCCAGTTCTTCCAGAACCTTTCCCAGATCCGCCTCTACCATATCATAGCAGCGCACATCTATATCTCCGCTTTCTTCAATACCCTGGGCAATAGCTCCAGCCAGTTCTTTCGTATAGCCGTAGGCACTTACATAAGGAATGATCACCGTCTTTTTCTTATTAGGATTTACCACAGTACACCATTCCTGGTAAGTATCCAGTATAAAGTCAATTCTGGTATCCAGGACCGGGCCATGTCCGGTACAGATCATGGAAATATCCAGTTCCCGCACTCTTTCCAGGGCCTTTTGCATATACGGCTTGAAAGGACCGATAATATTGTCGAAATAATATTTTGTAGCTCTCATATAGCCTTCCTGGTCTGTGACCTTGCTCAGAAGGATATCCTTAAACCCGTAATGGGAGCCAAAGGAATCGCAGGTTACCAGAATCTGTTCTTCCTCAATATAAGTATACATAGTATCCGGCCAGTGAAGATTTGGCACCACCATAAATTTCAGAGTTTTATCTCCAATCTTCATCTCCTGACCGTCCTTCACCGGAAGGGCTGTAAACTCTCCGTTGACAATTTCTTTCAGGAAATTAACAGCACAGCCTGTAGCGATGATCTTTAATCCTGGATTTATCTCAAGAAGTTTCTCCACGCTTCCCGCATGGTCCGGCTCTGTATGATTCACTACCAGATAATCGATTTTCTCCACATCGGTAATCTGCTTCAGCTCCTCCAGATACTCCTCAAAAAACTTTGCCTTAGCAGTCTCAAACAAGATGGTTTTATCTCCGGCCTTCATTACATAGGAATTATAAGTGGTTCCAAACTCCGTGTACATAATAATATCAAATACCCGCAATTTATCATCCACAATCCCTGTCCAGTAAAAATTATCTCTCAGTTTCAGTGTCTCCATTTTAATCTCCTTTTCTGTCTTTTATCCAATATGCGTCCATATCAACTGTTCCCGCTTGGCGGCATAAACTGGCTGAGTGTAGCTGCCACCCCTGAAATCGGCATAGTCTGGAGCCAGATTTTTCCCGGACCTGTAAGAACTGTATTGAAAAATCCCTCTCCGCCCAAAAGCTTGTTCTTAATGCCTGCTACCTGGCGGATATCTATAGAAACACTTGTTTCAAATCCTGCCACATTTCCGGTATCTACGATCATCTGTTCTCCCGGAGCAAGGTCATATTCCATGATTTCTCCATCAATCTCTACAAAGACCATTCCATTTCCGGAAATTCTCTGCATGATAAATCCCTCTCCTCCGAAGAATCCAGCGCCTATTTTCTTATTAAAGTGTATGTCCATTCTGACGCTGCTTTCTCCTGCAAGAAATGCTCGTTTCTGAAGAATGATCTCTTTGCCCGGTCTGATTTCTACAGGAAGGATCTTTCCCGGAAAGCTGGATCCAAAAGTAACCATTCCGGGGCCTCCCTGAGCAGTATAGATATTCTGAAACATACTCTCTCCTGAAAAAGCCTTTGAAAACATTTTTCCCAGGCCTCCTCCTGTTGTCTCCATTTTTACATTAGGAGACTGCCATACCATAGAACCTTTTTCTGTGATCATCTGTTCCCCGTTTTCCAAATAGCATACTACAATTGGAAATACACCGCCTTTAATTTCATACCTCATAAAACCTTCTCCTTTTTGTTTAATCTTTTTCTTCCACGCCTAACAGCCTGTCCAGGCTCTGATATCCCTCTTTGCCGTAGGCATGAAAAATATTTATATGATTCCAGTCGCAGCTTCTGTCCGTGAAAGCCGGAAACAGAAATCCCCATAAAGGCTTCTCCGGCTCATACTCATCTTCAAGAGGACACAGAGCACAGATAAGATACTCATAAACCTCCTCTGATTCCCACTGTCTCTCTTTATCAGATGTTTTCACAGGCACATCATACCGGTCATGAAATATCATGACCCCATAAGGCTCCCTGGATTCATAATTCTCCATAATAATATCGTAAAGCGTATCCATCAAAGCATCATTTTTTAATCCGCAGTCTTTTATTGCATTCAATAGCTGGACCACCCCCTGGACTTCCCGGGAAGTCGCATCAATTTTATATCTTTTCAGCTGTATGTTTGTTTTTGAAAAAGGAATCGTCTTTGCAATTTCCAGATTTTTCGTCTTGTCCTTTTGTGACAGTTTCAAAAAATTCACATTAAAACTGCCGTCAAAATCTCCCTCTTTATCTACATAACAGCCTGCAATCCTGGTAAAGGATGTTCTGGCCGGGGTCATTCTCCTGGTCAGTTCCAGCATATCTTCTCTGTTAATATTTTTGCTCTCCATAGGTTTAAAATTCTGTCTCCCTGTCTGTGGATAATCACAGATAAAAAAAGCCTTACTGTGATTTATTCCTATCATATCACAGTCAAGGCTCTTTTGCATTAAATATATCTAATTGTCAAGTTCTTCTACTGTTGCATCGTTAATTTTCACGGCGGGAGAGCCGGCGTATTCATCAATCCTTGTCTCCGTCTCTCCCTCTATTTTTCCATCTACTGTCACTTCTGAAGCAGACAATACAGCCGAACCTCTCGGCGCATATACCACCATATATCTGTCTTCTTCCCCAGAATGGTCCACTACATCTAATATCAGAGTATCTCCATCCTGCTCAAACTGCCATAGTTCTCCGCTGATCTTTATATACTGCCCTTCAAAATCAGAAGGGGAAGCAAACACTTCATCAAACTGAGACTCCTCCACATAAGTTTTGTTCTCATTGCTTTCTGTGCTTTCTGACTTACCTCCGCAGGCTGTCATAGTAAAAACTAACATACTGCTTAAAATAATTGCTCCTGTTTTTTTCATGTCTTTCATCCTCCCTTGTTTTATACATTTCCAGACTGTATTTCATAAAAAATCATTACCGCCGAAAACGCCACTCCTAAAATTATACCAAGCATTAATTCCTTCAGCCTGTCTCCGTAAATTCGGGAAACAATACACGGTTTTCCGGTCTGCGGGTGCAGAACATAGTGTATGGTAACCGTGTCTCCTGGCTTTAAATCTTTTTCTTTTGTCTGATAAATACCTGTAGCTACAGTTCCATGGGGATAAAACTCTACGTCATATTGACTGTAACTCCTTTTTCGCATACCCATGACGCCACTTCCATAGGCATTGATCCTGCAATCTTCTCTTTGTTTTATAATAATTCCTGTACAGAGCTCCGCCTGTTTATAAAGCTTCATCATCTTTCTGTCATTAGAAAGACTTACTGCCAGGACAAAGAAAACTATGCACAGGATAAGAAGAACTGCTCCAATAATTATAATATTTACCATGTTCTTTTCCTCTATGTTCCTACATTCATAATCCTACTATACTTACAAAGCCGCCAGGAAAGATCCCCGGCACTCCGCTTTTCACCAGGATATCTTCTTTTCCGTCTATATTTTCCGATACCCAGTTTTTTACTCCTTCACCGGTAAATTTCCATATAATTTCTTCCAGCACATCTCTGGTTGTTACATCCTTTTTCCACGACTTATCCAAAAAATTTTCCAACAGATTTTTTATTCCGCCCCCTTCAGGAATCTCGTCTACCAGTTCATCGATTACATTGCTGATTTTTCCATATACATTTTTATCCATGAAGTCATCGACTTCGTCAGAATATTTGATAATAGTACTTACCAGCTCATCCTTATTCTTCATGATTCCCCCTGTAAACTCCTGAATAGAGTCCGCAATAGAATCGGAATTTTTCAGTACTGTCCCCACCTCGTCTCCATGTTTCAGGAATTCTCCCACACCGGGAATGATCCCCACTATCGTAAGTCCCAGAGCAATCCATTCAGAAGTCTTCGGCCCATCATCAATCAGGTTCCAAACATCTGCTATCAGGTCCCGAATATCTGCGAACAGACCAACAACCGGCACAAATCCTACCAGAACGCTTAGCAGAGTTCCCAAAGCGTTGCTGTCCTCTGTAAAGTCCCCCTTGATCACCTGTGCAAGAGCCTCTCCCAGATAGTCCCATATACTTTCTTCCGACTCACTGTCAGCTGCCTTATCCTTTGCCTGTTCAACAGCTTTCTGAATATCTTTCACAGTATCGGCCTGACGGTTCAGGATCTTATCCTCTGTATTCTCATATAAATCTGCAATTACCTTAAGTTTCTGTTCCATCAACTCCAAATTTTCTGCATTCTGGAGGTTTTTTTCCATGATCTGAGCCAGAATTCTCTTCACATCTCTGAAAGATTCCTGTGAAAGGCTGTTATAGACATTTTGAAGGGACCAGCCATAATTCTTAGTCTTTCTGCTCATGGTTCCATACTGTCCTGCAATTCCTCTGGCTCTGCCGGCTTCTATACACATCTGCCCCGACATATGTAATCCCTCCTTTTATCCTATAACTTGGCTCTGAAAACCAGCTCTTCTAAATCCTGAAATCCTATAAAATATACCATCTGTATCTGACTGTGGTCGAACAAGATAACCTTCTCACTGTCCAGGACCCCCTCCGGATACAGGCATCCTAAATAATCGTAAACTTTTTCTTCATCCTGAGCTTTTATTTTTCTCCCGTAGATCATAACTCTCTTCCTGGCGTTTTTCAGCAATACCACAGATCCTATGGGAAGATACGGCTGTCTTTCCTGTTCCTTCTCTGTTCCCTTTTCCATCAAAACCCTCCTGTCTTTTTACGGCAAGCTAGTAGACTGCCGCCTTATTATAAGTCTCAATAATTCTATCTTCTGTGCTGTCATACAGCTGGCAGATTTCTGTCCCCTTTTCCCTGAAAATCTTCAGCTTTTTACACAGTTCTTCTATCTGTCTGGTGTTTCTGTTCAACGCCTGCCTGAGCTCCCTCTGCAGACAGCCAGACGACAGAGACTGGCTGAGTTCATTAGTCTCCAGAGCAATAGTCAGCAGCTGATGCTCGAAGTTTTCAAATCTGGCCAGTATTTCTCTGCTCCCTGCAGAGTCTATCACAAACTTTTTGCTCCCCGTCAGGTCCTGAGGCGATGTTCCCTGTTTTCCTCCAGTCATCCTGGCGGTAACTTGCTCTTTTCCTTGTTGATTAAAAATATCTAACAGATAACTCAGAATGTCCAGGGTCCCCCATATCTGAGGAAATCTGGGGGCAAGAAAAAAAGGCACTATGGAAATCCCTCTGTCCAAAACCTGTGTAAGAATGGAAACTAAAAATTCTGGAATCTCTGTCGCTCCTTTTTTTACATTCCCATCTCCATCAAAATCTACAAAAGATACATCATGTCTCTGTAAAAAATAGTCCCATTGATTTTCTACTGAAGTCTCCTTCAGCGCCACCGGCTTATCCTTCGTACCGTCTGGCTGCGTAAGCAGATTCCCTACGATGCTCCATCGATAATGTGTCAGTTTTCCTTCACTGTCCTCAATCTGTTCTTTATGGCTGCTCAGATACTCCTCGGAAAATCCCGGGCCGTCAAAACTATAGCTCTGTAGAATTTTCTCTTTCATATCCTCAGGTGCCGTTATCGCGGCATGACTGCTCAGATTTCCTCCTAAAGAATGGCCTGTAGTATAATAGGCTTCATAATTATAATTCTCATTGATTTCTCTCATAAACTCTTCAGTCACCTGCTGCTGCCAGGTCTGTTCTGAATTCAGAAGTCCGAAATCTGCCAGCGCCCAGTCTTTGACTACCTGATTTCCATCTATGCTTTCACTTCCCCGGAACCCGATAATAGCTTCCTCCGGAGAAGTTTCGATAAGACAGCCGTAAAATCCAGAACCGGTATTATCATCCTTAACCGCTTTGATCACCCAGTCGCCATAAGGAGAATCTTCCTCCATTATTTCATGGTACAACTCCATAGCCTCCTGGGCCCGGTACTGTTCTGTGGGGGAATTGTCCTTTTTATTCAGATTGGCCTGTAATTTTTCGTAAATACCTGGGTCCTGCTCGAATAATTCCGGCAGAGTGGCGTTATAATGATTGCTCTCCAGAATATCGATATCAAAGTCATAATAAGCTATCTGCGTGGCAACCAGCATATCTCTGTCTGAAAATCCCATACCGCCACCTCCAAATCTTAAACTCCTTGAATCCTTCCTTCTCTAATGTCAAAAGTCCGCTCTTCTCCATGGCTTAAAAGTTCCATGAATCCAGAATCTGTAACACCCTGCCGCTCCATTCTTTCCCGCACTGCATCTACTCCATCCTGGTCCAAAAAGCTCAGCCTGAGAGAACCGTTGATTTTATCCATTCCTGCCAATACATGATTCAACCTATTTATTATCTCTTCTGCCTGTCGGCTATCTCCCTTTACCGCTGCATATACAGCAAAACGATTCTTCGGATTCATCTGGAGAAATTCTCCCAGGGTCATATCTGTATCCGCAGAATCTACATACTTTGATCCTGGTGCCACATGAATATAGCAGTCATCTGCCACCCCTTCCAGGCCCTGGTCCAGAGCGTTCTCTATTTTCTCAGAAATAAGAGTACTGATATATTCATCCTGAAAATATTCACCGTCTTTATCTGCTTCTGTCAGGAAAAGACAGTCTTCATCCAGCATTGGCCTGCACAGAGCCGTGTAAGTTGCATTTCCCATATTTCCGTAAGATTTTCCTACAGACAATATTTCAAAGTCTTCTCCATACTTTTCCTGGAGCAGCTCCCGGGTCTGTTTTTCCCATTCCTGTTTGTCGATTCCACATGCGCCGATACTTCCTGCTATTGCCGACATACAAATCACTCCTATTCCCAGCATTATTTTTTTTATTTTCATCTGTCGCCTCACACTTTTCTGCTATCTCACACTTACTATAAATTTCTCATATCCAAGCTGAAGCATATCGCCATCGTGAAGTTCTGTCTCCCCCATTGTCTTTTTTCCATTTATATACGTTCCATAGGATGATTTCAGGTCTTCGGCATATATGCTGAAATTTCTGAGCAATATCCTGCAATGCTGCCTGGAAACCGAAGGAAAAGCCAATGAAATCACCGGACTGTCTGTTTTTCCCTCTACTTCTCTCCCCAGAAGAATTTCTCTGGAAAAATTCGCCTGATAGGTTCTTCCATTTGAAAGGCTCTTCAGAGAAATTTCCCGCCTTCCTCGCTCCTGGCCCGTACCCCAGCCATATCCCTGCTCAGTCATTACGGTTCCATCATCATCCCACAGAGTTCCTCTGAAAAGCTCGCCGCTCTTTCCTCCCAGATTTCCGTCATCCACATAGGCCCCTTTTCTGCTGATATGTACCTTCCGACCTGCACTTCCTTTTCCTGTTTTTCCAGTTGTCAGTCTCCACGTTAAGAAGCCGGCTCCTGCCGCCAGAAGAATCGCCAGGACTGCTGCTATGACCATCCACATATCAGTGTCCTCCGCTGTATGTTCTTTCTGCTGCGATTTCTCTGGCACGCATTTCTGTTTCATAAGTTCTTTGGGCCGTAGTGCGGATAGTAGATGCAATCTGCTTCAAATTTGCTGCTGTAGCGGCTATATTTTCTTCTAAACGGTTCCCCTTCCGCATATAGGCTTCTGCGTTTTCTCCCTTCCATACGCCAGAAAGCTCCTGCATGGTTTCCTGAAGATCCTGCTTTGCCAGATTTTCCAGCCTGGCTGCCAGTTCTTCCAGCTGTGCTGCCTGCTGCTTCGCCTGCCGAAAATTCATTTCTATTAAATCCATTTCCTACCTCCTGTCAGATGATCACATCTGAGGGCAGATCCACAGCCATCTCCTGCACTGCTGCTTCGCCTTCTTCGTAGGTCCTTGCCATAGACTGAAGATCTTCCACATGTTCCTGGATCCTGCTCAGGATCTCAGCCACAGTCTCCTTCATATCGCTGTAAATTTTCCGGTGGTTCTCCGCCGCTTCTCCCTGCCAATATCCAGAAGAGCGGTTTACCGCCTGTTCGATCACGGAAAAGCTGCTGCGCATTTCCTGAAGGGAGCTATTGACCTGTCCAGATGCTTCCTGAAGCTCCTGAGTAGAAACTTTAATGGTTATGTTATCTTCCATGTCCAGGTACCCCCTCTCTAAATCTGTATAGCACCAATAATCTGCGCCACATCATTTTCACATTTTTCATATTCTCTCTGAGCATACTCCATCGCTTCTGTATATGTATCCATTTCTGTCAAAAAACTTTGTATATAATCAAAGTCTGACCAGAACTGATTCATAAAAGCCTCTTTTGCAGGTCCTTCCCACATGCCGGAAAGCTGCTCCATCTGTTCTCTCATTTGGGTCATATATGTCTTGAGAGACTGTATTTCTCCCTGTATCGTATCCTTATCCTGTGCCAGAAGGCTGGTTTCAATCTCTATCCTGTCTGCCATTGTCTGCCCCCTTTCTTCTGTTTCAAAACAGAAAACGGATTCCCATCTCTTTCAGTTTCAGATTGCTGAAATAGACGCTGGACCAGTTAACGCGCACCTGGGACACATTCTCCTGCTGATATTCCCGGGCAATCCTTATGTCGGTCTCTTTCCAGGATCTTATAATTTCTCCCAATCCTGTTTCCATCTGCCTTAAAGTCCGGGTCTCCTCCTGAAGCTCTTCCAAAGCAGAAGACAGGGAGGGTACAAATTCTTCCAGCCCCTCCTGCCGCTCTATTGTATTTATAACATTCTGAAGTTCCTGCACGCCGTAAGACATTCTGTCTGCAGCGCTCTTCATCTTTTCCTGATAATACGCCGCTCTGTCCAGATTTATTTCCATCATAGTTTTCTCCCTGTGTATGCAGACAGGGCAGTTCAGGTTTCTATTCCCCGTCCTGCCCTTTAAAGGATTTCTATACGATCACATCCGATGACAGTGTGCTGATTTCTTCCATATTCTGGCTCTCTGCCTCTTCGTATGCCCGTGCCATTTCCTGTAAATCTGTAGAATGTTCCTGAATCATCTTTATAAGCATCTGAATATCGTTTTCCAGTCCTTTAAATTTTGTAATATATGCGTTAGATGCTTCGCCTTCCCATGCAGAAGCCAGTCCTGTGACCAGATTAGTCATTTCTGAAGTAAGGTTTCCTACTGTGCCTGCTTTGTTTCCAAACTCTGAAGCAGTCTGTGTCAGCTGCTGAGAATTAACTTTCAAAATACCTTCCATGATAATCTCTCCTTTTCTATACTTTTTATCAAACTCTCTTATTTATAATTTCTCGTATTTGCGATCTCTACATTTGCAGCCTCAACCTGGGCATACTTTGCAGCCGCTTCTTCAAGACGCATAACATAAGTCTCGATAGCATTGTAGAAATTATTCATCTGGATCTTGTCAGAATCAAAGGCCTTATGAAAAGCATCCCTTGCTTCGCCCTCCCACATACCGGAAAGAGTCCCTTCTAAAGACTCCAGGCTGGAGACTTCGTTTTTAAACTGCTGGTTCAGATTTCTCAGTTCTTCTGCCTTTGTTTTAAGCTCATTAGATGTTACAGTAAATGTTGCCATATTTCTTCCCTCCGTTTTTATTTTTATTGTTTGTTTCATTTGATGATGTTACTATATCATAAATTTCTTTTTCTTCTCTCTTTTCTGACAGACTGCAGGTTTTATCCGACGAATTACCATTTTTCTGTTATTCATACCAGCATCAGCCGGTCTCCTGCTGCTACGCCGGCCTCTTTCAATGTTCTTCCCCGAGCCAGCCTGCTTCTGGTATCCGGATTCCAAAGGGTCAGATTCCCTATATCACCTTTTACAGGGCATTGTTCCTTCTGGCAAACCATATCTGCCGCCTGCTGTATCAGAAATCCGATTTCTATATTCTCATCCAGATAGAAATCGTACGTTTCATCCATCACCGGTACATAAATATCTACCAGAATCATCTAAGCAACGCCTCCTCCATCTTTTCTATCTCTTTCTTCAGTCTCTCAGGGGAAAATTTTTCTTCTCCTTTGTCTGTTTCTAAATAAAGACCCATCTGGCGATTTTTCAGCCTGGCCTGCCACACAGGCGCCTGGGAACCTTTCAGACAATAACTGGCTTCTATCCTGGTCCCGCTGCCTTTTATCCAGATTTCCAGATCCCTCCACGACATTCGCCAAAGCTTGTAAGTTTCTTCCCTGAATGCAGACGGCTCTATGGCAAGAACTTCGTCTCCGGGATAACAGGAAAGCTGCGGAAACTGATTTTCTGCAGGAATAAGTCCTAAAACTCCCCTGGCCATTTCCAGGATTTCCAGACAGGCGCCTATCTCTTTCGCTACCAGAAATTCTTCTCCTTCTGCTTTTAAAAATCCTTTGCCGGTCATCTGAAAAAGTGTCTGCAGGATTTCTTCTTCCGTGTTGGGAAGATGGAGCAGAGGAAATCCTTGAAAGCTGAGGATTCCCTTGGCTTCAAGCAAGAGCCCCAGTTCCATATCTGTAAGGAAAAAAGATTCCCCTCTTCTGATCTCATCCCACATATTCTTTGATCTCCTTCTTATAAGTTCTGGACACGGGAATTTCCCATCCATCTTTCAGTACCACCAGATTCTGTCCCAGAAGCAGTTTTTCGATCATCTTCCCATTGATGAGAAAACTTCTGTGACATCGTATAAACCAGGAAGGCAATGCTCTCTGAATATTTTCCATAGTGTCATAAAAACCCAGCTCCCTGGTTCCCGTATTCAAAAAAACCTTTTTTTCTCTTGCCTCAAAGTAATAAATATGTTCATAATCTATCCGCCACTTTCCCTCACGGTTGTCAAAAATAAACTGTCCCTTTTTCTCATGTTCCTCTTCCACTCTGAAGAAACTTCCAAATGCTTCACGAAAGGCATTCCGTATTTCATTCTCATGAAAAGGCCTCAGGAGAAGAGATCCTGCCATAATGGTGGGCTTCATATAGGATGCAGGGGAAGTTCTTCCATCTGCAATGAGTATCATATAGGCATTCCTGTATTGTCTCCTGCAGTCTATGGCAAGAGGAATTCCCTGGGTCCCTGTAACATCTGTGCAGATAATATCCAGGGGCTGAGCAGATTCTATAAAATTTCTGGCCTCTCCTAAAATATCAAAACTATGAAATCTCCAATGCTCTTCTGTCAGTCTGGCTGCCAGATCTTTTGACACTCTTTCTACCTCCGGAATTTCACTGGGATGCCGGCTGAAAATCATCATCTCCACCATAATCCTCACCTCCCGGCAAGAGGGATAACTATTTTTCTGCCCAAAGTATTATCCTCTTCATCCGGCACATAACCGATTCCCTTTTTCAATACCTTGCCCAGCTCTGCATAGGGAATATTCTGAAAACTGAAATTCCGCTGTGCGGAAAGATTTCCTCCCAGATGTACTCCCTTCTTATATCCTGTGAAAAGGCTGTAGGCTCTGTATCCTGCCAGACTTACTGCTTCGTCTGTATTAAGGCATCCAAAGAAATATATGTTATGCAGGCTTCCCTTTTCCAGGATATTCTCAGCAAACCCCGCCATACTTCCCAGATTTTCATGCTGAGCATACAGCGTCCTGATAAACTCTGCCAAGTCTGCCAGAAAGATATAGACCGGCTGTGTCTGTGCCTGTTCCTGGAATACCTGTTCTTCTGTATATCCCTGATTCAAAAGATTCCATTTCTTCTTATTCCGTTCCTTAAAAATCGGAGTAAGTTCTCCGAAGTAAGAAAAGAGTTCTTTCGGTGTAGTAATATATCTGGCCCCCCACTGCCGGGCTGCGTTCTGAAGCTGTTGAGTCTTCATCTCCACAACAGCGCAGGACGCTCTCTGTTCCGGCCTGGTGCCTGCATACAGGAGCAGACGCAGGACATTTGTCTTTCCTGTCCTTCCTCTTCCCTGGATGGTATAGCAGAAGGTTCCCATAAGAGAAATTCCATATATAGAAGCATCTTCCATGTTGTAAGCAAATGGAAGCTTCTTTTCCGGCTGGTTCTCCTTTGAATACTCTTCCAGCCCGGCAAGAAGTTCCAATGTAGGATTCTCCGGAATCTGCGGGATAGGCCGTGCAGGACGCATTTTCCAGCATCCTTTCATCTTCTGACACGCAGCCTCCAGTTTTCTGCTCCTGTCAAAATCGTCTTCAGCTTCAAGAGAAAGGGCTGTCTGAAATTCCAGAAGATTTCCCTGATAAAATGCCAGCCCTCTTCCTTTTACATCCTGTTCGGGCAAAACAGGAATCTGGGTAGTCCTCAGTACATCCATATACTTAAACCGGTCTCCCATCTCCAGGCTGATAACCGTGCGGATATTATCTCCGATCCGGCTTGGTATTTCTGCCAAGCCGAATCCCGCAGCACTGATAAGAAGATAGATGCCATAACCGGCTCCCTCTCTGGCGATCCGGATAAAGCTTTCTTCAAAAGCGTTCTGCGTTTTCTCCTTCAGATTGGCATAGTTATCTACCACCACCAAAACTGCCGGAAGACGAACCCCATATGCCTGGACATACTGACTGTAATTTCCACCGCGGAAAAGTCTCTTCCTCTCATTCATAAAACCTTCCAGAAGATGGAACAGCTTACCGATCCGGTCTTCCTCTCCTTCGTAGATCACGCCTCCCACTTGGGGCAGCTGTTCGAAGGGCGCCAGCATGCGGCTACTGTAGTCCAATGCATAGATATTCAAATATTGAGGACTGTATTTATTTACAAGTGAAAACAGCAACGTCTGCAAAAAGGTACTTTTGCCGCTGACTACAGTTCCGCATACCGCATGATGCCCATTTTCGGAAAAGCTGACAGACAATGGAAACTGGGCCTGGTTCACAGGATCATCCCACATGCCTGCCAGAGCAGACAACTCCCATTTTCCTTCCTGCTCTTTCCAGGGAGCCTCCGGATCAAAGGCCGTATATCCTTGTAGTTCCTGCAGATATATTTTTCTCTTTAGTACAGGCAGCCATAGCTGAAGACGATAGTCATATCCCCACTGTTCCGCTGCATTTTTCAGATATCCTACCACTGCTTCCAGCTGAGTAGTTTCCTGCGTCTGGCTATTCAAAGCCGCAGCTTTCTTTCTTCTTCCTCCTACTACAGCCGGTTTTCCCGTAGTGGTCAGAAGAAGGGCTCCGTCCTCCCTCATGACCTGCCCCTCTCCCTCATAAGGCGCTCCACTGAATCCTGACTGAAACAGCTCATAAATTTCATCATTTCCAACCTGAAGGTAACACCGTCCGGCCTGTGTAATAAATGCTGCATCTGGTTTATGAAGCATATCGTTGCTGTCCTGCCGGTCCTGTACTCTCAGACAGAGGCGGAATTTTGAGTTGCTCCAGATATTATCGTCTACCGTACCGCTGGGCTTCTGCGTTGCCAGGATCAGATGCACGCCCAGACTTCGTCCTACCTGGGCCACACTGATCAGTTCACGCATAAACTCCGGCTCCTCCCTTTTTAGTTCCGCAAACTCGTCAATAACAATAAACAGATGGGGGATTGGAAGGGATGCCTCCTGATTTTTATATAAGCGGGTATAATGGTTAATATTATTTACGCCATACTCTCCAAAAATCCTCTGCCTTCTCATGTTTTCGCTTTTAATGGAAATCATGGCTCTGCGCACCTGATTTCCGGAAAGATTCGATATCTGCCCTGCTATATGAGGCAGGTCCGAAAACAGATTCGCCATACCGCCGCCTTTAAAGTCGATAATAAAGAAGGCGATGTCATCTGGACTGAAATTGATCGCCAGAGACAGGATATATGTCTGCAGGGTTTCGCTTTTTCCGGAGCCCGTAGTTCCGGCCACCAGTCCGTGGGGACCATGATATTTTTCATGGACATCCAGATAGCAGTCTGTATTTCCTGCTTTCTGCCCGATGAGCGCTCTCATGCTGTTATAGGTCCTGTTCTTTCTCCAGCGCTCCTCCACATTCAGTTCTGCAAGATTATGTACATGATACATATCCAGGAAGCTCAGGCTTGAAGGAATCTCAGCATTACTCTCTATTTCATTTACTTTGAGCTTAATAAGTCTTCTCCCTAATGTTTCCAGCCATGGTCCCCGGATACCGTCAAAATTAATCCTCTGGCGTTCTTCCCTGTTTTCCATCACATTGTAGCAACCCTGAAAAAAAGTATCATACTGTATGATGTCTTCACATACATTCGGAAGCTGCTCGCAGGTTTCTGTCATAAGGAATACGGTAAATCCATAGGCTTCCCTGGGTTCATAAATATATTTCCGGATCAGTTCTCCTTCCAATATAGCGGGATCTGATACAAAGAGCACATAATATGGCTTTATCCTGGCACCCCTGGACCCCCTCTGGTCATTTTCTTCCCTGCGTCTGAACACATTGGCCAGTTCAAAAAAGATGTCTCCTGCCTCCAATGTGTCAGAAGCAAAATACCTGGTCCTTTTGTCTTCCGACCAGACATGAGGCAGCCATTTCATACATTCCCACTGGGCCCCGTTTTTCTCTTTTCTTCTGTCATATACAAAGGCCAGTTTTACATCTGTATAGCAATTATTTGCTGCAATCTGGGCTGTCAGGATATGCATAAGGGAAATGGCGCCCTTTTTGTCCTTCCCGCCCACCAAACCGATGAGATGTTTCTTTCTCAGGTCTATGCCCACAGGTACGGAATGCAATGTCTGGTATTCCTCTTTGATCAGCCCCGGTTTCTTTGCCAGAGAATCATCCAGCAGAGAAAACCGTTCTCTGGACACAGTAATCTCTGCCTGGAAAGGAATATCTCCCAGCCCCAGCCTCTGCCACAGAAAATCTGGATGGGTATAGTTTCGATTCCATAGCTGAGGGGAATTTTCTCCATATCCGCAGCACACTTCTGCAGATGGGTACATCTGATGAAGGGCCTGCTCATTCTGATGATACATGTCTCTCAGTTTCTGAGAAATGTCCAGAAGATAATTCCCATAGGCATTAAAACGCTGGACTTCCTCTTCTTCCTGTTCCTTCTCTCCGTAACGGACATTCATTATAGCCCAGAATACACCAAGGATTGCAGAAGATATGGCTGTAATAATTCCTGTAAACATAAAGACCCCTGAACTGCGTCCAGTCATTCTGCTGCTCAGTATTGCCATACTGCATCCCAGGATCATGGGAATCGCCATGGTAAAGGCTGGTCCTATAGTAAGCAAGAGAGGCCTTTTCGGCCTTTGCTTCGGTGCAGGAGGTGCCTCTATCTCCACTTTCTCTGTAGCGATCACCGGAAGATTTCTTGGAGAACGGTTAAAATATACCGGTTCACCTTCCCCTCTTACCCCTCCCGGAGCCCATTCTTCTCTTGGAAAAGGCAGAAGCTCTTCTGTACGGACCTTCAGCTCTCCGTAATTTGTTCCCACGGCCAACATCTGATCCAGAAAGATAAGCTGCAGACCAAAAATATTCACACAGTCCCCGAACCTGAGTCTTCGGCTTCCCCGGATTTTCCTGCCGCCGCAGAAAATGCCGTTAGCGCTGGTATCCTGAATATAAAAGCCGTCCGCCCGCCTTTCAATATAGCCATGTTCTTTGGAAACCAGTTTCTGGAAATCATAACAGATCGTATTACTCTCATGATTTCCTATAGTAATCTGGTATGTACTGGACACATCAAACTTTTCCATGACCAGAAATCCCGGATGAAAGTCTGCCGCGATCAACTGCAAGTTTTCTCCTTTTCCTGTGGTAAGAGAGTAAATGTCTCCCTGTCCGATATACTCACCTTCGCTCTTCCCGTTTCTTCTGTTCAGAGTATACTGTCTGCTTTCCAAAAAGCGCCAGCCCTTCGCATCTGTTTCCAGAAGCAGTTCCAGATCCTGTTTAAGCTGAAAAATCTCACCCTGGATTGTGACGGAATATTCCGCATTTATGAGATTCGGAAGAAGATATTCCTTATATGCGTCTGTACCATAAGCTACTATGATCATGCTTCTTTACTCCTCTTAGTATTCATTAATCTTGCATTGAAAGATTCTGACGAATATACATGTGTCACCCACCCATATTTTTGAACGGTCATACAGGAATCCTGTCTCCCCCCAAATGGTCTGTTTTGCCCTGCCCGGCGCCTGGACCGCCGTACCATTGGCAGAATCCATGTCCTGGATACAGACCTGTCCCTGACATAAGAAAATCCTGCTGTGATGAGACGACACTGAAGGGTCTGGAAGGCAAAGGTCACTGCTCTCCAGGCTTCTTCCGATACAGATTTCTCTCTGAGGGTCAAAGACATATCCTTTATCCCGATTTCCTTTAATCCGCAGAACGATCATAGTTTTACCGGAAAGCCGCTGGGTATCCCCGCCCTTCATAATAGAACCATCCAGGTATTCCTCACGAATGATCCTTTGTGCCGCTTTTGTACATTTTCTTCTGTAAATGACGGTCTGCCTCCTGCGGATCACAAGTACTAAAAATCCTGTCAGGAATAGCAGTGCCGCCAGAATTACTGCTGCTGTCTCCATCTGTCCGCCATTTCCTTCTTCTTACTTTCCAGATCTTCTGTCGCTGTGATTTGGCTGCATCTCATTTACAACCTTCAGCTCACCGTCTTCGAACTCACATACTATCCAGAGATCGCCTTCACCATCAGGAATATTGATCTCTACAGGCTCCTGTCCAGGCATATAAACCTTTACCATTGCCTCCGATCCCCCCATAAGCCCTTCGTGTCGGAAATCATGAACCCGGTACTGATAATTTCCCGGTTTGTAAATTGTCACTGTTTCCGGTCCGTATCCATCTGTTTCATCAACATCCAGCTCTGCAATCGTCTCTCCGTCTTCTGTCATTTCTTTATTTGAAAAACTGATCTGATCTCTGGTATCCAGATTTGTCAGATAGGAATCCAGGTCATGAGGCACAGCCCCCCAGGTAAGGACAATACGGATTTCTCCCTCTCCCAGTTCCGGAGAAATAGGAATATCATCTTCTACCGTAGTTCCCTCCTCATCTACCTGAATCTCTGTCTCCTCCTGAATAAACCCTTCCTTCTCTACAACCATGGTATATTCACCCGGTGCAATTTCCGCTTCATAGGATCCGTAGCGGTCTGTTTCCACTGTAGTTTCTTCTCCTGTAGATGCAGAAGTAAATCGTATAGTAGCTCCCTCTACACCTTCTCCTGTGACTGCATTAACGATTCTTCCCTCTACGCCTCCCGCGCTGGCATTGATCTCCGGCAGAAGAATCTGGTTCCAGGCAGTTCCGCTTAAGATATCCCCTTCTTCATCACAGGCAATCTCTACCTGGCAGCCCTGGTATTCAAAACGATCCGTGTAAGTTCCCTGTTCCTCATTGTATGCACATTCCACCACTGAGCCAGCAATAGAATTCAGTCTCTCAAAGCTGAGGCCTGCGTCAAAACTGCGGAATAAAGTGCTGAGATTCTGCAGTCTCACAGATACCGGCGCTGCGTTTTCATAAGGCATCTCTTTTGAAGCATTAATGGATTTATCTTCTCCTCTTTTATTCTCATATGTAAATACGGCTTCAAGTTTCTGGTGTACAACTTCCAGTTGTTCTCCATTCATTTCATGAGAAGTACAGTCTCCATAATCCTTTTCGTACTGGGCAAAGGTGTAGTTTCTGAACTTCTGGAACAGAGCTACGTTCATCATAACGTCCTGTGAAATTTCATCCAGGTTTTCCTTAGATACATTTCCCTGATCATCTAAAGCCAGTTCCATATTTTTTGCTTCTAAACTGTCCAGAAGGTTCACAAGACGTTCGCTTTTTGTTAAGTCATAGCCTTTTTCCAAAATATATACTGCCTGATGGTATTGTCCCTGTGCAGAATATACTCTGTACAGGCCCACATAAGCATCTTCATCCTTTGGATTCTTATCCAGTGCAAATTCAAAAGCAGCTTCTGCTTCCTCATATTTCATCTGTGACAGATATTTCTGACCTTCTGACAGCTTTTCTCTATAAATCTTCTGGTTGTTCTGATTTTGTATCAGAAAAAATCCCCCGACTCCCAATCCTGCAAGAACCACACAGATCAGGATAATAATTAAAATATTTCTCTTTTTCATCCTTCTTTCCCTCCTTGGTTAAAGTGTATAAATTGCTGCCAGCAGTACCAGCTCTGCAGCATGGAGCAGCAAAAATATCCCGGCAGCGGCATAAATCACGGTCTGTCTGTATTTTTCGTTTTTTCTTCTTTCTTTCTCATATGCTCTCTTATAATAAAGATAGCCGTTCTCATAGTTAAACTCTGTTCTGGAATGTCTTTCCTCTTTCTCAGCCGCATATCTGGTGGCTTTACGATCCCGTCTCTGTACTGGAATGGACTTTCCTTCATCCTGAACATTTCGCACATAGCTTCCGATATCATACCCACAATAAGGACATGTTCCGTAATTTTGCCCCACAACAGAATGGCAGTTAGGACATCTCATCTATACCCCTCCCTTGGACTCTTTCAGATTCCTCTCTTATTCTCTTTTTCATTACACTTATGTAAACTTGTCCTGCAGTCAGGCCGCAGACTCCAAGTATGATAAAAATGATCCCGATTATCATCCAGGCCTCACCCATTAAAATTCCTCCTCTGCTCCATATAATCTTCCAGTTCTTCCATACCGCTGTCCTCCGGCGTTCCGGACTGCTGATAAATATTTCTGGCTTCCTGGTAATACTCAGCTGCCTTGTCGTACCAGGATTCATTCTCAGGTTCATTTTCTCCCTCTTTCAGACAGATATATGCCAGATGCATGTATATCTGATACTCTCCAGGATAGTTTTCTTCCATTGCTTCCAACCGTTCTGCCGCTTCTGTGTATTCCCCTAGTTCTTCACAGATAACTGCAAGATTAAGCTGATCCTGATAAGATACTGCATAAGATTTCTCCAGCTTTTCGTAACACTCTTTTGCTCTTTTCAGATATAGTTCTCTGGAAGAGTAAGAAGTTTTTTCTCCAGCTGTCAGATAAGCGCCTCCCAGCTCCCTCAGGCATCGATTGTCTCCTCCCAGAGCATATGCTTTCTCTAGATACACTGCCTGCATCTCATAGTCTTCCAGACTGCTATAGGCTTTTGAAGTAAGAAGGCAGCTGTAGGCAGCTGTATCCGTATCCTGACTGCCTGCCAGTTCCTGGCCGATTTCCAGAACGGTTTCCATATCCTCCTTTTCAAAGGCTATTTCCTGACGGGCCAGAAGGAGCTGCTGACTTTCTATTCCTTTCCGTTCAGCTTCCTCCAGGACTGTTTCTGCTTCATTGATCTTTCCCTGACGTGCTGCGGCAAAGGCCTGATCTCTGTAATACACAGGCTCTCCGTACTCTTCGGCTGCTTCCTGGAAATATCCCTCTGCCGAATCATAGTCTTCCAGTCCATAATAAACATTACCGATCATATAAAGTATCTGAGCTTTATCTTCGGGATTATCCTTTAAAATCCCCTGGTATCTGCCATTGTTGAGAATATCAATTCCAAGAGATATAGTCTCCTCATCTTCATACTTCTGGGAGGTTTCATAAAACTCCTCATAGTCCTCCCGGTAATCCTCCCTGGCTGCTGTTCTCCATCCATAGGCGCAGCACAAGATTCCTGCCACAATCATCAAGCCACAGCCTCCCCAAAGAAACCAGCCGATTTTCTGAAACTTCCGATAGCCAGCATCCATTTTATAAATATAGTCAAGGGCTCTGTGCATAGCCTGTGCAGTGGCAAATCTTTTTCTTGGCCGTTCTTCCATGGCCTTCTCAACAATATGGATCAAAGCACTGCTATAAGGCAGATGCATGCTGCTCAGTGGAAGAAAATCCCCTCCTGACCTGTCCGGCAGGATTCCTGACATTAGCGTATAAAAAGAAGCTCCCAAACTATAGATGTCCATTCTCCCATCCAAAACAATTCTGGAAGAGTCTAAACCTTTAGTAAACAGCTCTGCTTTCTCATATTGTTCCGGAGCCGCATACCACTGGCTCAGTCCCAGGATTCCTGCCTGGCAGCTGCTGTCCAGGGAGATATTAAAATCAATCAGACAAATATTTCCTTCCGGGGTTACCATAATGTTCCCTGGCTTAATATCACTGTGATAAATGGGTGGTTTCTGACTGTGGAGATATTCCAGAACCTCACAGAGCTGCTTCAGCCAGAGAATCAGCGTCTCTTCTTTAAATACATATCCCTCTCTCAGATAATGGTCCAGATCCTTTCCCTCTATATAATCCATAATGGTATAAACTTCTTGTCCCACTTCCAGAAAATCATATACCTGGGGCAGGTACATATGATGCAGCCTCTTTAAGATATCTACCTCTACTCGTACTTTTTCCCTGCTTACACGGCTGCTATCCAGAAGTTTCACCACTACATATTTCTGCAGACGGAGATGATAGGCCTTATAGATCACTCCTGTTCCGCCTTTTCCGATATTTTCAATAATCTGATAAGTATCGTCTAAAATCTCTCCGCCGTAAAACATAGTTGCAGCTCCTTATCCCCTATTCTTTTTTAATACTCTCTGCGTACCTGGCGTTTATACACTGAGGGTATCTTCTTTTCTGATACAGATTCCACGTCACTAAAGGTCTGTATGACAGGCCTCCACTGACCTGATATCTGCCGCCGCCCGCGATAGTCGGGCAGTCTTTTATCTTTTATGTAGAGACAGAGGGCTGCTGCATAAGGGAATCCTGGCAGCAGCCCTCTGTCCGTGATCCAGCATAGACATGCTTTCTCACTTTTTTTCTTTAGTTATGTTTTTTGTGTGGTTTTGCCTCACTTTCATCTGTGGGCTTTATCTTTTACCTTCGTTCTTTCTGCTTTTCCGCACTACCAGGAAAATGATCACTCCTGCAATTACCAGAACTCCGATGATAGAGCCGAAGAAAAGCGGCTTGTTCATGTAATACTGAACCACGATATTCGGTGTTACCAGAACACTTAAGGTAACTGGCTGACCTTTGTCATTTACTTCTTTCTGTCCCAGAACATTACCTGCGGCATCAGATGCAGTCACTTCAATCTCCTGGAAGTTATTTGCACTGGCGATCACTACATCAATGATTCCATCTATTTCCGCCAGTTCTTCTGCTTTGTAAGTCTGGCTTTCTCCATCTACAGTTACTATAACTTCATCCAATGCCAGATTGTCCTTGGCATCTACAGTCATGGTTCTCTCTGCGCTCCGGTAAGAACCTCTGTCTTCTACACCTGAGATAACCACTGTAGGCGCTGTCTTATCTACTGCAAACTCAATTGGAAGATTTTGATTGCTCTTCTTCACACTGGTATTGTTCATGGCATTTCCAGCCTCATCCTGTGTACTGAAGATTACAGAATAATTTCCTTCTGTCTCAAAGTTCTCCGCATCCAGAACATAATGGTTCTCTTTCCACTGTGCTTCTGTTCCGGCGCTTGTTACTTTATAATCTTCCTTTGATTTCAGATTTGTCAGCTCACCATCCCGGTTCACTGTGATCTGGCTTTCTTTGATGGTGTCTACATTATACTCAACTACGCCTACCTCTTTTTCTTCGTTAATGTATGTGTAGTCCTTGGTGCTGAGCCAATCCTTAGTATCACCATCCAGTACATATACGGAACCATAACGGTTTACAGAGAAAAGAATCGATTCTTCTTTCTCATTTCCTGCCATATCCACTGCTTTAGCAGTAAGTGTGTACAGGTCATCCATCTTCTCTTGTCTTGCAAAATCATTGAACTTAATGGTCTGTCCATTTTCAATAGCAGATACTACATTTCCGATATTTACCTTGCCATTATTGGCTCCCGTTATAGTAACCGTTACGTTCTGTGCATCATAATTGACATCTGTAGCTTTTACACTCGGTGAAACCACATCATTATTCGCAGATTTATCTGCTACATCGGTAATCTCAATTTCCGGTTCTGTAAGGTCTACGGTGAAATCGTCCGGTGTATAATCTGCTGCCGCATTTCCTGCCATATCTGTGTATTCCACATCAAAGGTATAGTCTCCGTCTGTTCCGTAAGTCACGGTAGCCGTATGTACATCACCGCTTCCGGAGAATCCGCTGATGGACGGAGCGGAAATGCCTCTTCCTTCCAGGCTGGCCGTAATAGCCGCTTTTACATCAGCAGCATTAAAGTTGTGCTCCCGAACAGTTACTGTAGCTGTACGTGCTTCATTGTAATAATTTCCGTTTCTTGCACTGTTATTGTTATAGGAAACAGAAATTTCCGGCACAGTCTTATCAATAGTAAACTCATCCGTCTGTCCATATTCTGTACTGTTTCCTGCAAGGTCTGTGCAGCCCAGTGTAAAGGTATAATCGCCGTCCGCCGGGAAGGCTACCTGGCAGGTGCTTGTAGCATTATCAGATACGCCAATATCTGAACTGCTGCTCCATCCGCCGATGCTGGCCTCTGTTCCGTCTGTATTAGTAATACTGAATCTTACATTATTAGGGTCAAAGTTTCTGTCCGTCACTGTAACTGTTGCAGTTCTGGTATCCTTGTAGTAGCTTCCATTCAGCGGGTTATTCAGATCCCAGGAAACGGAAATCGTCGGATTGGTCACATCAATCTTCATCTCTGTAACCTCACTCTCTCCCTGGTTTCCGGAGAAGTCCACTGCAAAGGCCTGAACCTTTACATCATTGCTGTTATATACACTTGCCGGCACGGTGATGATCTGACTGAAAGTCTGATTGCTCTGTACCCGGTCATTGCTGTTGTTCAACAGCTCAATAGTTTCACTGGTATTTACATTTCCTGCTGCAGAAACGGTATACCATACGCGCTCCAGACCTGAATAGGTCGGATCTGCTCCTGCATAAGGATCTTCTACATCAATCTGAAGTGTAACATCTTCATTGAAAATTCCATTCTGAGACTGGCTCAGGTTGGTGATGGTAACTACTGGGGCTGGTTCGGTAATATCAACCACTACACCGTCAGAGCTATAGAACTCTGATAGTAGAGCATAATTTGTTACCTTTTCATAAATAACAAACTGTTGATCCGGGTCTATTCTCAAGCTGTTTCCTTCTGTCCATTGTGAATCCGGAAGTTCTCTTAACTCCTCTTTTGACATCTGATGCGTAGATACATAATAACGTATAGGTTCAACAGGTGAAATATCGTCCCTTCCTGTCATGCTGATATCTACCGACTGGTTAGAAAACAGACGGAAAGTTATCAGTTCCACAAACCGATCCCATAGTCCCTGACCATGGACCTCCACGCTTCCTTCCATAGGTGCGGTTTTATCAACGGTAAACTCATACGGGGCTATATTATTATTTGTTGTTACATAGCTGCTGTCCGTTTCCGATGACGCAATTGTTTCATTATGAGCCAGATCAGTAATATTTATAGACCTGATCTGATAGTTTGCATCTCCTTCAAAAACGAATTGATAAGTTATCTCCCTCTGATCCGAAAATGCTTTAAATTCCCTTTGAACCTCTGTATCACTTATCTTTTGGATGCTTACATACCCGTCTAAAATTTTTCCGCTATTTACCGCTACATTCTCCAGCTCTTCAAAAGTATATTCTCCTTCACTGAGAACAGTACCGTTTACATCTGTGGCTTCTAAGCTTATGCTGGTATAAGCAGGAACAAAATTACGTTCTCTAAATGTTACAGTTCCAGTACGGATCTCGTCAAAATATTGGTTATGGGTAGCATCATTCTTATCATATTCAATAGACACGTAAGGTTCTGTTGTATCGAAGGCTAATTCAATCTTATTTGTCTCCGGCAGCTCCTGTCCTTCCTCTGTAATGTTCCCTGCAAAGTCCCAGGCACGTACATAAACTGTCACATCGTTACTATTATAAGTTTCTGCAGAAATCGTAATATTTTTTTCTACTGGTTCTGAATTCTGTACTTTTTCAGAGCGTTCCTCCAGGGTAATCCATCCTGAATCCACAGCCATATTACCTCTGGCAATAATGCGATACTCTACTTTTTCAATTCCTGAATATGTACCTCCATTATTTCCATCTACATGAGGATCTTCTACATGAATCTTCAAAATAGCGTCTGACTTATAAACCCCGTCATCTGGACGATTTGTCTCTGTAATAGTAATATTTCCCTCTACATCATCCACTATCTGTCCATCTGAACTGTAATATGCCATTAAGCCCGCATAGTTCGTAATCTTCGTATAAATTACAAACTGTTCATTTGGCTCTACAGTCAATTTACCTTCTGCCATATTGCTATTAGGCATTGTAGTCCCTATGGTTTCCCAGCCTGTCTCCGCATCCAGTTCCTTTTCAGTCATACCCTTAGGCGCACGTATGTATTCAATTCTCTCAACAGGTGAATCTTTATCCTTTGCTTCCATTGCTACCTGTACGTCTTCATTTGAGAAAAGATGGAAGGTAATGGTATCAAAGAACTGATTAATCCAGTTTTCTTTTCCTATTGTGATATTGGCATAGTCTGGTACGGATTGATCTATAACAAATGAATACGGTGCCTTGTCGCTTGATTCAGCTCCTTCTGTAGTAATTCCTGCCTTATCTGTACATTGAATGGACAAAATTTCATATTCTGCATCACTCAAAAATTCAAGTTTATACTCTATGCATCTTTCATCCGTATAATTTTTTTCTTCTGTTCCAGCCTGACTATCTTGCACAAAAGAAATTTTCAGAAAATCATTTCCAGTATACGTTTCAGAAATCCATTGATCTATATTAAGAGTTTTATCAACTGTTTTTACGCCTTTTTCTGAATCGGCTTTTCCTGAATATTGCTCATCTACATATTGATATTTTATATGTAGTTCCAAATTCTGCGACTGGAAGTTTCTTTCTTGAATCCTTAAGTATGCAGTTCTGGGGTCACTAAAATATTTATCATGTTTAGGTAACCCTTCTTCATAGTCCAACGTAATGCTGGGCTCTGTACAGTCAATCATTAAATCTATACTTGCCTCTGATGTACGGCCCGAAAAATCTTCTACATATAAAGTCACTGTAACATTGTTACTATTATATTTTTCAGCGGGTATTTCTATCTCCTGCGATTCAAACTCGCTTAATCTAGGATTCTCATCATTTTCAGCTGGTGGAATCAAAGAAATCTTCTCTGCTTCGCTTTCTGAATCATTATTATCACGAATTGTATAATATGCCTGATAAATTCCAGAATACGACTCATCTTTGAGAATATCCTTAGCATAGAACTTCAATTTGGGGCTTTCTTTATATACGCCTGTAGTAGGAGTTTCTACTTCTGCAATCTCACCAGTTGGATTTTCAGTATCTATTACAAAGTTCTCTGATGATTTAGTCGCCACATTGCCTGCTTTATCTTTAATAATTATTTCTTCAATCTTATATTCTCCATCCGATATAAAGCTTATGTCGAAACTATAACTTCCATTATCGCCCGCATCAGCTTTAATACCTGTAATCCTAACAGCTCCAGAAAATGCTTCTATATTGCTATTTAATTCGCTAAATATGTAAGTCTCCTTTTTCACTGTATTTCCTGTTTTGTTTGTTAATGCAGTATAGCTTAGCTCAATTTCAGCCAATTCCGGAGCAAAATTATACTCGCCGAATGTAACCGTCGCAGTTCTCTGCTTTTGATAATACTTCGTATTTTTGACCGGATTGTCCTCTTTGTTTTCATACTCTATGCTAATCTTCGCTGCTGTTTTATCGATTACAAACGTTTCTGATAATTTAGGTTCGCCTGCATTCTCCGCTTTATCTTTAGATGAGACCTTAAAACTATAAGTTCCATCCTTTTCAAAGACCAATTTATATATAACTGTCCGGTCTTCCGAATAATCAATCGGATTATCGTCCTCTGCAGAGTCAGACAGTTTTTCAATAGTTACATAGTCATTTGCCGGAGCATCTAACGAAATTGTCTGATTTATTCCAGTACCATCAGGCTCCTGATAGGACAGGTCGATTTTTGAATTCACCTCGTCATAATTTCTTTCTTTAATTGTCACATTTACTGTTCTTGCTTTGAACCAGATGGGATAGTTCTCAATCTCGCCTTTTTTATTACCATCTGGATATGAAATTTCAATCTCTGGCCGTGTCAGGTCGATCAATAATTGTTTTTGGACAGTAATCGGATTTCCCGCTTTATCCTTAGCTGAAGCTTGAATGTATAAATTATTTGTCTTTAGGTCAGTGCCATCGTTTATGTTTTTAATTACATATTCAGCCGTAACCACTCCATTTTCAACGCTTTCACCTGTTTTTTCAACCCCATAGCTGCTGTCTGCCTCTTTGTATCCCTGCTCATTCTCGTCATACTGTACCAGTTTGACTTCGATAGAATTCTGATCAATGCCGGAAACTGCTTTTTTGGTATCTGTAGCGTCTGTGTTATCCTGAATGGATAATGAAAACTCTATCTGCCCATTTTCCAGTTCCTTTATATTATAGGAATCCTCTATACCATTCACCGTAATTGTTGGCAGATAATTGTCAATAATTATACCATTGGATGTATAGATTCTGCTGTTATTTACATTATCTGTAGCGCAGACCAGAATCACCTTATTTGCCAGTATTGTATTTGGATTCACTTTATCTGGATCCCCAGTGTATACTGGAATATCTGTTTCAGCTCCACCAGGACTCCATACTTTGCCGTCAGCGGCATTTATAATATCCTCTTTTGACGCATTTGCGTTTATGTCCAAAACCAGATAGGAAACATTTCCTAAACCAACACCACCTTGGGGTTGATCTGCAGTGTTGACCTTAACGCTATAAGTCCCCTTTTTCCACAGTCCGAAAGTTATCTTGTCTGTGAAACTGTCCAATGGGGTAAATGTCAGTTCAGGCTCATCTATCTGGTCCACAGTTGGAACTCCGGAATCTATCTTAAGTTCTACTGTCTGCGGTTTTGTGTCTGCAAGTACGGCATCTCCAACTTTATTAAGCAGCTTATATGTGATAGTTACGGTACTGACCTGGTCTTCCTCAAGGCGTACACTCACCTGATTATTCTCGTCTACTGTATAGCCTTCCCCTTCAAAAATCTCAACCGTATTATAGAGATTTGTGTTTATGCTGTTGATTGCAAACTTGCCGCCTTCCTCATCTCCATATTGTCCTTGCATCCACCAGTTAGAATCGGAGTCTTCATATACATTTGTTCCACCATACTTGACATATTCAGGCAAATCATTTTTATTAATAGTTTGCTGCGTAATCGTTAAATATCCCTTAGAGTCCTCTCCATCATTTATAATAGAATAATTCCCGATTACTACGCTGCCATCACCTGAATTCTGAACGCCCTCTTTAAAATATGGTTCAATATACTTAGCATTTTGATTTTCTATATATCTATCCAAAGGCGAAGTAGCCGTTGATGTATCATTGAATCCAATTGCTGCTTTTATTGCTGCAAATTCATCGTCGGCATCCGAAACTCCTTCTCTTATGAATCCCTCATTTTCCGTCAGAGTATCATAAGCAAGTTCCGGTTCCTTTGTATATTCCGCTGTCTGTCCGTATTCTCTGGAGCTATTTGCAATCCTGATGTGATAGTTTCTGGGCGATACGGTAATGTCGGCTGAGATTCCCGCCTCTGGAATCTTAACCTCATAATTATCTTTATTTGCTCCTCCTATCTCCAGCTTTATATTTTGGATTCCTGTATTCTCATATGAACCTACATTTTTACTGTTAAGTGTAAAGTCACCTTCCGCTGCCTTAAGTTTCAGTTCTTCTCCATCAAGCACTGCTACCTGGTCAGATGTATTTTCTCCACTGTTGGAAGGCCGTTTAAAGGTCACGTCTTCCAGTACCAAATCCTGGCCTACAAAAGCAGTCTTTGCATTGTAGGTAACTTCTCCGGAAGCTGTATACCTGTCGATTTCAATCTGCCGTTTCGTTACTGTAAGCCATACAATTTTTTCAGCATCTGCATATTCTGCTGAGCCGCTTCTCACAATTTTGATACCGGTTTTTTCGTTTTCCCTTGAAGCGCGGGTAAAAGTCACAAGGCCCTGCCCGTCAACTGTATAAGGAGCATCCTCTATATTCGTTTCTCCATTGCCGTTGATAACGGAATAAGAATAGGTGCCGTCTCCAACATCAGATGCATCAGTGTCTACCTCTATTTTATAATTAGCATCTTCCTGCTCGGAATATTTTTTTCCATACTCCACGGAAATTTCAGGTTCGTCTCCTGCCATAGAGTTTCCATAAACATCCGTATCCTTCAGCTTTATTTCTTTTACTGCCTTATAAGAGCCTGATACTGAACTGTTTTTTCCATAATAGAATTCATCAGCTCCACTATAGGTAACTTCAAAAGACAACACTCCTTTAAATCCCTCTGAATCCTTAGCTACGTATTGTCTTGTCGCCGTTCCATTCTTTAAAGTTACGCCTTCAGCAGGCTCATTCCAGCTTCCAACACCTGTTGCTTCAGAAAAAGAGACAGTTCCTTTGTCACCTACTCCCACTACTTCTACAGCCACGTCTAAAGCAGATAAGCCGTCGCCATTTGTCGGGGTCACTGTAATATTAACCTCTGGAGTTCTCATATTTACATATGTACTTGCACTGCCATTAGCAGTAGCCTGCCCATACGCAGCCGTCACATTGACCTGTAAGTCTCCAGCCTTAACCGTCTTTACTTCTACAGAACTGCCACTGGCTTCTCCCTGTATTTTTCCTGCTTCTGATACGCTCCAGCTATAAGTCACGCCTTCTACTTGGTCCACAGAAAAAATCCCTGTCCCGTCAACTTCTGACGGAGGGTTTTCACTGATTACAACCGGTGCAGACAAATCCAGAGTTATATCCGCATCCTGAACATCTTCAGAAATTGTCACGCTGGTGTTTCCGGGTTCAAATCCATTCTTCTCTGCCTGGATTTTTGCTTCACCTGCTGCAACTCCTTCTATTGTATATGAACCGTCTTCCAGCGTAGCTGCACTTTTATCGTCAATGGTTACATTAGCTTCAGCCACCGGCTCTCCTCCACAGGTAACTTTTCCGGACACTGTATATGTCTGTGCTGTTTCTATAGTGTTGTCCGGAATATCTCCTGCATTTTGTACTTCTACAGACATTCCTGTGATTGCCGGTTCAGGCGCAGAGTTCACTCCTGCCTGAAGTTCATTTCCTTGAATCAGATTTTCCTCTGGTATTACTTCTTGTGAAGAAATTTCAGTTTCTCCATTGTCAGAAACAGCCCTTACAGTAAGAGGCTCTGCGATCATAGGTATTGTCATAACTATGACCAGAAGCAACGCCATAAGCTGTTTAAGCCTTGTGCCTTTTTTCATTTCTTTTCACTCCTTTTCCCAAAACTTTTTATATACTGAAAGAAATCTCCATTTACTAAAAAATGTCCGTATAATGCTGTTACTCCCAAAAATAAAAATGTAATATCCATAGCTTCCGGCAGATTCCCTGCTGTATTTCCGATAATGATTCCAACAATACTGATCGCCAGAACAATGTCCACAACAGCTGCCTCTTTATTTCTAAAAAAGCAAAATACCGAGGGGAGTTTCCTGGTATTCTTAATTTCTGCAACGCAGCTCTTATTTCGGCTTATCATTAAAATATAGACGATGCTTCCTCCCAGCAGCCCAAGCCAAAACAATATACCGATTACATTTCCAACTGCTTTTTGCATAGACGTCTGCCCATTTCCTGATAATGGAACCAGGAGAACGGAAACCGACATTAAGGCAAAAAGACAGGTTGAGATTAAAAATTCATATAATATTTTCTTTTTACTATCCATTCCTTTTATCCTTCTTATATAACTTCTGTTGTATGTATCAACATCGTATATTTCTCAATACGAAACATTCCATAGCTCTGGTCTGCTTCCTTTTGTACCTGTTCCAGAGTAGAGCCAAGTTCCTCTGGGCTTAAGACCTGGGTTTCCATGCCGGAAGCTTCTGTCTGTCCTGTGTGCAAAGCTTCTGTAGGCCTGGAAGGCGGCTGGATCAATTCATCCATATTTGCCTTTCTCACCTTTCCCAGTCTCTTACTTGGACTGAGACCGCCGGATTTTCCTGTATCTCCAGTTCTTCCAAGACCGCCTGTTCTGTTTAAAGACCCTGTATAGCCTCTTCCCACTGGTCTTCTGAGTGGCCCGGTATGAGCATTTTTTTCTTCCATACTCTGCACCGTCTTTCTCACAGAACGGCCTGTCTTGGCATTAAATATATTCCGTATATCAAATTTAAAGAAAAAAATCACGCTTAGTATCAGAAAAACGATGCATAGTGCCAGACATACGTAAAACAGGGTATGAAATATATTAATTTGCTGCTGTATCTGCTGCATCCTGTTCACCTCCCTGCGTATCAGTCACCAGATTCTCCGTATTAAACGTAGAATTTACGATTGTTCTGGCAGATCCCAGACTTTCTATCAGATTGTCCTTCAAATCCTGTTCATACTCAGCATTCGCAGAGCCTGTAACGATTTCCATCGAACTTACGGCCTCTATGGCGTCATCCAGTTCATTTTCCATTTGCTGACGTGTAATTCCCGCGCTCTTAAAATTAGCCGCATTCTTAACAATCTGTGAAGTCATCTCTTTGTAAGCCAGGAGCATATTCACATTATTTCCGCTGCTGGAATCGTCTTCTACTGTCTTCAGCAGGTCTCTCCAGTAGTCTGCATAAGACGCCATAGAATCTCCCGCCTGATTTCGCATTCCCAAACTGTCATAGTATTCCGAGATCTTATACAAATTTTCAGCACGATTGATATTAGCCTCATTGAGTTCTTCTGTAGGTTCTGCCTCTGAGGCAATCTCCAGCCATTTTCTGGCAGCTCCCTTATTTCCTGTTCCGTTATAGGAAAAGTAATAAGCAATCCCCAGATCATATGCAAATTTTTCGTAATCATTTACATTTGCCTTTAAGTATTCTTCGTTGCTTCTATTCCTATTTTCCTCAGTACCCAGCACTTTTCTTATCTCCTGCTCCTCTGTGTTGGAAAAAACACAGGTAACCTGCTGAGCCGTATCACCTGTAGCCACGTCCTGTGTTTCCTGGCTATTATCATTGTTTTCCCACAAAAAGAAATTCAGCAGATTTTCATATGCCAGTCCATCTGAAGGATTCAGCGCAATGGCATTTTTATAATATTGGATACACTGCTCCGGATCTGTTGCTGCCAGGTTGGCCGCTTCTTCAACATAAGCGTCATATGTGCTGGCTGTCACAGTGTTTTCAGCAATCTTAAATCCTGTTGCTCCCAGGCCGGCTATAACAGTAAGGACAGAGGTACACAGAAATGTCCGCCATTTCAACGTCTGCTTTCTCCTGTACTCAATATCCAGCTCATTATAGTGCTCCAGCGCATACAGAAGTTCTCCACAGTTCTGATAACGGTCATCGGGATTTTTCTGGGTACATTTCAGAATAATTTCCTCAAGTCCTGAGGAAAGCTCCGGGTTCCAATACCGGATCGGATACATCTCATAAGGCGGTTCACTGGGATTATGCCCGGTGAGGAGATGATATAGAGTTGCTCCCAGGCAATAGATATCTGTCCTGGCATCTGTCTGGCCGTGGCCCCCATACTGCTCCGGTGCCGCATATCCCTGGGTTCCCAGACAGGTAGTATCGGCCACACTGTTTTCCTTAAACTCTCTGGCTGTACCGAAATCGATCAGCATCACCTTCCCGTCTGGTTTCAGCATAACATTGGAAGGTTTCATATCTCTGTAAATAATAGGGGGCTTTCTGGAGTGAAGGTAAGCCAGCACATCGCAAAGCTGTTTCGCCCATTCAATCACATCCTCCTGGCTCTGAGCGCCATACTCTTTTACCACGCTTTCCAGATGACGTCCCTCTATATAATCCATGACAATGAGGAAGGTTCCCTCCCCATCGATTACGTCAATAATACTGGGCAGGTTTGGGTGGTTCAGTTTTTTCAGCATTTCTGTCTCAGCGATCAGGCCTTGCTTTACCACCTCAAAATTTTGTACGCCGTCCTTACGTACTTCCTTGATAGCCCACTGCTTATTTGCTCTTTCGTTCATGGCCAGATAAACCACACTCATGCCGCCCTGGCCGATTTTATTCAAAATTTTATATTTTCCATCTACTAAAGAACCAATTTCAAGCATATGTCTTCCCC
>ERZ1643250.170-NODE-170-length-80000-cov-83.223028_pt1 | contig 80000 bp, 66 predicted proteins | sample MGYA00579262_ERZ1643250 | MGnify/ENA primary metagenome ERZ1643250 (study PRJEB29033, sample SAMEA4952265) | chicken gut metagenome | biome: Broiler Chicken; feature: Gastrointestinal Tract; material: Caecum | place: Ireland | collected 2018 | study: Broiler... | reverse complement strand
GGTTTTATGCGGCCTGCAAGGTATTTTTCTATTATTCAACTGTCAAACTCCCGTACCGGGGAATTATTAAAAGATGGTTTTGCTAATCACAAATATTATGGAACGAACGGAGTATTAATTCCAGTCAGTCAGTATGGAAATATTTTTTATAAAATTTCAGGAAATAGTTCTACGACAATTCAGCAGATGGTAAGATTTTACGAAAAGAATTCATCGATTGAGTATCCATCAGAAGTACTAAAAAAAGGTGGAGCAGCAACAATTGAGGACTTTGCACGTATATACTATGAGGAGGCCGAAAAAGAGGGAATAAAAGCAGAAGTAGCGTGGGCTCAGACGATGAAAGAAACAGGCTGGCTGAAATTTGGGGGACAAGTTAAAATTGAACAATATAATTTTGCAGGAATTGGAGCTACAGATGGTGGGGCTTGTGGTGCAAGTTTTGATGATATTCGTACAGGAGTACGTGCACAAATTCAGCATTTAAAAGCATATGCATCAACGGAAGCTCTGAAGCAAAATTGTGTAGATCCGAGGTTTGATCTTATAAAGAGAGGATGTGCACAATATGTAGAAATTCTGGGACAGAAAGAGAATCCGAATGGATACGGATGGGCAACATCCGAAAATTATGGGGTTTCTATTTTTAAGCTTATAACTAAATTGAAAAAAGCTTAGAAATGAAAATATTTTTTCACTTTTCATTGTTGGAGGAGCAGGAATTTTGACAAATTCCTGCTCTTCCTATATAATAACTACATTATATGTCTAAAGCAGGAGAAATATATGGAACGCAATTATTATTTAGATAATTATAAAGCAGTATTGATTGTACTTGTAGTGACAACTCATTTCTTGGGAGGAATGGCAGGAGAAGCCGGACTAATAAAAACTTATACGATTTTTACGAATTTGTTTTATATGCCAGCGTTTATTGCAATATCTGGGTATTTTTCTAAAAAGAATGATGCTTTAAAACTTATAAAGAATATTTTAATACCTTATTTATTTTTTCAAATATTAAATTTATTAGTGGATTACTTTCTATTACATCAAGATATAAGATTTTCACTTTTGATGCCGGAATTTACATTATGGTATTTATTGTCTCTGTTTTTCTGGCGGTTAATAATTGAATGCTTTATGAAATTGAAGTATCCATTATTATTTGCAGTAATTTTATCATTAATTATAGGCGCTGATTCCAATGTTGGAGGATTATTGTCTCTTTCAAGAACAATTTATTTCTTCCCTTTTTTTGTTTTGGGTTACCAATGTAATGTGGATAGAATATTAAAGTGCAGAACTAAAATAATGCAAATAGTAGCTTTAGGGGTTATGTTTGCTACTGTAATTGTTATATTTTTTACGTGTAAAGGGTATTCCGAATTTTATTTTAGAGGAAGTACATCTTATGAAGGGTTAGGACAATCAACAATAACTGGTATACTATTTCGAATGTTGTGCTATTTGATTGCTACATTGCTTACTTTTTGTGTTGCAATGTGGGTTCCAAAGAGAAAAAATATATTTTCTGTTTTGGGAAGCAGGACTATGTCTATTTATATGTGGCATGGATTAATTTACAAAATAGTAAGGTATGGAACACCAATATATTCGGTTTTAATGATGTGGGGATTGGAAGGAAGATTAATTCTTCTTTTCGGAGTTGTGATTTTGGTAGCAATACTGGGTAGTAAGCCAATTTGTCAAGTAACGGCACTGATTTCTAAAATTCCAGTAGAGCGGTTAATTAAGACAAATTAAAACAATAAGAAAATGATAAGGAGAGTATATGAAAAAAATATTATATAGAATTGCGAATTCCACAGTTGTGTGGATTTCGGCACTTATATTCACGATGATAACTATCATGAGTTTATTTTCTACTACTTTTTTTATAAAAGACCGTGTAGAAAGTGTTATAATCTGTCAAGATTCTTTTCTGACCAATATTTTTTTGATATTAATACTTTGGGTTGCTTTATGCATAATATTTATGCAAATTGATCGGTGCAAACTAAATTTAGAATATTTGGAAAAATTAGTGCTTGTAGTTGTATTGGCTTGTTCTGTTTTATGGGTTATTATGGTGCAAGCAAATCCATTTGCAGATGGAAATGAAATTTGTAAAGCAGTTATCTCTTTTGCAAAAGGAAATTATGAGAGTTTGAATAAAGAGGGATATTTTGGTAAATTTCCGTTTCAGTTAGGCCTATTATTTGTGTTTGAAAAGTTATTATGGTTTGCTGGAAATAATAATTTTATATTTTTACAAATATTGAATGCTTTGGCACTAATTTGCGCATTTCACTTTATATTTAAAATTTTTATCCTGCTGTTTAAGAATGAAAGAGCAGCGGTTATTTTATTGATCTTATTTTCAACTTGTTTCCCTGCAATGTTATATTGCACATTTATTTATGGGACGATGTATGGATTTGCACTATCAACAGGTGCTGTTTATTTTATTGTTAAATATTATAAAGAAAAAAGAATTAGATATATAATATATGCGATTCCGCTATTACTATTGTCTGTTTTGCTAAAAAACAATTATTTAATTGTTTTTGTAGCGCTGGCGTGCTTAATGTGTGCTAAATGTCTGCAAAATAATAAAATCTATATTTTATTATTTATCCCTGTATTTTTGTGCCTGAATGCTATGATGAATGCAGGAATTAAAACCTACTATGAAACCAGATCAGGATTAGAAATACATACTGGTATACCAAGTATTGGATGGGTTGCAATGGGCTTGCAGGATGGGAATAAAGGCCATGGATGGTACAATCAAACTATGTTTAATACCTATAATGACAGCCGCCAGGATACAGAGCAGACGGCAGAAAAGAGCAAAAAAATAATAGAAAATACTATAGAATCTTATAGAGAACGGCCAGGGGAATTTTTAATATTTATTCTGAATAAGGTTGGGTCTCAATGGAATGAACCAACCTATGAATCGCTCTGGGTGAGCGAACATCCTAAAAACAGCAATATGCACAGGGTTCATTTATCCAGAATCAGTAGCAGTGTTTATCATGGAAAATTAAATGATGTATATTTGGGGTATTGTAATATTTATCATTTGCTGATATTTTTATCAGCTGCTGTGTGTTTTTGGGTTTACCGCAGAAAGTTAAATATAGAACATTGTATTTTTGCAATTATTATAATTGGAGGATTTTTGTTTCATATCCTGTGGGAAGCAAATTCAAAATATATATTGACGTACTTTATATATGTTTTGCCATATGCAGCAATAGGACTTGATTATAGCATAAAATATGGACAGACATTACTAAATAGAATAAAAAAATAAGGAGTGGTAGGATGAAAGAAATATTATATTTAGTAATTCCTTGTTATAATGAGGAAGCCGTTTTGCATGAAACAGCTAAACAATTGAAAGAGAAAATGCAGTCTATGATGAAGAATGAGATTATTTCGAGGAAGAGTCGTATTATGTTTGTAAATGATGGATCCAAAGATAATACATGGGAAATCATTCAAGAATTGCATGAACAGGATAAAATTTTCAGTGGTGTTACACTTAGTAGAAATCGTGGACATCAGAATGCCTTGTTAGCAGGGCTTATGACGGCAAAAAAATACGCAGATATGGTAATTTCTCTAGATGCGGATCTTCAGGATGATATACATGCCATTGACAGGTTTGTAGAAAAATATTACGAAGGATATGATATTGTTTATGGAGTGAGAAATAAAAGAGAAACAGATACATTTTTTAAGAGAACTACAGCGCTTGCGTTTTATAAATTCCAGGCGTTTATGGGAGTTGATGCAGTTTATAATCATGCAGATTATAGATTAATGAGCAAAAGGGCAATAGATGCTTTGCAGGAGTTTAAAGAAGTAAATCTTTTTCTGAGGGGGATAGTTCCTCTGATTGGCTATAAATATGCTATAGTAACATATGATCGAAATGAACGTTTTGCAGGAGAATCAAAATATCCGGTTAAGAAAATGCTGGCATTTGCTTTAGATGGGATAACTTCTTTTAGTGTTAAACCAATTAGGTTTGTAGCCATGGTAGGATTTTGCATCTTTTTGGGAAGCATTTTAGTTGTTTTATATTCTATGATAAGAAAGGTATTAGGTTTTACTGTTAGTGGATGGACCTTTTTGGCTTGTTCTATCTGGCTTTTAGGTGGTATTCAGCTACTGGGACTTGGAATAGTTGGCGAATATATTGGAAAAATATACAGTGAAGCAAAACAACGTCCTCGATATATCATCGCAGATATTATAAATGAAAGCTGAAAAGGTTTGAAAAATTAGAAATAAGAGCAGATTTAAAACTAAAAGCATCTGTAGAAGTACTTTTCTTCTGCGGGTGCTTTTAGTATAATAGATGAAAACGAATTCGAATAACGGAGAAAAAGCGTGAATTATGAAAGAGGAGGTTTTAATGAAATACGATATTAGTGTGATAATTCCCATTTATAATGTGGAAGAATTTTTGGAAGAATGTTTGGATTCAGTTGCAGGGCAGACAAAAGATAAATTAGAGGTATTGATGGTGGATGATGGATCTACTGATCGCAGCGGTGAAATTGCTCAGAAATACAGTAATATCTACGAAAATTTTAAATATTTACCGAAAAAAAATGGCGGATTAGGAAATGCAAGAAATTACGGAGTTCCTTATGCGAATGGTGAATATATTATTTTCCTGGATTCTGATGATATTGTCCCTCCGGATGCATATCAAAAAATGTATGATAAAGCAAAAAAATATGATTCAGATATGGTCATTGGACGTGTTTGGAGATTTAACTCTAAGAAAAAATGGACATCTTGGCTTCATGAGCGGGCATTTAGTGATTTTGAGGTTAAAACACACATATTAAAAAATCCCAATTTAATTTATGATACGACTTCCTGGAACAAGTTAATAAAGAGATCATTTTATTTAGAAAACAATTTCAAATTTCCAGAAAATATCTTGTATGAAGATATACCAGTCACGATACCGATGCATTTTTTGGCTAACAATGTTGCGATGGTGCCAGACGTTTGTTATTTGTGGAGAGTTCGTGACGGAGCATCAAAGTCCATTACCCAGCAGAGAGATGATTTAAAGAATTTATTAGATCGCTTGACTATTATGAGGATGTTAGACGATTTTTATACAAAAAATGTTACAAATGAGAGAGCGAATTTTGAAAAAAATTATAAATGGCTTTTTTTGGATTTAAAATTATATGTAAATCAGTGCCTATACGTCCCGGAAAAAAGAGCTGATGAAATAATAGATATTTTATATGACTATATTCATAATAATATTGATATTTCTGTAATCCGTCGGTTGCCGGCAATTGATAGGGCAAAATATAAGCTGATTCTCAAAAAAGATAGAGAAGGTCTGATTAAATTACTGGAATATGAGAAAGAAAGTTATCAGTATCTTCATGTAAGAAAAAAAGGAGAACATTATATTGGCGAATTTCCTCATAATATTATTCCAAAAGAAGAAGCAGATATGACAGAGGGACTGAGAAGGCAGTTCTTAAAGCAGTCATTATATAAAGAAATAGAAAATTCAGATGGAAAATTAGTATTGAGAGGTTTTATATATCTGCCAAAAGTGGCATCTAATCGTCCAGACAGCCAAAAATTGACAGCATATCTGTATAATGAAGAAACAGATGTAAGAAAACCATTAAAAATAAAAACAGTAAAAGACACACACCCAACGAGAAAAGATGGACGAAAAATTAATTTTAAAGATAAGAAGTATAAACACGTTAATTATAATTGGACAGGCTATGAATTAGAGATTGATTTTAATGAATTGGATTTTAGTGAGAGTATTTTAGGTCCAAATAAGATTGATATTATTTATGAAAGAGAAAATTATAAGAAGAGAACATTTTTAGGGAAACCTACAAAACATGTTAGACGTTCAGCTCAGAGCATATTAGAAAATGTAAAAGATCATCAGGTGAGTATAGACTTTGATGTTACAGGAGAAATAGTGATTAACATTTTCAAGGTAGCAGCAGATATTGTGGATGTTTATAATAAACAAGATAATTTGATTTTGAAAATGGGAAAAATCACAAAAGATATTTATCTGGATCAAAACGGAGAAAAAAATGTTCTTAAGAGAGAAAATCACGAATTAATTTTACCGACAGCTGATATTAGAAAGGAAGGATATTTAAGAATTGCGCCTGGAAAGCATGAGATTGTTGCTTTTACAAAGGCCCAAAATGTTTTCTTGGAGAAAAAGAATGAGCAGATTGAAGTCGGCTTGAATTTGCAAAAAGAATTAGTAGTGAGGAAAAAGGCACGTATTGAACCAGTAATGGAAAATATCAAAATGGCGGAAGATCATGTAGATATAGAGATCAGGATGAGCAAATTAGCTGAATTATCAGCAGATTTAGATAATAGAGCTTTGTTAGTAGTTCGTGATCCGTTGTTTGAAGATGTTATTTTAGATGCTTGCAATTTGGAGGAGAAAGATAAAGATTTTTATCTAAAATTCACAATTGATTTTAAAAATCAAGAAGCTATGCAGAATATGTATGAAAGTGAGAGAAAATTTGAAATTCTTTTTACACAGAGAGATAGCAGTAAGAAATATTATTCTATAGCAACAGCGGTACGGGAATATTACTTTGTTTATACGACAGAAACACGAAAGTTCATTTTGAGAAATCAGGAAGGATATTTTACATTTGCGACTAAAAAAGCATGGCCGGCAACTCAGGCAACGAAACAAAGAAGAGACTTGTTGTTTAATACATTTTATCCAGTGTTTAGGAAGCTCCCAATTAAAAAGAAATATGTAGTATTTGAATCCATGTGGGGAGACAAATTTAGCTGTAATCCCAGACATATTTATGAATACATGCAAAAATATTATCCGGATTATACCTGTATTTGGTCATTAAAAGATGAATGCACCCCAATATCCGGAAAAGGAATACGAGTTAGAAGATTATCATTAAAATATTATTATTATATGGCAGTTGCTAAATATTTAATAAATAATGCTAATTTTGATAATGCTTATCAAAAACGATCAGAACAGGTGGAAATCCAGACCATGCACGGAACGCCTTTAAAGACATTGGGTGTGGATGTACCGGGGGAATTAACTACGAAAAAAAGTTATAATGACTTTATCAAACGATGCAAGCGTTGGGATTATCTTGTTGTCCAGAGTGAAAGGGCAGGAAATATTGTATCAAAATGTTATCCGGTAGGGACTCCACTATTAAAGAGTGGATATCCTAGAACAGACATGCTTTTTTCAATGAACAATGAGCGAGATATACGAAAATTGAAAGAAAAAATGAAATTGCCTGTAGATAAAAAGGTGATTTTATATGCTCCTACATGGAGAGTGAGAAATAAATTTGAATTAATGCTGGATATAGAAAAAATGAAGGAAGAACTTGGAGATGAATATGTCCTTCTGTTAAGATTACATTATTTTTCAGCTGCAGGATTCCAGATGCCTCAGGAAGGAGAAGGCTTTGTATATAATTTTACAGAATATCAATGCGTTGAAGAATTGTATCTTATTTCTGATATTATGATTACAGATTATTCTTCAGTGATGTTTGATTATTCTATTTTGAATCGTCCAATTTTATTCTATGTGTATGATTTAGAAGAGTATAGGGATAATCTGAGAGGATTTAATCTCGATTTGGAAAAAGAAGCACCGGGACCGCTGATTAAAAATTCGGAGGAATTAATTAATGCAATAAAGAATATAAGAGACGTCGCAAAAGAATATGACGGAGCACTTCAAACATTTAGAGAAAGCTTTAATGGGTATGAGTGTGAAAATTCAGCACAAAAAGTGGTAGAGGCAATGTTAAAGAAATAAATTTGCTTTATGTCCTTTAAAAAGTGATATGAAACAGGGAGATTGTTTCATATCGCTTTTTTTCTGTATAAAAATAGTTGTTTCTGAAAGGAGAAATTTTATATTCACATATCACGAAAGATGAAATGATTGCAATAGTATTACGAATGTGTTAAAGTTATGTGAAGCAAGGGTAAAAATATTGCAATGAGAAGAAGAATATCCAAAGAGGGAGTAGCTCATAATGAAATAAAAAGAGTAAAGGGATATTTAAAATGAAAGAAAAGAGTCGAATAAAGTACATTGATTTATGCAAAGGCCTGGGAATATTGATGGTAACTTTGGGGCATGTGACAACCCTGGCGAATCCGATGGATCAGTGGATGTCATCCATGAAACTGAGTATTTTCTTTGTGGCTGCAGGTTATCTGATCTGCTATACAAATTCTTATGAGAAACAGACATTGAAGAGGTATATTGTAAAATTGATCAAGTCACTGATGGTTCCATATATACTGTTTAGTGCGTTCGGGATTGCTTTTCGTTATTTTGCAATGGTCATGCAGAATGCGGTAAATATGGATTCTATCAAATCCTACATTTTTGCGACCATTACTTTGAGAGGCATTTTTGCTCTATGGTTTCTGCCGGTTCTGTTCTTTGCAGAAATTCTGTTTTACTGTCTGATACGATATGCTCCGAGAATAGTGAAACTGCTGGTGATTTTGATGCCGCCGTTCATTGCCACATGGTACGGCGGATACCTGGAACAGCTGCAGATGGTTTTGTCACCGCTGTGGTATGAAAGAATTTCTTTTGTCCTGTTCCCAATAGGAAAGACGATTGTGGCATTATGGTATTTATATATTGGATATTTAGGATGCAGACTGTGCCGTCAGATTCAAAATGGGAAAATTCTGTTTCTGATTGGAATGATCTTTTCTGTTGTTAATATTTATATGTCACAGCAGAACATGGAAGTTGATATGAATCATATGGATTTTGGAATTTGTCCGGAGTTATTTTTTATCGGAGGAATCCTGGGGTCGTTTGGAGCTTTATTCGTTTTTCAATTCCTGGAACAATACTGGAGCTTTCCGATTTTGAATTACTTTGGAAAAAATTCATTGATTTTAATGTCAACACAAAGAGCGTTTTATATTCTTGCGATTGGTGCGGCAGGATGGCATGAAATATCAGGATCAGTGGAAGTGTTATCCTGGAGATATTACTGGGACAGCCTTGGTACGCTCGCGATTGTGCTGATTTTGGAATATTCCATTATTACATTTATTAATAAAAAAGCAAAGTTTATGATTGGTAAGTTTTAGTACCGGAAATGTTGAATAATTGAACATTCGATAGTATAATAGGACAGAGAATGTTCGAAAATGGAGAAAGGTAATGAAAACTTATATTGAAAATTTTAAGAAGTACAGGTTTCTGCTTTGGGAACTTGTAAAAAAAGGTGTCAAGTTAAAGTACCGGCGGTCCTATCTGGGAATTTTATGGACCTTGCTGGAACCGCTGCTTACAATGATCGTTCTTAGCATTGTATTCGGAACTTTGTTCGGAAATGATGATCCGCATTTTCCGGTTTACATTCTGTGCGGAAGGCTGATGTACAGTTTCTTCTCCTCAGGAACTAATGGTGCTATGAAGGCCATTCGTACCAATGCGGGTATGATCAAGAAGGTTTATGTTCCGAAGTATATCTATCCGTTATCCAGTGTGCTGTTTAACTATATTATTTTTCTGATTTCTCTGATCGTGCTGGTAGCGGTAGGAATTGTGTTAAAAGTGTATCCTACAATATATATGCTGCAGGCGGTTGTACCGCTGGTTTTGATTTTGTTTACGGCATTTGGCGTTGGAATGATTCTTTCCACTCTGGCAGTTTTTTTCCGTGATCTGGAGTATCTTTGGTCTGTAGGGCTGATGATCATTATGTATGCGTCTGCGATTTTCTATTATCCTGAGAGAATATTGAATTCCGGATTTGGATGGATTTTGAAATGCAATCCATTGTATCTGCTGATTCATAACTTCAGACAGGCGGTATTTGGACGGCCGATGAATATGAAGTTTCTGGCAGCATCCATTGTGTTTGCGATTGTGTCAGTGATTGTAGGACTGTATTTCTTTTATAAGAAGCAGGACGAATTTATTCTGCATATTTAGGAGGGTGTCATGGCGAAGAAAGAAGTATTGCGGGTAGAACATGTCGGCATGAAATTTAACCTGAGTCAGGAAAAGGTAGATGATTTAAAAGATTATATTATAAAGCTGCTGAAACATCAGATTTCCTACAATGAGTTCTGGGCATTAAAGGATGTTAGTTTTACTTTAAATAAAGGTGACCGATTAGGAATTCTGGGGCTGAACGGGGCAGGGAAAAGTACTCTGCTTAAGGTGATTGCCGGAGTGCTGAAAGCGACTGAAGGAACGGTAACTTCCAAAGGGAAGATTGCGCCTCTGCTGGAATTGGGTGCCGGTTTTGACCAGCAGTATACAGGAAGAGAGAATATTTACTTATATGGAGCGGTTCTTGGATTTTCCAAAAAGTTCCTGGATGAGAAACTGGATGAGATTATTGAATTTTCGGAATTAGGAAAATTTATCGATGTTCCGGTAAAAAACTATTCTTCGGGAATGAAGTCCAGACTTGGCTTTTCTGTAGCCACGCTGGTGGAACCTGATATTCTGATTCTGGATGAAGTTTTGTCTGTTGGAGATGCTAAATTCCGTAAAAAAAGTGAAGCAAAGATCATGAGCATGTTTGATAAGGGAGTTACAGTATTGTTTGTATCTCATTCCCTGGATCAGGTAAAGCGGCTTTGCAATAAAGCAATATTACTGGAAAAGGGACGAATCATAGCAGATGGAAGCATTGAGGATGTCAGTAAAATATATCTGGAAAAAACAAAATAAGAAAGAGGTATATCATTCATGAAGAAAGTAATTACGTATGGAACTTTTGATCTGCTGCATGCGGGTCATATTAATTTGCTCAGAAGAGCAAAAGAACTGGGGGATTATCTGATTGTAGTGGTTTCTACCGATGAATTTAACTGGGAGCAGAAACAGAAAAAATGTTATTTCAGTTATGAAGAACGGAAAAAGCTGGTAGAAGCTGTTCGATATGTGGATCTGGTAATTCCGGAGACCAGCTGGGAGCAGAAAATCAATGATGTGAAGGAATATCATGTGGATACCTTTGTGATGGGAGATGACTGGAAAGGAAAATTTGATTTCCTGAAAGATTACTGCGAAGTCGTATATCTTCCAAGAACAGAGGGAATTTCCACTACAAAGATTAAAGAAGATCTTGGCTTGGGCGGACAGACTAAAGACGAAGAACCAGCAGAATAAGGAGGATGTGTATGAGTAAAGGAAGCCAGAGGGTGAGGAAGGCAGTGATTCCGGCTGCCGGACTGGGAACGAGATTTTTGCCGGCAACGAAAGCAATTCCAAAGGAGATGCTGCCGATCGTAGATATCCCAACAGTGCAGTATATTGTGGAAGAGGCGGTTGCCAGCGGTATTGAGGAGATTTTGATCATTACCAATTCCAATAAACACTGCATGGAAAACCATTTTGACAAAGATTATGAGCTGGAGGCACGTTTAACAGAATCCGGTAAGATGAAAGAAGTTGAGATGATCAACGACATCGCCAATATGGCAAATATTTATTATGTTCGTCAGAAAGAACCGAAAGGGCTGGGACATGCGGTATTATGCGCAAAATCTTTCATTGGCAATGAACCGTTTGCTGTGCTTCTGGGAGATGATGTAGTTATCAATAAAGGAGGCGAACCGGCGCTGAAGCAGCTGATTCATGCCTATGATAAGCATCATGCTTCTGTGGTAGGAGTTCAGACGGTTGCGGAAGATCAGGTCAGCAAATATGGAATCGTAGCGCCGAACCAGAATGTTCCGGCAGACGGACGCGCGGTGAAATTGGACAACATGGTGGAGAAACCGAGTCAGGAGGAAGCGCCGAGCCGGATGGCAGTTTTGGGACGTTATGTACTGACACCGGAGATTTTTGAATTACTGGAGAGTCAGGGTGCCGGAGCAGGCGGAGAGATTCAGCTGACAGATGCAATCTGCCGTCTGATTGATACTCAGGCTGTATATGCGTATGACTTCGAAGGAATCCGCTATGATGTGGGAGACAAATTCGGATTTATCAAAGCGACCATTGATTTCGCTCTGGAACGTCCGGAACTGAGAGACCAGGTAATGGATTATATTCAAAGTATCGCAGAGAGAAATTAGAGGAATATATAAGAAAAAGATATGGAATACTGAATTTAAAAAAGAATTTCAACTACAAACAGGAATTCTGTTTGAAAGGAGAAATTCTTTTTTCATGCAGGAAGGACAATGTCTTTTAACTATGCTATAATACAAAAGTATCAGATTTTTTAGAATAATAGCCTATTATATAAAATTTGATACTTTTCTGTGAAAATAGAAACAGATAAGATAGGAAGGAAGAAACGTGAATATCAAACAATTTATTAAAAGAATTATTATCGCAGCTTATAAACGTCTGACACCGGTAATACCATTGAAAAAGAATCTTATTCTATTTCAGAGTAACAATGGTAAAAATTATACGGGAAACCCAAGATATATTTATGAAGAGATGATCCGTCAGGGACTGGATCAGGAATATGACTGTGTGTGGATTCTGCTGGATACGTCCATTGAAGTGCCGGGGAAATGCCGTAAAATAAGACGTAATTATCCGAAGTTTTTCTGGAATCTGATGCGGGCGAAGTTCTGGATTTTTGACAGCAGACAGGAAAAAATATATGTAAAGAAAAAGGATACGGTGTATATCCAGACCTGGCATGGAACGCCGCTGAAGAAACTGGCGCTGGATATGGATCAGATGGATATGGCGGGAAATCAGAATATTGACAGGTATCACGAAAATTTCCGTATTGCCTGCAGGGACTGGGATTATCTTGTGTCCCAGAATAAGTTTTCCACGGAAGTATTTAAATCCTGCTTTGATTTTGCCAATAAGCCGATTTTAGAGATTGGGTATCCGAGAAACGATGTCTTATTCCAGAAAAATAATGAAAAAGATATCAGGGACCTGAAAGAAAAGTTAGGGCTCCCTCTGGATAAAAAGATCATGCTGTATGCGCCTACCTGGAGAGACAATGAATTTTATCAGAAAGGGGCTTATAAATTTGCTACAGAATTAGATTTTGACAGGATGCGGGAGGCTTTTTCTGATGAATACTGCATGATTGTGAAATATCATTATCTGGTATCTGAAAATATAGACTGGACACCATATGAAGGTTTTATATATACTTTTGATGAGACGAAAGATATTGCATGGCTGTATCTTGTCTCCGATATCCTGATTACAGATTATTCTTCTGTTATGTTTGATTACAGTCTTTTGAACCGGCCGATGTTCTTTTTTGCCTATGATCTGGAAGATTATCAGAATCATCTGAGAGGTTTCTACTTTGATTTTATCAATGAGATTCCGGGACCGATTTCCCAGGATACAGAAACATTGATTTCGGATATTCAGAATTACCGGGAAGAAGACTGGGAGGAAAAATACAAAGCTTACCACGATAAATTCAACAATGTAGACTGTGGAGAAGCTTCCAGAAAGATCATCGATTTGATTCAGGAGAAAACAAAAGAAGCTTAGAAATTTTGGCAGATGAAAAAGCAGGTTCTTTTCCTGGAAGATACAAAGGAGGAGGTTAGTGTCTTATGGTAACGATTCTTTTAGCGACGCTGAATGGAGAAAAATATTTAAAAGCGCAGTTAGAATCTATTGCGGCCCAGACATATGAGAATTGGCAGCTGGTAGTCGGCGATGATGGTTCTACGGATCAGACGCTGGAAATTTTAAAGGAATTTCAGAAAGAACATCCGAACCAGGTGACGATTTATGAAAATAATCCTCCGTTTGGAAGCGCAAAAGGAAATTTTATCAATCTGCTTCGAAATTCCTATGGTCCGCATTTTATGTTCTGTGACCAGGATGATGTGTGGAAGAGAGACAAGATCTATCTGACGCTTCAGAAGATGGAGGCGCTGGAGACCCGGTATGGCGATAAGGTGCCGATTCTGGTGCATTCTGATTTGTCTGTGGTAGATGAGAATCTGGAAATGGTGGCAGAATCTTTTTTTCAGTATGCTAACCTGCCAAAGCGAGTCATGCTGAATCGTCTGATCGTGCAGAATTCGGTGACAGGGTGTACGGTAATGATCAACCGGTGTCTGCAGCAGTTTTTCCTGCGGCAGCTTCCGATTCCGAAGATTATTATGCATGATTACTGGGCAGCTCTGATCGCCAAAGTATTTGGAAAGATTGGTTTTGTAAATGAGCCGACGATGCTGTACCGTCAGCATGGGCATAATTCGGTAGGGGCCAAGGATGCCATGAATGTTAAATTTCTGTACGGCCGGCTGAAAGAAGGAAAGAATTCCTACCGGAGAATGATGATTGAATCCATGGAGCAGATCCAGGGGTTTGTAGGTACTTATGGAAAAGAAATTCAGGATCTGGACAGCTATGAACTGCTGAAAAATTATGGGGAGCTGTACTATAAAGGAAAATTACGCCGTCTGGCATTTTACAGGCATAACCAGGTATTAAAAGAAGGAAGGATCAGAAAGCTGATGCAGTGGCTTTGGGGATAAGAAGATGAAAAACGCAGCAGGATTGTTAATAAAATATTTTATTATGTATTTATCATGTCTCTTCCCACGCAGCCGAAAGATTTATGTATTCGGCGCATGGCTGGGGGAAAAGTTCGCGGATAATCCGAAATATTTGTTTTTAGAGGCTCAGGATGATCCTGAAATCCGTCCGGTCTGGATTACAAAAAATCCTGAAGTGTGCCGTCAGATTCGCGGGATGGGATATGAAGCATATCTGTCTGGCAGCATGAAAGGAATCTGGATGCAGCTTAGGGCGAAATATGCGGTGGTATGCAATGGAATCAGTGATGTCAATCACGCATTTATGGGAAGAGCCATTTTCCTGAATTTATGGCATGGAGTTCCGTTGAAAAAAGTGGGCTACGATGATGACAAAGTGAAAAACTGGGACAGCAGAGGACAGAAGATCCGGCGTCTGATCCAGCAGATTCCTTTGGGAAGAGAGTATGTGGCAGCTACAAGTGAGAATTATAAGCCAATTTATGAGAGTGCATTTCGCAGGCCGTCGGATCATATTCTGGTAGTGGGGCAGCCCAGAAATGACATTTTTTTTGATAGAGAAGGAAAATTTCCGGTTCAGCACAGACTGAGGAATGCGGCACGGGGCCGGAAAATCATCTTATATGCCCCGACCCACAGACAGGAAGGCAGGATTCCGTTTCCGCTGGAGGAACATTTTGATTTTCAGAGATTGAATCAGTGGTGCCAGGAGCATCATGCCGTATTTGTCATAAAACGCCATTTTTATCATCAGGAGGATCCGGTTGATTTTTCCGGATATTCCAATATTGCGGATATCACAGACAAGTCAATGGACATCCAGGAACTTTTAATGGACACAGATCTGCTGATTACCGATTATTCCAGTACCTATATTGACTATCTGCTGCTGGACCGGCCGATGGTATTTTATGATTTTGATTATCAGGACTACTTAAGGACGGACAGAGAAATGTATTATGACTATGATGATGTAACGCCAGGATACAAGGCAGAGACATTTGGGCAGCTGCTGGATGAGCTGGATCTGATTTTCCAGGGAGAAGATCAGTGGAGAGAGGAGCGCAGGCGCGTAAGGGATCTGTTTTACTGTGCGCAGGGGCAGAAAGCAGTCGGAAGAAAACTGCTGGAGTTTCTGAAAGACATATCATAAAAAAGGATGAAAGAAAGGAAGCTGTAAGAAGTGAATACGTTTTTACCGGCAGATATCTTAATGCCGCGGGTAGATTCCATGGGAAAATGGGCAGTGATTGCCTGTGATCAGTATTCTTCCCAGCCGGAGTACTGGGAAGAAGTAAGAGAAAAGGTGCAGAATGCGCCATCAGCGCTGCATCTGATTCTCCCGGAAGTAGAACTTGGGAGTGGAAGAGAAAAAGAGGAAATTGAAAAAATACATAAGACGATGAATCGTTATCTGACCAACCAGATGTTCCGGAGTTATCCGCATGCGTTGATTTATGTGGAGAGAACTCTGCAGAATGGAAAAATCCGAAAAGGGATTGTGGGAAGGATCGATCTGGAAGAATACAGTTATACACCGGGAAAAGAGGCTAAAATCCGGGCAACGGAGAAAACAGTTATGGAGAGAATCCCGCCGAGAATGAAGATTCGCTACAATGCATCTGTGGAACTGCCTCATGTGATTCTGCTGTGCGATGATCAGAAGAAAAAGCTGATCGAGCCGATCACCAGGAAGAAAAAGAGTTTTACAAAACTGTATGATTTCCAGCTGATGAAAGGCGGAGGCCATGTGGCAGGATGGCTGATCCAGGGAGAAGACACTGACGCTTTCGTCCGCAGGACAGAAGAATATGAACAGCAGATGATGGAGAAATATAAGGAATTTGGAGAAACGCCGATGGTATATGCTGTGGGAGACGGCAATCATTCACTGGCCACAGCCAAGGCCTGTTATGAGCGGTTAAAGCAGGCACATCCGGAGGAGGATTTTTCAGAGCATCCGGCCAGATACGCGCTGGTGGAACTTGAGAACCTGCATGACGAAGCACAGGAATTTGAACCGATCCACAGGATCATTACCAGCGTGGATACAGAAGAACTGATGGAACAGCTGCAGGAGATTTCCTGCAGGGAAGGAGGATTCCCGATTTCCTGGTATTCAGGAAAGAAACGGGGAAAGATATATCTGGATCTGAAAAAGAATCAGCTTCCGGTAGATAAGCTGCAGACATTTCTGGATGAGTATCTGGCGGAAAATACCGGTGAGATGGATTATATCCATGGAGACGGAGTGCTGAAAAAGCTGGCACGACAGGAAAAGGCCATTGGATTTCTGCTGCCGGCAGTTGAGAAAGACCAGCTGTTCCCAAGTGTTATGACAGATGGAACTCTGCCAAGGAAAACATTTTCCATGGGTCATGCATGTGAAAAAAGATATTATATTGAAGGAAGAAGAATACGGTAGAAATAAAAAATCCCCGCAGGGAAAAACTGCGGGGACTTTTGCGTTTGTTATGTCAGGAGCCGACACGGTTTATGATTTTCTGATTAATTCTTCCCAGTTCATCGCTGACCTGGTAATTGGAAGTGCCGAACAGATATTCATGAGCACGTACGGCATTTTCTTCCAGGGTTGTCGGGAAGCCGTAGTAAGTGCCATTATATTTCATTTCTTTCTGATCCCATGGGAATCCCTGCTGATCGATAATATCATATCGGAAAACAGACAGCAGCATACGGAATAATTCAGAACGATCCATATTGGTCTTGATCTGAGGAAGAACGTCATCCATAGCTGACATGAGTTTTAACGGACTTCGCTTTCCTTTTTCAAAGATCTTTTGAAGGACTTCTCTCTGTCTTCCGGCTCTCGCCAGATCACCGCCTGCTGTATAACGGATTCTTGAGTAGGCTACCGCCTGATTGCCGTCCAGGGTATAGGTGCCTGCCGCTGGAATTTCAGGGGAATCTCCGCCGTTGATCCGGTTCATATCGCCAATATAGTCGTTAAGATTATCAAGAATGCTGGAATCGATATCCATTTCAATGCCGCCCAGTGCATTCACGAGGTCTGCCATGATCTGAAAGTTTACAGTGGCGTATTTTTCGATATTCAGATCAAGATTTCGGTTAATAGTGCTGACGGCAAGAACCGGACCGCCCCAGGAATAAGCCGCGTTGATCTTATTGTACTGGCCATTGATGCTGACAAAGGTATCCCGGTAAATGGAAAGAAGTTTTACATCTTTGGTCTTGTTGTTAACACTGACTACGATGATCGAGTCAGAACGGTTCCCGGTGTCAGACATGCTGCCTGTCTGGGAATCAATGCCAAAAAGAGCATAGTTCGTGTAATTCTGCATATTGGCGTCTTCACTGACCGTTACCAGCTGGGTTTCATCTAAGCTGGCTGTCTGAATGTTTCCAAGCTTTACAAATGCGATGCCGAGGAAGATCAGGATGATCAAAACCAGAAGCAGCAGAAGAAAAAGAATCGTACGCAGCGGCGATCGCCGCTTCTTTTTCAGATGTTTTTTTTGATATGCTTTTTTCATAAGAACCTCCAATCAAAGAAAGGACGGCACAAAGGCCGTCCGGTTTTAGTAAGCGTTTTTATTTACAAATCCTTTGAAGAATGTTAAAAACAGGATTTTGATGTCCAGGCCCAGGGACCAGTTTTCAATATAATAAAGGTCATGCTCAATTCTTCCGCGGATGGAAGTGTCACCGCGGAATCCATTGACCTGTGCCCATCCGGTAATTCCCGGACGCACCTGATGTTTGATCATATAACGAGGAATTTCCTCTTTAAACTTCTCAACAAACTGCGGCCGTTCCGGACGAGGCCCGATCAGGCTCATATCGCCTTTTAACACGTTCCAGAACTGAGGAAGTTCGTCCAGACTGGTTTTTCGGATGATCTTTCCCACCGGAGTAACACGAGCATCGTTTTTTGTGGTCCACTGCTGTGCTTCCTTCTTCGGATCCTGGACGCCCATGGAACGGAATTTGTACATTTTAAACGGCTTATTTCCCAGCCCGATGCGTTCCTGGGCAAAGATGATCGGTCCCGGCGAACTTTTCTTAACCAGGATTGCCACCACCAGCATGATCGGAGAGAATATGATCAGTGCAACGATAGATCCGATGATATCGATGGTCCGTTTGATGATTCGGTTCATCGTATTGGTAAGAGGCACATTTCGAATATTAATAACCGGAAGTCCGTCCAGATCTTCGGTATACGGGTTAGTGGAAATAAAGTTGTAATAATCAGGAACAAACTTTGTGTGTACACCGGATTTTTCACAGATGGCAACGACTTTTTCCAGTTTATGATATTCGTTCAGGTTCAGAGTAATGGCAACTTCATCCAGAGAAGTATTTTCAAGATAAGAAGCCAGATCGTTCAGTGTGCCGATTCGTTTTACGCCGCGGTATTCAAAATTTTCACTGACAGTATCGTCAAAAATTCCGTGAACTTCAAGTCCCCAGTGAGGATTAGATTTGATACGGTCGATATAAGCGGCAGCAGATGTGCTGAATCCGACGAATACCGTATGTTTGATATTATGCCCTCTTTTGCGGTTTACTTTCAAAATCTTACGGATAATGTATCTGGAAATTACGCCGTAAATAAAATTGATAATGAAAAACAGCAGATACAGAGAACGCGGGAAATTCTGGATCTGAAAGATCGTAATGACAAATGCTGCGATGCCCAGTCCGATCACATTGGATTTTAAAAGATTGATCAGTTCTTTGCTCCCTCTCTGATATCGTTTTGGCGTATAAAGCCCAAAAGATGCATATAATATCAGAAGTACGATCATTGCGATAATAAGAGGAAGCTGATAGTATTTCAGCGGAAAGGGATAACGATTGTAAGTGAAAACATATTTGTATACTTCAAAGCCGAAAATACTTAAATTAAACCGGATCTGATAGGCAGTAACTCCCGCGAGATAAATGCAGATTGCATCGATCAGGACGTGCAGCCTGTTCAAATAAGTTTGGTTTTGCTTAATCATAAATCAATACTCCTTTTTTACTTCTTATTATTATAAGGTAAAAAGCTCATATGTACAATGGAAAAAAGCTTAGGTTTTTCTTATGCCGGTTTTGTGCAAAACAGAGTGGTTTCTCATTTTTATAACAATTAAAACACAATTTAAACACAAATATTGAGTATATTTAAAGCAAGTTAAACATTAAGGATGAAAGAAAGGAGACAGTATCATGGGTGAATATGATAATAATATAAATAATAATAATGCGAATGATGACGGTCAGTGGAAGACCGCCGAAGAATGGAGACAGGAGGAAGAGACATCTCAGAAGAAAAATAGATTTTTCGCCCGCAGAAAAGAGAAAAGGAATCATGGAGGCGGCAGATCCGATGGAACGCGAAGAGGCGGCGCGTACTGGGCAAAAGTCGGAGCCACAGCGATCGTGTTTGGGCTGGTGGCAGGAGTCGCTTTCCAGGGAGTTCAGTATGGATTTTCAAAAGTGGGTATCGGAACCAGCGGCACACAGCTGGCAACGACCAAAACGACCAGCGGTTCTTCTTCTGATTCCAGTGATGGAATTTCTGAGGTTGCGGAAAACGCCATGCCGGCGATCGTTTCTATCACCGGTATTTTTGAAAATACTTCTCAGGGATGGTTCGGACAGCAGCAGAGCAGTCAGACGGAAGGAGTTGGATCCGGGGTCATCATTGGAAAACAAGATGGAAAACTCCTTATTGTTACCAATAATCACGTAGTAGAAGATGCGGAATCTCTTTCTGTCGGTTTTGTTGATGGAGAAAGCGTAAAAGCAAGTGTCCGTGGAACCGACAGCGATGCGGATCTGGCAGTGGTTGAAGTTAACTTAAGCGACATGAAAGATTCGACTCAGAGTAAAATCGCGATTATTACACTGGGAGATTCTGATGACCTGAAAACAGGAGAACAGGCAATCGCCATCGGAAATGCTCTGGGATATGGACAGTCAGTAACGGGCGGATATATCAGCGCGGTAAATCGTGAAGTACAGATGACAGATAATACGATGACGCTGATTCAGACAGACGCAGCCATTAACCCTGGAAACAGCGGAGGCGCCCTGTTAAACAGCAAAGGAGAACTGATTGGAATTAACACAGTAAAATATGCTTCTACGGATGTAGAAGGAATGGGCTATGCAATTCCGATCAATACAGCAAAACCGATCATTGAACAGCTGATTGAAAATGAAGCGCCGTCAGAGGATGAAGAGGCTTATCTTGGAATTTCCGGTCAGACCATAGACAGCTCCATGGCCTCTCAGTTCAATATGCCGACAGGTGTATATGTACAGCAGGTAGTCAGCGGATCTCCGGCAGAGACTGCAGGAATCAGTGCAGGAGATGTCATTACGCAGTTCAATGGAAGTTCAGTTTCTACCATGGAAGGGCTGCAGAGCAAGATGTCTAACTTAAAGGCAGGCAAAAAAGTAAAAGTTGTGGTACAGCGTCAGAATCAGCAGGGAACGTATGAATCCAGGACATTGACAGTAACCCTTGGCAAAAAATCCGATGCTCCGTCAACATCATCTTCCGGCAGCAGTTCTGGAAACAGCAGTTCCGGCAATAACTATGGCGGATCACAGAGTGGATCTGGCAGCAGCTACTATTATAATTATGGCAGATAAATAGAAAGATATTGAAAAAATACCAGATAGAAGATAAAATGAAATGGACAGCAGAAACTGCTGTCCATTTTCTTTTTTGGGAAAGAAAGGACCGGGAAAATGGTCCTGTATCGGAACCTGTAGTTTTTTGTGAAGGTTATATCAGGAGATCAAAAATGATAGCAGTTGAGATTGAGAATATTAAGAGATTTATGGCAGGATTCCTTGCGGGAGATTTATTTGATGACTTTTTGATGAATGAAGGCAAGTTATCCATGGATATTGCATATGAATTCAATGGAAAAGTTTTAAAGGAGTTTTATGATACAGAAGAATGGGAAGAATACGGAATATATCCGTATATTCCATGGGAGAGAGAAAAGGCAAGGATGTTTGGTCTGATCAAAGGAAAGAAGACGCCTTTGTCATTTCAGTTTGTTATGATGCTGAAGCCGGAAAAAGTGGAAAAATTTCTTGAAAAATATAACCTGGCTGCAGGACAGGATGAGATTGCGGGGCTGTTCATTAATCTTCTGTATGACAGAAAAAGCCTGAAATGTACTTCCGGCGTGTCCAGAAGGTCGTTTACTATGGACCGGGGAGTGGAAGAATACTGGGATGTGGAAGTAAAAGAGCGTTTGAAGGAGTTTATGTAAATGCGGTTATTAAAAGAAATATGCAGAGGATCCCTGCTGGGAGTGGCGAATATCATGCCGGGTGTCAGCGGAGGAACTCTGGCCATTTCCATGGGAATTTATGACAAGATCATCTACGCCATTACTCATTTAAGGAAAGATCTGAAAAGCAGTATCCGGATTCTGATACCGATTGGAATCGGCGCTGTCCTTGGATTTGCGGGATTATCTTTTGTGATTCGCTGGCTGTTTGAAGAATATCCGCTGCAGACCAATCTTTTATTTGTAGGTCTCGTATTAGGCGGAATCCCGGAAATCTTAAAACCAATTCGGACAGAGAAAGTCAAAGCCGCGGGGCTTGCTGCATTTTTCTTCTTTTTCTTTCTGGTAGCGGCAGTGCCGATGATCAATATCAACGGAAAAGAAGCAGTGATGAATCTTTCTTTCATAACAGCAGTCAGAATGTTCGGGATTGGAATCATTTCTGCGGCGACCATGGTCGTGCCGGGTGTGAGCGGCTCCATGATCCTGCTGCTGATAGGATATTATCAGCCTCTGCTGGATGAGATTACAGGATGCATCCATGGATTTTTGATGATGAATTCAGACCAGATGATCCGGGGAGTTCTGATCTTGGCACCGGCAGTCCTTGGACTGGGAGCAGGAATCATTGTTATAGCAAAAATAGTAGAGTATCTGCTGGAGCATCACAGGGCAGTGTCTTACTGGGGCATTTTGGGACTGATCATTGCATCGCCGGTGGGAATCCTGGCAGAAATGAGAGGCATGTCCTTTGATGCTGTTTCTGTCCTGACGGGAGTGCCTGCCCTGCTGATCGGACTGTTTGCGGCTAACCGGCTGGGGGACAAAGAATCATGAGAAAAGGATTGTGATGGCTGTATGGATATGGTAGAATAAGTAGTAATCAATACCACATAATAAAGTTTTGAAAAGGAGATACGGATATGAGCTTTCATATTGTATGCGACAGCTGCACGGATTTAACAAAAGAAGATTTTGCGAAAGGGTGTTATACATGGGTGCCTCTGACCCTGATCGTAGATGGGGAAGAGATTATGGATGATGAGACGTTTGACCAGGCGTCCTTTCTCAAAAAGGTGGCGGAGAGCCGGAAAGAAGTGAGATCCGCCTGTCCTGCGCCGGAGAAATATATGGAGGCTTATGATCAGGCAGATGATATTTATGTTGTCACATTATCCGCGGAATTAAGCGGTTCTTACAACAGCGCGGTACTGGGGAAGAATCTTTATGAAGAGGAAAACGGAAAGAAAAACATCTACGTGTTCAATTCCAGAGGAGCCTCTACAACCCAGCTGCTGATTGCCAGAAAGATTTATGAGTATGCCTCTGCCGGAATGAAGTTTGAAGAAGTGGTTGAGAAAGTGGAAGCGTATATCTCCACCCAGCGTACTTATTTTGTTCTGGAAACCCTGGAAGTCCTTCGCAGGAACGGGAGACTTTCCAGTCTGACGGCGACTCTGGCCGGCGCGCTGAATATTAAGCCGGTGATGGAAGGAACGAGAGATGGAGTGATCCAGAAGCTGACACAGGCCAGAGGAATGAAAAAAGCATTGTCCAGGATGGTAGAATCCATTGTAAAAGAAGGAAGAGATCTGTCCCGGCGGATTCTGGCAATTGCACACTGCAACTGCCCTCAGAGAGCAGAATTTGTAAAAAATCTGATTGAAAAAAATCTGGATGTCGGAGAGATCGTGATTATCGAGACAAAGGGCGTAAGTACACTGTATGCCTGCGATGGAGGCATTATTTTGTCCTATTAAATGAGTTTTGCTATCAATAAAGACAGGGATTCCTGCACAGGGAACCCTGTCTTGTTTTTTATTCTCAGATTGTATATAATTAGGAACAATCATAAATGGTCGGATTATTTCAGATGTGGAAATCTGACGATAAAAAAGGAGGAATTTATGAGTCGTTTAGAATTACAGACCCCCAATCATGCGCAGCTTGTGGTAGAAGGACTGTACAAAGATCTGGAACGCAGGATTGAGTCCAGTCCGCCGGGCTTATGTCCGGTGGATATTTCACGGGCTTTTCTGGAACTTTGTCATGCGCAAAGCTGTGGAAAATGTGTGCCGTGCAGGGTCGGACTGGGACAGCTGAAGAATCTTCTGACAGATGTGCTGGATGGGAAAGCGGATATCCGGACACTGACTGCCATCCGGGAGACCGCTCAGTCTATTATGGAATCGGCAGACTGCGCCATCGGCTATGAGGCAGCCAATATGGTGTACAAAGGAGCCGTAGGATTCAAAGAAGATTATCTGGAACATATTATGTATCACCGCTGTCTTAGTACATTAAATCAGCCGGTGCCGTGCGTGTTCCGCTGCCCGGCCAGAGTTGATATTCCGGGATACATAGCTCTGGTCCGAGAAGGAAGATATGAAGACGCAATCCGGCTGATTCGGAAAGATAATCCTTTTCCGACAACCTGTGGGTTTATCTGTGAACATCCTTGTGAAGATCTCTGCCGGAGGAATATGATCGATGATGCGGTGAATATCAGAGGACTGAAGCGGATGGCTGCCGATGCCGCCGGCTATGTGGCGCCGCCGGAGTGCGCGCCGTCTACGGGCAGACAGGTAGCGGTAGTAGGAGGAGGCCCAAGCGGACTGAGCGCGGCATATTATCTGCAGTTAATGGGACATCAGGTGACTGTGTATGAAATGCTGCCGGAACTGGGAGGCATGCTTCGCTACGGAATTCCAAATTACCGGCTTCCAAAGGAACGGCTGGATCAGGACATTCAGGCAATTCTGGATACGGGAGTCAAGGTAGAATTTGGAAAAGATATCGGAAAAGACATTTCTCTTGCGGAATTAAAAGAACAGTATGATGCGGTATTGATCAGCATCGGAGCAAGTACAGATAAAAAGATGGGACTGGAAGGAGAAGATGCCGAAGGCGTAATCTCAGCGGTGCAGTTTTTAAGAAATGTAGCACTCGGACAGGAAGAGCGGCTGGACGGACAGGAAGTAGCGGTCATCGGCGGAGGAAATGTATCCATGGATGCAGTCCGCACGGCAGTCCGGCTGGGAGCGAAAAAAGTAAGCATTTTGTATCGGAGAAGAGTAGCGGATATGACGGCTCTTCCGGATGAAATCCAGGGAGCCGAAGCAGAAGGTGTAGAAATCCGCACGCTGATGGCTCCGTCCAGAGTAGAGAAGGATGCCCAAGGCAAGGTGAAGGGAATCTGGGTTACACCTCAGATGATCAGCGTCATTCGAAATGGCCGGCCGAGTGTAAGACCATCAGGAGAAGAGGACGTTTTGATTCCATGTCAGACTCTGATCGTGGCCATCGGTCAGGACATCGAATACCAGCATTTTGAAGAATCCGGAGTTCCGGTTCAGAGAGGAAGAATCAGTGTCGAGAAATTCGGAGGATTTGAGGAAATGCCGGGCGTATTTGCGGGAGGCGACTGTGCTTCCGGACCTTCCACTGTAATTTCAGCAGTAGCGGCAGGAAAAGTTATTGCGGCAAATATTGACGAATATCTGGGATACCATCATGAAATCAGGAGTGATGTGGAAATACCGGAACCGATTCTGGAAGATAAACAGCCGTGCGGAAGGGTTAACATGACAGAGCGGGAAGCAGGAGAACGAATCTGTGATTTCGAAGGCGTAGAGAATTGTATGACAACAGCGGAAGCATGTCAGGAGGCATCCAGATGTCTGAGATGTGATCACTTCGGATACGGAATATTTAAAGGAGGCAGGGATATAAAATGGTAAATGTTACGATCAATCACCGGGAGATTTCGGTTCCGGAAGGGACGACCATTATGGAAGCAGCAGCATCCATCCATATTCAGATTCCCAAATTATGTTATCTGAAAGATGTCAATGAAATCAGCGCCTGCCGTATCTGTGTCGTAGAAGTGGAAGGTCAGAGCCGTCTGGTAACATCGTGCAATAATGTAGTGGAAGAAGGCATGGTGATCTATACCAACAGTCCAAGAGTCCGGAGAAACCGCCGGCATACCATAGAGATGCTTTTGTCCCAGCACAATATGGAATGTCCAATGTGCGTGCGCAGCGGGAACTGCAGTCTTCAGTCCATTGCCAATGACCTGAACGTAGTAGGAAGTTTTTACAAACAGGAACTGGTGCTCCAGGAATGGGATATGCATTTCCCTCTTATCAGAGAGGCAAACAAATGCATTAAATGTATGCGGTGCATTCAGATCTGTGATAAAGTCCAGGGAATGAACGTATGGGATGTATCCGGAACCGGATCAAGAACAACGGTTGGTGTATCCGGATGCAGAGACATTACATCAGCTGACTGTACGTTATGCGGACAGTGTGTGACCCACTGCCCGACAGGAGCTTTAAGAGAACGAGATGATACAACAAGTTTTTACCGCGCCCTGGAGCGGGAAGATACCGTTGTTGTTGCGCAGATCGCGCCGGCAGTCCGGGCTGCCTGGGGAGAATCCCTTGGCTTGTCCAGAGAAGAGGCAGCAGTAGGTAAGATCGCGGATGCGCTGCGCCGTATGGGAGTGGATTATGTCTTTGACACATCTTTTTCCGCAGATCTTACGATCATGGAAGAAGCCCACGAATTTGTGGAGAAATTTACCAAAGGAGAACTGGAGGAAGATACGATGTTCACTTCCTGCTGTCCTGGATGGGTGAGTTTTATGAAAACTCAGTATCCACAGATGACAGGCTGTCTCTCCACGGCAAAATCTCCACAGCAGATGTTCGGAGCCGTAATGAAGAGCGCCTTTGCCAAAAAGCTTGGAATTGAACCGGAAAGAATTTATGCCGTGTCTATCATGCCGTGTCTGGCCAAGAAAGCGGAAAGGGAAATGACACTGTTTTATGAAGAGTTTGCAGGACATGATGTAGACTGTGTGCTGACGACAAGAGAGCTGGACCGGATGTTAAAAGCAGATTACATTGATCCGCACACATTGGAAGATGTGGAATTTGACCGTCCGTTTGGGGAAAGCAGCGGCGCAGGGGTAATCTTCGGCGCCACCGGCGGAGTGATGGAGGCAGCTTTACGATCTGCCTATTTTATGGTGACAGGAGAAAATCCTCCGGCAGACGCTTTTAAGGAAATCCGCGGCGTGAAGCAGAAAGGCTGGACCGAAGCCGAATTTGACATTGCAGGAAAGAAGGTATCCATTGCCGTAGTAAGCGGATTGAAAAATACAAGGATGCTGATGGAAGCCATTCGAAAGAAAAAAGTCCATTATCATTTTGTAGAAGTTATGGCATGTCCGGGCGGATGTTCCGGCGGAGGCGGACAGCCAATCCATGACGGATATGAGCTGGCAGGCGAACGAGGGGAAAATCTATATTTCCTTGATAAGAATGCCAAAATCCGTTTTTCTCATGAAAATCCGGATATCCGGACATTATATCAGGAGTATATGGGAGAACCGGGAGGCAAAAGAGCTCATCAGCTGCTGCATACGGAACATAGAATTTAAGAGAAAACAGGCTGCTTCCAATGGAGGCAGCTTTTGTTTTTAGATAGAAAGAAGCTTAGTTTTGATACCAGGAGATTGTGCTTTTTTTTGTATAACGTTTACAGAATTCAGTTTTTTCGCTATAATATAGCCTAAAAGGCTGATAAAATGGCCTTGCAGCAATGAAATAACACCATAGGAGGAACAATCATGAGCAAGATTCAGATGACGACCCCGTTAGTTGAGATGGACGGAGATGAAATGACAAGGATTCTTTGGAAGATGATCAAAGAAGAATTGATTCTGCCTTATGTAGATTTAAAAACCGAATATTATGATTTAGGACTGGAACATAGAAATGAAACCAATGACCAGGTTACTTTCGATTCTGCAGAAGCAACAAAGAAATATGGAGTTGCGGTAAAATGCGCTACCATCACTCCAAACGCAGCTCGTATGGAAGAGTATGACCTGAAAGAAATGTGGAAGAGTCCTAACGGAACCATCCGTGCAATCTTAGACGGAACTGTATTCCGTGCGCCAATTACTGTAAAAGGCATTACACCAACCGTAAGCAAGTGGAAAAAGCCAATCACAATCGCCAGACATGCATATGGAGATGTGTATAAAGGCGTAGAAATCAAGGTTCCAGGACCTGGAAAAGCAGAACTTGTCTTTACAGGAGAAGACGGACAGGAAATCAGAGAAACCATTCACGATTTTGACGGACCGGGAATCATTCAGGGAATGCACAACCTGGATGCTTCCATTGAAAGTTTCGCAAGAAGCTGCTTTACATATGCGCTGGATACAAAACAGGATCTCTGGTTTGCAACAAAGGATACAATTTCCAAGAAATATGACCACAACTTCAAGGATATTTTCCAGGAAATTTATGATAAAGAATACGCAGAGAAATTTGAGGCAGCTGGTATTGAATATTTCTATACCCTGATTGATGACGCAGTAGCAAGGGTTATGAGATCTGAAGGCGGATTTATCTGGGCCTGCAAGAACTATGACGGAGATGTTATGAGTGATATGATCTCATCTGCTTTTGGTTCTCTGGCCATGATGACATCTGTACTGGTATCTCCTCAGGGCTATTATGAGTATGAAGCAGCACATGGAACTGTACAGCGTCATTATTACAAACACCTGAAAGGGGAAGAAACATCCACGAACTCCGTAGCAACCATCTTCGCATGGACCGGAGCATTAAGAAAACGCGGTGAGTTAGATGGAAATCAGGAACTGATGGATTTTGCAGACAGACTGGAAAAGGCAACTCTGGATACTATCGAATCCGGAACCATGACCAAAGACCTTGCATTGATCACAACACTGGAAAATGTAAACGCAGTTAACAGCGAAGGATTCATTAAGGCAATCGCAGAAAGATTATAAAAAAGAGGAACGATCTCAGGAAAACAGCCTGAGATCGTTCTATTTTTTAGTTCTTTGTCAGATACAGGGAAAGTAAGGAACAGAGCTGTTTTTTTGAAAGAAGCATCCGGAAAATTAGAAAGTCTGCACAGGAGGAGCCAAAATTGAAGAAAGAGCCTCCTGTGGGTCAAAAAGCCTGCGCAGGAGGAGATAAGCATGGAGAAAGAGCCTCCAGAAATGTAAAAAATCAAGACAGGAGAAAACCTGCAGAGCGGGCAGAGGAAGGAATTTACCATGTGGAAGGCGCAGATATCCCGATTCAGTTTATTCTGCTTCACAAATTATCAAGAAAGAATAATCTGTGGCTTCGAAGCATTGGCGGAAAGCTGTCAAAACGGGAAGAAGCGGTAGAACTGATTCAGGAGTATAAGAAACATAAGAAGGATGAATGATACAGGGAAGAACTTTTCAGAAAATATGAAATTTAACGAAATGCAGCAAGAAGGCTCCTGCCTTTATGTCTGGCATAGGCAGTGGGAGTAAGCCGCACAGGTAAAGACGGAAACTTAGGAAACGAAAACATGAAAAAGAAAAACAGAATCTTATGGGGCAGTGTTCTGATAATCATTGGAATCATTACGGCAGCAGGAATGATTCTCATCAGGAGAGATGCCTCACAGGAAAATCAAAAAGATGCCGGATGGCAGGCATACTGGAACGATGTAAAGGATGACTGGACGCAGATTTCACTGCTCCCCGGAAGTGATGAATCCAAACTCAATTTTGCGTGGTATACGCCGGAGAACACCACCGATGAAGAGAGCGATCCGGATATGAAAGCTCTCGCAGAAAAAACGGATTCGGAAACGGCAGATGGGAAAATCCCTTCTTTATTAATCGGAGAGGGAAAGAATATGAAGAAAGCTAAACTTTATCCGGCTGTCCAGGCATCGGCAGAAGGAGTGAAAGATTCCAGAGGGGAAACGTATCATTATAATTATGTAACGGTATCAGGATTAAGAGAAAATACAGTATATTATTACAGTTATGACAACGGAAAAGGATACACAGAACTGATGGAGTACCGGACAAAAGGATTTAAGGAATTCAGCTTTATTTTTGCAGGAGATCCTCAGATCGGATCTTCCAATGAGGCAAAAAATACAGGTTCTGAGACATACAGAAAAACTCAGGCAGAGGCAGTCAGCCGGGATGCGAAAGGATGGAATCAGACAATCCAGGCAGCCCTGAAACAGACAAAGAACAAAGCTTCTTTTATAATCTCAGCGGGAGATCAGATTCAGACGCCGCAGTCCCAATGCCCGGGCAGAGATGTCTCCTATAACGAAATCGAATATACGGGATTTTTAAGTCCTCCGGCTTTACGGTCTCTTCCGGCTGCAGTATCTGTGGGGAATCACGATGGGGACAATACGAATTTTTCTTATCATTTCCATATGCCGAATCAAAGCAGACTGGGACGTACGGCAGCAGCAGGAGATTACTATTTTACCTATGGAAACGTCCTGTTTCTGATGATCAACGCCCAGAATGATGATACGGAAGAACACAGGAAATTTATAGAAGAAACAATCAGAAAAAACGAAGACTGCAGATGGCGGATTGCCGTGCTTCATCAGGATATTTACGGTTCTGCCCTTCATTCCAGTGAACCGGAAATTATTTCCATGAGGGAAGAAATGGCGCCTGTCCTGGAAAAAAATAAGATTGATCTGGTGCTTTCCGGACATGACCATGCCTATTCCAGAAGCAAAATGTTAAAAGGCGGGAAAGAATCCGATCCGGGAGTGAAAGAAAATCAGCGGGTTCTTTATAAGAATCCCAAAGGCATTCTTTATCTCACCGGCGGGTCTTCTTCCGGCAGCAAATACTATGGTCTGGCAGAAGACAGGCAGTCCTACATCGCAGCGCGGTGGCAGGAAAATGTACCTGTATATTCGATTCTGGAAGCAGCAGAAGATACGCTTACAATCAATACATACCGGACGGATTGTGGGAGAAAGACTGACTGGGAAGTTGTGCTGGAAAAGGAGATAAAACAAGGCGGAAGAATATAATTCTTCCGCCTTGTTTTATCTCCAATGGCCGTTATAATAGAAGGAGAATGTAAGAATTTTGAAAGGTTTGTATTAACATAAAATACAGAATCAACTGATATGATAATATCATCAAAGATAGGGAGGGCATTATGAATCAAACGAAGATCCTAGTAGTAGACGATGACAGAGAAATTGTCGGAGCAATCAAAAAACGCCTGGAACTGGAAGACTATCAGGTCCTGGCAGCCTACGACGGGCTGGAAGCCATGGATATCCTGATGTCTCAGGATGTACAGCTGCTTATTATAGACGTGATGATGCCGAAAATGGATGGATTGTCCGCAACTATGAAAATTCGTGAGAGCAAGAACATACCTATCATTATTTTATCAGCAAAAACAGAGGAGAGTGATAAGATCCTGGGATTATCCATGGGAGCCGATGATTATGTCAGCAAACCATTCCGCCCGGATGAACTGGTAGCCAGAGTGAAATCACAGCTTCGCCGATACATGCAGCTTGGCAGCATGAGTTCCGCAAAGCAGAGCAAAGATAAGATTGTAAATGGCGGTCTGATTCTGGATACAGAAGGAAAGCGGATTCTGGTAGATGGGGAGCCGGTAAAGCTGACGGCAACGGAATACAAAATACTTTATTTGTTGATGAATCATCTGGGCCGGGTATTTTCTGCGGATGAAATCTATGAAAGAGTGTGGCAGGAAGAAGCCTACGCGACGGAAAATACAGTTATGGTCCATATCCGGAGGATTCGGGAAAAGATTGAGATTGATACGAAGAATCCCAAATATTTAAAGGTGGTGTGGGGAATTGGATATAAGATGGAAAAAATGGATTAATACGCTGTGTATTGCGGTCGTTATCTGTCTGATGACGGCAGGGGGCGTGTATGGGCTGAATGGAACCAATGGGGCGGCATCTCTTCAGACCGGAGTTTCTCTGGATGAGTTTGAAGAAAACGGATATTTTACCAATCTGTTTCAGCAGGGACTCTTGTTTCAGTGGTCAAAAGAACAGGGATACTCCCTGGAGACAGAAGATTATCAGGGAATTTCCCGGAATCTTCTCGATAAACTGGAAGATGAAATGGATCTGGATGCGGATCTGGTGTTTAAACCATATGGGAAGAAAACAGTCCGGGAAGAAAGCCAGTATGGCAGTCAGAAGGCCGATTTTCAGGGCGGAAACACAATGCAGATGACAATACAGAGAGATCAAAGCGAGCAGATTAATCAGGCCGGACAGTTTGTGAACTGGGAAAACGGATATGAAGGCCAGTACGATCCGGAAAACTTTTATCAGGTTTCCGGAGATATGATGATTACTCTGCCAGAGGGTCTGCTGATCAATGGGGAAGAAGGAAGGCGGCTGGAATCAGGAACGATTCGCATCCGCATCACTCAAAAGGGTATGGATTTGATTGAGCAGGAATATAAGAAAGAGCAGACTCAGCTGATCCGTTATGTAAAAGAAATGACGATCATTCTGGGATTGGAAGTTCTGGGTGTCATTCTGCTGATCGTATTGTCTGCGCTGCAGGGAAGCCGGACCAGATTTTTCCGGTGGCTGGATCATATATGGTGGGAAGTTATCCTGCTGGCAGCTTTTTGGATCGGAGTCGGCCTGATTGGTTTGTATGCATGGACCTGGAGTGTAGGTCAGGACTATATGATGGGACTGACGGATCAGGCACAGGAAGAGATGATCGTTATGATCTGCAGTTTCCTGGTGCCGGCGCTGATTGCGTTGGCTGCGGTCTGCATTCAGACAACGGTATGGAGACTGAAGGAGCATAAACTGCTGGATTCGACTTTATGCATCGGATATTTCCGAAAATGGTACCGGAATTCCAAAAAGAGAAATCAGCTGGAATATGAAGCAATGAGTTTTGAACAGCAGCATGTAAAAGACAGGATTCATCAATACCGGATCGGAAGAAGGATTTTGATTGTCTTTATCCTGTTTGGAATTTGTATTATGAACATATCCGGCACCCTGGGACTTGGATTTATCATTCTGGGAGCTGTCGGGCTGAAATATCTGGTAAAATATTCTGATAAATATGCGGCAGAGCAGAAAGACTTAAACAAACTGGTAGAACAGATTGACCGAATCGCCAATGGAGAATTGACGGCAACGACAGATATTGAGGAAGGAAGCGTTTATTACGATTACAGCCAGAAGCTTGCCAATATCGGAAATGGAATGGAGAAAGCGCTGGAAGATCAGATGCGAAACGAGCGCATGAAGATCGATCTGATCACCAATGTATCCCATGACTTAAAAACGCCGCTGACGTCCATCATTGGCTATGTGGATCTCCTGAGCCGGGATGAGACGTTATCGCCGGAAGCGAGGGATTATGTTAAGATCCTGACCCAGAAAACAGAACGGCTGAAAAATATCATTTCAGATTTGTTTGAACTGGCAAAGTCTACCAGCGGAAATGCAAAAGTATCTCTGGAAGTTATGGATATGCGAAAACTCCTGGAACAGACGATGGCAGATATGGGTGATAAGATCGAAGCATCCGGATTCCACATCCGGTTTCAGTGCAAAGCACAAAATACAAAATTCCTGGGAGACGTTAACCGCATGTACCGGGTGGTACAAAATGTTCTGGAAAATGCATTAAAATATTCCATGAAGGGGACGAGGATCTTTATTGACATTACAGAAACCGATCAGAGGCTGAAACTGGAAGTCGTCAACACCGCATCCTACGAAATGGATTTCACGGAAGAAGAAATTATGGAACGATTTGCCAGGGCAGAAAAATCCAGAACCAGTGAAGGCAATGGACTGGGATTGTCAATTGCAGACAGTTTTACCAAAAATTGTGGTGGAGATTTCGGCATTGAGGTCCGGGGAGACCAGTTCAGAGTGGAGATTTCCTTCCAGAAATACACAGAAAAAGTAAAATGATGTAAAAAACAGCCTATATTTCGGCAAAAAAGAAAAAAATGCAAAAAAAATTGTATTTTTTCTAATAAACAGTAGAAAATGTAAATAGAAAAGTATATACTATATAATGTACTGAGAGATATGCGGAAGTGTGGGACGGTATAGCTTATGATACATGGTTGACGTATCGTTCGCCTTATATTTCAGGTACGGTTTTAAGAGGAAGTTCTTGCCGCCCTTGGGCAGGAACTTTTTCTTTTTTTGATTCACAGAAGATTCATAGACACGTTTTTGGAAAAATGATATACTGTTAACAAATGATGTGAAGACGGAAGCAGCAGGATCAGGCATCATTCATTTTTTTGATAGAAAGGAACGCAAAGGATGAAGAGAAGAATCTTAAGTCTCGTTCTAATTTTCATAATGCTTTTCTGTGCCGGATGCCAGTCCAGGGACAAGAAAGAGAAGACAGCGGCCAGGACGGAAGACCTGGACGAAGCAACTTTAGAGGGAATGTCTGAGGACATCACAAAAGACCTGTCTCTGGAAACAAAGATCGGACAGCTGTTTATGGTGCCGCTGTACTCGCTGGATGAAGGAGATACGAAGAATCAGCAGAAGATCACCAGTCAGATGAAGAAGACCATGAAGCAGTACAAGACAGGCGGCGTTGTTTTGTTTTCCAAAAATATGACCGACGCCGGTCAGACAAAGGAACTGATCAGCGGTCTGCAGGATGCGTCAAGGATTCCGCTGTTTGTATCGGTGGATGAAGAAGGAGGCTCCGTGGCCCGTGTATCTTCCAACGAAAAGATGGGAGTAACCCATTATCCGGCCGCCAGAGAGATCGGGGAGACTTATGACGAAGATCAGCTGGAGGAGATGGGAAAGACGCAGAGCAGCCAGCTGAAGAAACTGGGATTTAACATGAATCTGGCGCCGGTAGCCGATGTTCTGACCAATGAATCCAATACAGAGATCGGGGACAGGAGTTTCGGATCTGATGCAGGGGATGTGTCAGATATCATCTCAACTCTGGTAACAAGCATGCAGAAACAGCAGATTTCAGCTGTTTTAAAACATTTTCCAGGCAGCGGAGAGACCTGGGGAGACACCCACCGGGGCAGTGCGGAAGCAGAGCAGACGATCCAGACTCTGCGTAAAATAGACTTTAAGCCGTTTGAGGCAGGAATTGACGCCGATGTGGATGCAGTCATGGTATCCCATCTGATGTTAAGCAATGTAACCGATGAAAGGGAACCTTCTACTTTAAGCAAGAGAGTGGTAACCGATATTTTAAGAAACGAACTGGAATTTGACGGCGTTGTTATGACAGACGCCATGAACATGAAAGCTATTACCGATGACTATTCTGCCGGGGAAGCGGCAGTTAAGGCGCTGCAGGCAGGAGTGGACGTCGTCTTAATGCCGGACGATCTGGCAGAGGCATATAAAGCGGTCAAAAAAGCGGTGGATAACGGAGAGATCAAAGAGTCCAGAATCGATGAATCCGTTGAGCGGATTATCTATACTAAGTTAAAACGAGGCGTGATACCGCCGGATACCGATCTTTTAAAAGACAATGGATAACAGAGAAACTGCAGGGAATCCTTCCTTGCAGTTTCTTCTTTCATATGGTAGTATCTAGAAGGAGTAAGTCTTGAAATGTCAAGGAATAAAGGAGTTTCATCATGCAAAAAAGAAACTTGCGGTATGAGGGAAAGGCAAAGAAGGTCTTCGAGACAGACGATCCGGATTTGCTGATCATCGATTACAAAGACGACATCACTGCCTGTGACGGAAAGAAAAAAGGAAACATCAAGGATAAAGGCATTGTCAACAACCGGATGACCAACTGCATGCTGAAGATCATAGAACAAAGTGGAATCCCAACTCATTATGTACAGGAAATCAGTGACCGGGAGACGGTCGTCAAGAAGGCGGAAGCCATCCCAATGGAAGTCATTGTCCGAAACATTGCGGCGGGAAGCATGACCAGGAGACTGGGAATACCGGAAGGGTATGAACTGCTGCCGCCAACGCTGGAATTTCATTTTAAAGATGACAGGCGGAATCATCCATGGATCAATGAACATTATGCCCTCACGTTAGGAATCGGGACATATGAAGAAATTGAGACGATCACCAACTATGCATTCCAGATCAACCAGGTACTGGTAGAGGAACTGGCCAGATCCAATCTCAAGCTGGTAGATTTTAAGATTGAATTTGGGCGGTATGAAGGAGAGATCATCCTGATCGATGAGATCTCACCGGACACCTGCCGTCTCTGGGATATGCACACCAATGAAAAGCTGGACAAAGACAGATTCCGTTATGATATGGGAAATGTAGAGTCAGCTTACGAAGAAGTATATAGAAGATTAGTATTATAGGAAGGCTTAAAATTACAATGAGCAGAGAGAACTTTGATAAGTTAGGAGAAGAATGCGGAGTATTTGGAATTTACGATTTCGATGGAAATGACGTAGCATCCACCATTTATTATGGATTATTCGCATTGCAGCACAGAGGCCAGGAAAGCTGCGGAATTGCCACAGCAGACACCAACGGGCCGAAACGCAACATTTGCACTCACAAAGGAATGGGACTTTGCAACGAAGTCTTCACTCCGGAGATTTTAGATGGCTTAAAAGGCGACATCGGAGTCGGACATGTCCGTTATTCCACCGCCGGAGAAAGCACCAGGGAAAATGCCCAGCCTCTGGTATTAAACTATGTGAAGGGAATCCTTGGGGTAGCCCATAATGGAAACCTGATCAACGCTCTGGAATTAAGAGAAGAACTGGAGCAGACTGGAGCCATTTTCCAGACAACCATCGATTCTGAAGTTATTGCGTACCATATCGCAAGAGAAAGAATCAAAGTAGACAGTGTAGAAAAAGCAGTGGCAAACGCCATGGACAAGATCAAAGGAGCCTATTCTCTGATCGTCATGTCCCCAAGAAAACTGATCGGAGCAAGGGATCCGTATGGATTCAAGCCGCTTTGCATCGGAAAGAGGGACAATGCCTATATCCTTGCGTCTGAAAGCTGTGCCCTGGACACCATCGGCGCAGAATTTGTCCGGGACGTAAGACCGGGAGAGATTGTTGTCATCACAAAAGACGGCATAAAATCCAATTGTGAAAAATGTCTCCCAAAAGAACAGGAAGCAAGATGTATTTTTGAATACATTTATTTCGCAAGACCGGACAGCCGGATTGATGGCGTGGACGTCTATGACTCCAGGATCCAGGCAGGACGTTTCCTGGCACAGGATTCACCGGTAGAAGCAGACATGGTAGTCGGCGTGCCGGAATCCGGAAACACAGCCGCTCTGGGATATTCCAGAGAATCCGGAATCCCTTACGGCAAGGCGTTTGTGAAAAATGCCTATGTAGGAAGAACCTTCATCAAGCCGGGTCAGAGCAGCAGGGAATCCAGTGTACAGATTAAATTAAACGTCATCAAAGAAGCGGTGGAAGGAAAACGTATCATCATGATTGATGACTCCATCGTACGAGGCACGACCAGTGACCGCATCGTCTCCATGTTAAGAGACGCAGGAGCCACTGAAGTCCATGTAAGAATCAGCTCTCCGCCATTTTTATGGCCATGTTATTTCGGAACCGATATTCCGGCAAGAGAACAGCTGATTGCTTATAACAGAACCATCGAAGACATCCGAAAGATCATCGGAGCGGACAGCTTAGGCTATTTAAAGGAAGAAAGACTTTCCGAGATGGTCAAAGGACTGCCGATCTGTAAAGGATGCTTCACAGGAAAATATCCAATGGAACCGCCAACACGGGATATCCGTGGCAATTATGAAAAGTAAGGAGTTAATATGAGTAACGACAGATATCAGAGCCCATTATCAGAACGCTATGCCAGCAAAGAAATGCAGTATATCTTTTCTCCGGACAAGAAATTCAAGACATGGAGAAAATTATGGATCGCGCTGGCAGAAACAGAAAAAGAATTAGGACTGGACATTACCCAGGAACAGATCGATGAGCTGAAAGCTCACGCAGACGACATCAACTATGAAGTTGCCAAAGAAAGAGAAAAACAGGTACGCCATGATGTTATGTCCCATGTTTACGCTTACGGAAAACAATGTCCAAAAGCAAAGGGAATCATCCATCTGGGAGCCACATCCTGTTATGTAGGCGACAACACAGATATCATCATCATGACAGAAGCGCTGAAATTAGTGCGGAAAAAACTTCTGAACGTTATGAACGAACTTTCCAAGTTCGCCATGAAATACAAAGATCTGCCGACTCTGGGATTTACACATTTCCAGCCGGCACAGCCGACAACCGTAGGAAAGAGAGCTTCCTTATGGCTGATGGATCTTGTATATGACCTGGAAGATCTGGATCATGTGATCAAAAACATGCGTCTCTTAGGTTCCAAAGGAACGACAGGAACCCAGGCAAGCTTCCTGGAGCTGTTTGAAGGAGACCATGAGAAAATCAAGAAGATCGATGGAATGATCGCGGAAAAAATGGGATTTGACAAGTGTCAGCCGGTATCCGGACAGACTTATTCAAGAAAAATTGATTCCCGCGTGATCAATGTATTAAGCCAGATTGCACAGTCTGCCCATAAGTTCTCCAACGATATTCGTCTGCTTCAGCACCTGAAAGAAATCGAAGAGCCGTTTGAGAAAAACCAGATCGGATCATCCGCAATGGCATATAAGAGAAATCCAATGAGGAGCGAAAGAATTGCCTCTCTGGCAAACTATGTGATGGCAGACGCCATGAACCCGGCAATGGTAGCATCCACCCAGTGGTTTGAGAGAACTCTGGATGACTCTGCTAACAAACGTTTATCCGTACCGGAAGGCTTCCTTGCCATCGACGGTATCCTGGATCTGTACCTGAACGTAGTAGACGGCCTGGTAGTATATCCGAAAGTCATCGAAAGCCGTCTGATGAGCGAACTGCCATTTATGGCAACCGAGAACATCATGATGGATGCGGTAAAAGCAGGAGGAGACCGTCAGGAACTCCATGAAAGAATCCGTGTGCACTCTATGGCAGCAGGAAAAGTGGTAAAAGAAGAAGGAAAACCAAACGACCTGTTAAGCAGGATCGCTAACGATCCGGCTTTCGGAATGACCATGGAACAGCTGGAATCCATCATGGATCCAAAGAACTTCGTAGGACGGGCACCGCAGCAGACAGAAGAATTCATTCAGGAAGTGGTACAGCCGATCTTAGACGAAAACAAAGATATTCTTGGAATGACAGCCGAAATCAACGTATAAACAAAGATAAATGCAAAACAGCCGCCGGCACAATGCTCTGTGGTGTGCTACCCGTCAAGAGGACAATGAAAAATAATAAATTTTTCTCCGTCAGCCAACGCACGGCTGGCGGTATTTTTTTATGCTGCCTGTAATGTAAATTCATGAAATGCCATTGGTGTCATTATATGCAGCTTACGTTGTAGACGTCGATTGTTATAGTATTCAATATAATCCTGGATGCTTTGGATCAATTCTTCTCTTGATGTAAAGTGTTTCCCATAATACATCTCGCGTTTTAAGATTCCCCAGAATCCTTCCATCGGTCCGTTGTCAATACAGTGTGCGACCCTGGACATACTTTGTTTCATATGGTGCTTCTTCAGACGCTGATAAAAAGCCTGGCTGGTATATTGAAATCCCCGATCCGAATGAAAAAGAGGATGCGCATCTGGCTCTATCTTTACCGCCTGATCAAAGGTATCCATAACAAGAGCATTATCATTATGATCGCTGATCTTATACGAGACAATCCTACGGTCACATAGATCAAGGATCGCACTTAAATAAATTTTGTGTATTTCTTCTCCCGCATCATATTTGAACTCCGTTACATCTGTCAGCCATTTCTCATTCGGTTTGTCTGCATGAAATTCACGATGAAGAAAGTTTTTCGCTATGTGGGCAGGATTCCTGTCCGCTTTTGTGCAGCTTTTTGGTTTCCATTTGATAGAAGACTGTACTCCGATTTTGCGGCAGATCCTCAGAATTCTCTTATCATTGACAGGCGTCTCATAATTTACAGCCAATTCATCACGGATCCGTCGATAACCCATATCTGGATGTGACTGGTGTATTTCCCTGATCATATCCGCGATCTGTTCATTTCTGATCTCACTATCGCTTTTGGGATGTTTCAACCAGCGATAATAGGAAGAACGGGTAATTCCAAGGTATCGGCACATTGGTTTGACCGGATATCCTTTTGATCCGGATAACTCCCTGATTGCCTGATATTCACATAATTTATGTATTAAAGAAAGCGACTCCTCCTTTCCAATTCCCTTACTTTTTTTAACAGGTCATTCTCCATCTGTAAATCTTTGTTTTTACGTTCCAGTTCTGCGATGCGGTCTCGTAGTTCTTCCTCTGGAGTACGACTTGGCTGGGAGCCGATTCGCCTGCCCCTTCTATCTTCCAAGCCTGCACTTCCCATTTTTTCATACCGACATACCCAGTTTCGGACCTGCTGATAAGAACAACCATACTTCAGGGCCATTGCCCCATAATTCCGGTCATGATCAAGACAGTCTTTTACAATGCAGACCCGTTCTTCCAGTGTTGTTTTTCTCGCTTTCTTCATGGCGCTACCTCCAGTAAGTTCTTTTAATTCCTTACCTTCATTATACACCCTGATCCAATTCATGAGTTGTGTATGCTGCCGGATTCTATACTTGATACATATTTCGTCTAAAGATCCCTGCCCGGAAAGATAAGCATGGACCGCCTGTAATTTCAATTCTTTGGAATAGGATCTGTTTGTCTTTGATATTAGTAACCCTGTTGGTCCTTCTACCCTGTAGATCCTGATCCATTGCTGAATGCTCCGCTTACTTACACCGTATAGTTTTGCAGCTTTTCTTTGACTGATAGTTCCATTTAGATACTGTTCTACGATTTTTACTTTTTCTGCTGCATCAATTTTACTTTTTCTGGACATAACATACCCCCAAGTAGGTTTTTATATTTTAGTGTCCTACTTGAGGGTATCATATCACTGCCTGCGGCTGTTTTCTTGTTTAAAAGAGAGAAAAAATCAATGAATCCATTAAAAAGCGGAACCAGATAAAAAATTCAGGAAAACGGAAAAATTAAAAAGGAATACCATTTTTATACAAAAATGTCAAGCGGTAAATACTGGAAAAGTACACAAAGATGTATAAATGGACAAAATATTGCGGGAATGGAATTCAGAAATGGGAAAAAAGGTGATATAATAAACTTAATATGCCTATTTCGGGCAGAGTATGAAGAAGTGAAAAGAAAAAGGAGATAAAAATATGGGGTACCAGACAATGAAATTTTCAGAAGGAACCAGATTCCTTGTAACGGGGGGAGCAGGGTTTATCGGATCTAATCTTTGTGAAGCAATCTTAGGACTGGGGTATCCGGTCGTTTGTCTTGATAATCTTTCTACCGGAAAGATGGAAAACATGGAAGAATTTATCAACCATCCGGATTTCAAATTCATTAAAGGAGACATCCGGGATTTCGATACATGTATGGAAGCCTGCGAAGGAATCGATTATGTCCTCCATGAGGCAGCTCTTGGAAGCGTGCCGGGCAGCATTGAAAATCCACTGGAGTATGACGCGGTCAATGCCCAGGGAACCTTACATATGATGGAGGCAGCCAGACGCCAGGGAGTGAAACGTTTCATCTACGCATCCAGCTCCGCTGTATATGGCGACTGTGATGTGATTCCGAACAAGGAAGGATATGAAGCACAGGTTCTGTCACCATACGCCCTTCACAAGAAAACCTGTGAAGAATACGGACGTCTGTATACAAATCTGTATGGCCTGCAAACCTGCGGCCTGCGCTACTTTAATGTATTCGGAAGACGCCAGGATCCGGAAGGGGCCTACGCAGCCGTTATTCCAAAATTCATCAAAATCCTGCTGGAAGGCAAAGCGCCGAAGATCAATGGTGACGGAAAGCAGACAAGAGACTTTACCTTTGTAGAAAACGTAGTAGAAGCCAACTTAAAAGCCTGCCAGACACCGGAAGAATGCGCCGGAGAGGCATTTAACATCGCATACGGCGCAGAAGAAAGCCTGCTTCACGTATACGATGTATTATGTGAAACTCTGAACCTTGATACCAAACCGGAATTCGGTCCGGAACGTCAGGGTGACATCAAGTTCTCCAATGCGGATATCACGAAAGCCAAAGAAAAGCTTAATTATGATCCGGATTATGATTTTGAAACCGGATTAAAACTGGCCATCGACTGGTATAAAGAGAACTTGTAGAAAGAAATGCAGAGGAAAAGAAAATGAAGATAAAAGAAAAATTCATGAGAAAAAGGATGGCCATTGTCCTGGTTCTGTATGATATCATCGGAATTCAGCTGGCATCTGCCATGGCAATTCTGACAAGGTTTGAATTTCGGCCGTCAACGGTAGATCCGATTTTTGTAGATACTTTACTGCAATATGCACTCTTAAATACATTCTGCAGTTTATTTATCTTCGCGGCCTACCGCCTGTATGCAATCCTTTGGAGATTCGCCAGCGTAATGGACTTCTTTAATGTGGTAAAAGCAGTTCTGGTGGCCAGCGCATTTCAGTTTATCGGAATGCATCTGCTGGCGTGGCCGATTCCGAGAAGTTATATCATCCTCTATATCGGATGGGCAGGACTGATTGTCGTAACACCAAGAATTCTGATCCGGGTACTGCGGGGAGGCAGAAAGATTCCGCTGCAGAAATTGGACAAGCAGCCGACGGCCGTTATGCTGATCGGAGCCGGAGAAGCCGGAAATATGATTTTAAATGAAATTAAGAACAGCCAGTTCGTAGACAAAGAAGTCTGCTGCATCATTGATGATGATTCCAAGAAATGGGGCTCTTTCTTAAACGGCGTCCCTGTAGTAGGCGGACGGCATAAGATTCTGCAGTATACCGTAAGATTTGGAATCAAAGAAATTATTCTGGCGGTGCCGACGATCGAGGCTCATGACCGGAAAGAAATCTTAAATATATGCAAACAGACGGGATGCAAGCTCAGCATGCTCCCGGGCATGTACCAGCTGATCAACAGTGAGGTCAAAGTATCTATGCTGAGAGATGTGCAGATTGAAGACCTGCTGGGAAGAGAACCGGTCAAAACAGATCTTCCGGATATTATGCAGTATGTGGAAGGCCATAAGGTCATGGTAACCGGAGGCGGAGGCTCCATCGGAAGTGAGCTGTGCCGTCAGATTGCCAATTATCATCCGGAATCCCTGCTGATTCTGGACAATTACGAGAATAACGCCTACGAACTTCAGATGGAGTTAAAGCGTCACTATCCGGAGCTGGATGTGATGGTTCTCATCGTTTCTGTACAGAACCGTCAGAGAATTCATAATATTTTCGCAAAATACCGTCCGGAAATTGTATTCCACGCGGCAGCGCATAAACATGTGCCGCTGATGGAAAACAGCCCATGCGACGCCATTAAGAATAATGTATTTGGAACCATTAACGTGGCAAAAGAAGCAGGTGCCGTAGGCGCAAAACGTATGGTGCTGATTTCTACGGACAAAGCCGTAAGACCGACCAATATTATGGGTGCGTCCAAACGAATCTGCGAAATGGTCATCCAGACTTTCAATCAGCATTCCGATACAGAATATGTAGCGGTGCGTTTTGGAAATGTTCTGGGAAGCAACGGAAGCGTTGTGCCGCTGTTCCGGAAACAGATTCAGGAAGGCGGACCAGTTACAGTCACTCATCCGGAGATTATCCGCTACTTTATGACTATACCGGAAGCTGTCAGCCTGGTGCTTCAGGCCGGAGCCTATGCCAAAGGCGGTGAAATCTTTATCCTGGATATGGGTGAGCCGGTGAAAATCCTGGATCTTGCGGAAAATATGATTCGTCTGTCCGGGTTGACACCGGGAGAAGATATTGAAATTAAGTTTACCGGATTACGGCCGGGAGAGAAGCTGTATGAAGAACTGTTGATTGATGAAGATAACAAGAAAGAAACACCGAACAAACGAATCTTTATCGGACAGCCGATTCCGCTGAATGAAGAGAAATTTATCGAAGACATCAGAAGACTGGAAACAGCAGCATTCTCAGAAGATCCGAACATCCGGGACATTGTAAAGGAACTGGTGCCGGAATATACAACTCAAAGTAAAGAGCAGTAAAGGTTGATATAATAAGTTATGTATAACGATGAATGAGTAAAGATTTGTACAGGAAGCGGCGGTTGATACTAATCAAAGTGAACTATTTATGGTAAATGTTAGGTAATCTTATACAAAAGCCTTTCTTGTACATTATGAAGTGCAGGAATCACTGCACTTCATTTGGATAGTAATAGATAAGAGAAAATTTTGCTATTTGTATATTTTTAGTGTTTGATATTACAGGACACCTGATTGGGTATAAGAAGAAAAAAGTAACAACAAAAATGAAAAAGAAATTAGTAGATAAGGAAGGTTAGAAGATTGAGTATATATTGGATGTTCTTGATACTATCATTGTTCATATATTTATGGAATGAGGGTAATTATCAAAGAGTGTGGGATGGAAATCGTTATAGGAGAAGAGCGTATTGGGGACAAGCGATCCTGTTTTTTGGCGTTATTATATTTTTCTGTGGATTGCGCAGCGGAATTGCCGACACAGGAACGTATATAGGAATGTTTAATAATTATCCTTCTAGTATTGCGCAAATTCAATGGGAAGATATTAGTTCAGATAAAGGTTTCTATTTTATTTCAGTTTTATATAAGCAATTTATATCTACAGATTTCCATGGCTGGTTATTTCTTATAGCATTGATATCTGGCGTTGCCTTGATGATTGGATTTATGAAATATTCTGAATATTTTGGTATGAGTTGTTTCCTATTAATTTCAACAACTATGTTTACGTATTTTGTAAATGGTATGCGCCAGTTTATTGTAGTTACAATTTTTTTCTGTGCAACATCAATGATATTGAATAGACAATGGAAACAGTATGTAATACTAATATTATTGTTATCAACCATACATGCATCTGCACTTGTGTTATTGGCAGTTTATTTTTTGGGTAACACAAAACCCTGGAGTCTGCAAATGCGAACAGTTATATTTATATCTGTTATAGCAGGAGTCTTTTTTGATCGTATTTTCCCAGTTGTAGGAAATCTGCTAATGGAGACCCAGTATAAAGGATATGTAAGTTATATTTCGTCAGAAGGAAAGGGAAGTAGTGTTATTCGCCTTCTGATTGCTGTGATTCCATGTATATTGGCGTATTTGGGGAGAAGAGTTATAGCAGAGGAAAATAATCAATTAGTTAATTTCTCCATCAATATGTCGGTCATTAATTTTTGTTTGTATATTATAGCTACATTTTCAAGTGGAATGGTTGTAGGTAGAATGACAACGTATTTTGATATTTATAATTTAATTTTACTGCCATGGTTAATACATCATGTATTTACGGAGAGAAGCAGAAGATTGGTAACAATAGCATGTATAGGACTTTATGTTGTGTTTTTCTATTTCCAGATGGTCCAGGTATGGGGACTTAGATATGAAAGTGATATTTTAGGATTATATTTATAAGTGGAGTATTGATATATGCAGGAAAAGGAGCAAATACGAATATCTGTTATTATGGGAATATATAATTGTGCAGAGACTTTGCCGGCTGCCATTGAGTCTATTGTGAATCAAACAATTTCTAACTGGGAATTGATTATGTGCGATGATGGGTCAAAAGATACTACGTATGATGTAGCACTGGAAAATGTTAAAAAATATCCTGATAAAATAAAGCTATTAAAAAATACAAGAAACAGAGGATTAAATTATACATTAAATAAATGTTTAAAAAAGGCGAAAGGTGAATTTGTTGCCAGAATGGATGGAGATGATTTGTGCAGTCCAGAGAGATTTGAAAAAGAATTAGAAGCGTTCAAAGAACATCCAGAAATAGCTATTGTAAGTACGGCAATGGAGTATTTTGATGAAAAGGGAAAATGGGGGTATATCAAACGAACTGAAAATGTAACAAAAAAGGATTTTTTATATGGATCTCCTTTCTGCCATGCACCATGTATGGTAAGAAGAGAAGCGATAAATAAAGTAGGAGGATATTCGGAATCTAAATGGTTGATGAGGGTAGAAGATTATCATTTGTGGATTAAAATGTATGAGGTCGGATACAAAGGGTTAAATTTGAATTTGCCGTTATATCAAATGAGAGATGATCGCAATGCATATCAAAGAAGAAAATTTAGGTATAGGATCAATGAAGCATATGTAAAAATTTTGGCAATAAGGAAATTAGATTTGTCTATTCTGGGCTATGTATATGTGTTAAAGCCACTATTAACAGGTATTTTGCCCAAGAAAATATATGACAAACTGCATAGGAAGAGAATGAATGTCAATAGTTAGTATGTTGTAGCTATAAGTAAGATGATGAGTGCTTCATTAGAGGGAGAAACATAAGATGATTAAGATTTTGTTTTTTATACCAACTTTAATGCATGGAGGTGCAGAGAAGGTTTTAGTTAATCTTGTGAATAATATGAATCGGGAAAAATTTGATATTACGGTTCAAACGCTTTTTGATGTTGGTGTAAATAAGCAGTATTTAAAAGACGATATCAAATATAAAACAATTTTCAAAAAGTTATTTCGGGGAAGTACTACTTTTTTTAAGTTATTTTCACCAGAATTATTATATGATAAGTTCATCCATGATAAGTATGATATAGTTGTTTCATATTTAGAGGGAGCGACAGCAAGAATTGTGAGTGGCTGTCCATACAAAGATACAAAATTGGTATCATGGATACATACGGAGTTGAGTACTGCTAGGATGGCTGCAATAGGGTTTAGAAGTACTGAGGAGTGTCAAAAACAGTATAGAAAATATGATCGAGTAATCTGTGTTTCTGAGACAGTAAGAAAAGCGTTTATTAAGTCTATTGGGAAGATTAGTGAGAAAAAAGTTAAGGTATTATATAATACGAATGAGACAGAAGAAATTTTAGAGAAAAGTAAAGAAAAAATAACAGATGTGCGATTTGATAAGTCTGTCGTTAATATGTGTTCTGTAGGGAAAATAATGAAAATAAAAGGATTTGACCGCCTGGCCAGAGTACATAATCAATTACTAAAGGAAGGATACAAAGAACATATATATATATTGGGAATTGGAGAGGAACAACGAAAGATAGAAAGGTATTTACAAGAAAATAATCTGGTGGATAGTTTCACCTTTTTAGGTTACCGAGATAATCCGTATAAATATGTAGCAAATTGTGATTTGTATGTTTGCTCTTCAATAAGAGAGGGATTCAGCACTGCGGTTACTGAATCTTTGATTGTTGGAACACCGGTGATTAGTACAGATTGTTCAGGTGCGAAAGAGATGCTTGGTGAAAATAATGAATATGGGTTAGTGGTAGAAAATAATGAGGTGGCTTTGTATAAGGGATTAAAATATATATTAGACACACCACAGTGGATCAATCATTATAAAAAAAAGGCGGCAGAGCGAGGTAAGTACTTTAATAAGAGTAATACAGTGAGTGAAGTAGAAAAAATGTTAGAGGAATTATAAAACAAATAGTTTATTTCACTATAAAAATACTAAGGGGATAGATGATGAATTATATAAGAGAATTTGTATATCGATTGCGTGGAGAATATACAACAGAAAAGCTTATTAAAATGGGAATGAAAGTTGGAAAGAATTTTAGACGGCTTAATGGTGTTATTCTTGATCCGTCCCATTGTTGGCTGATTGACATAGGCGATAATGTGACATTAGCACCCAGAGTACATATTTTGTGTCACGATGCAAGTACAAAACAATTTTTAAATTATACAAAAATTGGAAAAGTAAAGATTGGCAATAATGTGTTTGTAGGAACAGAATCTGTAATACTACCGAATGTGAAAGTAGGAAATAATGTGATTGTTGGGGCAAATAGTACTATTTCGAAAGACATTCCTGATAATGTAGTAGCGGCAGGTAATCCTGCGAAAGTAATCTGTTCGTTGGAAGAATATTTGGAAAGACATAAAGAGAATATGAAAGAGGGCCCTGTTTATGGAGAAAGTTATACTCTTCGAGGGAATCTGACGGAAGATAAGAAAAATCAGATGATACAGGAACTTGATAATAAGATAGGATATGTGGATTAAGAAAAATGAAACCGTTAATCAGTGTAATCATACCAGCATACAATATTGAAAATTATATAGAACGGAGCCTGAAAAGCGTCTGTGAACAGACTTATACGAATCTGGAAATTATTGTTGTTAATGATGGTTCTACAGATAGAACCGGTGAAATCGTTGACAAGATAGCTTCTTTGGATAGTAGAATTATTCCAATTCATAAGAAGAATGAAGGAGTTTCGGCAGCCAGAAATACGGGATTAAATAGAGCGACCGGAGATTACGTTGGATTTGTGGATGGCGATGATATGATAGATAAAGATATGTATGAGTTACTTATTAGCAATGCGATTAACCACAATGCAGATATTTCGCATTGTGGTTATAAAATGGTATTCCCAGATCGAGTAGATTATTACTATAATACAGGAGAACTTTGGATACAGGATAATTATAAGGGGCTTTTTGATTTGATTAAGGCTGATAAAGTAGAACCAGGATTGTGTAATAAGATTTATAGAAAACAAATAGTTGGAGATAAAAGGCTGGATGAGAGTATCAAGATAAACGAAGATCTATTATTTAATTATTATCTTTTTAAAGAAGCAAAAAAGTCCGTTTTTGAAGATGTTCCAAAGTACCATTATATGGTGCGGAGAAATTCTGCATCAACTTCTAAGGTAAATATGAATAAAGTGAAGGATCCATTGACTGTAGTTCAGAAAATGATGAAACAGGAGTCAGGTGAAATTTATTCGTTATTAGAAAAGAGATACCTTTATTTGCTCGAAAAAGTGAGTACTATGAATCATTTACAGATTAGTAAAGAAATACAGGAATATCAGCGGTTGAAAAGAAAAGAATTGAAAAAATTATTGCAAGAAAATAATTTGAGAGTTTCATATAGTAAAAAGGAACGTTTTCAATTGAAATTAGCGATTGTAAGTCCGATATTATATCGAGTACTACATGGAATATTTGCACGAATTACAAAAAGCAAAGATAGATATAAAGTATAGGGATAAATAAAATGGATGAAAAGATATCAATGATTATACCAATTTACAAAGTAGAAAAATATTTAAATCGCTGTGTAGAGTCGCTTGTGAAACAGTCATATCAGAATTTGGATTCAGTATGTTGATTTGATAATTTATATGAAAAAATACAAGTAAATAAATATAGAAATGCATGAAAGGAATGATTCTCAGAATGTACGATTTAATTAGTGTTATAATTCCTGTATTTAATGTAGGAGCATATTTAGATAAATGCATGACAAGTGTTGTACAGCAATCATATAAAGAATTGGAAATTATAGTTGTGGATGATGGATCAACGGATAATTCCTCACAAATTTGTGATGACTGGGCGTTAAAAGATAGTCGTATTCATGTTATACATAAAGAGAATGGAGGATTATCAGATGCGAGAAATGCAGGGCTTGCCGTTGCAACGGGTGGTTATATTTCGTTTGTCGACAGTGATGATTGGCTAAAACCTCGATTTATGGAAATTTTGATACAAACATTAAAAGAAACGAAAGCAGATATTGTGGAATGTGGTGTCATTTATGTGGATGAACAGGAGCACATTTTACGTAAAAGATGCTGCCAGGATGATAAGGTTGTAAAAAATAAAATAGAAGCTTTACGTGCTCTCATAAAAGAAGATGGTATTTACCAAACTGTATGGAATAAGTTATATAAACGTGACGTACTGAAAGGTATTTTATTTGAAAAGGGAAAATACAATGAAGATGATTTTTGGACGTATCAGGTTTTTGACAGAGCAGAAAAATTGGTTGTAATCTCTGACGAGTTATATTGTTATCTTCAAAGAAATTCCAGTATTATGGGAAGTGGATATCAGCTAAAGAGACTAGATGGTCTGGAAGCAAGATTTAGAAGAATGGAGTATCTTCAAAAATATGAAGAATTGAAGGATTTTACAAAAGCTCGCATTTTTTATGATTGCATGTTTCATTTTCAGGCGGCTTTAAAATGGCTTAAGATGCCAGAACAAAAAATTGTAACAAGTTTTATAATTAAAAATATGGTGGAAATATCTGGTTTTAGTTATAAAAATTCAGATATTCCTTTTAAATACAAAATATGGTTTGCATTATTTAGAAAATTTCCGTTTTTTACGGCAAAATTACGAAATCATATTGGAATTGGATTGTAATTTATAGGAGGTCATTATTTAATATGAAAAGAGTAAATGAATTGAAAGCAGGGGCGTTATTGTCTTATGTTAATTTGGCAATAACGTGTATTATACCGTTATTTTATACTCCTATAATGTTAAGAATTTTGGGACAAGCAGAATATGGCTTATATAGCCTATCAAATTCAGTTATTAGCTATTTAGGCTTATTAACTTTTGGTATGGGAATGACAGTTATGCGCTATATTACTAAATATCGTGCGGAAAATGATAAAGATGGACTAAATCGTGTTATGGGTTTATTTACAATAATATATGTTCTATTTGCTGTTTTGGCTTGTATTGTGGGCTGTATACTTGCCTTTGGAGCAAAATCTTTTTTTTCTGAAGGATTGAATTTAGTGGAGACGCAGAAATTAAGAATTCTTATACTGTTAATGACAGTAAGTACAGCTATTTCTTTTCCTGTCAGCGTTTTTGCATCAGCTATTTTATCGTTTGAAAAATACATTTTTAGGCGTTCAATAGAAATTTTGGGAACAATAATGGCTCCATTACTGAATTTAGTAGTTCTTTATGCTGGATATGGCTCTATAGGAATGGCTGTTGCTGGTACGTTGTTACAAGTAGCATATGCGCCTATATATGTTTTATATTGTAGTAAAAGATTGAATATTCGACTGAAATTTGGAAAAGTATCGATTTCTTTTTTGAAAGAGATTTTTGGATTTTCTGCAGTTGTATTTATCAGTTCTATTGCAGATTTGTTATTTTGGTCCACAGATAAAGTTTTAATAGGAGCTGTATTAGGAGCTGCAGCCGTAGGTGTTTATAACATTGGAGGGGTATTTACTTCAATGCTTCAAAATATGGCATCGGCTATAAGTAATGTATTTTTTCCAAGAGTTACTACAATGGTGATACAGAAAGCTTCAACAAAAGAATTATCAGAAATTTTAATACGAATAGGAAGGGTACAGTATTTACTTGTTTCATTAATTTTATCAGGATATATTGTATTTGGAATTCCATTTATTCATTTTTGGTCTGGCGATGAATATAGGGATGCGTTTTGGGTTGCTTTAGTGACAATTATTCCTTTATCAATACCTTTAATACAAAGTATAGCATATAATATTATTATAGCGGAAAAAAAACATCAGTTTCGATCTATTATGTATGTAATTATTGCAGTACTTAATGTGATATCAACTTATGTAGTACTTCCTTACTATGGAATCATTGGAGCAGCAGTTTGTACAGGAATTTCATATTTGTTAGGAAATGGAATTGCGCTTAATATTTATTATGCCAAAATTATAGGATTAGACATTCTACAGTTTTGGATTAGTATCGGTAAAATGACAATTGTACCGGGAATTTTAACAATAATTGGAACAATAGTTGTAAATCAAATAATACCAGTTACAACTATTTATAGATTTTTGCTGGAAGTAGTAATCTATATAATTTGTTTTGTTGTATTATCCTGGATGTTTACAATGAATAAGTATGAAAAAGAGTTATTGGGAGGAACAATTAGAAAATTTTTATATAAAAAAGGATAAGCTGTTTATGAAAAAAGTATTTTTGTATGCTTATGATCAGATTAATTTAGGAGATGATTTATTTATTTGTACAATTGTAAAACGTTATCCGAATGTGAAATTTTATATCTGGTCAGAGAAAAAAAATGAAAAGACGTTTAAAAGTCTGAAGAATCTTAAAGTAATTAATAAAAATTCAAGGTTCAAAAAAATTTTAAAAAGGATACATACTTCGCTATTCCCTAGATATAAATCTTGGTATGAAAAGAGATGCGATGCAGTTGTGTATATTGGTGGTTCTATATTTATTGAGTATGATAATTGGAAACAGATTTTGTCATGGTGGCAGTATGAAGCAAAGGAATATCCTTTTTATGTTATAGGAGCTAATTTTGGCCCATATAAAAGTGAAGATTATAAAAAACAGTTAGAACAAATTTTTAGGCAAATGCAGGATGTCTGTTTTAGAGATTATTATTCATATGCAATGTTTAAAAATTGTTGTAATGTAAGATATGCACCTGATATCCTATTCTCTTTAACAATGCCTACAGAGAAAATTATAAGAAAAAGGATTTTTATATCTGTTATCGATTGTAAATATAAGGAAGAAGGAGCTAATAAATTAGATGAGTTTTCATCTTTATATTTAGAAAATATGGTCAATCTTATTAAAGGATATTTGATGAATCATTTTACGGTAGTATTATGTTCTTTCTGTCGTAAGGAGGGAGATGAAAGTGCAGTTCGAGAAATTGTAAAACTGCTGGGAAAAGATATTATTAAAGGAAAATTACAGACGCTATTCTATACAGGAGAAAATAGAAATAATATATTGCAAACATTAGCTTCATCTGAATATGTGATTGCATCACGATTTCATGCAGTTATTTTAGGAATTGCAGCGGGTAAACCTGTATTCCCTATAATTTACAGTGATAAGACAGTTCGTGTGTTACAAGATATTGGCTTTCAAGGGAATTATGCTGATATACGGAAAAGAAAAAAGATTTCATATGATTTTTCACTAAAAAATTTAAAAGAAAAATATATTTTGTCAACGAAAGAGCTGCAAAAGAAAGCAGAAAAACATTTTGTGAAATTGGATAAGTTGTTGCAGTGAAAGTGATTGCTTTAGATAATTGTTTATAGGAGAAATATAAATGTTTAGATTGTTTCAGAGAATAAAACATTTTGTTGAGAGAATTTTTAGAGAAGGTAAAAGATTACCCAAAAGATTAAATACATTTGGAATAAAAGTAGCGTTGATTAGCTTTTGGGATGGTCTTATTCCACCGGGGAAAAGCCACAAATATATTCAGATAATATCAAAATATGTAGATGATTTTTTGGTAGGGCTTATAAAAAAATATAAGGAAGAAAATTTATCAAGAGACTATATAAAGATAAGAGATAAAAAGATTCCCATCTGGTGTTGTTGGTGGCAGGGAGAAGAAAGAATGCCAGAACTTGTTAAAATGTGCCATGCACGTTTAAAACAAGTTATTCCGAATGATAAAGCAGAACTGCATCTTATTACTTTAGATAATTATAAGAAATATGTGGATATTCCAGAACACATTGTAAAAAAATTTGATGCAGGAATTATTACAATGACTGCAATGTCAGATGTTTTACGATTTTGGTTGCTAGAAAAATATGGAGGCTTTTGGCTTGATGCTACAGTGTTTTTTACAGGGGATATTCCTAGCGAATATTTTTCGAGGACATTTTATTGTCAAAGAATGACCCAAAATTTTACATATAATAAAAGAGAAGCATGTGGTGGGAATTGGTGTGGATTTTCAATGGCAGGAGAAAAAAAGTGTATTTTATTTCGGTTTATGAAAGATGCTTTTTCACAGTGGTGGGAAAATTATGATATACTTATTGATTATGTTTTAATTGATTATATGCTTCTGTCAGGTTATAAATATGTACCGGCAATTAGGGAAATTATTAATAGCGTACCAGACAATAATGAAGATATTTTTGAAATGTATCAAGTACTTAATAAACCTTATTCTAAAGAAATGTATCAAAAGTTGGTAAAGAGAAATGTTATGCATAAATTAACATATAAAATGAAATTAAAAAAAATAACTGACAAGGGAGAAATAACTTTATATGGTTATCTTTTGAAAAAAGTATATGGAAAAGAAATAGGAGAAAAATCAGATGAGGAAATGATATGGGAAGTATAAAATATGAAAATCAATTTGGTATGTATTTAAATACCCAAAAAATGAAATGTCTGGAATACAATAATGCGGTCATTCTGCCAAGAAAATATTCGGAAAAAGGACCTATGTGGGGGTTAGGTGGAGTATGTGATAATAATGATACTTTTGTACAACTTTCAGAATACCATGGTGGATGGGCAGAACATGGAGGTTTTTATTCTTGGGATAAAAATCAAGAAGAATACTGTGATGATACGGTTGTTTATTTTGGTGTCTTTTTTAACCACTGGGGACATTTTTTAGTTGATTTGATTGGGAGAATGTGGTTTTTTGCACAAGAGAGGGATCCTTTGAAAAATGTAAAATTGGCTTATATTGGCGAGGAAGAGCCTGTCGGAAATTTTAAAGAATTTTTTGAACTTATGGGGTTGGATAATACACGATTATTTCATATTAGCAAACCTACAAGATTTAAGAAGGTAATAATTCCAGAATTCTCCTGTCGTCCATGTATATGGTACACAAAAGAATATGTATCTATTTTTGATTGTATCATAAAGAAAGTTCAAAAAGAAACAGGCGATTTTCCAATAAAAAGTGCACCAGAGAAAGTGTATTTTTCTAGACAAAATTTTGGAAAAGCTAAGAGTTCAGAATTTGGTGAAAATTTTATTGAAAAATGGATGAAAGTAAACGGATATAATGTAGTTAGCCCGGAATGCTTAACATTGCGTGATCAGGTGATTTTATGGAATAGTGCAAAGCAGATTGCGTGTATTAATGGATCTATTCCTATTAATATTGCTTTTTCGAAAAATAGTGAATTGGAGTTGACGGTATTAAATAAGACAAGTCTTTTGCATAAAAATTTATATCTTTATTTAATAATGAGGCCGTGTAAAATACAATTTTTAGATGCTTATTATGAACCGTTTAGAAAGTATCCTAAGTCCTTGGGAGAAGGGCCGTTTTTACTTTGTATTAATCATGATATTAAACGATTTTCGAAAGAAAAAGGAATGAAAATTCCTTTTTCTGAGTTACAGATTATAATAAATAATTGTTTAAATTTTCTCCATTTAATTTGGAGCATAATAAATTTTAAAGGTAAATTTAGAAAAATTTTTTCAAAGACTACATTTTGTAATTTAGAAGGCACAAATAGAAGAAAGGAAAAAAGTTTATATAAAAAATGAAATTAAGTGTTATTATTCCCGTATACAACGCAGAGAATACTATTCAACGTTGTGTGAATAGCATAGAAAGAGCTCAATATAAAGAATATGAAATTATTTTAATCGAAGATGGTTCAAGTGATAATAGTCTATCAGTCTGTAAAAAATTAGAAGAAAAATACAATAATATAAAATTATTGTATAATAAAAAGAATTGTGGAGTGTCATTTACTCGGAATCGAGGAATAGAATCTGCAAAAGGGGAATACCTAATGTTTGTAGATAGTGATGACTGGGTTGCTGAAGATTATATTGATTGTTTCGTTGAATCATTAAATAGAACAAAATGTCAATTGTTAATTTGTGGATATATTAATCATGATGAAAAACAGTCTGGGAAAACAGAAAAGTTTATTTATGAGGGAGAAGATTCAGAAGATAATATTTATGGTATGAACAATATTATAGAGCATTTATATAAGAAAAGATTATTACAGCAACTATGGAATAAAGCTTTTTTGACGAAGATTATAAAACAAAAAAAAATTCGTTTTGATGAGAATATTAGTATCGGAGAAGATTTTCGTTTTGTTTTGGACTATATAAAATATGGATGTATTAAACAAGTTTATTTTATTAAGCGGCTGTTATATCATTATATGAGAGATCAAAAAGGATCACTTATGTACCGTATCGGTTATGAGAGCATTAATGAGCCATTGAAAAATATGCAAGAAATGTATATGATTATGGGAAAAAGTAATGAAGAAGTACAGAAATATCTTAGAATAGAACGGCAGCGACAGATAGAATTGTATGCATATCTTATTTTTCATAATTATGGAATGCATTTACGTGAAAAAAAACGGTTAATTTTAAGCCTTGATCCAGAACAAGGAAAAATATTATATAGAAAAAATAGAATTTTATATTATAAAGAAAAAGTAAAAAGATTTTTGAAAAAGATTTTGAATTTAAGGAATTAAAATGAAAAAGAAAGTTAGTATAATTGTCCCAATTTATAATATTGAAGAATATTTAGGTAAATGTTTAGATTCGGTATTAAACCAGGTTTACAGAAATCTAGAAATTATATTAGTGGATGATGGATCAACAGATATGTCTCCGTATATCTGTAATTGTTATGCTAAAAAAGATAATAGAATTAAAGTGATTCATAAAAAAAATGGTGGTGCAGCGAGTGCTAGAAATCTTGGCCTTGAAAATGCTACAGGTGAATATATAAATTTTGTAGATGGTGATGATTATCTGGATAAATTTTATATTCAAGAATTGATTAAACAGTTAGAAAATACAAGGTCTGATATAGCAGTCTGTTCATATATAAGTGTTACTCCAAATAAAAACATTCCAGAAATATTAGAAAAAACAGGAGATTATACAGGAAAAGAATACTTGTTACATTTTTTGACAGATTGGAGATGCGGCTTAATTTGGAATAAATTATTTTCTAAAGAAGTTATTGGAGATATTCGTTTTGAAGAGGGACATGTAATAGATGACGAATTTTTTACATATCGAGTTGTACTCAATGCAAAGCGGATAAATATAAAAAATGTACAATTGTATTATTATAGGTTAAGAGAAAATAGTGCGATGAATTCTCAAGAAAGAAAAAAGAAAATACAGAGATTACAAGATAGAATGGATTATTTTCCTAAAAGGTTTTATACAGTTACTAAAAAATATCCTGAGTTATATTCTGAATATTTGGCTAATTTAACAGATAATTTAATTCTTTTTAGCAAAGAATCTATTGGAGTACCAGAATTAGAATATCAGATAAAAAAATTGAGAAAAGAATTTGCAAAAAAAATAATTTTTGGACCTATATCTGTTAGGCAGAAATATGCGTATTTACGATCAGCAATGATAAAAGAGAAATAATTATAAGTTTCAGATAAATAGATAGATAAAATGTGGGATATATAAAGATATCATAAGGAGGAGATAATGGATGAAATATATATTAATCCAAAGATGTTAAGTGTAATTGTACCAGTTTATAATGCGGAGAAATATTTAACGCATTGTCTTGAAAGTATAAGAAAAAGTAATTATCCAAATATTGAAGTTATCTTAGTAGATGATGGTTCTACAGATTCCAGTCCATCTATTTGTGATTTGTTTACTTATAAAGATAATAGATTTAAAGTGTTACATGTACAAAATGGAGGTGTGTCATATGCAAGAAACATTGGTATTAAGCATTGTACAGGAGAATATATAACCTTTGTTGATGCGGATGATTCTGTCGAGCCGGAGTATTTTGATGATATTATAATTCGTGGAGGTGAAGATTTTGTTTATTCAGGGTATAAGAATATAGAGGCAGGATTAATAAAGGAAGAAAATATATTGCCTACTGCTATATGGAATATAAATGATATTAAAAATAATTTGTATGCATTTTGGATAAAGGTTCCCATAACATTTGTGTGGTGCGGTTGTTATAAACGGCAATTAATTGTATCAAATAATCTAACATTTGATGAAAGTAGTAGTTTAGGAGAAGATGTTTTATTTAATATTGAATATTTAAAAATTTGCACAAAAATTAGAATATCTTCTTCTTCAGGATATTTACATAATAATATTAGACAATCTTTGGTTCATAGGTATTACGCTAATAGGATTAAAAAAGAAGAAAAAGAATGTCAAGCATGGGAAAGTTTATCTGGACATGTGGAATATCGATTGAGGTGGTATGGATGGCATGTGTCATTGAATCATTATGAAATGTGGCTCAATAAAAATAGTAATATTCCCAAAAAAAAAATTAAACTTAAGATAAAAGCTTGCTATAATGATACGTACTTTCGTGATAGTATTAAATATATACGAAAAAATGGCAGTTTAGATGAAAAAGTAGAATCATATATGATGAGAAATCATATACATAGAATATTTAAACCATTATGGGAAATAGTCGTAAAGATATTTAATAAATAAGCCCACAAATAAAAAGTCAAGCTAAATTTTAAAGAACTTTGAAAATTTTATACAGGTTGAAAAATGAGTAACACAATAAGACCGCCAGTTCATGCCGACCTCAAGAACGGATGTTTGGATGATTAATCTGTTGAGATTCCTGATAAGATTCTTAAGGGATAGGAGATCAGCGGACAAGTGAGGGAGATCAAAGGGTTTTACAACAACCTTTCCGCCGGGGCGGAGGATGGCTACAGTGCTTTTCCGCTTGGAGACGTCAATTCCTACTGCGTTCATATTCATAAAAATGTCACTCCTTATTAAAGATTGCAATTGGTCAGTACCAGTTTTACTCATTGCCCATTCAATCTACTGTGGTGTGACGCGAACGCACCCTGAAGGCGGCCAACCTGCATAAAACGAACGCTGCGAATGAAGGCTGGTTAGCAGACTTGTTTGCGGGCGCGAAGCCTAGGGAGGTTTCCGCTATACCGATTGCTCTTATCATTCTAACAGCTTAAGCAACAAGATGGGTAATTCCTTACTGGCTGTAAGGGATATTAACCATAAATATATTGTAGTAGGGAGGATGGAAAAATGAATAGGCCAATTATTAGTGTAATAGTAACAGCATATAATGCGGAAGCCTGGCTTGATCGTTGTATTAATAGTATAATAAATTCCACTTTAAAAGAAATAGAACTTATTTTAATAGATGATGGGTCAACAGACAGAAGCTTAGAAATTATGAAGAAATATGAGGAAAAGGATTATAGAATTATAGTGAGGCATATTTCAAATGGAGGGCTAGGACATGCACGTAATGTAGGTATCGATAATGTACAAGGAGAGTATGTGACTTTTGTTGATGCTGATGATTGTATTTCAACGGATATTTTACAAAAGTGTAGTAATATTATAAAACAGTATAAACCAGATTTGATGGATTTTAATTTTTATTATGTCCCGGAAGATGGTCATAGCTATCCGGCAAAGTCAAATAGAATACCGAAGAATCGACTCTTGGATAGGGAGTTTTTACTACAAAAAATAATTCCTGTTATAATAAATGTTAACGGTGATATGCAATATTTTATTGAAAATTATGCATGTATGAAAGTATTTAAAAAAGAAATTTTGGATAATAAGAATGTACGATTCGATGAAAACAGGCGTAAAGGCGAGGATAGACTTTTTAACGCATGTTTTTTAAAATATTCGCAGACATACTGGTCTTTATCAGATTATGGATATTATTATATCAAAACACCAAATTCTTTATCTGTTAGTTTTGACAAAACGGCTTTGAATTCAATCATAGTTAATTTTGAGACTTATGCGGCATTATTTGGAGACATATACAATTTTTATAATGATTACTCGATTAAATATTGGTGTAGTTCTTTTATAAATGCTATTATTGAACAGTATAGTTTTGAAATTGATGACAAAGTATTGAAATCAATGGTTGAACAGGCACTATTGTCTGATACAATAAAACAATGGTTTGATAAATTCAAGCCACAGAATAAATTTGAGAAAAAGATAAAAGAAGAGATTCTTTTAAAAAATTGTGAAAGTGTTTTCAAAATTTGTTTTAAAGAATCGAAAAAAAGGAAAAAGAAGAGAAAAATTATTAAAAAAATAGATACAATAAAACAAATATACTCAGGAATAAAAAGAAGAATGAGGTATTACCCAATATACTATAAAAAGTTTTTTAAACATTAGAACAGCTATTTTCTATGACGTTTGTTGTTTATAGAGAAATTTTTCGAGATATAAAAGTAGTATAGATATTAATTGATTTAACAGGATCAGTATATAAATAAGCATAAAAACTTTGTGATGGTTAATATCAAATCGCTTGTTATTTATAGTACTAGACGTAGAATTTAGATATGTTTTATTGTTGATTGTGAATGAATGATTATATTAACAGAAGTTATTGCAATATTTTACTGAGTATAATAATCTGTATGATAGAGGATGAATAAGGGATAGGATTGTTTATGAAAAAAGCTTCGCTTTGGTGAGGAAGGATAATTTAGAAAAGTATTAAGGAGTACAGAAAATGAATAGACAACAATTTACACCATTTGATCAAAAAATTTGGCTTAGTTCTCCGACTATGCATGGAGATGAGCTGATTTATATGACGAAAGCATATGAAACGAACTGGATGTCGACAGTGGGAGAAAATATCAATGAAGTTGAGCGTTTAACTTGCGAAAAGGTTGGTTGTAAATATTCAGTTGCACTTTCCTCTGGCACGGCAGCACTTCATTTAGCAATGAAATTAGCCGGAGTTAAACCAGGAGATAAAGTTTTTTGCTCGGATATGACATTTGATGCTACAGTAAATCCTGTGGTTTATGAAAAAGGAATGCCAATTTTTATTGATACAGAATACGATACTTGGAATATGGATCCAGTCGCATTGGAAAAAGCATTCGAATTATATCCTGAAGTAAAAGTAGTTGTGGTGGCTCATTTGTATGGTTCGCCGGGAAAAATTAATGAGATTAAAAGAATTTGTGATCGGCATAATGCGATAATTATTGAAGATGCGGCAGAATCTTTTGGTGCAGCATATAATGGAAAACAGACAGGAACTTTTGGTACTTTAGGCTGTTTGTCGGCCAATGGAAATAAAATTATTACTGGATCTGCAGGCGGCATGCTTCTTACAGATGATGAAGATGCAGCAAATAAGGTAAGAAAATGGTCCACACAAGCCAGAGAGAATGCTCCATGGTATCAGCATGAAGAATTAGGTTATAATTATCGCATGAGCAATGTGATTGCGGGTGTATTGAGAGGTCAATTCCCTTATTTGGAGGAACATATTCAGCAAAAAAAGGAAATCTATATGAGATATAAAGAAGGTTTTAAAGATCTTCCGGTAATGATGAATCCATATGATGAAGAGAATTCCGAACCTAACTTCTGGTTGTCTTGTATGCTAATTGATCCAGAGGCTATGTGTAAACAGGTAAGAGATGAAAAAGAGGCATTATATATTTCAGAGCATGGCAAATCATGTCCGACAGAGATTCTTGAAACTTTGGCGAGATATAATGCAGAAGGAAGACCAATATGGAAACCTATGCATATGCAGCCGATGTATCGAATGAATCCGTTCATTACAAGAGATGGCAATGGAAGGGCTAAATCAAATGCTTATATTGATGGTGAAGCAGTTGATGTTGGAATGGATATTTTTAATAGAGGATTATGTCTGCCAAGTGATAACAAAATGACGAAAGAACAACAGGATATTATCATTGATATTGTTAAAAGTTGTTTCGATTAATGAATGAGGTACATAGAAATGCATGAGCCAGGTGTTTACGAAAAATACATAAAAAGAATAATCGACATTATTTGCTGCAGTGCATTCTTAATTGTGTTTTGGTGGCTGTATGTAATTTTGGCTGTTTTGATTATGATAAAATTGGGGAGACCCGTCTTATTTAAGCAGGCCAGACCTGGAAAAGATGAAAAAATTTTTATGTTATATAAATTCCGGTCTATGACAGAGGCACGAGATCAGGAAGGTAATTTGCTTCCGGATAGTGAAAGATTGCCAGCATTTGGAAAGATGCTTAGAAAAAGCAGTCTTGATGAGCTGCCGGAACTGTTTAACATTATAAAAGGTGATATGAGTATCATAGGTCCCCGACCTTTATTGGTACAATATCTTTCAAGATATAATCAATTTCAGCATAGGCGACATGAAGTTTGTCCTGGTTTGACTGGATATGCTCAGGCATATGGCCGCAATTCGTTGACATGGGAGGAGAAGTTTGAAAAGGATGTTTACTATGTAGATCATTTGTCCTTTGGACTGGATGTTAGAATTTTATTTAAAACGATAGTTACTGTGTTTAAAAGAGAAGGAATCAGTTCAGAGACATCAGCGACGATGGAAGTGTTTATGGGGACAAAAGAGAATAATAAATTTGAGAAAAATTTTGTTGAAGCTGAGTTGGGAGTGTCTGAATCTGAAGAGGAGTCGAAATGACAGAAAAGAAGAAATTAATTATTATAGGGGCAAGCGGACATGGGAAAGTAATTGCAGACATGGCAAGTTCGCTGGAATATAAAGATATTTTTTTTCTGGATGATAATATATCGAATCATCATTGTATGGAGTTCCCAGTAGTAGGAACATCCAAAGATGCTGTAAATTTTCCAGATGCAGATTTTATTGTTGCAATTGGTAATGCAATTGTTCGAGAGCGAATCCAGCATGAACTTAGCGTTGCAGGATTAAAAATCACTACTCTAATTCATCCAAAGGCTATTGTTTCATCCAGATCTAAAATTGAAAAAGGAACGGTTATTATGGCGGGTGCTGTCGTTAATCCGGATAGTATAATTGGAGAAGGATGTATTATTAACACAGGAGCAACAGTAGATCATGATAATAGGGTTAATGATTATGCTCATATTTCAGTTGGAAGCCATTTGGCAGGAACTGTATCAATTGGAAAAAGAACATGGATTGGTGCAGGAGCTACTGTCAGTAACAATATTAAAATTTGTGCAGACTGCATGATCGGGGCGGGTGCAGTAGTAGTTAAAGACATTGATTATCCTGGAACATATATCGGAGTGCCTGCGAAGAGGAAAGAAAAATGAGAAAAAAAATTGTGATTTTAGCAAATAATGATGTAGGCTTATATCAATTTCGAAAAGAACTTTTGAATAAACTGATTGAAATGGGCAATGAGGTGTACATTTCCCTTCCTTCAGGGAAATTGGTTCAACCATTGGTAAATGCAGGATGTAAATTCATTAATACACCGGTGGATCGCAGAGGTATCAATCCAAAAACAGATCTCGGATTAATACATAACTATTTTAAAATATTAAGAAAAATTAAGCCTGATTTAGTAATTACATACACAATTAAACCAAATGTCTATGGTGGATTTGTCTGTAGAATAAAAAAAATACCATATGCTGTTAATATTACCGGATTAGGTACGGCATTTCAGAATGATGGTATTTTAAAAAAATTTGTAATATTTCTCTATAAAACAGCAGTAAAGAGAGCTAAAGTTATATTCTTCGAGAATTCTGGGAATATGCATATATTTGACAAACTCGGTATTTGCAAAAAAAGAGAACAATGTAAACTTCTGAATGGTGCAGGAGTCAATTTAGATTATTATTATTATTCTAAATATCCAGAAGAAGATACACCAGTACACTTTTTGTTTGTTGGGCGAATTATGAAGGAAAAAGGAGTGGACGAGTTATTCGAGGCTATGGAAAAACTTCATCGTATGGGAGAAAAGTGTGTTCTTGATATGGTAGGAGGATATGAAGAAAATTATTCATCAATCATTGAAAGTAAGCAACAGGCAGGCTGGTTAAATTACTATGGTTATCAGGAAGATGTACGCCCTTTTATTGAAAAATGTCATTGTTTTGTATTACCTTCATGGCATGAAGGTATGGCAAATACTAATTTAGAGTGTGCATCCATGGGAAGACCATTGATTACCAGTGATATTCCAGGCTGCAGAGAAGCTGTTATCAAAGACAAAAGTGGATTTTTATGCGAATCTCAAAATTCAGAAAATTTATATAAAAAAATGTTAAAATTTCTTTCTTTGTCACAGACTGAGCGAAAAAAAATGGGTCAGGCCGGACGAAAGCACATGGAAGATGTATTTGATAAAAATGTTGTAGTTGCAGAAACTATTGAAAGGCTTTTTTAAAAATTATTAAATTTTAAGAATTATGATATATATTTGATAAAAGTTTGAAATATTGAAAGTAAGAGAGGCTAGTTTGCTTAAAGAGGCAATATGGGGTTTTCCAATATGGCTAAAAAAAATCGAGTAATAAAAAATTTAACTGGAGCAAATAGAGTGAGTGCAAAATATTATAATTTAGCGATTCGGAATAAACGGCGCAGCAAGAAAGATTGTGCCTATTATAACTCAAATGTGCACACTTGCTCTAAAAAGGATGTCAATTGTAATCAATGTCAAGGAATTTCAAATTGTAGTATGTTTCGACAAAGAAAACAGGAAAATAACGATAAAAGAGAGTTGCGTTTTGCTAATGATGAATACATTGAAAAACCCAAAATGGCTTCTATTCAAACATCCCAGTATGATGGAACGTATAGTCGTTTGGCGGATACTCCTATGCATATAACATGTATAAAAAATAAGACGGAAAGACGGCATAAGGCAAAGTGCAAATATTATAATAAATCAAATAAGTTTTGTAAATGGAAAGGCTTTCGGTGTCCTGGTTCAGCTCAATGTAACAGATATAAATTGAGATAATATAAAAATGTATTTGTTGTAAAAATAGTAATTTTATAGCTAGTAAACATAAAGAGATGGTTTGACAATTCATTAGAAGTTGAAAAAATTTGTTATATTTTTAATAAAGTAAACAATTATGGATATTTAAAATGACTAGGAATAGAGTAATTAAGTCGTTTTCTTAGCGAATAAATAGGTAATGTGGTACGAAATGGGATTTTAGTATAGAATCTATATGATTCCGGCGAAAATCAGATGAGAGTGGGTATTTATATATAAATTGAAAAGTAGTGAATAGGCGATAAAGGCGCAAGATATGGGTAAAAGTATGAGAAAAGTAGAAATTACGGAAAAAAGAAATAACATTGTTGATATTTTTAGACTTATTTGTGCAATATTAGTTGTAGCTATACATACAAATCCATTAACAGATATCAATTATTACTTCGGATACTTGGGAAGTCAAATTTTGCCAAGAATTGCGGTTCCTTTCTTCTTTAGTATTTCAGGGTATTATTATATTAAGAAACTGCAAAGGACGGAGGATAATCATATTTTTCAGGTGTTTATAAAGACTTTTTTGAAATTTTTGAAGATTATTCTTTTTGGTCTATTATTTTCATTGTGTGTGATTATAAATTATTCTTTTATCCAGGAGCGACATGGAAAGGTATAATATTTAGTCTTTTAATAAACTTTTTTGTATATGGTACGTACTATCATTGTTGTGGTCAAGCTTTTTTGTAACACTTGTGGCTAAAAAATATCGCTTGGCAACTATGCTGCCATTCGTGCCTCGTATGGTGTGCGATAGCCGTTGAAGCTGTGAGGGCGTACATGATTATAGTCAACGTATGCAAATTCTTCTACTTTTTGATAGAGTGCTTCTTCTGTTGTGAATTCGTATAAGTTTGTACACTCGTTTTTCAAAGTGTTGAAGTAACGCTCCATCGGTGCATTGTCATACGGATATCCTGCTTTGCTCATACTCTGTGTCACATGTACCGATTTACAGAATTCAATAAATGCTTTCGATGTATATTGCGATCCCTGATCTGAATGCAGAATGAGTCCCTCTTTGATGGCGGACTGGGATTCCAGTGCTTTCCGAAGCGTTCGGATCGCAAGGTCACTGGTGATATTGCGGTCCGTTATGCTGGCAATCACACTTCGGTCATGCAGATCTATAATGGTACAGTTATAGCGTACTTCATGATTCGCAAGGAACAGATAGGTAAAATCCGTGCACCATTTCCGGTTGATTTCATCTGCTGTAAAATTCTGGTTCAGCTGATTATCGAATACCTTATGCGGTTTTCCATGTTCATATCCCGGCTTCTTTGGACGGACGATGGAACGGAGGTCAAGCTCCGTATTCATATATTTATGAACCGTAACGGCGCTATAAGAATAGCCTTTGCGTTCCAGATAGACTTTCATGCTCCGATAACCGTCGACACCATTGTGAGCATGATAAATCTCCTGAATCTGTGCCTGTACTTCTGCTTTCCGGGCATAATAATCCGCCTTCCGGTGTTTCCGGTAGTTATAGTATGCGTTTGGACAGATTTCGAGCCTGCGAAGCAGCCAGCGTAAGCCAAACAGTTTATGATGTTCCTCAATAAATCGATAAGCCTCTAATCGATTTCCTTTGCAAAGAATGCCGCCGCTTTTTTTAAGAAAAGATTTTCTTTCCTTGATTCTTCCAGTTCTCTTCGGAGCCTTAAAATCTCTTTCATAAGTTCTGCTTCGTTCAGGGTATTGGGATTGATATCGGCTTTGGCTTGGCATTCTTCACTGAATTCACTGCACCATTTGGAAATACTGGCTTTGGATACGCCATATTCTGCAGTAATACTTTTATAGGTGCGTCCCTCCTCTAAATGGAGACGGACAATCTTCTTTTTAAATTCTGGCGTGTAACTTTGTGGCATAATGTGTACCTCTTTTCTTTGTAAAATTGATTATATCTTATTAGCCACTTCTGTTACAACTTTATTATAGCACTTCAATCTGCAACCTTAAAAGAAACAAAAAATATTAGGATAACGTCCTTCCACAAGACCTTTTTTCTTCAAGTCTTTAAAACTCTCTTTAGAAATAATCTCCTGGTAACTTTTACTCTATTTGTCGTATTTAAATCATACGTGGGTAATGAAAAATACTTATCACGTTGAATTTGATATATCATTGGTATTCCCATAGAATTCGTATCAATCATATACAAATTGATCATTGCATATCATCCGAGCTATTTTTTCTTTTAACTGACTGTCTGTATAATCATATTATTCCGCTTTCTTAAATTTTCTATGACTAAATTCTATGACTAATCTATGACTAGTTTTATCTTACTTTTAGTCATAACTCAAGTCTGCAAGTCAAGGACATCCTACATACATTTACATGGAAATATGACAGCTGAAAAACAAGGAAGAGGAGAAAACATTTCGCCTAATTTTGGGAATCCTCATAATCTGTATTATTGCACTGACTGGATTAGTGGGACTTACTGTAAAAGAGAACTATAGTATGTGTGCCAGACTGCAAAACAGCAGGATCAGTAGAAATATCAGAAAAAAATAAAGACGACAGCATTGTAACAAATGGTGAAACCTCAGGAACTGAAGATACAGCTGCAAGTTCAATAGATGATTCTTATGGAACGAAGCTTTTGGACAGGGGTTTTATTATTCAAAGTTCTTTTGGTATGAAATAGAAATAGTTATAAAAAAGTAGTTGTCTTATATTATTTTTGATATACTATAATTAAGGATAGCGAAAGGAGGATGAATGATGCCAAAAGTAAATGTGAACATACAACCGGCAATTATCAGGTGGGCGCTTAGTCAAACCAGCGCAGAGGATTTAGGTGCAAAACTTATGGACAATATTAAGCATTGGCTTGATGGTACAAAAAGTCCTACTTTTCATCAAATTGAAAATTTCAGTAAGAAATCCCATATTCCTTTGGGTTATTTCTTTTTGAAGACACCTCCAGAGGAGCAGATTGATTTATTAGAATATAGAACAGTTGATAGTACAGAACTAATGAATCCGAGTCGTGATTTAATTGATACGATTCATGAAATGGAAGTTGTTCAGGATTGGATGGTTGATTATAGAAAAGAATGGGATTACGATGTGATTAGTTTTGTTGGAAGCTTAAAGGATGTTACGGATATAAATGAAATTGCAGATATAATCCGTAATGATTTAGGTTTAGGCGTTAAATGGCATAAAGAATGCGCAAATTCTTCTGAAGCATTTAATAAAGTACGAAGTCTTTTGGAAGAATGTGGAATTATTGTGATGATAAATGGTATTGTAGGCAAGAATACGCATCGAGCATTGGATGTAAATGAATTTAGAGCATTTGCAATAGTAAACGAGTGGGCTCCGTTGATTTTTATTAATGGAGCAGATTCTGCAGGTGGAAGATTGTTTTCTCTATTTCATGAAATTGTGCATCTTTGGATTGGGGAAAATGATTTGTATAATGACAGAAGGTATTCTGCGAATGTAAAGCCGAATGAGGTTATCTGTAATGCGGTAGCAGGAGAGTTAATAGCACCAAAGGCAGTATTTCTTGAAAGATGGAATAGTAATACAAATAGTGATATACATGAAAAGATTAAAGAACTTGCCAGAATATTTTGTTGTAGTGGAAGTGTGATTGCTCGCAGAGCTTTGGATAATAATCAGATTGATCAGATTTTGTATGATCAGATAATAGCAGAAGCTATTGAGGCATATAACCAGGCTAAACTGGAAAAAACTTCTGGTGGAAACTATTATAGAACTATGTGCAGTAAATTGGACAGTGTTTTTGTGCGTGCATTATGTGAAAGTGTAAATAGTGGCAGGACTTCTTTTACAGAAGCTTATCGATTAACGAATACTACCAGCAAAACATTCCCTGAAGTTGCAAGCAGACTTGGAGGTGTTTTATGGTAAATTCATCAGAAAAATTTTTGATTGATGCAAATACATTGATGACAGCGTCAAGATTCTTTTATGCCTTCGATTTAATTCCTTCTTTTTGGGAGACTTTCGAAGATGAGATAAAAGCTGGTAATATTGTTTTACTTGATATGGTAAAAGCTGAAATCGATAGAGGACAGGATGAATTAAAAGAATGGGTATCTGAAAGAGAAGACGATTTTGAAGTTTGCAATCACGTAGATTCGGAAATAGTTCCTAAATATGCGGAAGTAATGCAGTATATCCAAGAATGTGGGTTTTATAATGAAAAAGGACTGAATGAGTGGGCGAAAAATGAAGTCGCGGATCCATGGTTGATTGCGGCAGCTGCCGCTAAGGGATATAAATTGATTACTTTTGAACAGCCTGCAGGTTCATTAAATATTAGAAATAAAAGTGGACGTGTGAAGATACCAGATGTTGCGAAACATTTTGATGTGGAGGTACATAATTTGTATCATATGCTGCGTCAGCTTAAGATTAAAATTTAACAATAATCAAAATGGAAGATTAGAGTATCACTCCATTATCGAATTCGGTAATGGAGTGATTGCAATGTTGGGGAATAGTCATACAGGAAATCGTCAGAAGTCTATTCTTACCACTTTGGAATAGCCACATGAACGATTAAGTCTGAGTCCTTTTTGCAGAATGGATAGCAATAACTTCAACTGTAGTACTCGAATAAGTGAGACCCGGAGATTAAGAAATCTGTAGGAATATTTGGCGCTTATTTTTGAGCTGAAATGTTGACAAATCCATAACGAACAATAGAATCTGCTTCAAGTGCAATTTTCATATTATTGGCGCCGGCTAAATCAATATCAATGTTGGTGAGGACTTTTTCAGCACTGATTTTATAGCTGCCAGATAATTTGTCATCTAAATAAATTTTAATTTCTGCATCAGTAACAGTAGAATCATCAATTCTACCCACATCCATAGTTACTTTGGAATAATTTCCATCCAAGTTGAAAAGTGCAAATCCATTATTAGATATTTCGAAGGAATCGTTGTATGTTTTTCCACCAATAGATATACTTTCGTCATTATTAGATGAAAGATATTTATCATAACGTTCCCCATCATATAATGAGTCGATGAAATCGCTGCTTTCTAAATCAGCAGCATCACTTTTTTCTTGGTTATTTTTTAAACTTTCCTCTAGCTTTTGATTATCCTGTTCTAATTGCTCATTGTCTTTTTCCAATTGCTCATAATCGTCTGCTGTGATTTCGATTTCTTTACCATCTCTGTTGATAATAATTGTGTTATTACTGGTATTTGTATTAACATTGTTATTGGTGTTGTGGTTGGTTACTGTATAAGTAGCCGCTGACCCTCCAACAGCACCTATAATTCCAGTAATGATTGCAGTAATTAATTCTTTTTTTATATAACCTCCTCAATGTTACTTTGATTTATACGTATATAAATGAGTATATCATAATAATAATTTTCATAAATTGACAAATAGAACAATAAATTGACAATTTATATTCTGCCGATATAATTGATTGAAATTATTGTATAATATGTCTCATAAATAAAAAATATTAGGAGACAAGAGTATGGAAGTTTCAAAATGGATAACAAAAGTTTTCGTACCAGTAGTTACAGCTCTAATAGGTGCTGTGGGAGGAAATTTTTACGGAGAAAAACAAGGTGAAGAAAAAATAATTAGTAAAATTAATCAAGAAACAAATGTCAATGTAAATTTGGGTAATTATCTGGATGTAGTAAATAAGTTATCTGAAGAGAATGTTAATTTAAAAACAGAAAATGAGCAGTTGAGAGAAGATAATGATAATACTGCCCAGGAGACAGAAACAAGTGCAGAAGAAAGTAGTAGTGAAGGTAGTTCATTATTGGAAGTGTCAAAAGCGATGAATGCATGTGGCGGATATGAAGAAGTAAGAGATAGTACAATGTCTCTTCGTGGGACAAATTATTCAGATGGTTTCATACTTCGATATAGCAATAGAGACGAAGGAGTCGAATTTAAATTGAATAAAAAATACGATACTCTGAGTTTTGATTTGGGGCATTTGGATGAAAGCGATAAAGAAGGAAAATTTACTTTGATTATATTTGCAGATGGAAAACAAGAAAAAGTAATTACACAAAATCCGGAGGATCCCGTAACACATTATGATGTTAGTATTAATAAAGCTGATATTATAAAAATAGAATGGTCTCCAGAAAGATATGCTGATTTTGGAATGGCAAATGTGAAAGTAAAATGATGTAGAAAAAGAACTATTATTTTCAAATAAATAGAATACGCTAATAAAATATTTTTTAAGATTTTGTACGCCATTGTAAAAATAGAAGAATAATTATCTATTTTACAATGGTTGTTTGTTTTAATATATAAAAGGCCGGTTATTATTTCAAATTTTTGCCGCTATATTTAAAAAAGTTGCTATGCAAGCATCTGTAAATGAAATTAGACAAAGAATGGTTTTGGCTTGTATATTAATCTTAAGGTAAGAGATGAGAAGGAAAATGAATATGGGGAATTTATACTGGCATTTGGTTATTGGAGTGGAAAAGTGCCAAAGGGAACGAAGGTTATTTGTTCGGTGAAACGTTGGGCTAGAGATAATAAAGGTCTCCTTGTTAGCATTGATTCTGTAGAATACGACAATAGTAGAAAAATAGTTGCATGAAGTGAAAAATCTATTGGTAAGTTAAAATTAAATGCTGTATTATTATATTATGAGGGGAATACAGAAAGGGGAGATAAATATGATCCAAGTTGAATATCCAAAATATGATGCGTTTATCAGTTATACGCACAAAGAACTAGATAATTTTGTGGCAGAAACACTTCACAAAAAGATTGAGAGATATCGTATTCCTAGAAAGCTACGTAAAACAAGCGGAAAGAGCAGATTTTCCAGAGTTTTTCGGGATAGAGAGGAACTTTCGGTATCTTCGGATCTTTCGGAAAATATTTGCAAGGCTTTGCAAAACTCAGAGTACTTAATTGTACTTTGTTCACCAGCGGCAAAAGAATCAATATGGGTTCAGCGGGAAATTGAGTATTTTCTTGAATATCATGATCGTGAACATATTTTAACAGTTCTATTACAGGGAGAGCCGTCGGAATCATTTCCTCAAATACTGTGTGAAAGAAAGGTTGTTCAGATAGATCGAAATGGGGAGAAAAGAGTTTCCAAAGAGATTTTAGAACCTTTAGCAGCTGATGTACGGGGAGCCAGCAAGAGAGAAGTATATAAAAAATGCAGGACAGAATTTTTGAGATTGATTGCGGTAATGCTGGGATGTTCTTATGATGCGCTTAAGCAGCGGCATCGAGAATATGTTATGAAACGTGTTGTGGCAGTGCTAGGCCTGGGATTAGTGTTAAGTATTGGCTTTGCCATTTATGCAGTAAATCAGCGGAATCAGATCCACTTGCAGTATCAGCAGGCTCAGAAAAATCAGGCAAGGTATCTTTCGGAGAAAGCAAATCAGCAGATGGATGAAGGTGACCGAATAGGTGCTCTTTCGACGGTACTACAGGTTACTCCGGAAGATGATGATGCGACAGAAGCAGTTGTGCCGGAACAAATGTATGTATTAAACAGGACTTTATACACCTATCAGCACAGTCAACAATATATATATCGCCCGACAGGCATGATGGAGCAGGAAGGATTGAATACAGAAAGCAATGGTTTTAATCAGAATGGGAATATGTTTTTCTGTCTGGATGATTTGGGAAATGCTTGTTTTTATGATACGAAAGATCAGTCGCTTCTGTGGAAAACTGCAGCACAGAAGTTGGACGAAGACGAAACAGGAACTTTTTTATGGGGATACTTTTTTGATCAAGCAAAAGTTGTACTTGCAACAACGGATAAATATTACATTTTAAATATAAACAAGAAGAATTGTGAAAAGAAGATAAAATCTGATGTTATGAACGACAAAGAACAGATTTCAACGATTCATGACAATATTTTGGCGGTTTCGTGTGAAACAGACGAATATGTTTATCTTTATGATTTGAAGCAGGGTAGGGAGATAAAAAAACTTTCTTGTAATGGTTTGAAAAATGAGATATTAAAGAAAGGAAATACGATTAGTGCGGTAACATTTTCTGAAGATGGAAAAAAACTCGCTGTTGGTGTGAAGCAGAATACGGCTGATAAAGATTCTGATAGTTTGTTTGTGTTTGATTGTGCATCAGGAAATATGCTTACATCTTTTTTGGAGGATAGTATAGCAGCGGCAGAATTTGTTGGTACAGATAAACTGGCTGTGATTTCATATGCCAGTCCGAAAAACAATCCTTTTTCTATTATGGACTATGAGTATGAATATGAAAATCGAGTCCTGGATCTTAATACCAAAAGAGCATTATGGCATAGCGAGAGATATAGAGATTCATCTCAGTTTAATCAGGATCCTAAAGGAATCAAAAATATTGGTTCTTTTACAATTAATACCGATACTGCACCAGTTCTTTTATTCTACAATCAGAAGTCATTTACAACAATTGATACGAATCAATGGGATGTTTTGCGGGAACAGACTTTCGATGGTAATATTGTGAATATTGAAAAGATAGATGAGAATAATTTGTTGATAGGTATATCGAATGGGAAAATTTATCGTTCAACATTAGCAACATATTCTACTGTGGTGACAATGAATGAACAAGTGAGTAAAATGCACTATGATGTGAAATCAGATACACTTGTACAAATTGCGTTTCATAATATTGTTTTTTTAAAGAAACCTATGGACGAGAGTATGTCTTATTATGGAGCAGAAATTCCATCTAAAGTGGAAAAACAGGCAGAAGAATCAGAACTAGATGAGACAATGACAGTAAAAGGGAAAAAATATAAAGCACAGTTGGTTGATAGAAATATCATCGTAACATCGTCTGATGATTCAGAGAAAATTCTTGCACAGCTTCCTGTAAGTGATGAAAGCGTATTATTTAATTTCATTACAGAAAAAGAATATTTGATTGTGTATGACTCTGGTTTTAGTCGAATTTTTATATGGGATATAGAAAAGTTAGAGATGGTAACCGATCAAAGCTTTGATTTAGAATCTTCTTACAAGTCGCAGCTTATTATAGACGAAAAAAATAGTCGATTCGCTTTAAATTTGGGATCGGGATCTGCTATTGTTACTGATAACGGGACAGAATTTAGATGTTTGGATATTTTTACATGGGATGACGATTTCCAAATTTATCATTTTGCAAGTGTTCCTTATGGAGACGTGGATTTTAGTAATAATAAAATCTATTGTTCAACTCATGAAAATGACAAGTCAGTTTGCTATGTTTCAGATATCTACAATTATAGCGAATTAAGAAAGCGAGCAGAAAATGTAATCCAAAAAGGAAAAGATGAATCATAATTGATTTCAGCGAAAACTTAGCAAGGAGAAAATGGTATGGCGAAAATAGGGGATTATCGATTAAAAATATATGAATTATTTTACGAAAAGCCAATTTGTAATTATAAGGAAACGGAAGAACAGAATATATTAATACTCGGAAATGGATGGGCTGGCAACGAAGCATTTAAGGCTTCGTTCTGGGCCGGACAGTCACTTAATAGCCAGCTTAATATTACGATTGCGTCCCAAAATGCGTTGGAATACGAGAAGCAGGTGCTTTCAAATGAACAGGGCGCCGTGTTGCCGGCATTAAGTTTGTATGTCAGGGAAAAGCATTATGCGAATCTGCGTTTTATGAACATTAATATTAAAGACGGTGTGGATGAAGCTGGTCTTGTACCGTTGAATTTGGGGAAAAATAGATATAATTATGTAATTGTAGCTCTGGGAGATGCAGAGTATAATTGGCTGGCGGCATCCGAACTGGTGACTCAAATCAGCAGTGTCAGAGAAAAGAGCGAATTATACAATGGTAAGATTATCATAAATGTATTTAATGAATTTTCAGCCTCTATTGAGACGGATGATCAGGAATCATTAATACAATATGGAAAGGATAATGGAATAGAAGTTCACTTCTTTGGAGAAGAAACCAGAAGTACAGGAACGGAATTGGACAGGCTTGCGCGCAATATAAATTTTAGTTATGAGATGAAATATAACCAAAGAATAAGCAAGATAGCTGCAGATGAACGTTTTGAAAAAAGCAAAATGGCGGAATTTGTCCATTCGCCGTTTGATTATGAAAGAGGGGATCTTGAAATTGTTTCTAATTTTGTTGGAGGCGAATATAATGCAGATTCTTCTTTCGCTTTTGCGGTGCATATTCCTGTCAAACTTGCGGCATGCAGAGAAATGTTTCCGGAGAGAGATCCAATGATTGTATTAAGGGAAGCTGTTCAGGAAAAAAATGATTTATATTGGAAACTTGTTTCACTGGAACACCGACGGTGGAATGCCTATGTTGTTATGCGGGGATTTCGTACTCCAAATGTGAAGGAAGAGAAAACTCTATTATACCATAATGGGAATACCCATCAGGATAAACAGCGCCTTCTCCACATGAGTCTTTGTGAGTGCGGCAGAAAAGGAGTGTTAAAAAACAATTTTGATCAGCAATATCGAATGTGGCTGAAGAAGAAATGCCCCAAAGATTTTCCATCAGAATTAGACAGAGCCAGCCTGCGGGCACATCAATTAGTGAGTCGCCTGTCTAAACAGATAAATATTTCACAACTGCTGGACAGCATTCCTGGAGATAATCTGGAATACGTTAATTTACGCTGGGCTGTTCGTAAACTTTCAAATGATGAAGATAATTCTCTTGTGTTATATCAGAAGGCATTAACTGCAGCAATCACATATGCCCAGTCGGTTTCATCCGAAGAATATGAGCGGATAAAATCAATAAACCATACTTTAAAACCAATAAAAATAAGAAATGCCAGGATAGATTTTTTCAGTTTGGACGAACAGCTTGTTGAAATGATTCCATTTGTTCTCTGGTATGGAATAAAATACAGGACAGTAGTTACAATCAGCGATGGAATGTCCACAGCGACACATGATGTGATTATACCGACATTGTTTTGCGCCCATAAGGCTATTTTTATTGGAAAAGCAGTAGAAAATATTAAATATCAAAAGGCAGTCAGGGATTATTTCAAGAATCGGGGATCCAATACAGAGGCTCAGTTTTTGGCTGTTCCGTCAATGGATATCCAAAGTGTTTATGATTGCCTGGAGGAGCAGATACAGATGTATGGAGTAAATGATCTGGTCATTAATTGTGTGCCAAATAGAAATTACGACATTTTGCTGGCAATTGGAAGAATATTGGAAAAATATTCAGGGAAGATTCATGTAGTTCGGTACCTGCCTAATAAAGGGGTGATAACTTTTTCGAAAGATACAACAATAGGCGTTGGTTTAGATAATAAAAGCTTTTCTCTTTCGGAATATATCCGCCTCATGGGAGCGAGAGTATCAAATGAATACGAAAATGTCTACGACAATAACCAATTTGAATCGTTGTGCTGTTTGTTTCAGAACTTTTCACAAACAAGAAAATTGAAAAATGGGAAAAAAGGAACTGAAAATTTTAATCCATGGGTACGAATAACAAAATGGTTTGAACAAATCGCAAAAGACGGATGTTTTGAAGATATTCTGGATTTGAATGCAGAGGGGGAACTTCAACACTATCATGGAGAATTTTTAAAAAATGTATTTTGGCGCAGTAAAATTGGACAGACAGTAAAAGAACTGCAAAAGTATCATATTATTTGTGATTATAAGGAAGAATTTAGAGGATTTGTCGTTGAGATGGATTTTGATTATGTTAATCCGGAACTCCAATCATTATTGAGTATTTTTGAATATGGAAAAATGGAAGAAAAAGATGATTTTAAAACAATTCGATTCAGTCCATTAAGTGGGGGACTTAAGATATCAAATCGACGGATACGGGATGCATATTTGTTTATAAAAGGAGAGCGGGAAGAACAAATTACGATAAAAAAGAACTTTATGAATGAATTAATGGCGAAAGGCTTTATTTCAAATTTGACAATAAGTCCGGATGGTCGAATATCTTTTGTATTTAAAGATGAAGCGACCATGCAGCTTTTTAGAAGTCAGGGAACGGCGTTTGAGTTGATTGTGTATTATTTGATGAAAGAATCGGGACTGTTTGATGACGTGGAAACCGGTGTGAAAATAGCATGGAATACGGAAGATATCTCTCTAAAAGAAATTTTGATGCAGGAGTTACATGAAAAGAATTCAGAGATATTAGGATATGGTACATATAAAAAAACGCGCCAGGAGATTCTGAGAAGACCGTCTGTAAGACGGACACAGGCGGTTAAAAATGAAATAGATGTTATTGGAATTTCTGGAATGAATGCAGTCATGATTTCCTGTAAGACTTCTGATAAAGATGATAAACAGTGGATTTACGAAATTAAGTCTGTTGCAGAGCATTTTTTGTCGACTGGTGTAATGGCTATTGCGTCGGATTGTAGAGGCAATAATAAGATTACGTTAAAAGAGAGAGCGAAACAGATGAAGATTGCGGTGTGGGGAACGGAAACACTCTGGGATTCAAAAAGCTTTCGAAAAGCTTTGAAAAATGTAGTAAGACAGCGAAGATGAAACTGCAGTATACAGAACGAAGCAGAATGGTGGAGGAAGAAAAGTAATCAACTCCACCATTTTTTTCTTTAATGCAAATTATAGTTCTTTTCTAAATTTAATTTATTTTTTAGTTTTCTTCGAAAACCAAAGTGTTTGAAGAATAGCTGCAGTTTGCCTGAGGTTAGATTGATCAGATTTAATAAAATCCGTTTTCTCTTTTGCAAAGCGGGAGTCTCCTTTTTCCAAATAGTGTGCAAACATTTTTTCAGAAAGTTCTTGAAGTTCGTTGAGAGAACAGATACATCCGTGCAACTTTCCAATATAAAGCTGCTGCTTTGGATTGCCTGCATCCATATATTTGATGACTTCTTCAGGTAAAGCTCTGCTCCATCCCCTGGATATCATCCATCTGCACCAGCGGGCATGTTCATAAAGTGTTAATGTATCAAGATTGTTTTCTATTTTAAAAGCATTGGCCATTTCTGCGATAGATTCAGAATCTGTAAAAGCTTTTGAATTTTTGATATTCCAGCCGGTAGGAAAAATATGATCTCCATTATGAGAAGTAACTGTTTGAAAAAGCCGGTATGGAAGACTCAGAGCAACAGCCATGGAGGAGTCTCGATTATAACATCTGCTATAATAATCAGCTAATGCAATTTCTTTTTCATCATTTTCTTCTGCATTTGAAGGAGCAATACCATAATATTGGAGATGGGCAGATTGTGCCGCTTTTTCAAAATATCCTCCGGAAAGATTATCATAAGAATAACGGTTAATGAGCATTCCAAAGGGAATTAAAGAATAATTATTATACCATCTGTCTCCGTGTTCTTCTAATTGAACTACCATACTTTCAGAAAGATGTGCAATATCAGCGTCTTCACAATGATAGGCAATAACAGGAAGTTCAATTTTATCAATTCTTTTTTTTGTCTCCATTGCTTTCGCTATTGTCCATTCCCGTAATTTTATACTGAAATTAAGATTGGACAGATCATCTCCTGTATGTATGATAAAATAATTGAATGTATTTTGATTGTCGTAAAGCTGTTCTATTTGTTCCAGAAACTGCGGCGAGCATAAGGTATCTTTGGTCAGATTATAATATTTAATTTGTACTTTAGAAGTATCTTGAGAATCTGGCAATTCACCGAATATTCCTTTACATGTATAACGTAATCGATCATCAATCAGATTAGTTTCCGGAGAAATAACATTAATATTCAGAGTTAAACTTTTGTAATAAAAACATCCCATCCAAAATGCTTCTCGAATAAGCCAGCTGGTTAGATTATCACTGCGGCTGGTGACAATGTTCAGGTTGATGGTATAGGGTATTTCCATCAGCTGTTGTTCCCTAAGGGAACGGATGGGATAAAAAATAGGATGGCGGGACAGCAGATACTGGGCTTTCCATTTGGAATCGTCAATAATATAAAGGGGAATGCTGACTCCATCCATATGTTTCATGGCAGTATCAATGACTGCAGAACAATCTTCTTCTCTAACACGCAGAAATATTTGTGTTTTAGACCAGTCAGAAGTTTTAGTAACGTGATCAGAATGCATCCTCCAGTTTTTTATTTGATCCAAAATGAAAAGCAAATCGTGTAAATTTTTCTGAAAATCGTTATCAAGAAGAAGATATCTTATTTTTTGAGACGGTGATAACGTTTTCGTCAGCAAAGTTGTCTCTGAAACAAATGTGATGTACTTTTCTTGATTGTCCTGCATTTTTTGAGGTATTGTTTTTAAAAATGCCGTTACTCTTGTATTTTCCTTAGATGTATTCATAACAATTTGTTCTGTGCTGGAAGATGAAGGCTGAGGACAGTATAACAATGTATCTAAATGAAGAGTACTCCATTCAGAACGTGCTTTATCATAATTTAGAGAGATGGATTGTCTTATAAATTCTGCAGCATTATAGTATCCTTCATATTTGTATCCGTAATTTTCCCGACATTTTACAAGAAGATAATAAGCTTCACCTTTTTCAATTGGGTCAACATAGGTCATAGAAATAATCTTTCGACAAGTTTTGCCGCAATTTTCATAGTCATGTGTTTGATAATAACATTTCCGGGCTTCAATCAGTTCGCCATGAGCTTCGTCTTTTTCCTTTTCTGCATGTTTTTCCTGCAGCTGAGCTAAAGCTTCATTAGAGAGCAAATTTTCGTTTCCCTTTGGAAGATAAGGGAAAATAACAGGTGCCAGATTTTTGACAGCATCAGCGTCTTCGTTGAATGGGTGCTCTACGGCATTACGTTTCCAGAAGAACCAAGTCAATGCGATCAGCGCAAGACAGGTCAGTTTTAAGGTGAAGTCTGACAGCTGCTGCTCAAATATTGCTTTCATATTGTAAGGCTGAAATCCTTTATAAATTAAGACATTAGTCTCAATACCTTCTAAAAACAGTGATATCAATTCATTGATATCCCCTTTATAGTTTCTTTGTATATCTTTCGGCATTTTCTGTAAAAAATTTTCCAGATTTTTAGTGAGAGTTTTTCGTTCTTCTAAAGTTGAAAAAGAATAGTTACCGACGGAAGTGAGATTCAAAATATTAGTTTTTATTCGGTTGGCATCTGCCTGGGAAGCGGGATCATAAGTGAGCCAATACCGGGTCATTCTGGATTTTTTTATTTTATCCATGGAAGAAAGTGTCCACTGATGATCAAGGGAAAGCAATTTGGGCGGGAAAAGTGATAAACAGTCGTATTGAGAGTAATGTATTTTGCGACGAAGGGCTTTAGGGAAAACGGTTTCTAAATTAATCGGTATATACCGGTTTTGCTTGTCAATGGATATAAAATGCATAGATAAAAACTCCTTAAGATAAAGTTACGTTGTGTATTTTACTTTATAGAATTTATTATACAGTTATTCCTATAAAAACACAATAAAGTGAAGAGAGTTTCATAAAATGAAAACTGTAGTTTCATATTGCCATAAAAATTGGGGATGGAGAAATAAATTTAACATGATATAAAAATAACATAAGATATATCTTAAGCATTTAGTCATCGGGTCAGAGAATCTATCTGGCAAAAGTGACTATAGTGTGTTGGTAACCCATGGGATTATAATGCCGGCGTTAGAGGTAAAAATTTGTAAATATGTAATGAAGAGAGGAGAGATTTATATGGCATTCTTTTTTGTGATTCCGTTATATGTAATTATTGCGATTATACTTTGTCTGTTGGGAGGACTTTCGATATTATTTTCAAAGTGGAGTAGTATCATTTAAATGCAGTCGTTAAATCCACCAAAAGATGATAATATAT